>Ga0302325_10004544_pt1 | contig 32015 bp, 24 predicted proteins | sample Palsa_T0_2_FD_201948 | JGI IMG/M metagenome (GOLD analysis project Ga0302325, IMG submission 201948) | Peat permafrost microbial communities from Stordalen Mire near Abisko, Sweden - Palsa_T0_2 | ecosystem: Environmental > Terrestrial > Soil > Palsa > Peat permafrost | place: Sweden: Abisko... | reverse complement strand
CGCATCCGCCAGAATTTGAATATTTCCGGTGGAGATATCAAACCACCCCGCGCACGCCACCGTCGCCCCATGATCCGCTCCGGCAAAAAAGAAATAGAGCCGATTCGCATCCGCCGCCAATGCCTGAATATTGCCAACAACCAACGGATGCCCGATGGCCCGGCCGATGGCCAGCCCGCTCAGCCCGGTGTCCAGCGGCGCATCCAGATCGCTGAGCCGTCGCACATGATCGCCGCCGCCATCTTCCTCCTGCACAAAAAATAGCCCCGCCGAACTGGAGGCCAAATGCGTGAGGCGGTTCGCCCCAAGAGTTGCGATCGGATCGATGAGCACCGCGTTGGGCGCAGCGGAAGATTCCCTGGTTGCCGGCGCAGGATTGGGCTGCGAGCATCCCACCACCAGAAGCAGGGCAAACCCCAAAAATCTCATCACCATAGCGAACATCATATCCCCGTTTAGCCCGGCCGGCCTCGGCCGGATTATTCCCCCCAATGGCACCGCCAAAAATCATCGCGTAGCATTCCCCCATATGGGCATTTACGAAGAAATCGGCGTCCGCCCGTTCATCAACGCCAGCGGGTGCATGTACACGCGATTCGGGGGTTCGATTATGGCGGAGCCGGTTGTCGCCGCGATGGCCGAGGCATCCAAACACTTCGTCAATATCTTCGATCTGCAAAACCGTGTCGGCGACGCCATCGCGGCGATGACCAGGAACGAATCAGCATTCATCAGTTGCGGCGCGGCATCGGGGATATCGCTCGCCGTCGCCACATGCATTGCCGGAACGGATGCGAATTTGGCCGATCGTCTGCCGGATACGCATGGAATAAGGAACCAGATCATCATAAGCCGTTGCGATCGCGGCACCGAGGCCGATCCCGCCGTTCGCGCCGCGGGAGGAAGGATCGTTGAAATCGGTCAACCCAACACCAGTCGAAGGGCCGGCTCGGATGAATATCTCCACGCCATCACCGATCAGACCGCCGCCATTTTATTTATTGCGTTCGAGAGCGAAGCGGAATTGGATGTCGGACGCGTCATCTCCGCAGCGCACGAGAAAAATGTTCCTGTTTTGATCGACGGCGCATGCGCCGTGCCGCCCAAGGAAAATCTCTGGCATTACACCCGCGATCTCGGCGTCGATGCGTTCATCACCAGTGGCGGCAAGGGAATTCGCGGCCCGCAATCCACGGGCCTGGTGCTGGGCAAGCGCGAGATCATCGAAGGATGCAAATTCCACTCATCCCCCAATCTGCGCATCGGCCGCGGAATGAAAGTCGGCAAGGAAGAATTCGCCGGGATTTACACGGCCTTGAAATTATTTCTCGCCGCCGATCCCGCCGCCGAAATCGCCCGCGACATCCGCAGGGTCGCCCACATCGCCGATGCCCTGAAGAATATTCCCGGCATCCTGTCGTGCATCGTCGAGAAGACGCGATTGCAAATAAAGTTCGATCAAGCGGTTTTCGGAATCACCTGCGAAGAGGCGGCCAAGATACTTTTGGAATCGGATCCTTCCATCCTCCTGCGCGGCCGGGACAATCGGCTGACCATTCACGTCAATCTGCTTCAAGACGGCGAAGAAGAATTGGTGGCTCGGAATCTCCGAGAATTCTTCACGAAGCGTTTGCAGCCCCCGGTTTAGTCAGCCGGTTTACGATCCAATTCCTCCGCGACTTCGTATCCCAACAGCCTGCTCTTCATCCACCGAATCGCCAGCAAATCCCGGAAGCTTTTGAACAATCGGTTCCAAACGCCATATTTGCTTTCGCCGTGCAATCTTGGATTGTTGCTGACTGGAATTTCCGTGACCGTGAAACCCTCCATCTTCAGCAAAGTCGGAATAAACCGATGCAGGCCGCGATAGAGTTTTAATTTCCCCACGCAATCCCTTCGAAAAGCCCGATACGTGCATCCCGCATCGGATATCTGTTCATCCGACAATTTATTCCGCACCCAGTTGGCGATCCGGCTGGAGGCAACCCGAATAAATTTGTCCCCCTTGCCTCGGCTGGCCACGCGCGTGCCGCAGACGCAGTCGAATCCTTTGCCCAGTGCCTCCAGAAACTTGGGGATATCGCGCGGATCGTTCTGCAGATCGGCATCCATCGTCATCACGAAAACCCCGCGCGCCGCCCGCAATCCCGCATCGCTGGCCGCCGTCTCGCCGCAATTCTTCTTGAATCGCAATCCCCGCACGCGCGGGTCCTTCGCCACCAGCGCCTGTATCGCCGCCCAGCTTCCGTCTTTGCTGCCATCATCGACGAGCAGCAGTTCCGCCGAGATCCCCGCCGGGTCGATCACATCCACAATCGCCGTATGCAACAGCGGCAGATTCTCCGCCTCGTTGTAAACCGGAACGCAAATGCTCAGCGTGGGTGGCATGAAATTAATGATCGGATTCCGCAGGTTCGTCAACGGATGTGACCGGAAAACCTTGCGCGGCCTCAGCATCCAATCGCCGCTTGCGATACACCAGCATCAGATTCCGCGTGTACGGCACCGCGCTGAAAAAATATCCCGCGACGCCCACCGAATCCTGTTGCCGCAGAAAATACGCCAGCTCCAGCAGCGATCCAATTAGCGATAGCCACCAGAATGCAATCGGAATCCGTGATTCCTTGTGTTTCTCGGAATGCAACCACTGCACGATCCAGCGTGCCTGAAATGTCCCCAGCCCCGCAAAACCGATGGCCTTCCAAAGCCAATAGTTCTGCTGGAAAGGCATCCGAAATACAGCCAGGGCGGCATAGATAAACAACAGCTCGCCCATCGGCCTACTTCCGGGTTAAAAATGCTTTGATCTCGCTCGCGACCGTCACCGCCTGCGATTCCACCAGCGCCGGGTACATCGGCAGGCTGAGAATGCGCTTCACATAATCCTCGGTGCGCGGCAGCGTCGGCTGTTTGCCGAAAACTTCCTCGATGGCGGGCTGAAGATGATTTGGAACCGGATAATGCACGCCGGTTTCGATGCCCTTTTCCTTCAGATATCGCGCCAGGCTTTCGCGCTGATCGTTATTGTCGAGCCGGATCACGAACATGTGATACACCGATTCGGTCTCGCCGGGTTTATCATCCGGCGGCAATACCAACCCTTTCCAATCCGCCAACTCCCGCCGATACCAACCGGCCACTCGCCGCCGCCCGGCATTCAAATCATCCAGCACCTTCAGTTGCTCGCGCCCGACGGCCGCCTGAATCTCATTGAACCGCAAATTGAATCCGACCTTTTCATGCAGATATTTGTCCTTGCGGCCATGATTGCGCAGCATCGTGACCTTGCGGGCGATTTCCGGATCCTCCGTCGCGATCGCCCCGCCGTCACCGTAGACCGTAAGATTTTTGGATGGATAGAAGGAGAAAGCCGCATGGGCGGTGAAGCTGCCGACGCGCTTGCCCTTCCACTTGGCGCCGTGGGACTGGGCGCAATCCTCAATGATCCAGAGATTGTGGTCCTTGGCCAATTGCTGGAACGCATCGATATTCGCCGGCCGGCCGTAGAGGTGCACCGGCAGGATGCCAACCGTCCGTTTGGTGATGCGTTTGCGAGCGTCTTCGGGGTCGGTGGTGTAGGTATCGTCGATGTCGCAGAACACCGGTTTGGCCCCGACATGGATCATCGGTTCGATGCTCGGAAAAGCCGTCAGGCTGGGCACCAGGATTTCATCACCCGGCTTGAGCCCCTGGGCGATATGCAGCAGTTGCACGGCGGCGGTCCAGGAGCTGGACAAAACCACATGTTTCACCCCGAAATACGCCGCCAGTTCCTTCTCAAAAGCCTTACATTCCGGCCCCAGGATATAGTTTCCGCCCTTGACGACCTCGAGGATTCGACGGTCGATCAGTTCGCTATGGTGGACACGGGAAAGGGGAATTTGCTCAGCCACGACTTTTTGCCTCCGTGCGTTAGGAGCTAGTAACAACGATAAGGCACCGCCGCCGGGGACGCAAGATGGGCCGGACGCACGACTCGCATCACCGAGTAAAAATTTCCATTTTGTAAGGAATATTTTAGGGCGTCGATTGTACTATACGTGAATGGAAAATTTCGCCTCGAACCATGGGGATATATATAAACTGAAAGGTGTTACACAATGTTACAGAATGTGACGTTTACCCCCCCCCCTCCCCCCGGTTTAGCGTCGTCGGCCTCGGCGACCCGAACGAAAGTGCCGGTCCCAATGGAAATGAAACACAATGGAACAAAATGGAACACTTATCCCCCCCACCCCCCGGGGGACCCAACAAGAACTAATGTAGGGTGGGTGTACTCGCCCACCGTTTTCTCCATGCCAGCAAACGGTGGGCGAGTACGCCCACCCTACGATAGAAGCATCAATCTTTCCCCCAAGGCTTGACGACAATTCAATGAGCGATAGGTTACCCCAACTTCCAGGATCGGTTTAACGTGATGCCAACGGCCGCGCCAAAACAACACGGGCAAGGCTCTGATTCTGTCGCCAGATCAGACGAACCCAGCCATGGGCCGTTGGATTCCGCGCACTCGGAAAAGCTTTCCAACCGCCAGCTATTGGCCTGGATGTTCCAGTTTATCCATCCGGTGGTGCTGCTGGTGATATTGGCCTGCTTCTGGGTCGCCGCCGCCACGGCTACCGACACCTTCACCATCCGCGAGGCGGGCGTGGCGATTAACGCCATTCAAGATATCCACCATCTCGGCGCCAGCAGGCCGGGGCTGATTCATTGGATCGACTCCGCCGATCCCGCGGTCGCCGGGTTGCGACAGGTGCTTGCCATCCTCACCGGCCTGGTGCTCCTCATGCTGGTCGTCCGCTATTTCCGCGAGACCGCCAACACCCGCATGTCCATGCACATGGTCTTCTACATCCGCGAAGCCGTGTACGACAAACTCCAGCGGGTGGGGTTTGGGTTTCATGACGCCCTGAGCTCGGGCCAACTGATCAACCGCGCCCTCTCGGATTTGCAGAACGTCCGCGGATTCGTCCAGACCGCCGTGCTGGTCACCCTCGACGTGGTCCTGGCCGTCGCGTTCAACATCATCCTGATCTGGACCCGCAACGGCTGGCTGGCGGCGCTCTCGCTGCTCCCGCTGCCGATCTGGACCTATTACATCCTCCAATTCAGCCGCAAAATTCAGCCGGTCGCCCAAAGCGTGATGGAGGCGGATGACCGCAATGTTTCGCTGATCACCGAAACCATCGCCGGCGTGCATGTGGTCAAGGCGTTTGCCAGCGAGCCGCAGGAGATCGCCAAATACGAAGCCCATTGCGACACATTCAAGGGCCGGGTGCTCAAACGCATCCGCATGTTCGCCGATTTCCAGCCGGTCATCCGTTCCATCGCATCCGCTTCGCACCTGTCGCTGTTTCTGGTCGCGGGCATTCTCATGATCCACGGCAAACTCCAGGCCGGCGATCTGGTCATCCTCGGCGGCGCGATGGGCACGATCCTGGCGCGCCTGCAACAAGTCGGCACGATCAACGAGCAATATCAAAACGCCATCGTCTCCTCCCGGCGATTGCACGAAATCCTGGCCGCCAAAACCACCGTGCCGGAAAAATCGAATTGCACCCCACTGCCCGGCGGCAAGGGCATGGTGACATTCGAGAACGTCAGCTTCGGATATCTGAAAGACAAACCCGTGATTCGGGACGTAAGTTTCTCCGTCCCCGGCGGCAGCGTCGTCGCCATCGTCGGCCCCACCGGCGCGGGCAAGACGACCCTCGTGAATCTCACTGCGCGGTTTTACGACCCACAATCCGGCCGAATCATCCTCGATGGCTGCGATCTGCGCGATCTCTCGCTGACCAGCCTGCGAACGCAAGTCGCGTTTGTGTTTCAGGAAACCTATCTCTTCAGCGACACCGTCTCCGGCAACATCGCCTACGGGCGGCCGGGAATCAGCGAAGGCGCCATCGAAGCGGCCGCGCGATTGGCGCAAGCGCACGAGTTCATCGAGAATCTCCCCAAAGGTTATGCCACGGTTCTCGGCGAGCGCGGCGCATCCCTCTCCGGCGGACAGCGCCAACGCCTGGCGATCGCGCGGGCCATTGTCACCGATCCGCGCGTGCTCATTCTCGATGATGCGACGGCTTCGGTTGATCCGGAAACCGAAGACCTGATCCGCCGAGGCATGCGGCTCATCATGCATGGCCGCACCACCTTCATCATTGCCCACCGCATCAGCACCGTGAAACAGGCCGACATCGTGATGGTGCTCGAACACGGCCGAATCACGCAGATGGGCACGCACGATCAGCTCATGGAAATGGACGGCCACTACCGCGACATCGCCGATGCCCAGCTTCACGGCGACGAGGATGATGCCGCGCGCGAGCGCTCGCATCTTCGGCGAATGGGCGCCGATGATATCGTCGCCGCCATCGCCTCGGCCGAGAACACGGATGGGAGGTTGCAATGACCTTCGCCGCCGCGAGGCAAAAATTCTCCCGCCATCGCCGCCCCGTGAATGCCGCCGGTTTGCCGGTGCCGATTATCGAAACGGAAGATGAGGAGCGCTATCTCCCCCTGCAATGGAATCTGGTTCGCAAACTTCTCGCCGGGCTGGCGCCGTTCAAAAACATGTACATCCTGGCGATCAGCATGGGATTGGTGCAGGTCTTCTGCGACATGCAGGGCCCGCAGTTCCTCAAGCGGCTGATCAATTACGGCACCGCCTTCGCCGCGGGAAATGTTCCCGGGACCACCGCCCGCGCGGCCTCCTGGCATGTGGCGGGGATCATCGGCCAGTGGACACTGGTCATCATCGCCTCGGTCATCCTCCAGCGATGGACCATCATCGTCATGACCCGCGCCGGCGAGAGCGTGCAGTTTGAATTTCGCCAACGAATCTTCCGGCAACTCCAGCGGCTGAGCATGAGTTTTTACGACAAGACCAAGCTCGGCCGAATCATCAGCCGATGCACCACCGACATCAACAGCCTGCGCGAAGTGAATGTCTGGGGCATCTGGCAGGTGGTCGCCAATGGAATGGTCATGGTCGTCGCGGCGATCTACATGATGCGCGAAGACATGCGGCTGTTCCTCGCCGTCGCATGGCTTGGCCCGGTGCTGTTCATTCTAACGCGCATGTATCACCGCCGATCGGCCGTCGCATATCAGATTGCCCGCGAGGGATTCACCCGGGTCAGCACGAACCTGGCCGAGAACATCACCGGAATGCGCGTCGTGACCGCATTCAATCGCCAGGACCCGAATCTTGATGTCTTCGATCATCTGCAGGATCAAAACACCATTAACAACATGGCCGCGTCCCGCATCAATGCCATCTATCAACCGCTGCTGGAAGTGGTTCGCTACTGTGGCCGCGTGGCGATCCTGCTGTACGGCGGATATCTCGTTGCCACCGCGCGCATCGGCAACAAAGGCGTCGGGTCGGTCGTGGCGGTGTATCAATACTGGGACTATTTCATGGGCCCGGTCATCACGCTGGGCGCGTTCTACACGCAACTGATGATGGCCATGGCCGGCGCGGAGCGTGTGTTTGCCCTGCTGGAAATGAAGCCGGAAGTCAGCGATGCGCCCAGCGCCCAACCCCTGCCGCGATTGAACGGATTTGTGCGATTCGAAAATGTCACCTTCGGCTACAACCCCGATCGGCCCGTTCTGCACGAAATCAACTTCGAGGCCAAGCCCGGCCAGATGGTGGCCCTGGTCGGCGCCACCGGCAGCGGAAAAACCAGCATCATCTCCCTGATCGCTCGCTTCTATCAGCCGCAGGCCGGCCGAATTCTCGCGGACGAAATTGACATCCGCCTGTCCACCGGTGATTCACTGCACAAACAGATGGGACTGGTCCTGCAGGTGAATTATCTCTTCACCGGCTCGGTGATGGAAAATATCCGCTACGCCCGCCCCGGCGCAACCGATGCCGAGGTCGAATCCGCCGCCAAAGCCATCGGCTCCTACGATGCGATCATGTCCCTGGCCAACGGATTCCAAACCGATGTCGGCGAGCGCGGGGCCAGCATGTCGCTGGGCCAGCGGCAACTGATTTGCTTCACCCGCGCGTTTTTGGCCGATCCGCGAATCTTCATGCTGGATGAGGCCACCAGCGCCGTCGACACTGCGACAGAGATGCTGGTCCAGGCGTCATTGGAAAAATTGCTCGAAGGGCGCACGACTTTCATCGTCGCCCATCGCCTCAGCACGATCATGCGCGCGGATGTGATTCTGGTCATCGACGCCGGCCGGATCATCGAGCGCGGCAACCACCGCGAGCTTCTCGCCGCCGGTGGAAAGTATGCGCAGTTGTACAAGCAGTTTGTGATGGCCAGCGAGTGATTCGAGGATTCAACGGATGAAAGTTGAGCATGAAGAAATGTTTCGGTCACGCCGCCTTTGCCGATCGGCCCAGTGGGCTCGTATAGGGAACACCGCCGACGCTGCGAAGACCGCTGGCTGGCCTGCTGAGGTTCGACGCGGCATTCTGCAGGCGGAAAGAGAGTGTCCCGCCTTCGGCGGCGGATGCTGCGGAGTTTCGCGCTCAAGCGCGCCCTCAACCGTCCTTCACAGCCCCGCTTGTCCAACCTCCCTGCGAATTAAAAAAGGCCCACGATCGCGCATGCCAAGTGGAGGTCGGACGTCGGGGCGTGACGGACGGCTCTGGGTCGGCCCGTGGCCGAAACTCCACGGCATCCATCGCCGCAGGCGGCAAAGCCGTATTTCGCTTCGTCGCAAAATGCCTCCGCAAACGTCAACAGACCAGCCAATGGCGCTCGCAGCGCCAGCGCCCTCACATATTCGAGTAGGCGTCGCCGATCGGCACGGGAACCGCGGCCGATCTAAATCTTTGTCCATCCCATTCACGACGATGTGTGAAGAAGGGTCCGATAAGTGGAAAAACCGAACCCGCTTTTCGTTTTCCTCGTCACAGATTCTCGGTCTTACGCAAAACCGGTTGCCGATTTGATGGGAACATTTGCATTATCCTGAACCGGGTGGGGAATATATTCGATGTTCAACTACATGAAGACGGTAAAGACAATCCGGCGCCATGGCCGCCGGCACGGCGTGGCCATGATTTATGTCGTCGTTTCATTGGCCGTGATGTTGGGCTTTTGCTCGCTTGCGGTGGACCTGGGTCGCGTGCAGGTGGCCAAGACGGAACTCCGCCGCGCCGCCGACGCCGCCGCGCGCGCGGGAGTCGCGCAGCTTTTGTCCAGCGGAACATCCGCCGCCCAAAGTGCGGCGATCGCCATGGCCGCGCGAAATTATTGCGACGGAAGCGCGGTCGTCCTGACCAACTCGCAGGTTCAGGTTGGCATCTGGAACTCCAGCAGCCATAGTTTCTCAACCAGCGGCTCGGCGGACAATATCACCACTTTCAACGCGATTAAGGTCATGGCCCGACGGACTCAGGCCAACGGCAATCCGATCCCCTTGGTCTTTGGAGAAATCATTGGCGTTCCAACCTGCGATATCGAAGCCAACTCGATCGTCGCCCTGGTCTCAGTGACAGCGCCATTGACTCAATATGTTTCCGCCCACGGCGATCCCTGGCTGGCGGGCGAACCCTCTGGCACCTTGGGCAGCATGCCGGACACCGGATATGACGACCCGAGCAACAACGTCCATCCGTGGAAATACGACATTGCCAATCCAAGCGTGACCGACTCGTCCTCATCCGTGGGCACAGACTCGTCGAAGGTTGAATCGACTGACTATTCGAGTGGCGAACCATACGGCTCTCCAGTGGGATACAGCGTGCAGCCCGGCGCGGTCGTTCAGATTTCAGTCCCCGACAACTCCAGCAACGAAGCGTTGAACTCCGGTTATCTTCAGGGCGACAGTGGCTCTTACTACGCCAATGGATCCCAGGGCGGAAGTTACGCGATCTACAGCGACGACGCCGCTAATCCGAGTGATCCCGAAGGAACGCAGACGACCTCCGGTTCCGAGCACGGCATATCGAACATCGAAGCCCCGCTGAACTCACTAATCGGCGTCTTCCTGGATTCGGCCGCTTCCACCAGTGGCGCCGACACCGAGACACCCGGCACTGGTTTGGATTTCAGCTCACAAACCGAGCGCGATTACACAATGTTGTCACCCACTCTGAACCAATCGTTTTATGCGGGCGACGGCCAGACCAGTTCCAGCGTCCAGCAAACCATCGTCGTTCCCGCAAATGCGTCCAAGCTATTCCTCGGCACCATGGACGGCCACGAGTGGAGTAACAACGTCGGCGGATATAACGCCACTATTACCCAGTTCCAGATCGAAACGGTTCAATGAGCAGATGACCGGCCGCAGCGCCGGTCCATGGATTTCCGCGGCTCAACGTCACGCGGAAATTCATTTCCATAACGCAACATGCCGGAATCCGACTCATCTCGCGGACATTATCGGTCTCAGTTATATTTCCATATTTCCCGCGCCCACAGGCGTAAACCCCTGCGCAGGATGGCCCGATGGCCATCGACATGGGACACTCCGATAAAATCCGAGAAATCAAACGTCATCGTGGAGTCGCGATGGTCTATGTCATCATGACATTGTTGGTCATGCTGGGTTTCAGCTCGATGGCCGTGGATTTCGGGCGCGTGCAAGTGGCCAAGACCGAGCTGCGCCGTACCGCTGACGCCGCCGCGCGCGCGGCCGCCGGAAATCTTTCCACCAGCAGCAGCGCCGCGACCAGCAACGCCATCGCCATCGCCGCGCTTAATCCTGTCGACGGCTCGCCGTTCGTGCTGAGCAGCAGCAATGTTCAAGTCGGCTGGTGGAACACCTCCACCATGAAGTTCACGGTCAATGCCAACCCAATGTCCGCAATTTCCCCGTATGTTCCCGCCGTCAAAGTCACGGCGTTGCGAACGAAGGCGAACGGTAATCCGATCACACTGCTCTTCGCCCAGGCGCTGGGTGTGCAAACGGTCGATATCACCGCGACCTCCATCGTCGCCCTTAGCATGACTTCCGTCACGGTCACCATCGGCGCGACGTCCAATCCCTGGCTGGCCGGCGAGCCAACCGGAACCAAAGGCAGCCAGCCCGATCCCGGTTGGTACTCCAGCGATCACCAGTGGCAATATGACATCGCGGGCCCGGTCGGCGGGTCCGCCTCAAGCGGCGAACCGTATGGATCGCCACAACAGGCCACCGGTATTGTGCTCATTCCCGGCGCGGCGATTCAGATCAGCAATGTCAGTGGATTGGTTTCCAACGACTCGGCGTCGCCGGCGAGTTACAATGCCGACGGCGTCAGTGGCGGGTCCTCGGCGATCTACAGTGATGACGCCGCCACCAATTCCTCCGCACGCGGCTATTCCGGCCAAAGCAATGGCGGCATCGCCGGCTCCGAATTTGGCATCGCCAACATCTCTGTGCCAATCGACTCGCTCAACGCCGTCTTCCTCGACGCCAATCTTCCCAGCACCGAGGGAACCGCCCCGCCGGGATTGGATTTCAGCACCTCTACCGCGCAGAACTACGCCGCCGTCGAGCCGCTGACTCGCCAGCCTTTTTTTGTCGGCAACGGAATCAACACCGCCGGAAACCAACAGACCGTCGTCGTCCCCGCCAACGCCACCCGGCTTTATTTCGGCATCATGGACGGCCACGAGTGGAGCAACAACATCGGCAGCTTCACCGCCACCGTCACGCAAATTTCCATCAGCGTTGTGCAATGATTCGCCCAACTTCCGCGTGGCTCGCCGCGCTTCCCATCCGGTTTCTCCATATTACAAGACCGTGGATTCTTTTTTAGCAAATATTTTTGGAGATCGTGTTTCAATCCGCGCTGGACGGTAGAAAAATGAAGCTTATCGGTTACGGTTCCCGCGCCGACGAGCGTGCTTTGGCTCGAATACGTGAGAGAGCTACCGCCGCGAAGCCCGTCGGCTGACCCGGCGACGTTCGCGGTGGCATTCTCGATGGAATGAAGGGGAGGGAGTTTCCCGCCTGCGGCGGCGGGATGTAGTGGAGTTTCGCGCTCGAGCGCGCCCTCAACCGTCCAATGCAGCCGCGCTTGTCCGACCTGCCCTGAAAATAACATGGAACGCTGCTCGCGCTCTTCCAGCGGAGGTCGGACACTGGGGCGTGATGGACGGTTGAGGGTCGCGCCTGAGCGCGAAACTCCGCCGCATCCGTCGCCGCAGGCGAGAACTCCATTCCGTCACATTGAGAAGGACCGCCCGACCGTCGCCGGGCAAGCCAGCGGGTTTCGATGCGGCGGCGCGCTCCGGTATACGAGCCGACGATTGCTCGTCGGCGCAGAAACCGTAACCGATAAAATATCCTTTTACCAAATTCCAGCTGTCGCCAGTCCTTTGGGTTGCGGGCGAAGCCAGCGCTGGGCTATTGTGGGCATTGGAGAAATGATGTGATCAAGGTGGCGATGATCGGCGCGGGCAGCGTTGTGTTTTCCAAAAATCTTTCCGGAGACATTCTCTCTTATCCCCAGTTCCGCAAGGCAACAATCAGTTACATGGACATCGACGCCGAGCGGCTCGCCGTGGGCGCGGGATTGTGCCGAAAAGTCGCCGACGCGCTGGACGCCGAGCCAAACATTCAGGCCACCACCGATCGCCGCGCCGCGCTCGACGGCGCGGATTTCGTCATCAACATGATGCAGGTCGGCGGATTCGACTCCACGTTGATCGACTTTGAAATTCCCCGCAAATACGGCCTGAATTTCACCATCGCCGACACCACCGGCCCCGGCGGAATCTTCCGCGCGCTGCGGACATTTCCAATTCTCACCGGCCTTTGCCGCGACATGTTGGAAATCTGCCCGCGCGCGTGGCTATTGAATTATTCCAATCCGATGTCGATGAACATGCGGACCATCGGCAACGCCGGCCAATCCCGCGCCGTCGGGCTCTGCCACAGCGTGCAGGGAACTTTTGACACGCTCATGTGGTACCTCGGCGAAAATCCGCACGATGTCGCTTTCATCTGCGCCGGCATCAATCACATGGCGTTTTATCTCAAGCTCGAAAAAAACGGCCAGGACCTTTATCCGAGATTATTCGAAGCCATGAATCGCCCGGATATTTTCGGGGACAATCCGGTGCGGTTTGAATTGATGAAACGCCTGGGCCATTTCGTCACCGAAAGCTCCGAGCATAACGCGGAATACAATCCGTTTTTCCTGTCCCACGGCCACGATCACGCCCGCCGATTCGCCGTCCCCATCGACGAATATCTTCGCCGCTGCGATTCGATCATCACGGAATTTCAGCGGCTGAAATCTCTTGCGGCCAGTGATGAAAAAATCGAAGTCCATCGCAGCCACGAATACGGCAGCACGATCATCCACGCGATGACCACGGGAAATCCCGCCGTCGTGTACGGTAACATGCCCAACCACGGCGCGATCGCCAATCTCCCCGCCACCGCCATCGCCGAGGCGCCAACATTGGTTGACCGCAACGGCCCACAGCTCACCACCGTCGGAGAACTTCCCCCGCAACTGCTCGGCTATATCCAGCCGCACGTGATCCAACACGAACTGTTCCTCCGCGCCGTCGTAGAAGGCCGGCGCGATCATCTGTATCAGGCCGTCATGTTTGATCCGCTGACATCCGCCGTTTTGAATCTCGATCAAATCGTCGAAATGTGCGACGAACTCATCGCCGCCCACGGCGACCGCCTGCCGAAGATGAACAAGACAACCCTCGTGCCTACAAGCGGGAAAGTCTTCGGCGAAATCGAAAGTTCTGTATGCCGCGCGAGTTGGGAAAAGGTGAAGAGCCGCAAGTGAACATTCAGACAAGATACGTTTTGAGATATCGCAACCCCGACTGCACCGCGCGCTGGCGATCGGGAAGTTCCAGTGTGTCCAGCGCGATCCAGCCGGTGTATCCGGATTCGTCCAGCATTTTTCCCAGGGCTTGCCAATCGGTTGATCCTTCGCCGATGGGCGCGGGTTTGGTGCGACGATCGGCGCCGAGCAGTGCGTCGCGAGCGCGGACGTGCCGGAGCGATGCGCCCAGGCGGGAGAAAATTTCCTCGGCCGGCCAATCATCGCGCAGGATCGAAACCGGATCGAGATCGACGCCGAACCACGGACAATGGGCGGCGCGCAGGGCGCGATCGAGTGCGTCGAATCCGGCCAATTCGCTGCGGAATGCGACCATTACGCCAAAGCGATCCGCGCGGCGGCCGAGTTCGGCAAGAGCGGAATCCACCGAAGCGGCAAACACCGCATCGAACGGCCGCGGCGGCACAGGCGCGACCTGCGGAGCGGAGGATTCTGGAAGAATGATTAAGCCAACTTGCGATGGATCAATCGCGGGCTTGGTTGGGATTTCAGGAATCGGCGCGGGCAGTGGGCCGAGATCGATGCAGACGAGTCTCGTCCCCAGATCGGCCGCGGATTTCAGGACGATTTGAAGAGAATCCAGTGCCGCATCGAGATCGGCGGCGGGTCCGAATCCGTGTTTGCCGAGATCAACTCGCAGGCTGGAAATATCCAGCCGATGGCCGCGAAACACTGCGATGAGCTCGCGCCGGCCGGATGCGGAGAGATCAGCCAGATCGAGCAGCGGCGTGCGATGCGGGAGTTGAATGCCGGTGAATCCCAGACGCTGCGCCGAATTGGCGGCGGAGCGCGGGTCGGCATCGAGCGCTGTGGAGAGAACCGCGGGTTTGAACGACATAAGACGACCGCCACCAAGCGCGAGAAAATTATTGTCGGCCGCGCCGCTGTTTCCCCCTCGGTCGCCGCGGCGACCGAGGGCAGGGGTGAGGGCCGAATTAGGAATCGCGGCGGTTGCTCAAGTAAATTTCCCTCACCCTAACCCTCTCCCGGAGTACCGGGCGAGGGGACAAAAAAATCAGCGGCCGAGGGATCGCGGGCGATTACTTTGCCGTCGCCAGATGGCTGCGCTTCTCGGCGATCAGCTTCAGCAGCGCCTTGTGCGGGTCGGCGAACTTGGCCGCGCCCTCTTCCATCAGCTTGGCTTCCATCTTGGCATCGTCCACCTGGGATGCGATTTCATCCAGAATCGCCTTGGCCGGCATCTGATCCACCTTGCGGGTGTACGTTTTGTTCAGCTTCTCCACGGCGTCATTAGTCGCCGGTGGATTTGTCTGAATGTCGCTTCCCGCCAGCGCCTCGACATATTTATCCGGCGGATCGCTGGGCTTTTTGGTGCCGGTGCTGGCGAAGATGATCTCCTGCTGCAGCTTGAGATTCTTATCCTTCCAGAATTCCTGATTCATCCGCCAGAGATTCTTGGCGTTGACGATTCCCACCAACCCCTGCGCCGCCGGCGAAAGTTGCGGCACATATTTCTCGGTGTAAACATCCACCCGGCTGACGAAAATACTGTAAACGCTCTTGAATCCGTCGAGGCCGGCTTTCCGGCGTTGGGCGCCGCGCCAGACATTGTCGCGCGCGATCTTGTATTGCCGCGGCGAGAAAATCAGCGTGACATTCAGCGTGATTCCCCACGCGGCGAGTTCCTCCAGCGCCGCCAGGCCCGCTTCGGTTGCGGGAACCTTGATCATGCGATTCTTGTGTCCCGCCGACCATTTTTTGCCCAGTTCGATGTATCGCCGCGTTCGCTCGGGGATTGATTTTGGGGCGAGCTGCAAATCTTCCAGCAACGGGTCGAGTTCGAAACTTACATACCCATTGTTCCCCTGCGTCTGTTGCCAGACCGGCAAAAAGACGTTTTGGGCATTTTGCACCAGTTTGTCGGTCATCGCCCACGCGACCGCCTCATCGGGGTTTCCCTCATCCATCAGGGCCACCATCGCATCGTCCTGCGACCCGGATTTGAGAATGTCGGACACGATGATCGGATTGCTGGTCGCGCCCGAAGCGCCCAGCGCGCGGTTTTTGGTGACGAGGTCAGGCTCGATCGAGTCCAACCAAAGTTTCGTGCCGCTGGCGATCAGGGATTTTAGTGACATGATTGTGCTCCGTATCTGGTTCCGTCTTAAGAAATCTTAACAATCTCCATAGAAACCTTAAAAACTCCATCGACATTGTGCCACGGCGCGCATGAGCAGCCAAGGTCAGCCGGCAAATTTCATTTGAGAATTTTCCTATTGTCAGAAAGGCAATGTTTTATTTAAGATCGTCGCCGTGGGTGGTCGAAGTGGTTTTTACAAAGGAGTGAAGACATGTCTCTCGTGAATATCAGATTGTGCGCGGCGGTTATTATCGTCGCCGGATTGGCCGGGGCGACAAAGGCCGCCACCATTCTTTCCAGCGGACAAACCGTCGATGGCTGGACCATCACCGAACCCGCCGGCGTCGCGCTGGTGCTGGACAGCACCGCCAACGACACGATTACCCTCGAGAAATTCGCGGAATTCGCCAGTACCGCGCCCTTGACCATTACGTTCACCCAAGCCAGCTCATCCCCCGCGGCCTATGTGGACATCGCCAATGAAATGGTCACCAACGTCAGCGGATCGGCCTGGAGCGGATTCACATTTTCCATCTCCGGCAATTCCGAGGGCGGAACGGTTCCCACCTTCAAAACCGGCACAACGTTCGCCCCGCCCACCGGCAGCGGCGTGGATTACACCTCCGAAAACATCGTCGGCAGCAGCACGCCGGTCATGCATTTTGGAAAAATCATTTACACCGGAAGCCAACCGAATCTGACCACCTCCGTCTGGGGAACGGGGACGGATGGCAACCTGATCTTCACCACCGATGCGAGCACCGGCTCGACCGGCCAGACACTTTCATTTACCGAACAGTGCAACACCGGCTCGACAACGCCGCCCGTCGCCGTATCCCTGCCTGCGTCGGGGAGCATGTGCATGCTGGGCCTCGGCGGATTACTGGCGGTAGGCTCGGTGCGAAAAATGCGCCGGCTGGTCTGAGCTTAAAACGCCAAGACAAGGTGACAAGGTGAGGGGGTGACAAGGTGACCAAAGGCAAATGCTCCTTTTTCACCTTGTCACCCCCTCACCTTGTCACCTTGTCATTTTCCGGCGGTCAATCCGTATTTGAATTAAACGAGATATCCTTCACCTGCAGTTCGACATTGGATCGTCCGTTGAATTCATTAATGCCCGGCTGGGCGGCGAGATTAATTCTTGTGCCAGTCGGTAGCCGATCGGCCAACTCGGCGCAGCCGAACGCGATGCAGCGGATGGATTGGCCATTTTGCTTCACCATCAGTTGCAGATGATCGCCGGTTTTGCCGACGCACCTGGGCGGAGCGGCGACGGTGACATCTTTCAGGCAGAGCAGCGGCCGGCTGTTGCGATGGCCGAAAGGGCCGAGCCGCTCGATTCCTCGCACCAGCGGTTCATTGATTTCCCGCAGATCGGCAACGCATTCCAATCGCAGGTTGGGCGTTAGCATTTCTTCGGTGACCGATTTGCCCGCGATCTCGCCGAAGGCCGCGCGAAATTCTTCGAGTTTCCCCGAGTCGATTTTCAATCCCGCCGCCATTTCGTGGCCGCCGTAGGCCAATAGGTATTGCCCGCAGGATTCCAGTGCCCGGCTGAGATGAAATCCGTTGATCGACCGCGCGCTGCCCTGCCCCTGTCCGTTGGAAAGCGCGATCATCACGGTTGGGCGGCAGAATCGATCGACGATGCGGGATGCGACGATGCCGATCACGCCCGCATGCCAATTCTCACTGGCCAATACCAATCCGCGATGGGAGTTGTTGGCCCAATGATTCGTCTCGATCTGCGCCATCGCCTCATCGAGAATTTTTTTCTCCACCGCCTGGCGATCTCGGTTTTGTTCTTCGAGATATCCAGCGATCTCCAGAGCCTTGGCCGCATCGGCCGTCGTGAGCAGTTCCACCGCAAGTCTTGCATGCCCCATCCGGCCGATGGCGTTGAGTCGCGGGGCCAGCAGAAATCCGACGTGATAACTGTCGAGTTTTTGTCCGGATAAACCGGCTGATTCGATCAGGGCGCGAATGCCGGTGAGTTTGCTGGCCTTGAGCCCGCCCAAACCGAAATGGGCGAGGATGCGATTTTCGCCAACCAACGGCACGACATCGGCAATCGTCCCCAGCGCGGCCAGCGCGGTGGCTTCGATGAGAAATTCCCGGAACGGCGCACTGACTCTCGCCGCGCCGCCGGCGGCCTGGCCGATGCCCCACGCCAATTTGAATGCCACGCCCGCCCCGCACAGATAGGGATTTGGATACGCCTTCTCCCCCGGCAATCGCGGATGCACAATCGCAAAACAATCCGGCAAATGCGGCTCAGTTCCATGCCATTCGTGATGATCGGTGATGATCAGATCGACCCCGCGCTCCTTGGCGATTCGCGCCGGCTCGATGGCGGTGATCCCGCAATCCACCGTGACGACCAGTTGCGCGCCGCCGTCGATGATCTGCGCCAGCGCTTCGGAATTCAGTCCATATCCTTCATCAATGCGATGCGGAATGTAGGTGTGCACATCGCCGCCCAGCAGCGTGATCGCGTGCCACAGAATGCTGGTGGCGGTAATCCCATCCACATCGTAATCGCCATAGATGACGATGCGCTGCCGATCGCGCACGGCTTTGGCGATCCGCTCGGCCGCCTGTCGCATGCCCGGCAAAAGTGCTGGATCAGCCAGGCCATTTAAAGATGGATTCAAAAACGCCCGCGCATCCTCCGGATTCTCGATTCCTCGATTCAGCAACATCTGCGCGAGCAGCGGCGAGAGTTTGAGCCGCGCCGCCAGCTCCGCCGCCTGCGGCCGAGTCGGTTCGATGATCCATCGTTTGTGGCGGTGCATGGGTTCTCTCGAAGTCAATTAATGCAACCGCCGAGGCGCCGAGATCGCCGAGGCAGACGCCGAGAAATTCAAATCCAATTCTCACCACGGATTACTCGGATGACGATGACACGGATAAATGCGAAAAAAATTTAATTCTTATTCGTGCCCATCCGTGTAATCCGTGGTCATATGTATGGTCTTCCTCGGCGGTTGCATTTGTTTCATCCCGCATCCGCGCGCAGCGCATCCAGAAACGCCTGCCCATACATCTTGATCTTATACGGCCCCATGCCGCGGATGGATTCCAGATCGCTCGCTGTCGCCGGAGCGCGCTGGGCGAGTTCCTTGAGCGTGGTGTCGTGGCAGATCACATACGGCGGCAGCGATTTTTCGCGGGCCATGCGAGATCGCAGAGCGCGGAGACGCTCGAAACGATCGACGGCTTCGGGGTCGATTTCAATTTCCGCGGCGGCGGCGCGCGGGCGGGATGAGCCATTGGCCGAGCGCCGCGGCAGAATATCCACCAGACTCGCCGGCGGATTCTGCTCGGATTTCATCACCGCGATTCCAGCGCTGGTGAGTTCGATGACCGGGCGAAATTTTACGCCATCGGGATCGCGCTGGCGGGCCAGGCCGGATTCGAGCAGGCGGTGCAGCATGGCGATGATGCGTTTGACCGGATGAGCGCGGAGCAGGCCGAAGGTGGATAATTGATCCAGTCCCCATTTGCTGGTGCGCTCGGATTCGGAGCCGGCCAGAACTTCGGCGACGACGCCAACGCCAAATTTTCCCTTACATCGGGCGATGGCGGAGAGAATTTGCCGGACCAATATCGCGACTTCCGGCGGAACTTCATCCACTGCAGCGTTGGGCGCGCTTCCCGATTCCGGCTGGCAGATGTCGCACTGGCAATCGGTCGCGCTGGTTTCATCGCCGAAATAATCCAGAATCATCTGCCGGCGGCACTTGGAAGTGGAGGCGTAGCGAATCAGCAAATCCAATTTCTGGCGCGCGTGTTCTTTTCGCTGCGCGATGAGCTGCATATCCGCATTGGGATTTTCATCGCCGAGTTTGTCGATGAAAAATTCCTGAATGATCCGGTCCTGATAACTGAAGAGGATCACGCAGCGGGATGGCCGGCCATCGCGCCCGGCGCGGCCGGCTTCCTGGTAATACGCCTCCAGCGTGCCGGGAATGTTGTAATGCACCACCAGGCGGATGTCCGGTTTGTTGATCCCCATGCCAAAGGCGTTGGTTGCGATGGCGATGGAATGCGCGGCCTGCATGAACCGCTCCTGATTGCCGGTGCGAGCGGCGGTGTCCATGCCGGCGTGATACGCGAACACCGGCCGGCCCGGAAGCGCCTGCGACAGCGAAGATGTCAATTCATCCACGGCCTTGCGAGTGGCGCAATAGACAATGCAACTGCCCGGCTCCTGCCGAAGAAGATCGATCAGCAAACGATCCTTCTCCGCAACGGCCCGAGTCCGGCGCGATTCGTATCGCAAATTCGGCCGATCGAATCCGGTGACGACAACGGTCGGCTCGCGCAGGCCCAGTTGCGTGATGATGTCGGCCCGCACGTCTTCGGTGGCGGTGGCGGTGAGGGCGATGGTGGCGGGATTTCCCAGGCGATTGCGCGCCTCGCCCAGCCGGGAATATTCCGGCCGAAAATCGTGGCCCCATTGGCTGATGCAATGTGCCTCATCCACCGCGAGCAATTTGGGCCGCAGGCGATCCAGCAGATGCGCGAAATTCCCCGCGAAGAGCCGTTCGGGGGCAACGTAGAGCAGGCCGGAGAAGCCGTCATTCAATTCCGCCATCACCTGCCGCTGAATCGCCGGCGAGAGCGAGCTGTTGAGCAATGCCGCCGCGATTCCCTCATCCCGCAATTGCTGCACCTGATCTTCCATCAGCGAAATCAGCGGCGAGACGACGATGGCCAATCCCTCCCCCACCGCCGCCGGCAACTGATAACACAAACTCTTCCCCGCCCCGGTCGGCATGACGCACAGGACATCCTTGCCCGCCAGCACGTCTTCGATAACCTCCCGCTGGGACGGGCGGAAATCGTCCAGGCCGAAGAGATTCTGCAGATGCTCCCTGAGTTCGGGCATGGGGGGATTATAAGGGATTGGCGGTCATGGCGCGTCGGGCGGCGGTGGAAATGCTTCGGATTTTATCGACTGGTATTTCGGATCGGCGATGGCGGAATTAAGTGTGTTGACGATGTTTGACAACCGCTTAAGGTCGAAGCCTTCATTTCCGAAAAATAGAATCGACCTTTCTCCCGGAGAATCCAACCAGAGGAGCCCAAGCGGTCGAAGGTTGCTTAGTGCAATCCCATAACCCGCAACTCTAAAGAAAAGCCCTTCTTGCAGCGGGAATTCCCTGTAAATCCGCCTGAAGTGCGGTGAGGTTATTCGCAGCATTCCTTCTCCGACGCGGAATTCCGTGCGGACCCGCCGCCGTCGCCACATTTGCCACGCCCCGATGAGAAACATTCCCGCGATGAGAAGGGCCGCACCAACTTCTGGTGAATTCAATATGTCTTTGGCGCCGCCGAGAATCGTCAGCGGAATTACCACTATCGCGGCGACGATCAGCGAGAATGCTTTCAACGCCGTTTCTAGTTGTGGTCGGGGAGCAAATGAAACTCGAAACCGCGATTCATCGCCTTCGATGATTACGGCTGAATCATCGATCCTTGTCGCATAACTAAGAATCGGCTTTTGCTCGCTCATTTTTGAGCCGTGCATCGGGCCATGTGTCATAATGGCTTGGCTTCGCTCAGAACCCGGTCGCGAATCAGTGGCGGCAGTTCGCTCTCCATTCCCACATCCACCTTCACTCCGAGCAGGTCCTGCAAATCCATAATCAAGCCGCCCGGCCACCATGGCGTGAGCGGGCCGACCATGTCCACCAGAAAATCCGCATCGCTTTTACGCGTGGCATCGCCCCGGGCGCGCGAACCGAAGACGCGCACATTCCCCGCGCCGTGTGTCTTGGCGATGCGAAGGATTGCCGCTCGATTTCGTTTGATCAGTTTGTCCATGGCATCCCCATTCTACCTCAGCGCCGGGCACTTTCCCCGGCCAATTCAAAGCCCTCGCCCGGTACTCCGGGAGAGGGTTTGGGTGAGGGTCTTTGTCTCGATAAATGCGAGCGATTTCTTCCGTTCGGCCCTCACCCCTACCCTCTCCCGGAGTACCGACCGAGGGGGATAATTATTCTACCCCGCTTCCCGTCCCCAGGCCTCGAATCTTTCCAGCATCTGATGGTTCACCGACTTGGGCGTTTGGTGGATCGTTTCACGCAGAATTTCCAGCGTGATCTCGCCATCCTGGCCGGAGGCGACGGATTGCAAAAACGGCACCGTGGCGGCGCGGTCGCAGATGTATTTGATGTCGGCCCCGCTGTAGCCTTCCAGTTCCGTCGAGAGCGATTCCATGTTCACATCCGCCGCCACTGGCCGGTGGGCCAGGTACATCTGCAGCATCTTCAATCTCGCGGGCGCATCCGGCAGTGGGATGTAAATTTTGTCATCGAACCGCCCCGGCCGCAAAACGGCCGGATCCAGTTGCCAGGGCACATTGGTCGCGCCCATGAACAAAATCGCGCGGCCGTTTTTTTTGTCGAATCCTTCCATCCCCTGCAAAATCTGCGGAACCACCCGCTGCATGACGCTCGATCCTTCATCCCTCCGCGCGGGGATCAGCGATTCGATCTCGTCGATGAAGATGATGCTCCTCGCCTCGGCGCTGGCGGCATCGAAAAGTTTTTTGATGTTCTGCTCTGCCTCGCCCACCCATTTGCTCAGCACATCGGCGGCGGAGATGCGAAAAAAAGATGCATCGATCTCGCCGGCCGTCGCCTTGGCCAGCATGGTTTTGCCCGTTCCCGGCGGACCGTAGAGCAGCACGCCGCCGCCGGGTTGAATCGCAAATTTCGCGGCCAAATCCGGATGGGCGAAGGGATAAATCATCTTCAGCCGGATGTCATGCTTCACATCCTCCAGCCCCGCGACATCATCCAATCGAAGCGCCGGCTTTTCCCGCACCAGCCATTGCCCACCGCCGGTGGAGGATTCGGATTCCCCCGATGCGGATGCGGATGGATTGGATGATTGTCGCCGATTGGCGGATCTTGCGGTTTGGCAATCTTTGGCCAATTCCAACAATCGCTCGGCCATTTGCCGTCGCGCCTGCTGGAGTTCCTCACCGCCGGGTTGTTTACTGATTTCCAGCATGGCCCGCGCTGCTTCGAGCAGATAAATCCGGGCTGAATCCCACTGGCCGGCCCGGCGCGCGTCCAGGCCTTTTTGGCGATAGCGCTCGAAGGTGTCCCAGGTGACGGACATAACATGATTTTACGATGCAATCGGACAAACTGAAAACGCGGTTGCATTCGGTTGCCGCGAAACGAGAATGCCGCCCGCTCATGGCGGAAAAATCGACATGCCGGCTCTGGATAATCCCGTTGATTTTGCTCATCGCGCTGGCGGCGGAGCGATTCGCGTTTCCATCCGATCTGATGGACAACGAACAACAACGCCAGGCGGCGTATGTGATGGATGCGGTGCAGAATCACCGATGGATTTTCCAGCTCGATCAGGCCGAGGAAATCGCCTCCAAGCCGCCGCTATTCACCTGGCTGGCGGCCGGCGCGACGGAATTGTTCGGCCGGCCCGAACCCTGGGCGCTGCGATCGATCAGCTTTTTGGCTACCGCCGCAGCAACGGCGCTGGTGTTTTCCCTGACACGCAAACGCCTCGGCGATCGCGCGGCGGCTTTCGCCTCGATGGCGTATCTCCTCTGCCCGGAAATTGAAAAACAAATCGGCCTGCAACGCATGGACGTGCTGTTGCCGCTGACGACGGGTCTTGGTGCATGGGCTGTCCTGCGCGCGTGGGAAACCGGCAAGGGATGGACGCTCTTTTGGCTCGCCGCCGCGGCCTCGACATTGGCAAAAACTCCCGCCGCCGTGCTGGTTTCCGCTGCGGGACTTTTGGCCGTCTGGTGGGAGAATCGCTCAGGAAATCCGTTGCGTTTGCGCGGACGGATCGTTTCCGGCTTTGCGCTGTTTCTCGTCATCACCCTCGGCTGGTACTGGGCGGCGGGACAAAGTCTGGGATCATCGGCCGTCTATCAAAAGTTGATTGCCGAGGAATTCCTCTCGCAATCGCTCCAACCGCGCGGACATATTTTTCCGGGCGAGATTTTCTATCAAGCGCCGGCATTATTTTTATATCTCCTCCTGCCCTGGACGATTCCAATGTGCTTCGCACTGCTGCGGATTTTCACCCATCCCGAATCCGATCCAGCCCGGCGACGATTTCGGAGATTCGTCGCCTGCTGGCTGCTGGCGGGCATGGCGCCGTTCTGCCTGGCGACGCACGTGCGGGCCGATCTGGTGATGCCGCTCTACGTTCCGGCGGCGATTCTGGCGGGGGAAGAAGTTGCGATTTGGACCCGATATTTGTCGTCACGCCGATTGGCCGCGCTCGGATCGGCCATCGCCATCCTCACTCTGGGCGCGCTGACGACGGCACGATATTTCTTCGAGAACAAAAATGGATACATTTCCCAGACAACCGCGGTCGCCCAACTGGCCGATGATATCCGCACCAAAGTCGGTGCGGATTTTCCGCTGACGCACGTGGATGATCCCTTCGCCCTTTGCGTCGATCTGAACACGATGCGGCCGCTGTATTACGGCGCCGAGCGCGAGCAAACCGGATTTTTCGATCCATCGCTGGAAATCCGCTACGACTACGCCGCCGCCGGTCGGCTGCTGGCATCCGATGCAGCGGTTTACGAATGCGTGGTGAATGTGGATGAACTACGCCGACATCTCCCGCCGGGCACGCCATTTTTCGACCTTGCGGGCAACTTCGTCATGCATTTGGTCAGCAATCGGCCGAGGCTTGCCGACGCCGACGCCATCGCGTTTGGGGATGGCACGCTGAAGATCGAATTGCGCGGCTTGCATCTGGTTCACGCCAGCGGCAATGATTTTCTTTTCAGCGGCGGTGGCTCGGTGCAATTTGAGAATATGGGCAGTCAATCCAGAACATTTCATGCGGTGATCGAATCGCCTTCGGGAAATAAATCGCAATCACCCACGCTGAACGCCGGGGCCGCGTGGAATTGGACCGTGCCCCAACAAAACCCCATGCCAATCCCCGGCAAAGCCGGGGGCTAATGGAGAGATGTGCTTCCCCTTTTGCATTTCGCCATTTATCATCCCCACGTTCAATTCCACGCGGAGAGAAAAAACCCATGCGAAGAATCATCGTGCTCTGTGCGGCGATCGTGGCGAGTCTCACGGCATCGTGCGCAGTCCACCACGCAATAGCCCCTGCTCCGCCCCCGCCAATGGGCACCATCACCTACGACAGCCAATGCTTCACCATCGACGGCAAGGACACCTTCCTCTACAGCGGATCGCTGCATTATTTCCGCTGCCCAAAACCCTTGTGGCAGGATCGGCTGCAGCGCATGAAAGACGCGGGGATGAATTGCGTGGAGACTTATGTCCCGTGGAACTGGCACGAGCAAAACATGCCCTCGGGTCTGGATGATTATTCGCAGATCGACATGTCCGATCTGACCGATTTTCTGGACATCGCCATCAACAAAGTCGGGCTTTATGTGATTCTCCGGCCCGGCCCGTACATCTGTGCCGAGTGGGACGGCGGCGGATATCCGCAGTGGCTCACCACCAAGCGGCCGGCGAATATCACCGGGAATTGGCTCCGCGGCGATGATGCAACCTATCTCGCCTGGTCCAAACACTGGATCAACGCCGTCGCCAAGGCGACCGTGCCGTATCAAATCACCCATGAACCGGCCGGCAAACCCGGCGTGATCCTCTGGCAGATCGAAAACGAATACAACTACGCGACGGGCTTCACCGCCCAGGTGAAATTGAATCAGCTTCTCGCCTTGGCCCACGATGCCCGCGATGATGGAATCGACGTCCCGCTCATCACCTGCATGACCGACAGCCCGCTGTTTCAGAACGATCCGTATCTGAAGCAGAATGTGATCGAGTGCCGCAATACTTATCCGCGCTTCAGTCCGACCGGCGAGCTGCGAGATCTTTTGTATCTGGACCGTTATCAAACCGACAAACCGAGATTAGTCACCGAACTCCAGGGGGGATGGTTCTCTGAAATCGGCAAGAACAACAAACTCAGCGCCGACCAGGGCTATAACGGGCCGCAGATCGACCGCGTGACGCTGACGGCCTGGGCCCACGGTTTCACCGGCACCAATTACTACATGATGTACGGCGGCACCAACTTCGGCGACTGGGGATCGGCGATGAAAACCACCAGCTACGACTATGCCGCCCCCATCCGCGAATGGGGCGGAGTCGGCGAGCGATATTTCGCCGTTGAGGGAATGGCAGCGTTTCTTAAGGATCACTCTTCCCAGCTCGTCCGCGCTGTGGAGGAAAAAATCACCGCCACCCCCGCCAGCAGCGACCTGCAGGTGACCCTTCGCCGCGCTGCCGATGGCAGCCGATTTTTGTTTATCATCAACAACCAGGTCGATCAGCCGCTCAATGGGCAAATTCACATCGCCGATCCGATGAAGATGGATGTGGATTACGATCTGAAGCCGTTTGATGCCAAGGTTTTGTTCATTCCCGCCAATACAACGGATCAGTCGCAGGCAACGTGGTATCCCACCCCCGCCGCCCCGCCCGCGCGGCCGCAAAATGTGCCGGCGGCCCAGACGATCACCGATGCCCGCTGGCAGGCGGAGCCGATTCCGCCGGCCGATTCATGGAAAGATCTTCCCGATGGCGCGAGTTTGGAAGACATGGGCATTTACGACCGCCGATTTGTTTTTTACCGCGCCCAGGTCAGTCAACCCGCTGGAACCGATGGGCCGCTGAGCATCCAGGCGCATCTCCCGCAGCAGGATTCGTTCCTCGCCCAGCAGGATGACAAACCGCTGGCGATCTCCTCGCATGGCGCGGGCCTGATCGGCGGCAAATTGCTCGGCAACACCGGCGATTTGCTCGTGCTCTTTGAAAACGGCGGCCGCGAAAATATCGGCAACATCGACGCCGGGAGCGGCTTGCTCGATGCCGGATTCCTCACCGGCAGCGTGTTGCCCACATCCATCGCCAACTGGAAATTCAAACTCGAATCCGATGGCACAACTACCGCGCCCAGCGATGACATCGCGGTGGATTTGGATGATTCGACTTGGGCCACGCCAACACTCACCAGCCGCCGACCAGATCAGGTGCCGGCCGGACGCATCGGCGTTTTCCGCGCTCATTTCGATTTGACCGATGAAGATGTCAAAGCCGCCGATTATTTGCTCTCGCTTGGAACCGTTCGTGGCGATCGGCAGGTGTTCGTCAACGGACAAGAGATCAGTTCCGACAGCAATAAAATCCCCGTCGGATCAGTGCTGAAAGCCGGACCCAACACGATCGTCCTTGTGATCTCCTCCGGCGACGCGATCGGCGGAATGGTCGGCGCGACGCAGCTCGTCTCCGACAAGGCCGGCACGACGACCCCAATTCATTGGCAAATTTCCAGCCAGACGGCGGGCATCGCCGGAAAATGGTGGGACCCCGATTTGGATGATTCTTCGTGGAATGCCGAAAAAGTCGGGCCCATTGAAGACCCACCGGGCCAGAATTCGCCAATCAATCTGGTCTGGCACCGGATAAATTTCCAGCTTCCCGATCAGGACCCGCACATCTGGGTGCCTTGGAAACTGCACCTGGCCGCATCAGGCAACGGATTCATTTATCTCAACGGCCACAACCTCGGCCGCTGGTGGGAAGTCGGTCCGCAGAGCGATTTTTATCTCCCCGAATGCTGGCTGAATTTCGGCGCGGGCAAGAAAAACGTCATCGCCCTGTGCCTGCGGCCAACCAGCGGGCCAACCGGCATTATCTCGGCGGAAGTTGGGCCGTATGCCGACTTCGCTGAGGTGCGATGACGAGGTGACAAGGTGAGGGGGTGACAAGGTGACCAAAGGCGAAGCGTCTGCGTTTTATTTCACCTTGTCACCCCCTCACCTTGTCACCTTGTCATCGTACTTCACGCCAACGAGCAAAGAATCTCGCACCCTTCAACGAGCTTTGCGTCCGTCGTCGCGTAGCTGATGCGGAAGTGCGTGTCGCGTTCAGAGAAAACATTGCCGGGGATGATCAGGACATTTCGCTCGATGGCGGCGGCGACGAAATCGGTGGCGGATCGGCCGGTCGGGGCTTGGGGAAAGATGTAAAACGCGCCTTGGGGTTTTGCGATGTGGAATTTCTTCGACAGGCCGTCATACACCAAATCCCGTTTGTGGCGATATTCATCGACATGCTGTCGCATGGAGATATCGATCGCTTTCACCGCCGCCAACTGGAACGGGCTGGGGGCACAGACGAACGTGTATTGCTGGAGCTTGGCCATCTGCGAGACGATGGCCTCCGGCCCCGCGACGTAGCCCAGCCGCCAGCCGGTCATCGCGTGGCTCTTGGAAAATCCCCGCAGCACCAGCGTGCCGTCGTATGTTTTCGCCGGCGACGGCAGGCCGCGCGGCATGTCGTATAAAAACGGCTCGTAGATTTCATCCGAGATAATCAGCAGATTGTGCCGCCGCGCGATCTCCACGGCTGCGTGGATTTCTTCCGGGCTCATCACCATTCCGGTCGGATTGCTCGGACTATTCAGAATCAGCAACTTGGTTTTGGGCGTGATGGCCTTGGCGACTTTTTCCGCGGGGAAACGAAAATCGGGATACGAATCGACGATCACCGATTTCCCGCCCGCGATCGTGAGCAGGTGTTTGTACATCACGAAATAGGGATCGAGAAAAATCGCTTCATCACCCGGATCGATGGTGGCCAGGATCGCCAGCAGCAGCGCGCCGCTGACGCCGCTGGTGATCAGCACATCTCCCACATCCCGGCCGAATTCGGTGGAAAGATCCGCGCGCAGCCGCTGGCGAAATGGCTCGATCCCCTGCGTCGGCGTGTAGCGATTGTGGCCCGCGTTGATCGCCTCGATGGCGGCGGCTTTGGCGGCTTCGGGGACATCAAAATCCGGCTGGCCGATCGAGAGATTGATCGGATCGCGCATCCTGGCGGCCAGATCGAACACCTTGCGGATGCCCGAAGCATCCACCGCCAGCGCGCGTTGCGAGATGTAATCAGCGGGAGAAAACATGACGACACCGGGATGCCCGAAATTCCGGCGACGCCGGACTACTTCTTCTTGGCCGGCGCAGCCGGCGCCTTGGCGGCAGCGGCAGGCGCTTTACCACCCGCAGCGGCGGCCGGGGCCTTGGCTCCAGCGGCGGGCGCCTTTCCGGCGGGCGCGGCGCCGGCGGCCGGAGCGGCGCCGCCCGCTGCCACAGCTTCGGCGGCATCCGCCTTGGCGGCCTTGGCCAGATTCATCTTGCGATGCCCAACCTTCGGCAACCCAAACACGCTCTTGGATTCATTCCATTTTTCTTCATCCGTCAACTGAACCAACCGCTCCGCGCGGGTCAGCACATTGCGGTGACGAATCAGGGCGTTGGCGCTTTTCAAACTTCGATCCAAAGACATCTTGTACCTCGTTGTCGAGTGATTTCGGGGCGGGAAACATATCAGAAGGTGACCGCGGGCACAATGCGCTGGCAGGAACCCGGTTTTCAATTCAAAAAGAGATTGAACCACGAAGTCACGAAGACACGAAGCGGGCACCGACGTTCCGGGCGCTTTTTTCAGAGCTTATCCATTCAATTGAAATTAAAAATCAAAATATGTCGTATCGCAGAGTTGTTCAGGAACCACGAATGCCGCTTCGTGTCTTCGTGACTTCGTGGTTCAATCTCTTCTCCATACGGTCTTGCAAGCCCCGCCCGAAGTGGCGAGTATTTCCCCGTGCCTCAGGATCGGACGACGCTCTGGCTGCTGGTGGCCGTGGGGACGCTGACCATTATCTATGCGGTCATCCGGCCGATGTTTCGCCGCAAGGATCCGCTGCAAAAACCCCCTGCCTATGCCAGCCTGAGCCGACAACGGGCCGTCGAGCGGGAGATGCAGAATGTATTGGTGGAACTGGCGGAGATGGCTCGGCAGATCACCGCGCAACTCGACAGCCGGGCGACCAAATTGGAATTGCTCATCAAGGATGCGGATCAGCGGATCGCCCAGCTGAAAGAATCCCCGGCTCCGGCCGCGCCATCCCCATTGCAAGAAAATCCCCCGGCGCCACCCGAGCCAATGGACGCATCGCCGCCCGATCCGCGCTATGCGGAAATTTACGCCATGGCCGACCAGGGCCGAAGCGCGCGGGAAATCGCCGAACAACTCAACCGGCCCAGCGGGGAAGTGGAATTGATCCTGGCGCTGCGGCGATGAGGTTTATTTGGCGATGAAATTTTGAAAATTAAAAAACACCGTGGCATCGATCATCGGCAGAATCTTCCTCACCCTGGGCCTCGTGGCGCTCAACGCATTTTTCGTGGCGGCCGAATTCGCGGCCGTCAGCGCGCGGTCGACCCGATTGCGAGCGGAGGATGTCCGAACCCTCTCCGCAAGAGCCGCGCGAACCATCAAAATGCGGCTGGATCTGTACCTCTCCAGTTGCCAACTCGGAAACACCCTGGCGGCGCTGGCCCTCGGCGCGGTGACCGAACCCGCCGTCGCCAGCCTGATCGCCCCGCTGACGCATCTGCTGGATCTCTCCGCTCCTTCGCAGCGGATCGTCGCATTTCTCATCAGCTTCGCCATTGCCGTGTCGCTGCACATCGTCATCGGCGAGCAGGCGCCTAAGAACCTGGCCATCGCCTATGCCGACCGACTTCTGGCCGTGGTGGGCGTGCCGCTGGTAATTTTCACGTATCTGTTTTATCCCGCGATTTGGCTGCTGAATGCGGCGGCCCACGCGGTGCTGAGCGCGGCCGGTGTGAAGATCGGCCCGGCCGAGGGAGGATTGCCGCATTCCGAGGAGGAGCTGCGCGCCCTGCTCATGCAATCCGCCGCGCGCGGCGCGATCGCCAAGGGCCGCGCGGTGCTGCTGGACAATGTGTTTGGCTTCGGCGAACTGAAAGTCCGCCAGATCATGACGCCCCGGCCGGAGGTGGATTTTCTGCGCGTGAACGATCCGATCAGCGAAGTCCTGCGAACCGTGCAGCGCAGCGCCTACACCCGCCTGCCGCTGTGCGATGGGGATTTGGATCATGTGATCGGACAGATTCATATGAAGGATTTGTTCAATCATCTGAAGCTGGTGCCGGGGAAACTTAAATTTCTGGATGAGAAAACGCCGCTTGGCGAAGCGATCGCCATCCCGACGGGGTTGCCCGGATCGGCGGTGCATGTGATCGGCTCCGGCCAACTCAATCTTCGGCAGATTCGGCGCGATGTGCTGTTCGTCCCGGAACTGTTGCCGCTGCCAAGATTGCTGCGGCAATTTCAGACGACCCACACCCATCTGGCCATCGTCGTGGATGAATACGGCTCCACGCAGGGGATCGTGACGATGGAAGATGTGCTCGAAGAGATCGTCGGCCAGATCGAAGATGAATTCGATCCCGTCTCGTCCACCGATCTGGTCCGCGACGGGGATTCGGTGCGCGTCAGCGGGCTGTTCCAGTTGCACGAGCTAAGCGACCGCCTGCCCATCGGCCCGATCGAAGCTGATGGCGTGGACACGGTCGGCGGGTACATCGTTCGGCAACTGAAACGCTGGCCGAGACCGGGGGACACGGTGCGGCTGGGGTTGTATGAGGCGAAGGTATTGACGGTGCAGCAGAAACGCGTGGGGCAGGTGCTTTTGAAACCGGCGCCTGCCGAACAAAACCCCGGCAAAGCCGGGGGCTAACGGACGGATTTCCAACAACGTTCATCGCCAATTCTTTCCGTCTCCTTCCATTAGCCCCCGGCTCCGCCGGGGTGATTTCCGGGTGTTAAAAATCTTCCAATTTTCCTCTTGACTCCGCCAATTCTGTTAGTATTATGTACGGACGATCCCCACCCCCCTCTAGAACGGGTAGGGGACACTCGGCAGGCTTCGTGGCCTGTCAACGGGGCCATTGCTGGCCAACCTCCGGCGGGACAGAAGGATGGACCCTCAAATCCCGTTCCGAGGCCCGCGTGCGTCCGCCTGTGAATCTGTACGGGCGACACGGGGATACTTCACTGGGGCCACCTGCGTGTGTGCGTGGCACACCGCTAAAGCTCCACGTCGCGTGGTCCACAGGAGCCATGCGAGATTCTGGTTCACCGGTTGGCGATGGCCCCGTTGATAGGCTCTGAAGTCAAGAAAATGAGAGGAATGATGAGAAGAAAAACGATTCGGCAAGGCCGGTGAAAAGATGAACGTGGATGGCAGTACTGTTTAGCC
>Ga0302325_10004543_pt1 | contig 32016 bp, 18 predicted proteins | sample Palsa_T0_2_FD_201948 | JGI IMG/M metagenome (GOLD analysis project Ga0302325, IMG submission 201948) | Peat permafrost microbial communities from Stordalen Mire near Abisko, Sweden - Palsa_T0_2 | ecosystem: Environmental > Terrestrial > Soil > Palsa > Peat permafrost | place: Sweden: Abisko... | reverse complement strand
CAGCTACCTTGAGGATGCGCAGGCGAATCCCGATGGCGGCTTTCCCACGGTCACCACAGGTGTTGCCGCAGCGGCCCCCGGGCTTCCCTGGCGGCAAGCGCTGCAAGAAAATGACTTGCGAAACTGGGTGCCGACGGCTCCGGTCCTTCTGTGCGGCGGCGATGTCGACCCATTGGTTTTCTATTTCAACACTCAGCTGATGCAAAGCTACTGGGCCGCACAAGCGCCTTCGGCGCCGGTCAACGTGCTCGACTTGGAGTCGGCGGCAATCCCGAACGATCCGTATGCCAATTTGAAACAGGATTTCGAAATCGCCAAAGCGCTCGTTGCGGCGACCGCCGTGTCTCAAGGCGCGACCGACGGCGGCGCACTGGCGGTTGCCGAGGCCTACCATGCGATGTTGGTAGCGCCCATCTGCTTCGCGGCGACCAGGTCATTTTTCGCGGGCCAATGACAGCAAATACGTAAGGCGTTCGCGCTCGAAATCTATACCGGGATTTTCCCTGCCTCACGCGTAATTACGCACGCTTGCGCGCTGGCGGGTAAGATCGCGCATCGCCATTTCAGGAGTTTTCCGCGTGACCTCTAGATTTGCCAAATTTTTCGTGCGCCTGCTTAGCTTGATGCTGGCGTCATCCTCGATGGCAATGGCGGAGATCCAGGACCCTGTCGCATCGCCCGGTTCGGCGTCGACCACGAAGCCCGTTCCGGAGGAAAAGGCCAAGGGGGCTGATCAAGACACGCTCGACTCCGTGTACGTCGTGGGTAAGCGCTGGCTTTTTAATCGGCGCACTCGCTATGCCCACTCCCTACCCGAGGTGGACGGGCCAACGATTACGGTCACGAAGAAAACCAGTGTCGTGCAGCTGAACGATGTGCCGACCATCATTGACAACAATCAACGCGAACTGTTCGACCGGCTGCCAGGCATTGTCCTGGCAGAGCAGCAAAATCCGACCGAGCTGAACTTAAGCTATCGCGGTTTGGGTAATCCGCAGGAAAGCGAGTATGTCCTGCTGATGCAGGATGGAATTCCCTTGGAGATGGATTGGATCGGCTACCCGACTATTTACTACATACCGGTGCCGCAGGCCCTAAGTTCGGTACAGATGATTCGCGCCGGATCGGGGCTGCTGTATGGCCCCGAACCTCAACCCGTCATCAATTTTGTCTCGCAGCAGCCTTCCACGCGCCCTCTCGCAGGGACAACGGAGCAAGTCGGCGGCAGTAACTCGCTTTTCTCCAGTTTCAATAAAGTCTCCGGCACCAACGGTGATTGGAACTATTTGGCGGACTATTCGCGCCGCCAATCGGACGGGCAACGCCAAAACGGCGACTACATGCTGAACGCCGGCGATCTACATCTGGGATACCTGTTCGACGCCCAAAAGCTGAGCCTGGATTTTCACGCCTATTCGCTCGACAGCGGTTTGGCGGGTCTCATGACCGGTGCGCAATTTCTCGCCAATCACAATCAGACCACGACACCCGACGATCGTTTGTGGGCGGATCGCTACACGACTGTGCTGACCTACGAGAACAAATTCAGCGACAAAGATTCATATACCCAAAAGCTGTGGTCGGGCTATCAGGATCTGTGGACACGCTCGGACACGTACACCGCCGGTGATCCCCCCGTAGGCAGCGGTGCGACGCTCAGCGGTCAGCGCTTCAACTACACCGGCTTGGATGGGCGATGGCTGGATCGCTGGGGCAGCGGCAACGCACTGACCATCGGCTATACCCTGTACACCTCGCGAAGTCCGTACAACGAGTGGATTAGCACCAACCCGGCCGTGGATAAGGACGATCAGTCGGGGACACCTTTCTACGACGATGCACGCAAGACCACCTATGGCGCGCTGTTCGCGGAGAATGTGTTCCGCTTTGAATACTTTCATGTGGTGACCTCCGCTCGGTTCGATCATGAGGAACTGACCACACAAGAGTCTCTCGCCCCGCATCCCTTGCTGGTAGACGAAACCTACACCAAGAACATTCCGCTATTCGGCATTGGCATTGGCAATGACTTCGGTCATGGTAACGAGACTTACCTGAATGTTTCCCAAGGCTTCCGTCCGCTGCGCTATCTCGATATCGCGAGTCCGTTCAGTAATTTTTCATCCACGAACAATCCGGATCCCACAAAATACCTGACCTATGAAGCGGGAGTGCACGGCTGGCCAAGCGTCGGACTGTACTACGATGTGAGCGTGTTTCAGGTCAATGTCAAAGACCGCATCGAGTCTGAACAACTCACGCAGACCGAGACCATCGATGTCAACACCGGCAACACGCGCAGTCGTGGGGTGGAACTCGAGGGTCACTACGATCTGTTTCGCCTGTTGTCGACGATTGAATCGAACCTGCACCTTGAGGCATTTGCCAATGCGAGCCTGCTGGACGCGCGCTTTACGAGCAGCATTGTGCCCGGGCAGACCGGCAGGATCCCGGCCTATGCACCGCATGGGGTGTTCAAAGTGGGAATCACGGCGCGCGAGGATGCTCTATACAAAGTCAGTCTGGTGATCGACACCGTCGGATCGCAATATTTCCAAGACAGCGATCAATCCATCGGTTCAACTCCGGCCCATATTCCCACCTACACGGTCGCGGATCTGGCGGGAGACTACCTCATAGCGGGGCACTTCAGACTCCTCGGCGGAGTTTCGAATCTCACCAATCGTCGCTATTATTCGCGGGTATTTCTCTTCGGCGGAATGCTCGAACCGGCCAGCGATCGCAGCATCTATGCCGGTGCCGCGTATGACTTCTAGGGGAGCTTGCAGCGTGATTGTAAAAATCTTCAAAATCCTGTTGCCCGGACTCTCGCTCGCCTGCTGTGCCCAAAACCTGTGGGCGGCAGATCAAGGATCCACTGCCGCACCACCCGAAAGTGCATACAGCGCCCTGCAATGGCGCGGCATCGGTCCCTTCCGCGGCGGCCGGGCGGTCGCCGTGGCCGGCGTCCCCGGTGCGCCGAATGTTTTCTATTTTGGCGCGGCCGCGGGCGGGATCTGGAAAACCATCGATGCGGGCGCAACCTGGAAGCCCCTATTCGATGGGCAGAAGGTCTCGTCCATCGGCGCTATCGCGGTGGCGCGCAGCAATCCCGATATCCTCTATGTCGGCACGGGTGAAGCCAACATGCGCGGCGATGTCACGTGGGGCGGCGGCGTGTTCAAATCGACCGACGCAGGCAAGACCTGGACCGACCTGGGTTTGACCGATACGCGGCAAATCGGCGCGCTGATCGTCGACCCGGTCGATCCCAATATCGTTTTGGTGGCTGCGGTTGGACACGCTTTCGGGCCCAATACGCAGCGTGGTGTGTTTCGCAGCACCGACGGGGGCAAAACCTGGAATCGCGTGCTCTACAAAAATGAGCTGACCGGCGCTATCGACCTGGCCGCCGATCCTCACAATCCGAAGATCATTTATGCCGCGCTGTGGCAGGTGCGCCGCCAGCCCTGGAATTTCTCAAGCGGCGGACCCGGAAGCGGCCTGTATAGATCGATGGACGGCGGTCTGACCTGGTCGCAGCTCACTGGACATGGGCTGCCTGAAGGGATTCTAGGCCGGATCGACATCGCGATTTCCGCGGTCGACTCGCACCGCATCTACGCCATGATCGAGGCGAAAGAAGGCGGGTTATATCGCTCGGACGATGCAGGGGCGCTGTGGCGCCGGGTCAGCGATGACGGTCGCGTGCGCCAGCGCGCGTGGTACTTCTCGAAGATTTATGCGGACCCTAATGCCATCGACACGGTGTACGCCCTCAACACCGGCATGCTGCGCTCGGTCGACGGCGGCAAGACATTCAATTTAGTGTCCGCGACGCATGGCGATCATCATGCGCTGTGGATCGATCCGAATAATTCCAATAGTTTGATCAACGCCAACGATGGCGGCGCGAGCATTTCGCTCGACGGGGGTAATACCTGGTCAACTCAGGACAATCAACCCACCGGACAGTTCTACCACGTCGCGACGGACAACCGTTTTCCGTACTACATTTACGGGGCGCAACAAGACAACTCCAATCTTGCCATCGCCAGCTTCGACGATGAGGGCGTGATTGGGCCGCGCGACTGGTATTCCGCCGGCGGCGGTGAGTCAGGCTTCGTGGTACCCGATCCGCGCAATCCGAACATTATTTACAGCGACGCCGAGAATCAATACGCGCGCTTCGATTACCGCTCGCAACAACCTCAGAACATCAGTCCGGATCCCATCGACAATTCGGGCCATCCTGCGAGCGAGCTCGCGCATCGCTTCAACTGGACCGCGCCGCTGATGCTGTCACCGCACGATCCCGACGTCCTGTACGCCGCCTCTGAAGTTCTTTGGAAGTCCACCGATCACGGCACGAGCTGGAAAATCATCAGCCCCGATCTCACCCGCAACGACAAAACAAAACAAACCGCATCGGGTGGACCTTTGACCAAGGACATAACCAGCGTCGAGTATTACGACACTATCTTCGCGCTGGCCGAGTCGCCGCTGCGTAAAGGCGATCTCTGGCTTGGAACGGATGATGGCCTGGTGCAAATGACCGAGGATGACGGCGCGCATTGGCACAACGTGACACCGGCGGCCATGCCTGCGTGGAGCACCATCAGCATGACCGAGCCGTCGCATTTCGACCCGGCGGTCGCCTATATCGCCGTGGATCGGCACCGGCTCGATGACATTTCGCCGTATGCCTGGAAGACGGCTGACGCCGGCAAATCGTGGGTCGCGATTACGGCCGGCCTGCCCTCAGGTGCCGCCGTGCATGTGGTGCGCGAGGACCCGGTGCGGCGCGGTTTGTTGTACGCCGGCACCGAGCTCGGCGTATTTCTGTCCTTCGATGACGGCGCTCATTGGTTGCCGCTGCAACACGGTCTACCGGTGACGCCAATTCATGACCTTACCGTGCATGGCGATGATTTGATTGCGGCCACACATGGGCGCGGATTTTATATTTTGGATAATCTGACCCCGCTGCGCCAAGCGCAGGCGACGGCGGATGATCTCGTACTGTATTCGCCGCAGACTGCGCTGCGCCGGTACTATCCGGACCAGGTGAATTCTCGCCGCCCCGTGGGCACGAATCCGCCGGCCGGCGCCATCATCGACTATGTGCTGCCGCCGGATGCCTCGACCGAGCTCACCCTGGATATCGTCAATCCCAGGGGCGAGCTGATCCGGCATCTCTCCAGCACGAAGACCAATAAAGAAGAGCAGCCGCCCGAGTGGCCGGATCAAATCGTAGCGAGCGATCTGATCCCCGCGAAGGCCGGCATGAATCGCATGGTCTGGGATCTGCGCTACGACGATCCGGCGCAAATTCCCGGCGCGTTTTATGAGGGTGAAGCGCCGCGCGGGCCCATTGTCCCGCCCGGCCGGTATCAGCTGCGTCTGAAACTGGGCGACAGAACTCGCACGGCGGCGCTCACCGTTGTCGCCGATCCCCGTGTTGCCAACAGCGACGCAGCCATCGCGGCAAAGACGGCGCTGGCCCTCGCCACCTATCACGACATCGACACCTTGCACCGCGCTGTCAATGACATCCGCGCCAAGCGCAAAGCGCTAAAAGCATCCCCCGCCTCCGCGGGCCTCGACGCCAAGCTCGCGCGCATCGAGGAAGCGCTGATGCAGGTGAACATGAACGGATCCGAAGCCAACCTCGCATTTCCCGGCATGCTCAATGAGCAGCTTGCTGCATTCGCAGGCACACTCGAGGACGCCGATACGCCGCCCACGACTCAGCAGCAGACGCTGTATACCTCGCTGCACGACAAGCTGCAGGTTCAACTCGCTCTGTGGCGAGGCTTAAATTAGCGGTAGCCTCGCCTACTCTTCATCGTTTGACTCGCCTTCTTCCGGCGCGGCCGCATCGCTGCGCAGCACCGGCAATTTTGCGCGCGTCAGTGCTTGATTGAGAGGCGCAAGATCGTCCTGCCAAATTTTCACGGACGCGGCGCCCAGCGACTGCCATTCCTTCAACAAGGAGTCGCCCGCTGATTGCTGCGCGCGCGTGGGAGCGGCATCAGCATCGAGCACCTGAGCATATAGACTCAAGATGTCGCCGTTGACGCGCTCGAGCCCGCGGTGCGCGCCCCCCGGCGGAGCTTCGGCACCTTGCTCCATGAGCGATTCGAAATGCTCATCGAGCTCCTTCGCCTGCTCCGCGATTGCCGCTGCCTGCGAGGCATGCAGTGCTTTAAGCTGCGCGCGCAGGGCCTTTACTTCTTGCGCCTTCGCGGTGCTGGCATCCAGTGCCTCGGCCAACCTGCGGGCAAGGGCAAACTGCGCGGCGTAATCCTGCTGGCCGATGCTGACGCGAGGATCCGGCATCACGGTCAAGGGCTGCTCCCATTTATGGCCGCCAATTTCGAGCCGCACGCGATACACGCCTGGAACCACCGGTGGCCCCGAGGGCTCCTGCGGCGTGTCATTAGGAACCGCGGAAATCGGAAAGCTGCGCCTGACTGCGCGCGGCGTCGTGCAGTGCAGATCCCAAACGAAGCGATGCATTCCCGCCGTCGTGGCCAGCGCCTTGGGCTGGCGAATCCAATATTGGGGGATCAATTCCTTTTCGCGCTCCGCCGCGCTGAAGCCAACCGGGTCGGTGCTCGACACGCGCCTAAGGACCGCGCCGTTCGAGTCCAGTACTTCGATGGCTACCCCGCCCTTGGCGGCCTGCGGCAGATAGTAGTCAATGACAGCTCCGTCAGGCGGGTTGCGCCCCGAGGGCTCGTCCGGGGGAATCGGCGTGTCGGTGCCGGTACTGCGCCGCGCTCGTACCGCCGGCGACGGCTTGAGCAGCGTCACCGCTGTCGCGGCGCCTAAGCCTAAGCGCAACGGTCCGATATCATCGAGCACCCAGAACGAGCGGCCGTGCGTGGCCACAATCAAGTCCTGATTGTGAATCACCAGGTCCCGCATCGAGGTGTGCGGCAAATTGAGCTGCAGCGACTGCCAGTGCTCGCCGTCATCGAAGGACATCCATACCGCCCTTTCGGTCGCAGCAAACAAGAGTCCGCGCCGCACGGGATCCTCGCGCACGGCATTGACGGGTGCATCCTGCGGCAGTCCGGCGGCGATCGACTGCCAGCTCTTTCCGCCGTCCCGCGTGCGGTAAACATAGGGCTTCAAGTCATCCAAGCGAAACCGGCTGACCGACGCATAGGCAACATTGGCATCGAAGTGCGATGCCTCGAGCTGCGTCACTTTGCTCCAGGGCCCAAGTTCGGGTGGGGTCACGTTGCTCCACGCACCGCCTTCATTGAGGGTTACCCAAATCAAGCCATCATCCGTTCCCGCCCACAGCAGCCCCTTCGTGACGGGCGATGCGGACACGGCGTAGATCACGCCGCGCTGTAATTCAGACTTGTCCGCGTGCATGTCCCCGACCGATGGCGGCGACCCGCTGCTCGGTCGCGTGAGGTCCTCACTGATGGTCTGCCAGGAATTACCACCGTCGCTGGTCGCATAAAGCCGGTTGGCCGCGTAGTACATACGGTGCGGATCTTGTGGAGAGAACAGAATCGGCTCGGTGCGATCGGTGCGCACGTCCGGCGATGGCACCGGAATCGGCGAGATGTTTTGCACCTGCCCGGTCGACAAATGCGTTTTGGTGACCACGTTCCGTCCGGCGCCAAAGATCACGTCGGGATCGAGCGGATCCGGCGCCACATAGCCGTACTCGATCACACCCACCGGATGCCACTCGCGAAAGGTGACGATGCCGTCGTTGCCGCGATTCGAGATGCACACCGAACCGCTTTCCTGCTGCCCGGAGCAGAGCCGATATGGAAACGTCGGGGTGACACTGACGTGATACAGCTGCGCAGTCGGCTGGTTGTACCAGGTGCTCCATGTCCTGCCGCCATTGACCGTGACCAGACTGCCTTGATCACCCACCAAAACGATGTGCTGCGGGTCGTCCGGGCTGATCCATATCGCCTGGTAGTCATCGCCCCCGGGCGCGCCTTTAAAGGAAATCCAGTGCGAACCGCCGTCGGTCGACTTCATCGTTACGATCGACGCGCTGTAAACCACGTCCGCATTCTTGGGGTCGACGGCGAGAATGGACAAATCACCGCCGCCGATGCGCAGCCCCGGCCGCGGATCGGTGGTGGCCACGTGCCAGTGCTCGCCGCCATCATCGGAACGGTAAACACCTGTACTCGGAGCCGCGCCGCCTTGCGCCGCTGGATTCGAACTGGTCGCGACCGTTGCATACAATCGACCGCGTGCGCTCGGCGCGACCGCGACATCGAGCTGCGAGAGGCCCTGCGGCAACCCGTCGGTCAGCGGCCGCCAATGATCACCGCCGTCAAGCGATTTGAATAAGCCGCCGTGTGGGCCGTTGTACATGGTCTTGTCTTCCCACGGTCCTGAACGCGCGTTCCAAAATCCCGCGTACAGGATATTCGCATCGAAGGGATCGATCCTGATGAAGGAGGCGCCCGTGTTTTCCCCTTGATCCAGCACTTTTGACCAGGTGGTACCGCCGTCCATTGATCGGTATAAACCACGCGGTGCGCTCGGGCCGTAGGGATGGCCTAACACCGCCGCGTAGACGCGGTTGGCATCATGCGGATCGACTGCAATGCTCGGTATCTGTTGCGAATCGTCGAGCGACAAATGAACCCAGGATTTTCCACCGTCGGAGGAACGGTAGATGCCGTTCCCTACCGACAGGTCCGGACGATGCAGCCCCTCCCCCGATGCCACGTAAACGATTTTTGGATCCGAAGGCGACACGGCGATCGCGCCGATCGACTGCGTGGGTTGCGAATCAAAAATCGGCATCCAGGTGCGCCCATCGTCATCGGTTTTCCACACGCCGCCATTGACCGCACCGGCGAGGAACGTATGAGGCTGGCCCGGCACGCCCGCGATCGCACGCGTGCGGCCGCCCCGAAATGGACCCACCAGGCGCCACTGCATGTCTTGGACAATTGACTCGGTGCTGATTTCCGCGCAGCTCAACCTCGCCCCGGCAAGGGTCAAGAGGACGGCGACGAGGTATCGATGGAAACGAATCGTCTGCATGTTTTATCCGCCACGAGGATTTTGAGGCGGCAACCTTACACGGTGAGGCAGCGGAGTTCAAAGCCAGACCAACTATTGCTTGGCCTTCTGGGCCGCCTCGCGCGCCGCTTCCTCTTTGAGGTACCGCTCATAGGCGTTTTTCTCAGCCGCCTCGGCCGTGATGTGCACTTGAACCTCATCGCTCACCTGAGGCACGAATCGACCTAAGCCGAAGTCGGAGCGCTTGAGCGTGGCCATCGCCTCGAACCCTACGGTCGGCACCTGATTCCTCGGGTTCGTACCGACCTTATTAATGGTGACGTCGAGCACAACCGGCTTGGTGATGCCGTGCAAGTTCAAATCGCCGACGACTTTGAGTTTGTCCGGTGCGGTCCCCCGCTCCACTTTGCCGCTTTTGAATGTCGCTGCGGGGAATTTTGCGAAGTCAAAAAAATAGCTCGACTGGAAATTCTCGTTGAGGTCTGGCACTCCGGTGCTCATCGAGGTCAGCGGAATGGTGACCATCACTGATGAGTGCGTCGGATCGGCCTGATCGAATTCGAGCGTGCCCTGCACATTGTTGAATTGCGCCGTCGGATTCGCGAAACCCAAATGGTTCCAGCGAAGCACTCCCTGGGTGTGCTCCGGCTCAAACGTATAGGTGACGGCATAAAGAGGCGCGGCGGCAAGGAGCGCCGCTGCCGCTAAGATTAAGCGACGAATCATGATGAGAACTCCCTTTAAGTGGCGGACAAGGGGTTACCTTGCCGCCTCGAGAGCCCTTAAGTCCTGAAATCTCCCTGAATCGTTCTGAATAAACCTGCAAGACCCAGCTATTTGCTCCAGGTCCATTGCTGGCTGGCGGCACGGCAGCCGCCGTTGGGATAGCCGGTCCAGGCGCGACCGCGGACAAAGCGTCCGCTTGGGAGCCCGGTGGCATTGCCATTGTGCAAGGCTTCAATTCCGTTGATCCAGACCTCTTCCACGCCCGTCGAGAGTTGGTGGGGGCGTTCATACGTCGCATGATCTTGCACAGTGGCAGGATCAAAGATCACCACGTCCGCAAAATAGCCCTTGCGCAGCATGCCGCGATCCTTGAGAGATAAGTTTTGCGCGGGTAGTGCGCTTAACTTCCGAATGGCTTCCTGCAGCGAGATGACCTTCTCGTCGCGCACGTATTTGGCAAGTACTCGCGCAAAATTTCCATAGGCCCGCGGATGCTCGGCTGACAGCAGAAACACGCCCTCCGGCGCCGGCGCGCTGGCATCGGAACCAAAGCTGACCCAAGGCAGAGCCACTTCGCGTCGAACGTTGTCCTCCGACATGAGAAAGTAGGCCGTACCGACGCGCGAGCCATCCTCCACGACCAGCTGCATTGCGGCCTCTTCGGGGCTGACGCCGCGCATGGTGGCCACTTCATCGAGAGTCTTGCCTGTGAGGGGCTTCAAGGCCGGATTCTTGAATTCAAGCAGCAGGGCTCCTTTGGGCCCGGCGCGCTGCAGCAGGTTCTCCCAGGTGGGTGTTGGGTCGCGCATGTCCGCGAGGACACGGGCGCGAATCGCAGGATCCTTTAGCCGCGCTATCCACTTGTCGAGGCCGCCCTCCTGAACCCAGGGTGGCATGGTCACGTCAAGCCCCGTGGCACCCGCCGTGTAGAGATACATGTCGGCCGTGATCCTGGTGCCCGAGGCCCGCGCCCCTTGCACCAGGTTGATGACCTGATCCAGCTTGGGCCAATTGACCTGCCCCCCGACCTTCAAGTGATAGATCTCTGCCGGAGCGCCTGATCCTTTGGCGATATCAATGGTTTCCTGCACCGCTTCGGCAATGCGATCCCCTTCGCTGCGCATATGGGCGATATACATTCCGCCGCACAGCGCCGATTCACTCGCCAGGGCAATCAGTTCCGGCGTTTTGGCATAGGTGTTCGGGTTATAAATCAGCGCCGTGGTCACACCCAGCGCCCCTTCTTCCATCGCCTGGCGCACCAGTCCGCGCATTTGCGACAGCTGCGCCGGGGTAGGTTGAACATCGTCTTCGCCCAGCACATTGATGCGCACCGTGCCCGCGCCCACAAATGCGGCGACGTTGGGTGCAATGCCTTTACCCTGCAGCTTCTCGAGATATTCGCCGAGCGTGGTCCAGTCGATGTCGTAGTGAAGATCGCCCTGATGGCTCTTCATGTCGGTTTTCATGAGCGGCGTCAACGGCCCCATGGAATCCTCGCCCATGACCTCGAGCGTCACACCCTGGGTGATGTCGCTGAGCGCTCGTTTATCAACGAGCAGCGATTCCTCCGGGTGAGCGAGCATATTGATGAAGCCAGGCGATATCGCCTTACCGTGCGCATCGATCTCGGAGCGTCCCGTGCCCGGCGCGTGCGGGCCGACATAGGTGATCCGATCCCCATCGATGGCGACATCCCCATGGAAGGGTGCCTTGCCCGAACCATCATAGATCAGCCCATTCCGAATGACGGTATCGTGTTGTACCTTCGCTGGCGCTGCGGTGGCGGGCAACGCGAGTACCACGGTCAAGACCATGAAAATTGATGTCGCGCGCGCAGAGCCACCGGCCATGGAATTCATTCTCATCAGTTATTCCCCTTTTGTTGCATTATTCTAGTGGGTCGCGCAGGGTAATGCCGCCAATAATCGCTGCCGATCGAAGACCTCAGCTAACGGCTTGCGTCAACATGGCGCGCAGCGCCGAGACAAAGGCGCGCCGCTGCGATGCTGGAATAGCTTTCACCAACGCTTCCTCGTGTTCCGCGAAAACGCTCTTGATTCGAGGGATCAGTGCCCGACCGGCACGGCTGAGAACGAGTCCATGGGATCGTCCGTCCACGGGCTGACGCTCAATCAGATCACGCCCGGCCAATCGGGAGATCAGGGGAGCCATATTGGCGCGTGCAATGTCCAGCATGCGCCCAATCTCGCTCTGTTTCGAGTTCGGGTTCGCGTCGATTACGTAGAGGACGGTGGCATCGGTCGGATTTAAATGCAGCGCCTTCAAGTGCTTGGCGAGCCGCGCCATGGCCATCGCCGATGCGCGGCGCAGCAAATATCCCGGGTAGTCGCTCATTGGGTCAATCATGAAGAATGCGCCTTTCTCGCCCTGATACTTGATTTAATCAGATTGCTATACTATATAGCTATCCGAGGCTGGCTGCTGTTAGCACAACATAGACCCGGGGGACACCGCAATGGACTTTGAACGCATCAATCCACTGACCCATGAACCGGCCAGTAAGGCCACCGCAATGTCTGCCGACGAGGCACGCGCCGTTGTGGATCGCGCGGCGAACGCGTTTCCAGGTTGGTCGACGCTCGGCCCAAATGCGCGACGCGCGCTGCTCATGAATGCGGCCACCGCGCTCGAGGCGCGCAAGGACGACTTTGTGGCCGCGATGATGACCGAAGTCGGCGCGACCGCCGGATGGGCCATGTTCAATTTGATGCTGGCAGCCGGCATGATTCGCGAAGCAGCCTCACTGACCACGCAAATCAGCGGTGAAGTCATCCCGTCGGATAAGCCGGGATGTCTGGCATTGACGCTGCGCGAACCGGTCGGTGTCATCCTCGGAATTGCGCCTTGGAATGCACCCATTATTCTCGGCGTCCGCGCCATCGCCGTCCCGCTTGCCTGCGGCAACGCCGTCGTCCTGAAAGCCTCGGAACTTTGCCCGCGCACGCACTCGCTCATTATTGAAGCCTTCGCCAGCGCCGGATTTCCCGCGGGCGTGGTGAACATAGTTACCAACGCGCCCAAGGATGCCGGCGATGTGGTTGGCGCCCTAATCGACCACCCGGCCGTGCGGCGCATCAACTTCACTGGCTCGACCGCCATCGGCCGAATCATTGCAAAGCGTGCCGCGGAACACCTGAAGCCCTGCCTGCTCGAGCTCGGCGGCAAGGCGCCATTGATCGTTCTCGAGGACGCCGACCTGGATGAGGCCGTCAAGGCCGCCGCCTTTGGCGCCTTTATGAACCAAGGACAGATCTGCATGTCCACCGAGCGCATCATTGTGGTCGATGCGGTGGCAGCCGATTTCGTCAAGCGCTTCGCGGTAAAAGCCAAGTCCCTTGCGACCGGAGATCCCCGCGAGGGCAAGACTCCGTTGGGCGCGGTGGTCGATCAGAAGACCGTAAAGCACGTCAATAACCTGATTGACGATGCCACGGCAAAAGGCGCCACGATTGTCGCGGGCAGCAAAGCGGACAATGTGCTCATGCCTGCGACCGTCGTCGATGGCGTCACACGGACCATGAACATCTACCGCGACGAAAGCTTTGGCCCCGTGGTTGGAATCATTCGCGCGAAAGACGAAGCCGACGCCATCCGAATCGCCAATGACAGCGAGTACGGCCTGTCGGCCGCGGTATTTACCCGCGACACGGCGCGTGGCTTGCGGGTCGCACGTCAAATCCGCTCGGGGATCTGCCACATCAATGGACCGACTGTGCACGACGAGGCGCAAATGCCGTTTGGCGGTGTGGGCGCGTCCGGCTACGGGCGCTTTGGCGGCAAGGCAGGCATTGAACAATTTACGGAACTGCGTTGGATCACGGTCGAAACGCAAGGCGGCCACTTCCCCATTTAGCGAGTCTTAAAGGAAACACTATGAACACCGACACCGACACCGACACGATTGCTCCCGCCGCCACCGAGCGCGCCGAGGCGGACACGGTCTCCTTCACCGTCGCCGAGCAAATCGCATGGGTCAATTTTAATAGGCCCGAGAAGCGCAACTGCATGAGTCCGAAATTAAATCGGCAAATGATGCGGGTGCTGGATGAGCTCGAGTTTCGCACCGATGTCGGCGTCCTGGTCTTGAGCGGAGAGGGAGACGCCTGGTCGGCCGGCATGGACCTGAAGGAATATTTCCGCGAAATCGAGAAACAGGGCCTCGGGGCCGTGCGCGGCGCGCAGCGCGAGTCCTATGGTTGGTGGCGGCGGTTGCGCTGGTACCAGAAGCCCACCATCGCAATGGTGAATGGTTGGTGCTTCGGCGGCGGTTATGGCCCGCTATTTGCCTGCGATCTGGCATTCGCGGCCGAGGAAGCGCAATTCGGATTATCTGAAATCAATTGGGGGATTCTGCCCGGCGGCGGCGCGACAAAAATTGCGCGCGAACTGCTGTCATTCCGCCGCGCCATGTATCACTCGCTGATGGGCGAGAACATCGACGGGAAGACCGCTGCGGAGTGGGGATTGGTCAACGAGGCCCTGCCGCTCAGCAAGCTTAAAGCTCGAGTAGAAGACGTGGCGCGAACACTGCTCAAGAAAAATCCGGTCGCGCTCAAGGCCACCAAAGACGCGGTTCGACGCGTGGGCGAAATGACTTACGACAATGCCGAGGACTTTCTGGTTCGTGCTCAGGAAGCGGCCAATTCGTACGATAACGAGGGACGCAAGGAAGGCATCAAGCAATTCATCGATGACAAGAGTTTCAAGCCCGGTCTTGCCGCCTACGACCGATCGAAACAGAGTAGCAAGAAGCCATGATCGAAGCGGCGCAGGCCACTTCGAGCGCTCGAAATATAGAACGTTTGCTAAGACCGCGATCGGTCGCCGTGGTGGGCGCTTCCTCGACGCCCGGCGCGCTGGGCGCTTCGGTCGTCGCCAATCTAGAGCGCATGGGATTCGGCGGCGAGATCCATCTAATCAACCCGAAGCGAGATTCTATTGGCGAGCGTAGATGCTTACCGTCGGTGGCCGAACTGCCGCTCGGCGTCGATGTCGCGGTGCTGGCGATACCGCGATCGGCGGTTATCGAGACGGTGCAAGACTTGGTCAAACGCCAAGTTGGCGCCGCCATTATTTTTTCCGCTGGCTTCGCCGAAGGCGGAGAAGCCGGACGAGCCGATCAACGCGAGCTTGCCCGCATCGCCAGCGACAGCGGCATGGTCATCGAGGGGCCTAATTGCCTCGGGCTGGTCAACTACGTAGATGGCATTGCACTGACGTTTGTCGAGACGCCGGCAATTGCGCTGGGCAACCGCCTAGGGATCGGTATCGTCTCGCAGAGCGGTGCCATGGCAGCCGTGGTGGGCGTCACCTTGACGGCCAAAGCGGTCGGAATTTCCTATTCCATTTCCACCGGCAACGAAGCGGCAAGCGGCGCTGAGGACTACGTCGAGTACCTTATTGCAGACCCTAAGACGCACGTCATCGGTCTCATCGTCGAGCAGTTTCGCCAACCGCGTCGATTTCTCGCGCTCGCGCAGCGTGCCCACCGGGCAGGCAAAGCCGTGGTGCTGCTGCACCCCGGACGCAGCGCCGCGGCGCGCGACTCGGCCGCGACCCACACCGGTGCCCTGGCCGGCGACTACCAAGTCATGCAAAGTCTGGTCGAGCGGCAAGGCGTCTTACTGACCCAAACATTGGAAGAATTCTCCGATCTGCTCGAGCTCACGGTGCGCTTTCCCGGCTTGCCTGCGCGGGGACCTGCGGTGCTCACCGAATCGGGAGCCTTCAAAGCGCTCACTTTGGATTTGTGCGAACAAGTGGGGCTCGAGCTGCCGCAGATCACCGATGAAAGCGCTCCGTTGCTTCGAGCCGCACTGCCAATCTTTGTACCCGCCAGCAATCCGGTTGATCTGACTGCGCAGTCGCTGGTTGATCCCGACCTGTATCGACGCGCCCTCTCCGCCCTGTTGCAAGATGATCGATTCGGCAGCGTTATCTTCGGCATCATCCAGACCGACCCGAAAACCTGCCAGTTGAAATTCCCCGCCATCATCGCGGCCGTGGCACAGCTAAAGCCGAAAAAACCTGTCATATTTGCCGGACTCGATGATGGTGCGGAAGTCCCGGCGCAATATATCGCGGACTTGCGCGCGCTCAATGTGCCGTATTTTCCTTCCGCCGATCGCGCCTACCGCGCCATGGCGCACTGGTGCAGGGCGGCGCATCGCGACACGGCGGTCAGTGCGGCGCCGCCGACCCGGCTGACTTCGCGACCGCCGCGTGGAATCCTCGCCGAATATCGGGCCAAGGAATTGCTCGCGCCTCTGGGCATTCGGTTTCCCGTGGGCCGTTTGGCCAAGACCCTGGCGGAAGCGCAATCCGCGGCGGCGCAAATCGGTATGCCCGTGGCCTTGAAAGCGCAATCGAACGAGCTTCCGCATAAAAGCGATGCCGGCGGCGTGGAATTGGGCCTTATAGACGCAGCGTCAATCGCACAAGCCTGGGCTCGCCTTCATTCCAATGTTGCCCGCCATTGCCCAGGTCTTAAATTGGATGGCGTCCTGGTCGAGGCCATGAGCCCACGCGGGACGGAATTGATCGTGGGCGGACGCAACGACCCAGAGTGGGGTCCCATCGTGCTCGCTGGATTTGGCGGCGTGCAAGCCGAGATTCTGCACGATGTTCGGTTGATGCCCGCCGACTTGACCCTCGATGGCTTTGCGCGTGAACTGCAATTGCTGAAGAGCGCCGTGCTGCTGCGCGGATTTCGCGGTTCGCCGCCGATGGATATCGCCGCTGTTGCGGACATTATTTCGCGCGTCGCGGCCTTACTGCGGGGGGAGCCCGGTATTCGTGAGATCGATCTGAATCCGGTCATTGTTTATGCGCAAGGCCAGGGGGCAATCGCGTTGGATGCCCTGCTCGTCGTCGCATAGCAAATCGTCAACCGCTGTTTCGGACGATCAGAGAGAATCCGATGTCCACAACTGGATTCTTGATTTTCTCGCCGCGCGCACGCTGCATCAGAAACTGGGCGGCTTGTCGTCCTATCACGCCGCCATCTATTTTGACGGTGGTCAAAGATGGATTTAGATCCGCCGCAAAATCAAGGTCACCAAATCCGATGACAGCCATGTCATCCGGGACACGGATATGACGTCGCTGCAATTCATCGAGGACGCCATGAGCGCTCCAGTCCGATGAACACACAACGATGTCGGGTTGGCCACCGCTCTCAAGGTGGGCTGCAATTGCGCTGCGCCCATGGCCGAAGGTGGTCATACCCGCAAACGTCGCCGTCAAGGGCTCAGGCGCACCACTTTCCACCATGGCGCGAGAAAAACTATTGCGCCGTGCAAGGGCGCGCACGCCGTTGGCCGAAATAACGAAGGCGCGGCGGCGATTTTGTGACAGCGCATGTCGCGCGACCGCAACCCCCACCGCCTTGTGCGACAAACCGACCACGAGGTCAATCGGCGCAGCCGGCAGATCCCAGGTCTCAATCGTCGAGATCTTGGTCGCTTTGAGCTGCCGACGTGCGGCTAAATCGAGGAGCGATCCGGTCAGAATTATCCCGTCCGGGCGGCGACCAATGATCGACAGAAGCTCGCGTTGCACGCGCTCATCGCCTGCCCCGGTCAGCCCGAGGATAACGCTGTAGCCGGCCTCAGCCAGCGCATCGGTCAGCGATTGAATGGTGCTTGAGAAAATGGATTGTGAGATAGCCGGGATTACTGCCGCCACGAGGCGCGATCGGCTGGAGGCCAGACCTCCTGCCACCATGTTTGGGACATACCCAATGCGTTCTACCGCGGCACGCACGCGCTGCGCGGTGCCTTTGGAGAGCATGCCTGGCGCGTTAAAGAAGCGCGAAACGGTTGCCGTCGACACCCTCGCAGCTTCCGCAACATGATCGATGGTCGTTTGCCCCAACGGCAACGGAACGACCTTCGCAGGTTCCCTTTTTCGCGCGGTCTTGGTGCGTTTCCGTATTGCCTTTGCCATGTCTCGACAGTGTAGTTGCGTTCGCGGCGTTTCGCTGGTTTGCGCGCCGTCGCGCCGGTTCCTATTGCGCGGCAGGCCGCAAACGGGGGCCGAGCGACAGAATGACGATCGCCAAGGTCAAAAGTGCAGCCCCAGCCACCTCCGCTGCCGTCGGCGCTTTGCCGATCGACATTCCGGCGAGGATATAAGCGGCCGCTGTTCCCGCCAAAATGCTCGCGGAACGTTCGATCGGCACGCAATAGGTGTTCTCCCGAGGATCGAGCAGAATCAAGATGGAAAACAGCGAGACCATCACCAACAGGATCGACAGACCGGCAATCGGCAGTAGCTGATTGCTCGCCCACACGGCTACGAACCCGAAACTCAGCTGATTGCCCTGGGCTCCCAAGCCGAGCGCCGACAGGATCGAGAGTGCCAGAACCGCCACAGGAATGGCCACCAGCTTTTCCTCAACGAAGTAGCCCTTGACCAGGTTCGGATCGCCGGTTTTTCCGATTTTAGTCATCACCGCGAGCCGTACGAAATATCCGAGCGTATAGAGTACGACGGTGACGATAGCAAGCGGCGGCAAATGCAGGCCACCGCGATTGCCAATCGTGAGAATAAGGCCTACCGCGACCAAGACCAAGGCAACCCATGAATACCAACGCACACGTCGGCGCGCCATCAGATCCACCAAAGGAGCGATGAGCAGGACATCGCCCCGCATCAGCAGCTGCATGAACGGGATGCTCACTCCTTGAAAAGTGAAGGATAGGGGGACCGTGAATAACAACATCGCCGTGCCTATCCCCGACACGAGCGTCCATCGCGTCGGGCGCACGAATGGAATACCAAGCAGCCGGGTCTGATGCGCGTAGCGCCACCAACCGCTCACCCAAACGTACACGAGCGTTAAAACACCGCTCAAAATCGTAGTCGCGGGCAGAATCTCCAGCCCCGTCAACGCCCGGCCCAAGGGTGGATACGGAACGGTCGCCAGCCAGCGAACCACCACCGCATACGGAACGTAAGTGGCGAAATACCAAAACGCGAGAGACTCTATTCGTGGTTGCTCAGGCATTCTGGCAAGCGAAACTCACCGAAATGGTCGATGCGTCCACGTCATTTGTCGAATGGCGGTTCATCGCTCGTTGGGTGTCTCTCATAGCCGAGTCACCGTGCAGTTAGCCGAACCGGAACCGACAAGGCTCCGATTTCCGGCATTCGGGTTGGGACGACGGCGCCGTCCAATTCGAAGTGCTTTGTACTCGCCAGCAATTCCTCCAAAGCGACGCGCAATTCGAGGCGCGCCAAAGCCGCACCCACGCAATTGTGAGGCCCTCGACCGAAGGCCAGGTGCTCGCTAATATTAGGACGATCCCAAATGAACTTGTCCGGTTCCGCAAAGACGTTTTCGTCACGATTTGCTGAAGCGTACATCAACGCGACTGGCTCTCCGGTATCGATGCGGCGGCCGCCAACGTCTACATCGCGGGTTGGCGTGCGTGCAAATCCGCGATAAGGCGTATATAGACGCAGAAATTCCTCCAAGGCAGCCGGCCAGCGCGCCGGCTGCTCGCGCAAAGTGCTCTGTAGCGCGGAATCGCGAGCGAGATGCACGGCGATGCTGCCGATAACGATGGTCGGCGCAATGATCCCGACGACCAGCACTTGTCGGACCGTACCGATCAGCAATTCCTCGTTCAAGGGCTGGCCGTGATCGCGCGCGGCCACTAGCGCACTGATCGGATCAACGGCCGGATCGCGAGGAGCGGCACGCCGATGTTGAATCAGGTCGCGTGCCATCTTGTACAACTCGAGACTGCTGTCGCGAACGATGGCATCTTGCGCCGATTGCACGGCGATATTGTATGCCCGGCCGATGTCGCTCAGCGCGTGTGCGTCCGCGCCGTCGAGACTCATCCAGGCTGCGAATACCCGAATGGTGAGCGCGCTCGAGTAGTCCTTGCAGATGTCGCCACGTCCGGCAAGCACCAGCGGCCCGAGAATCTCTCGAGCGATCGCGCGGATCGACGGCTCCAGGCGTGCGACGTTCTCAGGAAACAGTAACGGATTGAGTGCCTTCCGATAAACCGTGTGCTCCGGCGGATCTAGGTGCAACGGTGGCCGGCGCCCGGTGAATGCCACCTTGGGGATTACATTCTGCACGGTAGTTGTGTAGGTGCGATAGTCGCTCGCCGCGTTGCGCACGTCCTCGTACCGCGTCAATGCCCAAAAGCCATTCCAGGCATCGGCGTGCGCGACGGGACAGCGCCTGCGCAAATCGGCGTAAATCGGGTAGGGACTATCGAATGTTTCTGGGGCCAGGGGATCAAAGTCCGGCGGCACCCGTGGCGTCGGCTCATTCATCGACGCCAACACTAGGCCTCAGCATAAAACGTTGCCCCCAAACCGAGAAGTTTGCCCGCCAGCGCGCTCGCATCTGCGAGCGCGATACAACCTAAAATGTAAAGGTCGCCGTAACACCAAATAGACGCGGCGGTCCCAAGTAGTAGGATCCGATATACGGATACGCAGAACTCGCGCCGACGCCGACCGGGTACACCTTATTGGTGATGTTGGTGACGTAGCCCTCAAAGCGCCAAGCGGGCTTTGGGATATACGCGAGACGAAAGTCGAGCAAGGCGCGGCTTGGGATTTGCTGCGAAGGGGCTTCGAAGAAGCTCGTCCACTGTTGCCCTTGATAGGTCCAGTCGAGTCGCGGGACAAACTTTCCGGCGCTCGTATCTAAATCGTAAGACGCGCTCAGATTTCCTGACACCTTTGGCGCGTAGTCGACCGTTCGACCGCTAAGATTGATGAGCAGTGGAGCGGCCGGGTCATTCGGTCCGATGATTCCGGGTGTCTCGAAGATGGCGAGATTCCCATACTTGGCGTCCAACAACGATAGTGCAGCGTCGATCGTAAGAGACCCCATAACACCTTGCGCCTGAGCCTCCAAACCCTTGATCTTCGTACCCTGAACATTTGTCGTCACAGAAGTCGCCGGATTGTTGGGATCAGTGGCAACGGTCGCCTGATAATTTTGGAAATTCATGTGGAAAATATCGACTGCCGTGCGCAAGTGCGAATCGAGCAAAGTCGATTTCCAACCTAGTTCGGTGTTTAACACGTACTCTGCTTTGTAGACGTTATCTGGATCCGGCGGGCCGCCAATATTGGGCGTCCAGCCGCCGGGCTTATAGCCTCGACCCACCGTGGCATAGATGAGATTTGTCGGAGTCGGCTGAAAATCGAGTACAGCACGCCCGGTGCCGGCGGTGTATGACGGTTCGTTCGGTCCGACCGGCACACGAACCACTCCATTGGGCCCTCCCAGCGGTTCCGGCAGCGGCGGAATTAGAAATGACCCCGCTTCAACCCCCGTATGGTCATAGTTGTACCGCCCGCCGATCTTGATATCCCACTGAGGCGAGATCTTATAAGTGATGTCGCCGAAGGCTGCCTCATTCTTGCGAAACGTGTGGAAAGACAACACAAGGCCGGAATTCGGGTCCGACGTCAGCCCAGGAGGATTATAAGTCGTGCTCTGCAGCGTGAACGGTTGATGATAGTCCAACTCGGTCAGGCCAACCGTCCATTGCAAGGGGCTTGAACTCGTCGACAGCAAATCGACCTCGTTGGTTGAGTACCAATCGTGAATCTGAATGGTGTTTGTGCCCTGCGGAGTGCTCGGAGAAACATACGGACTCGTTAAATCTGTGTCTTGAGCATAGTTCTGGTCTGTCGCTTGATAGCTTGATATCACATGAAGCTTCACGTCGTCGTTTATCTTCCAGTCGACAATTCCTGTGGTTCTTTGGTATTTGAGATCGTACGCTTCGTTATAGTCGTAGCTGATGCTCCTGGGATTGGCCAAACCGGCCGGCGTATTCAATATGTACGGAAACCCGTCGGTGGTCCGATCGCTGTATTGATACACAATCCGAATATCTAAACTGTCGATCGGCTGATAAAGAACCTGGGCACGGCCCAACACGCGATTCAAATTGCCGGGTTGGTTAGTTTCGACCGGTGCATCGACGCTTGCACCGAATGGCCCGTGGTTGACCGTGTAGCTGTCCCGGGTCTCGTTCTGACCCGAAAAGCGAAACGCCAAGTTATCCGAAGCGGGCAGATTGACGGCCGCTTCGGTGACGCGCTCCGAGTAATTGCCGAAATTCACTTTCGCGTAGCCGTTGAGGCCGTTGAAACTCGGCGCTTTGGTATTGATGAAGATGGCGCCGCCTTCCGCGTTTTGACCTTCATAGGTGCCCTGCGGTCCTCGCAAAACCTCGACACTGTCGAGGTCAAAATAGGCGTCCGCGGTGGTAAAGACTTGCGCTACATAAGCACCGTCGATGTGAGTTGCGACGCCGTCAGTTTGGTTCGGCGCGCCTTCGTTTAATCCGACTCCGCGTATGTTGATGAACTTGACGTTACCCAGATCAACATAACTCAGCGAGGGGACCAAAAACTGCAGGTTCTCTATCGTGGAAATACCCCGGACCTGCAGATCCTCGCCCGATATGGCAACGACGGACACGGCCATTTTTTGAGGATCTTCGGCGCGTCGCTCCGCCGTAACGACGATCGACTCGAGCACCTCCTCTTTGGCGGGGGCTGCGTCTTCTTCGGCAGCTCTGCAAATCTGAGCCGCGGCAAACGTACCAAGAACGGCGGCGGAGAGCATAAAAATCCTATAAGTCATGCGAAACTCCCCGGGGCATGCGTGGTCGTGAATGCAACCGCTTACATAGCGGTTTTTATCGAAAAACAGCCAGACAACGATCGGAGTGTAAGCGCTTGCATTTCGCAGGTCAAGTGCCGGCGAGAGGCACAATTCAACGCATCAACGCGAGTCGGCCGCCGCGTTGCACACACTGCCCGTTCAGGTGTGCCGAAAGGCAAATCTGCCGAAGATAATCAGTTACCTTCGCGAATAACGGTTCCTCAGGCTCCAGAAGCCGAGGTTGCGCGCGGTTGTTGATATAGGCGGGCAGTAGATTGAACTGCTCGATGCCGCTCGCGTTCATGATCATTTCGACGACCAGTGTCATTCTCGAGTCGTCCGGAAAGTTATACAGCCCTTCCAGATCCACGACCCATTTCGGATTCAGCGCTTGAATTTCGCGGAAGCTTGAACTGGCCGCATGCGCGGCATCAATCCGCAAGTCCACGGCGAAATTACCCAGGCTGTAGAAAATGGGGCGGTCGCGATACAACTCAAAGCCTTTCAAGATGTGTGCGTGATGTCCCAGCACCACATCTGCTCCGGCATCGATCGCGGCGTGGCCAACCTCGCGTTGATAGTCCGCAATGACCGCTTCGACGAAGTGTATTCCCCAATGCATAGAGACCATTACCACGTCGGCGAGCTCGCGCGCCGCTTCTATGTCTGCACGCAGCTGTTGTAAATCGGCCTGATGCGCATACGTGTGGGTCCGACACGGTGTGCCGGGCTGATCGGTTTCGATCTGCTCGTAATATGTGAACGCCCGCATGGGGGCGCACCCTACTCTGCCTGCTTCTGCCCAATAGCCCATCGGCAATATTGAACAATAGGCGAGGAATGCAACGCGGCAGCCAGCCACCTGCTTTACCACGCAGCGCCGCGCAGCCGCTATGTTGGCGCCAGCGCCCACCACCTCGACTCCGCGCGAGCGTAAGTGTTCGAGCGTTTCGAGAAGCGCGGGCCCGCCCCAATCCATGCAATGATTGCTCGCGAGGGACACCACGCCGAAATTGGCGCTTTTCAGCGCGGCGGCGATCGCCGGGCGGCCCCTCACCGCATGGCGCGCCTGCGGTAATCGCAATCCGCCCTCGGTCAGACATGTTTCCAACTGGCAGAACGCGAAGTTGGCGCGCTGCAGATCCGCACGGATCAGCTCAAAGCATTCGTTGGGGTCCGCACGGTCCGGTGCGATGTCGCCCACTGCAAGAATGGCCGTGTCCCGCAGACTGGGTGCCACAGCCATGCTACTGAACCTGCGCCATAGAGCGTTCGATCACTGGAAGCTCAATTCGCGAGTCGCGCGCGCCGCCCCGATATACGCGCAGCAGTAGCGGTTGGTTGATATCGATTTCCTCCGGAGGTTGATAAGTGTTGATCTCACCACCCGAGACGGTGAAGCGGATGCGCGAGCCACGCCTAAAAAGATAGGAGGTGGGCGTCAAGGCAAAACGCACCATGACGGGCTCATCAGCTTTCAAGAGGCGACGGTCCGCGGCATAGCTGCGATGAAAAGGCACTGACACTTCGTTCCAAGGCCAGCGCTGGTCGATCAGCCTATGCGAGGCTCGCGCCGCGCCGTCGGTCACAAAGCGACTGCGGCCGTCGGCTGATACTTCTTCCAGGTACACGATCAAGTCGGCGTCGGCTTGGTTGGCACTCACCCAGATATTCGCAATTGGAAATCCCGTCACCTCGGTATCCTCTTCGAGCACCGGGCTCGTGAAGGTGAGAGAGCGTACATCGACATCGTCTGTCATATCGCCGGCCCAAGTGCGATTGAGCCGATTGTATTTTCCGCCGAACGCAGCGATGTCAAAGGCAACTCGATACGGCGCAAACGCTGCGGGCGGCTGCGGATTTTTGTCGAGAGCCGCATCGGCGCCCGAATTCACCGTGTGGGTTGGGCCTGCCGCGAAATGATAGGCGACGGTCTTCTGAGTAGGCAGCGGGAAGCGAGCGGCAAAATGCCAGCCATCGCCTTGCCGCTCGTTCTGCGTCTGGTAGCGCACCGCAGGCTCATGTCCGATGCCATCGTCGATGCCTTTTAACGTCCAATCGAACCAACGCTGATGTTCCTTGCGCAGCAACGCGGCGCCCTGATCTTCAGCCATCAGCATGTGGGGCCACGCGCCGATGATGAGCTTTGCGCCAAACCCGCGATGCGCGACGATTTGCCCGCCGGGCGAAGCATCGGCCCACCCGCCCATCTGGTAAATTAAAATGCCGGCGCTCCGCAATTCAGCCGACAAAGCGGGCAATGGTGAATCCACCAGCCCCGGGGCGTAACCAAGTCGTGGGTTGATCTGATCGCGAAGCAAATTGACGCTCCACTCGTCAGGCAGGCTGAGCCCGCCGATGTGCGCACGCTGCGCCTCGCTCCAAAGTGGGTACTCCGGCGGCGCGTCGCCATCCACGGGTTGCATCGGCGCATCGGGCAGGACGGGTCTAGACTGCGGGGTCCGTCGGCTCGCAACGCCCGGCGCACCACCCAGCGCAGAAACACCATTCGGATACAACTGATAGTAAAAGTCAGGATTTGCGACGGCCGGAACGATGGTAACGAGGCCGGGGGGACGCTGCGCGGCGGCGAGCCATTGGATGAAGCCCAGATTGGAGAGGCCCATCATCCCCACCTTGCCGTTGGACCACGGCTGCTTTACCAGCCAGGCGATTACGTCGCGCACGTCCCTGCCGTTCTGCGCGGTGAGGAACCCGCCGGTTTTCCCAAAGGAGGCGCCTGTGCCTCGCGGTTGCATCCAGACGAACACATAGCCTCGCTTGATCAGATCCGCGACTCCGTAGCTGGCCATCGTGCGCGGATCGCTGCGCGGGCCGAGCGAGTGCAGCAAGATAATCGGCCAGCGCATCGCGGCGCCAGGCAGCTGTTGCGCAGGTTTGTAAATATCGATGGCAATCTTGGTCGCATCGGCGACGGCTACGTAGATGGATGATTTGTCAGCGGATAAATCCGCGGCACCCGCACTCCCTGCGATTCCCGCGCGCGGAGTGCAAGCGGGTTGCTGGCTGCCGCAGGCGCGCAAAAGCGGCGCGGGAGCGAAGGCAACAAATTTGCTCGCATCAGGTTCATTTGCGCTCAGCGCGTTGAGCTGCTGCGGCGTTGTGCGCCAAATGCCGGTATCGAGGCGCAGCTCCAACGTGTGCAGCGCCGCCAGATGTTCCGCCGATGTAAAATTACAATGACCCGCGCGGCCCACCCATGCCAACGCGACTTCGTCACCGGAGCCCTGACTCTGTGCGAGATTCCGGTAGGCGGCTTGCTGCGCGGGCACTGTGAGACCATCTCCAACGGTATGGTAGGACAGAATCGGCACCCTAACCTGTCCGTTTGGCACGTAATGGGAGCGCATGTAGTCGACGGCCCCGAAGTCTGCGGCGATACGCGGCGCGCGTTCGAGTGCTGTGAGGTCTTGCTCGAGATCCAAGTTCGCTTTGACATACAGTTGCTTCACCCAGGCCGCACGCCCGCTGGCGGCCAGCTGTGCGCGGTAGTCCACATCTGTGTTCCAGGAGAATACGCCGCCGGCACGGCGTTCTTGGTCAACCCGAGGGAGAAACACCCCGCGCGCGAAGGTCTTAGCGGCCTCATCGACCTGCCGCTCGGAATCGCCGGCCTCGGGAGGCGACGCGTAGGCGCCCGACCATTCGGGCAATTGCGCGACCGCGCTGGCGAGGGCTAATCGAGCACGACCTGCCGGCGTCGTGACGGCACTCGCGAGCACGGACTCGACCCGAGCGCCGTTGATCAGATCATCGTCGACATGCACCAGCCTGATGTCCGAATCTGCGGCGAGCAGCACCTTAAATGCAAAGGCGCCATCGAGCGCTTCATTCATCATCGCAAGCGAACCAGCGATCGATCCGCAGGATGGCAGCGCCGCGTCTATCCGCTGCGGATATTTTTCCGCCAGTGCTACGGAAACCAGCCCTCCCATGGACGCGCCCCACGCAATGGCTCGCCGCGGCTTGCCGAATTTCATGGCAAAGGCGTCGAGCGTGGCGATCTGATCGGGTACCGCCTCCGCTAATGCCCATCCGGTGCTAGAGTAAGCTGACGCCGCCAATGCATAACCTTGCGCGAGCAGCGCTTCCTTCATTGATGGCGGCGCGAGTTCGGGCGCACGAGCCACCGGCGAGTAACCGTGGCTGAACAACAGCAGCGTCCCATTCCATTTTTCCGGCACTTGAGCCGACCACGCCGCTCCGCTTGGCAGTTGCCCCTGAATGGTTGCCGCACCCACAGCCTGATCAACTGCGGCGCCAACGGCGTCGGTCGCCAGCAGCATCGCTGCGCTCACCGTCACCAGCACGCCGAACGATGAAACAGATAGCCGGCGCGACTGGCGCATCATCGACGCTCCCCGGCCGCCAACGTCGAACATTGGAAATTAGCCGCGTCCGCCGCATCGCCGCTCCCCTTGTAATGTTCCACCAACGGATAGGCGCATAGCGGCCTGGTTCTGACCACCTCGTTGTTCAGCATACGGGCAGCGATGATTTCCTGTGGCGCTCGACTCGTCTCGACCCATTGAATCAAGCTGCTCAATGCATCATGGCCCGGATCAAGCGATACACTGCCTGCCTCGCCACCGAAAAGATCGGTGCCGTCCCCGCCGCCGCAGTGGAGCATCCCCGGCACCATGAACAAACGAATAAACTCCTGAGCTTTGCGCACGGAACCGGCACGGGCCGCCACTTTCTCGTAATAGGCCACCGTCGATTGAGCTAGCACCGAGGGATCCATCCACCCCTGATAGACAATAGCCTTGTGACCGAGCGCCTCGAAAGCGCGCAAGTTCGGGTCGTCCGCGCGCATGTCCGGAAAATCGCGGTACACGGCTGCAAGATCTTCGGACGGGATGAATTGCTCAGGATTCCAATTGGCATCGTGGTGCACCCCCTGGCCGAACAGCTCGAGCAACAGGGTCGGTGGCGGCCCGGGTCGCGCACTAACGCCGGGCAGCAATCCGTCGTCCAGCCGCACGCCGTGTTCATCGACGGCTGGCGCTGCAATCGCTTCGATCAGCGCGATCTTCTCGGCGCTCAAACAGGCTGGTGCCACGCTGCTGCTGCAATTCAAGGTTGAGGCGTCGAACCGGCACGCGCGCGGATCGATCATCACCCCGGCATGCGCTTGATCATCTGCGCCGCACGCCTTGGCGGCACCTTGTCGGACGAGCGTCCAGTCGCGCGGGTCGAGTTTTGTGGGCGAGCGCTCTTGCGCCAGGGCGGATAGCATGTGCCGCACCGACAGCAGGGGCATGTTGGGTCCTGGAGCCCCGGCAAGGATGCCGTCATAGTCTTGCGGATACAGCTGCATTTCCTTAAGCGCCTCGCGCCCTCCTCCGCTACACCCCATAAAATAGGCGCGCTTTGCCGCTGCGCCGTAAAAGCCTTTGACGATCGCTTTGGACGCATCGGTCATTAGATGCACGGCGCGATGGGCGTAATTGACGGCGGCCTGCCCGTCCAGCATCCAATCCTTCTGATCGATCGAGTGGCCGGTGTCGCTTGAAGCGGCGGCAAAGCCGCGATTCAGCGCGCGCCCCAGGCCCCGGTAGTTGAAGGTGCCTGCGCTGCCGCCTACGCCAGCGCCGAGGAAACGGTGATTCCAGGTATTCGCACCGGGTAGCCACAGCTCCACGTTAATGGCCGTTTCGAGTCGAAATCTAACCCGACAAAAAGGCGCGTTAGTTGTGACGCTCGTCGGAGTTACGTCGAGCACCACACCGGCCGGAACTGAATCGGCGCTGGTGATGCGAGCCGCGCCGACGGATCGATCGTTTAGCGCTGTGCACTGGTCCGCCGCCGCACAATTGGCTGCTGCCAACAACACTACCGCGAGCGCCAATGACCCTAAGCGTGTACCGTTCATGCCGAACCCCAAGATGAAAGCGCTTACATTCTGCCGTCAGTTTTGATCAGGAGCAACACCAATTCGTCCTCGAAGTACGCAGTCACAAAATCTCGGGACCTCGGCAGCGCGCTGCAACTGTCAAGGCGTGACGGTGACTTCGACCTTGCGGTTCTGCCAATCAAGGTCACCCTTACCGGCAACCGCGTCACTCTCCCAACGCGTGCGAATCGCGTCATCAGAAATACCCAGAGCATGCACGATGCCGGCGATTTTTCTGGCACGTGCTTCTGCCATGGACGGCGTCTCCACCAGCTCGTCCCCGTTCGCGAGCCGAGATGTCGCCCGGTAGCCCACGACTTCCAGGCGTTTCGCATGGGCGGCACTCGCGTACGCAGCGAGCTCTTTGAGTTTGATCATATCGGGACCCGGGCCGCGATCGCTATTGAAGGGATACGTAATCGTCAGCGTGCGCGCCTCGAATGGCGGCTGCGGCGGCTGGAGCGGCGGCGGATCGAGGATCGCGGGTTGAACCGAAAGGCTGGGATCCAGGCTCGCCCGACGGGCCAGATCTTGCGCATAGGCACGTTGCTGTGGCGAACCGCTATTGAAGACGCCGCCTGCACTACCTTTGACAGTTCCGTCGAACGGCAGCACCACATTGCACGACTCGTCGATTTCGGGCAGCACGGACGCGCGTCCCTCAATCATGATCGCGCCGCAGAAACTTCCCGCCAAGACCCGGCCTTCCACCAGTACCCGATGCTTCAACTGAGGAACGCCCCAATCGGGAGGGTTGACCAACGCATAGCGGGTCCCGTCCTTTTCTGCAATGAAGCACAAGTCGGTGTCAGGGCCAGTATCGCGGGCAATCGGGCAAGCAATGAATGCCACCGCAGCGACCGGCGGTTCGGCGGCTTGGGATGCGAAAGCCGTCAAGGCCCAAATTCCTGCCGCGACGCGGCTAAATTCAAATGTCCGCCTCATAGCACACTCAAGAAATTCACCAGATCCTGCTTTTCACTCTCGTTGTAGCCGATATTGAACCGTCGATCGTAAAAGTCGACCAGTTCGCGCAAGTTCGCCGCAGATCCGTTCATAAAGTAGGGTGCCCGTGCTGCGAGTCCTCGAGACTGCTGCGTCATACTCGCGCCAACATCGATGCATTTTCCGGTGATCAGCGCCCTGCCCGGGTCATGTGTGTAGATGACGCGGCCCAAATAGGATTGCGCCGGTGCCGAAGGATCACACACCACTTTGAATAGCGGCAGGTCCGGGCGCGGCGTGGCCCAAGGCAGATTGTTAAGACCCAGATCCATGTAACCGGGCGCGAGGTCCATACCCATCAGCAATGTATTGTGGCAGCCGCTGCCGCAGGACCGTTTGAACGGATTGCCGAGGCCCTTATCGTTATACTTGCCGACATCGCTGATGAGGAAACGGCGCAGGTAAAAGATGTCCGCACCTCGCGCGACCGATTCGCGAAACAGCCCTTGCTGATGCTGCTGAGCGGTTGCGTCCTCCGCGACAGCTGCCTTTTGCCACATCGCGAAGGATCCGAATATACGGTTGATGGGGTTGTTGCCGAGTCTCGCGGGCGCCCCGTTTTCGAGCGCCTCCGGACCCAATCCTGGCGGCGCGCCTTCGCCGGTCAGTGCTAGGCCGGTGTTGTCGAAGCCCTGCGCGGCGTAGATGCTTTTTTCGAAGTCTTCGATTTGCTGCAACTGTTCGCTGCTCAACGCCTGTCGCGCCTCTAGGTGCGTCGCTGCCGCGTCGCGGGCTTGAAGTTTCGGGGTGAGATCACGTCCGTCCGACATAAGTTGCAACGTGGCAAACCCACCAGTTTCCGGATTTATGGGCAGAAGAGTCTTGTCGTTGTAAAACAAAAAGTCCGCCGGAGGCACGCCGTGTGGCAACTCCAGCAGATACTTAAGGTTGGCAACGGGGCGCGGGCGCCGAAACACGGAAATGGTCGGCACAGCGCTGTGCAATCCGTAGACAGGGTCGTTGTTGCACCCGGTCGGATCATTGATGACTTCGATGGTAAATTCGGGCTGAAGGGCGGCAGCGCCCGCGCGCCGCGGCGGCCAAGGCAAGTAGACGCGGATTAAACCGCGGTCGAGAAGTAAGGAGTGCGAGGCCCGATCCGCTTGCGGCAGGCTCGGGCAGTTGGAACCGTCGATCGGCGCAAAAAGCGGATCTTTGCCGCTGGTCGCCTCCCAGCGCCGACGTATGGTATCCACCGACAAACCCATCGCGTCGGATGGCTGGTGGCAGGTGATGCATGCGCGGCCATTGGATCCAATCGGCGAGAAGAAAGGGTGACCTTTGGTTTGGAAGCTCCCCCTTTCGTGCACGACGGTTACGCGCCCTGAGGCATCTAGGTAGTCCGCGCGCGCCGGCATGATTCGCGGCTCTCCGGCCTTCCACCAGGGATCGGAAGCATCCGCGGTGGCGGAAAATACCAAACGCGCAATCACGATGCTCGTGCATGCCGCCAAGCTCCAAACCAAACTTCTTGAGTGTTTCATACGGCAGTGCGCCAAGTTGATCCACACAAAGGTGGTCATGCAATTCGGTCGTCACATCTTTTCAAAATCCCGACATTTTTGCAAGCGCTTACATTTGAATAATGGCGCCCTCGCCGCTCCGGCCCGCGGTCACTGCAAATCTGAGGAGCGCCGACAGAGCACCGACTTCAGGGAAGCGCGTCTGCACAGGCTCTCCCGCAAGTTCGAAATGCGGGGCGCATTTCAGCAATTCCTCGATCGCCACCCGCAATTGCAAGCGCGCGAGTGGCACGCCGGCGCATACATGCGGTCCCATGCCGAACGCGAGGTGTTCAGAGATATTCGGGCGATCCAGAACAAATTGATCTGCATTTTGGAACACCGCTTCATCGCGATTTGCCGAGGCATACAGCAGCGCAATCGGCTCGCCCTCCGGGATTTCGCGCCCGTTGATTACCACGTCGCGATTTGCGGTGCGCGCAAATCCGCGATAAGGGGTGTACAGACGCAAGAATTCCTCGATAGCTTTCGGCATCAAGGTCAAATCATCGCGGAGTGTTCTCTGCAATTTAGGATCACGCGCGAGATGCACAGCGATGCTGCCAACGACGATCGTCGGCGCGATGATGCCGACCACCAATACCTGTCGGATCGTGCCGAGAATCATGTCGTCTGGGAATGGTTCGCCATCGACTCGTGCCGCCAACAGCGCCGTTGTGGGATCGGTTGCCGGATCCAGGGGATGCTGCCGGCGTTGATCGATCATCGCGCGCGCAATGTCGTAGAGCTTAAGACTGGTTTCGCGCACCATCTGGCCGTCGGCGGACTGCACGGCGATGTTGTACGCCCGGCCAATGTGCTGCAAGTCCACCACCATGTCTTCCGGCACTTTCATCCACTGTGCAAATACACGGATCGTCAGGTGGCTGGAGTAGTCGGCGCATACATCGCCGCCGCCCGCGGCGACCAGTGGTTTCAACAGGTCCGATGCGGTTTTTCGAATGATGGGTTCGAGCGCAGCGATACGCTCGGGCTTGAGCAGTGGGTTGAGTGCCCGGCGATACGGTGTATGTTCGGGTGGATCCAGATGAAGCGGCGGCCGGCGGCCGGTAAAGGCCAGTTTGGGTACGACGTTCTGCTTCGAAGTGATGAACACGTCGGATGCCAGCAGTGCGTTGTGTACATCCTCAAAG
>Ga0302325_10004542_pt1 | contig 32017 bp, 30 predicted proteins | sample Palsa_T0_2_FD_201948 | JGI IMG/M metagenome (GOLD analysis project Ga0302325, IMG submission 201948) | Peat permafrost microbial communities from Stordalen Mire near Abisko, Sweden - Palsa_T0_2 | ecosystem: Environmental > Terrestrial > Soil > Palsa > Peat permafrost | place: Sweden: Abisko... | reverse complement strand
GGCGTCGGCGTCGAGCGCCTGCTCGAGCTCGGAGGTGGTCAGCGCGCCCATCACGAGCACGCGCACCTCTCTCAGGCCCGCCTCGCGCAGCTCGTGCGCCTCGCGCGCATCGGCGACCGCCAGCCACGTGGCGCCGCCAGCGAGCGCAGCGCGGGCGCTCGGCACCGCGCCGTGACCGTAGCCGTCGGCCTTCACGACCGCGCACAGCGCGGTCTCGCGACGAAGCTGCGTGCGCAGGCGCTCGCAGTTGCGCTGGATCGCAGCGAGGTTCACCCGCGCCTGCGCCCTGCCGCCGCTGGCGCCCGCGCTCGCCGCCGCGGGTGCCCGCGTCGGGGCCGCCGCGGCGCCGCCCTGTCCGTCTTGTGCAACCTCGCCGGCGCCGTCCGCCATCCCCTACACCCCCATCTCCGCGTCATCCATCTTCGTCAGGCTCGTCTGAGTCCTCATCAAACACCATGTGCCGGCGCGCCGCCGGCAACGCCGCGATCACGTCGGTTGCGATCACACCCTCGGCCGACCCCACGCGCCGTGCGGCCTCGCGGCCGGCGTGTGCGTGCAGCCACACGCCTGCGGCTGCCGCGGTGAAGGCGTCGAGGCCCTGTGCGAGCAGCGCGGCGATCACACCCGTGAGCACGTCCCCCGTGCCCGCGGTGGCGAGCGCCGGCGTGGCGCCACGGCTGACGGCGACCGCTCCCGCCGGCTCGGCGATCAACGTGTCGTCGCCCTTCAGCACGACCACCGCGCCGGCCCGCTCGGCGGCGGCGCGCACGTGGCGCAGTCGTTCGCGCTCGATCTCGCCGCTGTCCAGCTCGAGCAGGCGCGCGAGCTCGCCGGCGTGCGGCGTCAGCACCGTCGGCGCGTCTCGCGCGGCCAGATCGCCAAGCCGGCCCGCGTGCGCGTTCAGGCCGTCGGCGTCGAGCACCATCGCCACCGACGCTTGCGCCGCGAGCGCGCGCGCGAACGCGAACGCGCCCTCGCGCCGCCCCAGGCCGGGGCCAAGCGCCAGCGCCCCGCCGCGCGCGCTCGCCTCGAGCGCCTCGGCGACGCCCTCGAGCGTGTGGGCGCCGTGCTCGTCGGGCAGCCCGCGCGTCATCAGCTCCGGCGTCGCGGAGGCGGCGATGACGTCCTGGAGGCAGGCGGGGACGCATCCGGTCACATAGCCGGCGCCGGCGCGCATGCTCGCTTCGGCGGCCATCCGCGGCGCGCCGGTCAGCCCGCGCGAGCCGCCCGCGACGAGCACGTGGCCGGAGCTGAACTTCGTCGAGGACGGCGCCCTGCGCGGGAGCTCGCCGAGCACGCCGTGCTCGATCAGCCCGATCGACGCGCCTGCGGGAGCGCCCCGCGGGATGCCGATGTCGATCGTCTGCAGCTCGCCCGCGTGGGCCTTGCCGGGGCGGATCCACAGGCCGGGCTTGGCGGCGTGGAAGGTCACCGTCGCCGCCGCGCGCACCGCCGTCCCGGACACGACCCCCGTGGAGGCGTCCACGCCGCTCGGCACGTCCACGCTCACGACCGGCGCACCCGCGCCGTCGATCGCGTCGATCGCGTCCGCGACCGCGCCGTGAGGCTCGCCCCGAAAGCCTGTCCCCAGCAGCGCGTCCACGATCACCGCCGCCCCCGTGACGGCGCCGGCTCCCGCGCGGGCGGAGCGGGCGCCTTCGGGCTGGGCGCCGCCTGACCGATCGCCCTCCGCGCTCGCGTCCTCCCACGCCGTCCCGTCCAGACGCACAGGGGGCGCGCCCGGCAGCCGGTCGAGGTTGGCCTTCGCGTCCCCCACCAGCTCTCCCGGCGCCACCACGCACACGACCACTACGGGCCGTCCGCGCTCGCGCAGCAGTCGCGCCACGACGAGCCCGTCGCCGCCGTTGTTGCCCTTGCCGCACACGACTGCCACCTGCCCGTCGGGCGCGAGGCGCTCGACCACACGAGCGACCCCTTCGCCGGCCCGCTCCATCAAATCCAGACCCGACACGCCGCGCTCCTCGATCGCCCAGCGGTCGATGCCGCGCATCGTCTCAGCGTCGGGAAGCGGGAGCAGCCACCGCGGCAGCGAGCTCATCGGCGGCTACTCGACGGTGACCGTCTTTGCCAGGTTGCGCGGCTGGTCGACGTTCAGGCCACGCCGGCGCGCGATCCTGTAGGCGAGCAGCTGCAGCGGGATCACGGCGAGGATCGGCTGGAGCATCCAGTCTGTGGCGGGCACCGCGATGGTGGCGTCGACGTGGGGCTCGACGACGTCTTCGCCGAGGGTGGTCACGGCGATCATGTGCGCGCCGCGGGCGCGCGCCTCCTGGATGTTGGACACGAGCTTCTCCAGCACCGGCGAGCGCGTCGCGACGCACACGACCGGCGTGCCCTCGTCGAGCAGCGCGATCGGGCCGTGCTTCATCTCGCCGGCGGCGTAGGCGTCGGTCGAGACGTAGGAGATCTCCTTCAGCTTCAGCGCGCCCTCCAGCGCGACCGCGAGACCGAGGTGGCGGCCGATGTACAGGAAGAACTCGGCCTGCCAGCAGGTGTCGGCGATCGCGTCCGCCCGCGCCTGGCAGTCCACGATCAGCTCGTCGATGCAGTGCGGCAGGCGCTTGAGCTCGCCGATCAGCTGCGCGATGCGCTCGGGCTCAAGCGTCCCGCGAAGCTCGGCCAGACGCAGGCCCAGCAGGTACATGACAGCCACCTGGCAGACGAACGTCTTGGTGGCCGCGACCCCCACCTCCAGGCCCGCGCGCGTGTACAGTACGCCGTCGGCCTCGCGCGTGGCCTGCGAGCCCCGCGTGTTGGTGATCGCGAGCACGCTCGCGCCGCGCTCTCGCGCGAGTCGCATCGCCGCCAGCGTGTCGGCGGTCTCGCCCGACTGTGAGATGCCGATGACCAGGTCGCCGGGCCCGACGACAGGGTTGCGGTAGCGGTACTCGGAGGCGACGTCGAGCTCGATCGGCAGGCGCGCCCACTCCTCGACCGCATAGCGGCCGATCAGACCCGCGTGGTAGGCAGTCCCGCACGCCACCACCACGATCCGCTTGACGCCCGCGAGGATCTCCTCGTCCAGCGCCCCCTCCTCGTCGAGGTCGACGCCGTCGCCGCGAGCCGTGCGATCGGCGATCGTGTCCGCGACCGCGTCCGCCTGTTCGTGGATCTCCTTGAGCATGAACGTCTCGAAACCGCCCTTCTCGGCGGTCTCCTGATCCCAGTCGACGGTTTCCACCGCGCGCTCGACGATCTCGCCTGTGGCCTTCGTGATGTGGACGCCGTCGGGACGCAGCACGGCGATCTCGCCGTTCTCCAGGTACTGCACGCGTCGGGTCTCGGCCAGGAACGCGGGTACGGCGGAGGCGATGAACTGCTCGCCCTCGCCGCGTCCGACGATCAGCGGGCACTCCCGGCGCGCTCCCACGAGCGTGTCGGGCTCGTCGAGGCTCATCGCCACGAACGCGTAGTGGCCCTGCAGCTCGGCGTAGGCTGCGCGGACGGCGTCGGCGAGGTCGCCCGCGTAGTGCTCGGCGATCAGGTGCGCGATCACCTCCGCGTCGGTCTCGGAGGTGAACGTGCTGCCGGCTGCCTGCAGGCGCTGCTTGAGCGCCATGTAGTTCTCGACGATCCCGTTCACGACCACGTGGACCCGATCGGCGCTATCGAAGTGCGGGTGGGCGTTCTCTTCGCTGACGCGCCCGTGGGTCGCCCAGCGCGTGTGCCCGATGCCAGTGGTGACCGGGCGCTGAGCGACCGCGACGGCGCCGCCGGCCTGTGGCTCACCGTCGATCTTGGCCCGCAGTGCGCTGAGGTTGCCGACCGCGCGCACCGACTCGATCCGCTCGTCGGCGAGGACCGAGATCCCGGCGGAGTCGTAGCCGCGGTACTCGAGCTTGCTCAGGCCCGTGAGCAGCAGCTGCTGAAGCTGACGCCCGTCCGCCGGGGCGCCGACGTAGCCGACTATGCCGCACACACAAGCGACGATACCAGCGGCTTACGGTGGCGATCGGTCGCGGGAGAGCTATCCCAGCTCGTGCTCGACGACGGCGACCAGGCGCCCGCAGATGTCGTCGGCCTCCGCTTCGGTGGGCGCCTCGACCATCACCCGCACCAACGGCTCGGTGCCGCTCGAACGCACCAGCACGCGACCGCGCCCGACCAGCTCCTGCTCGGCCGCGCGCACGGCCGCGTCGAGCTCCTGCGCGTGCTCGAGCGCGTCGCGGTCACGCACCGGCACGTTCACGAGCCGCTGTGGCAGCCTGCTCATCGCGTCGCGCTCGCTGAGCTCGCGCCCGCCGAGCGCCTCGAGTGTCAGCAGCGCGCTGGCGATGCCATCGCCCGTGCGGTTGAAGGCCATGTCGATGATGTGCCCCGACTGCTCGCCGCCGAGCGTCCATCCCCGTGCGCGCAGCTCCTCCAGCACGTAGCGGTCGCCGACGCTCGTGATCGCCACCGCCACGCCCGCTTGCGCCATCGCGGAGTGAAAGCCGTAGTTGGTCATCACCGTCACCGCCACGCCGTCGCCGTGCAGGCGCCCGTGCTCGCGCAGGTGCAGCGTCGCCAGGGCCATCAGCTCGTCGCCGTCGACCACCACGCCGAGCCGGTCCACCGCCAGCACGCGATCGCCGTCGCCGTCGAACGCGAAGCCAACCGCGTGCGAACCCGCGCGCACTCGCTCCGCCAGGGCATCGATGTGCGTGGAGCCGCAGCCGGCGTTGATGTTGCGCCCGTCGGGCGCGTCCGCGATCACCGACACGCTCGCCCCCAGGCGCCTGAAGATCTCGGGCGCCACCTGGTAGGTGGCGCCGTTGGCGCAGTCCAGCAGCACGTCCACGCCTTCGAGGTCGAGCTCGCGAAAGCGCACGTGCAGCTCGCGCAGATAGTCCTCGGGCGCGCCGCGCAGCTCGCGGATGCGCCCGATCGCGGGCGCGGGCCCGGCCTCGTCGGCGTCGAGCATCCGCTCGATCTCAAGCTCGGACTCGTCGGAGAGCTTGTAGCCGTCCCCGGCGAAGAACTTGATGCCGTTGTCCTGGTAGGGGTTGTGCGAGGCGGAGATCACCGCCGCGAGGTGGAAGCCGTAGCGGCGGATCAACAGCGGCGCCGCCGGCGTCGGCAGCACGCCGGCCAGCAGCGCATCCCCCCCGGCGGCGCTCACGCCGGCCGCCAGAGCCGCTTGGAGCATCTCGCCGGACTCGCGCGTGTCGCGGATGATCAGCACCTGCGGACGCTCCGCGCGGGTGCTGGCGGTCGCGGCGCGCCCCAGCGCGAGCGCCAGCTCAGCGGTCAGGAAGGTGCCGGCGACGCCGCGAACGCCGTCGGTCCCGAACAGCTTGCGCGTCATGCGGGTGGGCGGTCGCCTACCTCTTGGAGAACTGCGGACGCTTGCGCGCCTTCTTCAGGCCGGCCTTCTTGCGCTCCTTCGCGCGCGAGTCGCGCGTCAGGAAGCCCCTGCGCTTGAGCTCGCCGCGCAGGTTCGGGTCGGCCTCCAACAGCGCCCGCGAGACGCCGTGGCGCAGCGCGCCGGCCTGCGCGGAGATGCCGCCGCCGTGCAGGCGTGCGACCACGTCCATGCGGTCCTGGTAGCCGACCGTCTCCAGCGGCTGGCGGATGTTGCGCTGCAGGGTCAGCCGCGGGAAATGCTCCTCCAGCGTGCGCCCGTTGACGAGGTAGCTGCCGCTTCCCGGTCGCAGCGTCACGCGCGCGATCGCCGACTTGCGCTTGCCCGTCGCGCGGTAGCGCGCGCCGGATGCGAGGTCGATCGCGGCGGTGGAGATCGGCTGGGTGAGGATCTCCTCGCCCTCGTCGTCGTCCGCGCCCACCGCCTGCTCCTCCTCGGCGTCTTCGTCGATCGCGTACGGGTCGACGGCGTAGGCGTCCTCGTAGCCCTCGCCGCGGGCGAGAGGGTCGACGCCCTCGGGGACGATGTCCACTTCCAGGTGCGCGCCCGGCACCGCCGGCTTCTCGCGCGGCGCCGGCTCGTCCTCCTCCTCATCGACCTCGGCGTCGTCGGTGGACGGCTGCTCGGCGGCCGGAGCCTCGCCTGCGGCGACCGGGGCCGCCTGCTCCTCCACCGGAGCCTCGGGCTCCTCCGTGGTGGCCTCCTGCGCGTCGAGCTGGGGCTCTGGCTCGACCGGCGCCTCCACAGCGGCGTCTTCGGCCAGCAGCGCCTCCTGCGGCTCCTCGGCGCTCGCGTCCTGCGGCTCCTCGACGCCGTCCTGCTGCTCCTCGTCTGCCATCAGGCCTCGATCTCCAGCGGTTGCGGTTTCTGAGCGACGTGCGGGTGCTCGGGCCCGGCGTAGATCTTCAACTTGGTGATCTGCTTACGCGCGAGGCGGTTGCGCGGCATCATGCCTTTGACGGCCAGCCTGATGATGTCCTCCGGACGCCGGGCCAGCATTTCCTCGAACGTGCGCGAGCGCAGCCCGCCGGGGTAGCCGGAGTGGCGGTAGTAGCGCTTGTCCTTGCGCTTGTTGCCGCTGACATGCACCTTCTCTGCGTTGACCACCACGACGAAGTCGCCCGTGTCGATATGCGGCGTGTACTCGGGCTTGCGCTTGCCGCGCAGCAAGTCCGCGATCTGCGTCGCCAGGCGGCCGAGCGTCTTGCCGTTGGCGTCCACCAGCAGCCAGTTGCGCTCGCGGTCGCTGGGCTTTGCCACGTAGGTCTTTACAGAGGGTGCCATAGGCGTGAAAAAGGCCACGCAGCAACGCGCGGCAGGCGGACATCATAGAGGAACGCACCGGTGAGACCCGAGCGATGGAGAGCGAGACGCCGGTGACGCCCACGCGCTCGGCTCCGTTCGTGCGCCCCGGTTCTCTTTACGCCTGCCCAGCCAAGCCGCGGGATCCTCTAAATGGATGCCCGCGCAGTCGGCATCCATTTAGAGGAGGCCCGCGGCGCTACTCCCACTCGATCGTTCCGGGGGGCTTCGACGTTATGTCGAGCACCACGCGGTTGACCTCGCGCAACTCGTTGATCATGCGCGAGGCGATCGTCTCGAGCAGATCGTAGGGCAGGCGCGCCCAGTCCGCGGTCATGGCATCGTCGCTGGTGACCGCGCGCACGACGACGACGTAGCCGTAGGTGCGCTCGTCGCCCTGCACGCCGACCGTGCGCACGTCGGGCAGCACGCAGAAGGACTGCCACAGCTCACGGTAGAGCCCCGCCTTGCGGATCTCCTCCTGCAGGATGTGGTCGGCCTCGCGCAGCACGTCCAGGCGCTCCTTGGTCGCTTCCCCGCCGACGATCCTGATCGCGAGGCCCGGCCCGGGGAATGGCTGGCGCCAGACCAGGCGCTCGGGCAGGCCGAGCTCCTCGCCGACCGCGCGAACCTCGTCCTTGAACAGCGCGCGCAGCGGCTCGATCAGCTCGAACTGCAGGTCGTCGGGCAGCCCGCCGACGTTGTGATGTGACTTGATCGTCGCCGCACCGGTGCCGCCGCCGGACTCGATCACGTCCGAGTACAGCGTGCCCTGCACGAGGAAGCGCGGCGGGTCGACGTGGCCGGCGGCGCCGGCGTGCGCGAGCTTCTCGGCCTCCTCCTCGAAGACCCTGATGAACTCGGCGCCGATCGCCTTGCGCTTGGCCTCGGGGTCGCTGACGCCCCTGAGCCTCTCCAGGAAGCGCGTCTCGGCGTCGACCGCCACCAGCGGCACCTTGAACGTGTCGCGGAAGGTCCTGACCACCTGATCGCCCTCTTGCTTGCGCATCAGGCCGTGGTCGACGAACACGCACGTCAGCTGCTCCCCGACCGCGCGGTGCACGAGCAGCGCGGCCACCGAGGAGTCCACGCCTCCGGACAGGCCGCAGATCACGCTGCCGTCGCCGACCTGCTCGCGGATGCGCCGCACCTGTTCCTCGACGATCGACGCCGCCGACCACGTGCGCTCACAGCCGCACACCTCGCTCAGGAAGCGCGTCAGGATCTCCTCGCCGTAGGGCGTGTGTACGACCTCCGGATGGAACTGGATGCCGTAGATGCCCCGCACGGGGTCCTCGACGGCCGCCACTGGCGAGGCGCTGGAGGAGGCCAGCGCAGTGAAGCCGGGGGGCGGCTCGAAGACGGTGTCGCGGTGTGACATCCAGCAGGTCTGCTCGCTCGGCATCCCCGCCAGCAGCACTCCCGGGTCTGACACCCGCAGGTCAGAGCGGCCGAACTCGCCCACCTCCGCCTGCTCGACGCGCCCTCCAAGCGCGTGCACCAGCAGCTGCATCCCGTAGCAGATGCCCATCACCGGCACGCCCAGCTCCAGCAGACCGAGCTCCAGCGGCGGGGCGCCCTCCGCGTAGACCGACGCCGGGCCGCCCGACAGGATGATCCCGCGCGGCTTGCGTCGCGCGATCTCCTGCAGCGGGACGTGGTGGGGCAATAGCTCGCTGAACACGCCGCAGTCGCGCACCCTGCGCGCGATCAGCTGCGAGTATTGCCCGCCGTAGTCGAGGACGACAATCTCCTCGGTGCCAGCAGGCGTGCCTGTCCGCTGCTCGACCTCCGGCGCCAGCGCCGTGGCGGCGGCGTCAGTCATTTACGAGAGCGGCAACCTTCCCGTTGGTCGCACCCATGCCGACGCCCTGGTCGCGTTGCAGCGCCTTGCCCTCGGTCTGCAGCGACGGCGCGACGACGACCTCCGCGCGGTTGAACTCCGCAAGGTCCTTGTGGCCGCAGGTCGCCATCGATGTGCGCAGGCCGCCGAACAGGTTGAACGTGCCGTCGTTCTCGTGCGCAGGGCCGATGAGGATCTCTTCGAGCGTCCCGTTCTGCGCGGTCGCTACGCGCGCGCCGCGGGGCAGGCTCGGGTGGAACGTCGCCATGCCCCAGTGAAAGCCGTGACCGGGTGCCTCGTAGGCGCGCGCGAGCGGCGATCCGATCATCACGGCATCGGCACCCAGGGCGATTGCCTTGGCCACATCACCGCCGTTGCGCATGCCGCCGTCGGCGATCACCTGGCAGTACTCGCCCGTCTCGAGCATGTGCGTCGAGCGCGCGTGCGCCACGTCGGCGATCGCCGTCGCCTGCGGCACGCCGATGCCGAGAACGCCACGCGTCGTGCACGCCGCGCCCGGTCCGACACCGACGAGCACGCCCGCCGCGCCGGTTCGCATCAGGTGCAGGCCCGTGTGGTAGGAGGCGCAGCCGCCGACGACCACCGGTACTTCCAGAGTGGGGATGAACTCCTTCAGGTTCAGCGGCTCGGACACCGTCGAGACGTGCTCGCCGGAAACCACCGTGCCCTGGATGATCAGCACGTCGAGCCCAGCCTCCATCGCGATCTCGTAGTAGCGCAGGACACGCTGAGGGGTCAGCGAGGCGGCGACGACGACTTTCTGCTCCTTGATCTCGCGGATTCGCTGAGCGATCAGCTCGGGCTTGACCGGCTCGCTGTAGATCTCCTGCATCTCGCGCGTGGCCTCGTCCTTCGGCAGCGTCGCGATCCGTTCGAGCTGCTCGTCCGCGTCCTCATAACGAGTGAAGATCCCCTCGAGGTTCAGCACCGCCAGGCCGCCCAGCCGGCCGACGATGCCGGCGGTCTCCGGCGATACGACGCCGTCCATCGCCGAAGCCAGCATCGGCAGCTCGAACTGGTAGGGACCGAGCTTCCACGAGATGTCGATGTCGTCGGGGTCGCGCGTGCGCCGCGAGGGGACTATCGCGATGTCGTCGAATCCATACGCTCGGCGGCCCTTCTTGCCGCGCCCAATCTCTATCTCCATCGCAGCATCCTCGCAGTCGATACGGACAGCCTCACCAAGGGGGGCTGAGCATAGCAATCGCCCACAACCCGGCTAATGCCCTTGGATATGCTCGATTGGTATGAGCGACGCCGTTAACACGCGCTACCAGCCCGACGCCGTCGAGGCACGGCGCCAGGCCGCATGGCGCGAGCGCGAGGCGTTCAAGACGCCGGCGCTGGCCGATCTCCGATCGGTCGAGGACCGGACGCACATCTACATAAAGCCCTCCGCCCCGTTCACCTCGGGCAACATCCACATCGGACATGTGCGCAGCTACTCGATCGGCGACGCCTACGCGCGCTTTCGGCGCGCGCGCGGGGATGCGGTGCTGTTCTCGTTCGGCTTCGACGCCTTCGGCCTGCCCGCCGAGCTCGGCGCAATCGCGGGCGGGGAGTCGCCGAGCGAGTGGGTGAACCGCTGCGCCGAGCACATGACCGGCCAGCTGCAGCGGCTGGGCTTCTCCTTCGACTGGGAGCGCTCGTTCATGAGCTCCGACGCGATCATGTATCGCTGGTCGCAGTGGCTCTTCCTGACGCTGCTGGACGCCGGGCTGATCTACCGCGGCACCGGCAACGTCGACTGGTGCGATAACTGTCAGACGACGCTCGCCTCGATCCAGGTCGAGCCGGGAGGCACGTGCTGGCGCTGTCACGGCCCCGTCAGGCTGATCGAGCTTCCCCAGTGGTATCTGCGTATCAGCGCGTACCTGGAGGAGAACGACAGGCGGCTGACGGAGCTGTCGGCGAGCGGCATCTGGGACGAGGTCTCGCTCGCCTCGCAGGAGATCGTGCTCGGGCGCGTTGACGGCGTGGAGATCGACCTGACCCAGCCGTCTCATTCGGACGCCCGCCCCGAGGACATGCGGATGAGCGTCTTCACCCCGCACGCGGACGCCGTCTCGGAGGCGCAGTTCGTGCTGATGTCCGCGCGCCACCCCGACGCCGACGAGTGGGCGTCGGACCCGGCGGTGTACGAGCGGCTGGAGCAGTTGCGCTCGGGTGGCTGGGAGCGCAGCGCCCGCGAGGCCGAGACGATCCCGGTGATCGACACCGGGCGGGTGCTGCTCGGCCCGGGCGGCCGTGAGCTGCCGGTGCTCCTCTCCCCGCTGGTCGACTCGCGCTTCGGGCCGACGGTCGTCCTCGGCGTGCCCACACGCGACCGCACGGACGAGGTGATCGCGAGCCGCATCGGCATGCAGGTTCCGGCCACAGACGCGCCCGCAACGAACGTGGGCGGCGCGAGCGCGAACGGCGCGAGCGGCGGTGGCGGCGCGCCCCTCGCGCCGGGCGCCCGCGCGGCCGTGCGCTACCGCGCGTTCGACTTCACGATCTCGCGCCAGCGCTCGTGGGGAACGCCGATCCCGATCGTGTACTGCGATCAGTGCGGCACAGTGCCAGTGCCGCACGAGCAGCTGCCGGTGCTGCTGCCGCTGGACATTCGTCCGACGGGCACGGGCAACCCGCTTGCCGAGCTGGAGGAGTTCGTCAACACCACCTGCCCGACCTGCGGCGGACCGGCGCGCCGCGAGACGGACACGCTCGACTGCCACTTCGACGCGCTGTGGCTGTGGATTCCGGCATGCGTGCCCGCGCACGCGCGCGGGGACTCGCTGGAGGAGATCCTCGCATTGGCGGACCTGCGCCGCTGGCTTCCCTCCGAGCGACTGGTGGCAGGCTCGGACAGCGGTAACTTCGTGTTCGACCAGCGGGTCGTGACCAAGGCGCTGCGCGACATCGGCCCACTGGCGTTCCTAAGCGACGGCGAGCCGTTCGCCGGATGCCTGTTCCACGAGATGGTGGTCAGCGACGGGCGCAAGATGAGCAAGCACCTGGGCAACGTCGTCGACCCGGACGAGCTCGTCGCGCGCTACGGCGCGGACACCGTGCGTCTGGCGGTGCTGTACGCGGCGCGCCCGCAGAAGTCGCTGAACTGGAGCGACTCCGCGGTGCTGCATTGCCACAGGTTCCTGACACAGGTGTGGGAGTACGCGCATGCGAGGATCGAGCAGCACGCCGCCGCCGAGGCGGTTGGCACAGCCGGTGCCGATGGCGACCACGAGGCGGACGCGACGGCGGCCGAGTCGGGCGCGGAGCACGAGCGATCCGAGATGAGAGACAACACCGAGCACCTGCGGGTGAAACTGTCGGAGTGGTGCGAGAACGGGGTGCGGCGGATCACGCAGGACCTGGAGAGCCTGGAGATGCACAGCGCGGTGCGCAACGTGATGCGCCTGTTCGAGCGCATCAAGGACTTCGAGAAGCGGGTGCTAGCGCGCCAGGGAGAGCTCGGTCGCGCCAACGGCGAGGCCCTGATCGAGGCGCTGGGCGTGCTCGCCCAGGTGCTCGGCCCGTTCGCGCCTCACCTGGCCGAGGAGCTGTGGATCGCCTGCGGTCACGAGCAGGGCGCCGCACAGACGCCGTGGCCCAGCGTATCGTTCGAGGTGATCGCATGAGCATCCAGACCGCAGAGGTTCCGGATCAGGGCCAACCCGCCCCGAGGCAGCGGACGCGCTCGTGCGCGACCGGCCTTGCTTGCCACCGCTGCGGGCACAGCTACCCGCTCGAGTCGACCGTCTTCTCCTGCCCGGACTGCGGCAAGGGCCTTGACGTGGTCTACGACTACGAGCTCGCGGCCCGCCACTTCAAGGAGATACCGACCTCCGAGCGCCCGCAGAACATCTGGCACTTCGAGGAGCTGCTGCCGATCGTCGACGCCTCCGCGCAGGCGCGCGTGGGACTCCACGCGGGCTACACACCGCTGATTCGCGCCGACCGGCTCGGCGCCGAGCTGGGGATCGCCAACCTGTACCTGAAGGACGACTCCAGCAACCGGCCGAGCTTCTCCTACAAGGACCGCGTCGTGTCGATGTCGGTCGCGAGGCTGCTGGAGCGTGGCGGCACGGAGATCGGCTGCGTGTCGACCGGCAACGTCGGCACGGCCGTCGCCTCGATGGCGGCGAAGGCGGGCGTGGACGCGTACGTGTTCTACCCCAACCGCCTCGAGAACATGAAGGCTCGCGTGTGCATGGCGCTCGGCGCGAAGGTGTGCCAGGTGGAGGGCAACTACGACGAAGCGAACAAGCGCTGCCGCGAACTGGCAGAAAGCACGGGCATGGACTTCGCGAACATCACGCTGCGGCCGTTCTACGCCGAGGGCGCGAAGACGGCGGCGTTCGAGATCGTCGAGCAGCTCGACTGGCGCGCGCCCGACCACATCGTCACGGCCGCCGCCGGCGGCACACTGTCATCGCGCCTGCACAAGGGGCTGGTGGAGCTACAGCAGCTCGGGCTGTCGGAGACGGACGCGACGCGCATCCACATCGCCCAGCCGAGCGGATGCAATCCGATCGCCAGCGCGATCCTCGCCGAGGAGGCGGAGATCCATCCGGTGACACCGGAGACGGCCGCGCACTCGCTGGCGATCGGCGCGCCCGGCGACGGCTATCTGGTGGTAGACGCGGTGCGCAAACGCGGTGGCACGGGAGCCTTCGCGAGCGACCCGGAGATCTTCGCGGGCATCGACCTGCTGGCCGCGACCGAGGGGCTTCTGACGGAGCCGGCGGGCGGGACGACCGTCGCGGTGCTCGAGAAGCTCGCTGCGGTCGGCCGGTTCGGGCCCGACGAGACGGTCGTGGCGATCATCACGGGCAACGGCTTGAAGACGCTCGACGACCATCCCCCGAAGCCCTGGCCGGACAAGGTCGATTGCGAGCTGGACGCGATGCAGGAGGCGCTGAGCGAGCTCAAGAGCAGTGGCACGCTCGTCGAAAGCGCGCGTGCGCAGTTGCACGTCTAGCGCGCGTCCCGAACTTGCGTAGCCGGGGGCAGGTCGGGTAGAAGAAGGCAGATGGCAAGGCAAAAGGCAAGTCCATTCGCGTCACCGCAGGAATTTCGCGAGGTGATGGATCGGATCTTCCAGATGATGAGCGAGGATCCCGAGATGGGCCCGAGGCTGCGGGCCGCGGACGTGACGCAGCGCTTCGAGTTCGACGACCTCGATCTGGTGATGAACGTGAGGGCCGGCCGCACCGACGAGCAGGCCAATCTCGCATGGGAGTGGACCGACGAGGTGGACTGGTCGCCGAAGGTGCGCATGACGATGTCCTCGCAGACCGCCAACCGCTATTTCCAGGGCCGCGAGAACGTCGCCTACGCGATCGCACGCCGGCGCATCAAGACCGGCGGCGACATCAGGGCGGCGATCGAGCTGATCCCGATCACCAAACCGATCTACGAGCGCTACCGCGGCCTGGTGGCGCAGGAGTACCCGCACCTGCAGCTGGGGTGACGCGCGGCTGCGGGCGTCACCCTGGGTCGATCGACGTCCCGCCCCACTCCTCGGGTGCGACGTCGGCGAGCGTCTGCGAGAAGGTCCACTGGTGGCCGGCCAGGTCTTCGGCGTGGTACTGGCGCTCGCCGTACTCGAAGTCCCGCGGCTCCATCACGATGCGCGCACCGTGTCCGCGAGCGCGCTCGCAGTGCGCGTGCGCGTCGTCCACACGCACCATCACCGAGTGCGTGGCCTCGCCTGGTCGTGGCGGTCGGCGATCGCCACGTACATCGCCGACGATCACCGCTCCCTCGCCGAAGCTCAGCTGCGCACGGTGATCCTCGCCGATGCGCACACGCTCGGCGAAGCCGAACGCCCCTTCCAGCCAGGCGACCGCCTCGCGCACGTCCGGGTAGATGAGGACGGGGACGACGGTGGCCTTGGGGATGGAGCGGTTGGGCTTCATGCGGCTACCAGCATAGGAAAGCCCCGCCAAAAGCGGGGCTTTCCGTTAGGAGATCGGTAAGCCGGATTCTGTCGTTGAGCAGCCATCCATCTGAGCGGCCTACCTGGACCTCGGCGGGCAGCCTGCGAGCGGTCCTGTTTGGCCTTGCATCGGGCGGGGTTTGCCCAGCCGCCGCGTCACCGCGACGCTGGTGCGCTCTTACCGCACCATTTCACCCTTGCCGGCCCGCCGTTCACGTGGGACGGCGGACGTAGGCGGTTTGTTTCTGTGACACTTTCCCGCGGGTTTCCCCGGGTCGATTCCTCGACCACCCTGCCCTTTGATGTCCGGACTTTCCTCGAAGGCGAGAAAGCGCCTCCGCGGCTGCCTGATCTCCGCAGTCACCGTAGCGCTTAGAGCCGGCCGTGTGAAGGACGGGCGCGGCGGCGCCGGTCAGACCCGTCTAAGCAGCCCCACCACGCGGCCGAGCACTTTGACCTCCTTGCTGCGGATCGGCTCCATCGTTTCGTTCTCCGGCTGCAGGCGGATGTGGTCGGCCTCGCGGAAGAAGCGCTTGACGGTCGCCTCCTCACCGAGGAGCGCCACCACGACCTCCCCGTCCCTGGCCGTTTCCTGGGGATGGACGACCACGTAGTCGCCCTCGAGAATGCCGGCGTCCTTCATCGAGTCGCCGCGAATCCGCAGCAGGTAGCCGCCGTCATCCCCGCCGGCGATCTCCGGCACCGACACGTAGTCCTCGATGTTCTCCTCCGCGAGCACGGGCTGCCCGGCGGCGACCGAGCCCAGCAGCGGCAGGCCTTCCGCGCGCACGATCCCGCGAACGCTGTCCACGGCGCTGCCCACCGCCCGGTCGAGCAGCTCGATCGCGCGCGGCTTAGACGGGTCGCGCCGCAGCAGTCCGATCTTCTCGAGGTTGGCGAGATGGGCGTGCACGGTCGAGGACGAGGCCAGCCCCACCGCTTTGCCGATGTCGCGCACGGTCGGCGGATAGCCGTACTTGGCCGAGTACTTGCGGATGAAGTCGAAGATCTCCTGCTGGCGCTTGGTCAGATCCATGTCTTCGTGCCTCCCTGTCCGGGTGGATTGCGAGATGCGACGAACATACGTTCGCACTGTAGCGACGGGCGTGGACGGATGCAAGCTCTGCAGCCGTCGGGCCGTCTGCGGCGGGCGAGAAGCCGGGGATATACTCGCCCTCCTGCGCCCGTGGCGGAATTGGTAGACGCGCAAGGTTGAGGGCCTTGTCCTGTGTAAACGGGGTGGTGGTTCGAGTCCACTCGGGCGCATTAAGATCGCGGCCTATTGGCTAATGGGAGCTTCGCCTAGACCTCATCGGCGGCAGGAGCCGAAGGCGAGTTTAGGCCGCGATCTCGACTGGCGGCGGCGGGAGCATCCGAAGGAAATCAGCCGGCAGCTTGCTGCTCGCCTCCCAGAACTCCAAACCTACGATTTCCCCGGTGCTCGGGTCGAGTTCCCGTAGGCCCACGTCGGTCTCCTCAGCAACAGCTGTGTGCGGGTCGTAGTTCTCAAAGCGCACCCACGCGATGTCCGCCTCAGCGTCGTAGTGCCCGTCGATCCTCATGGACACAGGCTAGCGCCGCCGCCACACGGTCACGTGCTCGGCCAGGGCGCGGCGTCCTGACGCTAGTAGGCAGACCGTTGACCGCCTCTCCGCGCCAGAAGGCCGCGACCAATGAGTGCCGTCGGCCGCACCATCCGCAAGGCTCGCAAGATGCAGGGCTACACCCAAGAAGCCTTCGCCCTCGCCGCCGATCTTGATCGCTCCTCCACGAGCGCCGTCGAGCGTGGCGAGTTCAACGTGACTCTGGACACGCGCTAGAAGATCACCACCGAGCTAGGAATCTCGGCTTCGGAGCTACCGAGCCGAGCGGGGCTGTAGATGATCTTGGCCCTGGGTCGGTCGGACATTGGCACCTGTGCGACGTCCGCAGATCGCCAAGCCCTGATATGAATCATCTGAATCTGTCTAGCAAGTGAGGAAGCGCAGACGTTCATCAACGCCGTCGCGCGTAGGCTCGGAGATCCAGAGCCGCATAGTGTCGAGAGCGATAGCAAAGACGCTGATCGACCATCGCCTGGGGCCGCAGCAAGTGCCTGAGTGAGCTTTGCGGCGCGACCTTAGCCGCTCGGCTGAGGACGCACCCATAGCTGATGGAACCTTCTGGCTTGCCGGCGGGGAGGTTGCCAGCGGTTAGCACATCGCGTGCTCCGTTCGCAAGGATCGAGATGCCTGAGCCCGTGGCCATGGGTTGCGCATTGATTATCAGGAAGCGCATAGTGGATGTATGGCCCTCGCCATGCTCATCGCGGTGCTAGTTGGAGACGCTTTGATGGTGCCAGGTGCTCTGACGGCTCTGGCGTCTCGCCGGCCCCAAACGTACCAACGGCGAAGCCGGCGACGATGGCTGAGACTGGTTGTAATAGACCGCACAATCATTGAGTTTTCGACCGGCTCGGAGTCGGAGCGCAGCGACCTTGATCCCTCACGCTCTACGCAAAGCCTCGATCCGCCTGATTCCCAAAGCGTCTGGCGTGAAGTCCATGATGTGCCGCCATGTGGGGCCTTGTTTCAATCGTCCGCTCGTCACCCACCTCCGGTTGTGCTACACACATTGCATCCGAACCGATGCCCGTTGAGGAGGCATCCAGATCGGGACGCCCACGCGGGACAGCGCCACTGATCGGAATCCGGCCGGTTAGACTTGCCACGTCCCCAAACTCGCTACGGAGGTCGCCTGATCGTCGAGCGCTTGAGGATTAGCTAAGGACTTCTATCAACTGGGAGGCCGCATGATCTCTGAAGAGACTGGACTCATATTGGCTGTTCTGGTAGTTATCGCTGTGGCGCTGATCGTTGGCTTCGTGGTATTCGGAAGTAAAGACGATCACGGTGAAAAGGTAGCTTTGGCAGCTATCACCGGGCTTCTTAGCCTCACCGGTGGCGGGATAGGTGGCGCTGTCGCGAACAATGGTGCGAGCACTGCGGGGCGGGCGGCCGGAGTCGCCGCCGTAAACGGAGCAAAGCCTGCCAACAGTGCCCTCGCCACTGAAGCGGCCAGCAAAGCGGCCAACGAAGCGGCAGGCAAAGCCGCAACAAAAGCAGCTACGAAAGTCAGCCGCCATGTCTCTGGTGTCGTCAATAAAGCACTCAAGAAGGGCCATTCACACTAGTTAATCGACGCGCGTGGGCGGGGACTGTCGCCTTCCGTCCCCGTCAGGCGCCCCGCGCGCGCAAGCCCGTGGCCGACTCCAATGCAGCACAATGCCGCTAGTGCGAAGTTCCCTGCACGCCCGCCGGCTTGAAAGTTCGCGCGGTGTGTCGGCTCAGGCTTGACCCGTGTGCGTGATTAGAAGATCAATGCGGGCCAACTCACGATCCGGCGTTACGGCGGCCACCGTCCATAGCCCGAAGACGTCTACCTCGGCTTCCAGAGCACAGCAGCGGGGAATCCGTACTACACCACCTGCCGTCTCAATGGTGAGGGGGAAATTGAGGTAGCCTCGACGGGTGCCATCCGGGCCGCAGACCTCAACCCCGGCAGTGTACTCACCGACGTCGACACCAGGTGACAGGGGTCGGAAGGTTCAGGACGGAACAGCTTTGCCAACCACCGCCAACGATTGAGGCCAGCCCCTGGCGGACCTGGACGTAATCGACAAGCATCAAGGCGGACACGGCAAAACGGCTGTCCGCGCGCCTCACACCCGTTCCGGCGAGGCCACTCGCTCCGCCCTCTGCTCGCACTAGCTCAACGTCGCCAATGCTCACGATCGAGGCTCCACCGTCCTGCCCGTCGGTGCCAGAGCTGAAGCCGAAGCCTCGGTGGCTGTAGTTTCGACGGTTGGGAGGATGGCGTCCGCCGCCAGCACGCCTCCAGTGCCACCCCCTGCCCCCGGCGCCACGCCGGGCGAACCACCCAACTCGATGCGACCAACAGAGCCGCCGGGACCTCCAATCGATCCCGGTCCGAGCGCGCCTCCACCGCCACCAGCAGCACCGGGCGCAAGGCCACCGATACCTCCCACAAATATCGTCTCGGCTTGTAGACTTAGGGACGACCCCCAGAAGCCGCGACAACTTCTGCCGCCTCATCATCTGACAGATCCACGCTCTGCCGACGGCGCTGTCATACGATCGCAGCTGCTCCGCCTCCCATTCCCATAGCAGATCGGCCGGGTAGCGATCGACATTCTCAGACAGGTCGATCGTGGCCGCGTGCTTGATACATAGGAGGATGAGGTTTGCGGGAGAGCGATTTTCGTCCCCATCCATTGCGGAGTTCCATCGCGGGCCACCCTCCCTGCGGGCACAGATGTGTGCCATACGAGAGTTCAACGATCGCTTGGCCTGATCTGGTCGCGTGACGAACAGAGGCTCGTTACAACCCGGAAACCCACACGTCAAGACACTCGCATACAGCTCCTTGGCTGTCGCGTCGGTGGGTGGCAGATGAACCCTGGGCACGAGAAACAGTAGAACCAGCTCGACCTAAGTCGCCGAAAGTGTAGCTCGCAGATACACCCCGCCCAAGGGACGTTTTCGACCGCCTGCCTGCCATCTCTGGCGGGAGAGCACGCAAACCGTTTGACCGACTCCGGACGCCTAGCGTAGACTTACTTGGGGCGTATGAGCCTGTACAACCGTAAGCAGCTCGCTCGAATCGTGGCTCATCGCCACCGCAGCCGGTACGCAAACACCAGCTTACGGACTCCTTGGACACCACGTGCCCAAGCATGGCCTCAACAGCGACACAGATGGCAGATGCCGCATCGGAACGTCAGATGCCACCAGCACCTTGACGACCGAGCGCTGTACTACGCCATTGCCGAGCCGCCGCATGACCGGCTCAAGCGTGGCCGCCTCTCCGGCAGTCGGCACTATTGGGTCGTCAGGCAGGTTGTCGAAGACCACTTGCAGGCTTGACGAAGGGTTTGAAAAGTGTCCTAGAAGATGCATGTGGTCGGTGGGCGCTCATCGTCCGTCGCCTCATCGGACGGTCGGTGGACGCGTGTGTCAGGCGCTGGCGAGCAGATCGAGGAATGCACGCGGCGAGAACACGGGAATCTCTCCCGCAAGGCCGAGAACGTGCTTGTCACCGGATACCAGAGCCGCGCGATGCGCGGACGCGAGGCTGATCAGGTAGTCATCGTCCGGGTCGCGCGAGTGCACCGGCGGGTCGGTATCCGGATCGACGACAACAGTGCCGCTGTCCGCGATCCACCGCACCAGGTCAGCTGCGTCTGACTCGCTGATATGTAGCCGCAGCTTGGGATATGCAAGCGCTCGCTGAAGCTCGTCCAGCAGCGCCCGGGAAGCGATGAGCTCAAACTCGCCCCTGGCGAGTGATCGCATGACCTCGGCCGGTGCGCCCCGTGATGAGAGCACACCGGAGATGACCACGTTGGGGTCGAGGACCGCACGCACCCGTCAGCGGCGACGACGTCGCGTCTGGTGCTGCGCCTCTACGGCAAGCGCGGTAGCGTCGCGCTCGGAGAGGTTGTTGCGCTCCCAAAGGCGCTCGAGTAGGTCGAGTCCCAGGTCGCGACGCAGTGAATCCTCGATCACCTCGCTGTCGCCGCGGCCCGTGCGGGCCGCGCGCATCTTCACCGCCCTCATGACCGACTCATCGATTGTGAGCGTGGTACGAACCTTGGACATCGTCACCACACTTTAGCATCTCGATGTATAAGCATCAAGATGCACCTCTGACACAAACAGTCGCCCGATGGAGGCGGGCCACCGCGTAACACACCTCACGTGGTTGCGGCGCTTCGGTCTCGCTGCTCCTTGTCGCGCGCAACGACACGGCGGAGTCAGCTGTCGATGTAACCCTCGGCCACGAGCTTGTTGAACAAGCCGCCCTGCTCGACGATGTCGAGGACAAAGGCCGGCAGCGGCGAACCCGAGGCTAGCCGACCACTGCCGGTGACTTCGACCGCGGCCGCGCGGACGTCAACGCGAACCGCGTCACCGTCGCTGACGAGTTCCGCGATGCCCGGGATCGTCAGGGCCGGAAGCCCGAAGTTAATCGCGTTGCGCAGGAAAAGAGAGTTGAACTCCTCCGCGACCAGCACCCTGATTCCGATATGGAGCAGCAGCTGCGCGACGGGCCGGCTCGAGCCGATCCCGAAGTTGCGGCCGGCGATGAGGACGTCGCCCTCTCTTACCCGGTCAACCCAGTCGGGCCGAAGGTCGTAGAAGACGTGCTTCGCTGCATCCTCGATCGGGAGCTTCATTGCGTAGCCCGGATACATGCTGTCGGTGTCGACCGAGTCGCCGAACACCCACGCTGTTCCCTCGACGATGTCCTTCACGCCACGAGCTCCCGCGGATCGGTTATCCGGCCGGTGACCGCGCTCGCGGCAACGGTCGCCGGCGAGGCCATATAGATGCTCGCCTCAGGGCTGCCCATGCGCCCTCGGAAGTTGCGAGTGCTCGCCGTGAGACACACCTCGCCGGCGCCGAGCAGGCCCATGTGGTATCCGAAGCATGCGCCGCACGTCGAGTTCGTGATGACCGCGCCCGCCGCCGCGAGCCGCTCGACGTAACCAGCCCTCACAGCCTCGAGGTACACAGCCTGCGAGGCCGGAGTGACGAGCAGGCGCACGCCCTCGGCAACGCGCCTGCCGTCCAGTGTTTCGGCGGCGATACGCAAGTCCTCGATCTGCCCGTTGGCGCACGAGCCGATGAAGCACTGGTCGACCGCCACGCCCACGAGCGCCGAGACCGGCTCGGCGTTGTCGGCAACCTTCCCGGGACGAGCCACGTACGGCTCGAGCCCAGCGAGCTCGACGCGGCGCACAGCCGCATACGTCGCATCGGCGTCGGGGTCGGCCGCCTCGTAGGGCGCGTCGCTGTGTTGGGCCAGAAAGTCTCGGCATAGCTCATCAACGGGAAACGTGGTGAAGTCGGCGGAGACCTCTGCTCCCTGCGTGGCGATCGTGCGCCGGTCGTTCATCGGCACCGAAGTAAGACCGGCGCCTGCGAACTCGAGGTTGTGGTTCGTCGCGTCCCCGTAGCGACCGGCGATGTGCAGGAAGATGTCCTTGCCGCTGACTACCTCGGGCTTGGCGCCGACGAGCTCGTAGCGGATCGTCGGTGCAACCTGGAACCAGGTCCTGCCGGTACACATGATCGAGTAGACCTCGACCGGTCCGAGGCCGCGCGCGGCATTGTTGTACGCGCCCGCCGCGCACGTGTGCGAGTCCGTGCATGTGAGCACCTCACCCGGTCTCGCAAGGCCCTGCTCGGCGATCACCTGGTGACAGATGCCGTGCTGGCCGACGTCGAAGAAGCGCTCGATCCCGAATCCCTTTGCAAATGCGCGCGCGGCGACGCCACCCTGCGCGTTGTTGATCGATGGTGCGGGCACCGCGTGGTCCATCACGACGGCCAGCCGGTCTGGATCCGCGATCCGGTTTGGCTCTCGCCACATCGTCGCGAACTGCAGATCGATCAGCACGGTCATGTCGACCTCGCAGACGACGACCTCGCCGACCGCCACCGCCTCGCGGCCGCTGGCGCGCGCGAGGATCTTCTCGATCATCGTCATGCTCACGGCGTCGGCTCCCGCTTATCCGCGGCGACGCCGTAGCGACGGCCGAGCGCCTCCCAGGCCTGGAAACCGAACATGTCGAAAAAGCCCTCCGGCGTTGGCGGGACTTTCTCAGCGCTCGCCCCGGGCAGCATCGAGAGATAGGCGTCGCGCATCGCCCTCACGGCCGGCGCGAGTCCCGCGCCGGGGTGGATCACAATCGCGAAGCCCAGCTCTGCGAGTCGCTCCGCGGGCAGCTCCGGAGTGCGGCCGCCCGGCACAATGTTCAGGAGCAGCGGCGCGCTCACCTCAGCGGCGATGCGTTCGATGTCCTCGACGCTTTCCGGTGCCTCGATGAAGATCACGTCGGCGCCCTCCTGCTCGTACAGGATGGCCCTCCGGATCGCCTCCTCGACACCACCCTCTGCCAGCGCGTCGGTGCGGGCGATCACGACGAGATCGGGGTCCTCACGGGCCTCCACCGCAGCTCGTACGGCCGTCGCGAACATCTCGGCGTCGACGACTTCCTTGCCTGCGAGGTGCCCACAGCGCTTCGGGAACACTTGGTCCTCGAGCTGGACTGCGGCGACGCCCGCGCGCTCGTATTCGCGCACCGTGCGTACGACGTTGATGGGAGACCCATACCCGGTGTCGGCGTCTGCGATCAGCGGCACCTCGCCGAGCACCCCGACCAGGACGCGAGCACGCTCCACCATCTCGGTGAGCGTCAGCAGTCCAATGTCCGGAAGCCCGAAACCAGACGCGGACACGCCTGCGCCCGTCATGTACGCGGCCGAGAACCCTGCACGCGCGACGAGCGATCCGGAAATGCCGTCAAAGACCCCCGGTGCAACGATCAGATCTCCGCCGCGGAGCAGCTGACGTAGGCGACGGGCGCTCACCTCGCAGCCTCCACCGCGAACATAGGCTCAACCGGTGCCGCCAGGAGCTCGGTCAGCGACTCGATGCTCTCGAGCGCCTCGAGGCCGAGCACCGCGGCGTGAATGTCATTCGCACGCTTGCTTCCGACGAGCGGGTCGGCGAGCGTGTGGAACTTCGACACGACTTCCTCGTTGCTCAGCGGTCGCGACAGAGCGCCTCGAGGCTGGTCGATGAACGCCGTGCGAGCGGAGCCTGAAGCGAGCGTCACCTCCAGGCGGGTGTTGTAGCCATCCTCGAAGTGCTCGTCGAACGCCGGTTCCTGGCGGGCCGTGGTCCTTTCGATCAGTCTCCATACATCGTCCGCGTCGATCCGCTCGGCGGAAAACTGTTCCGCGAGCGCAGTTCCGTCCAGCAGGGTCACCGCGACCGCGTAAGCGAGATTCATCTGCGCGCCAACGGCGGCGAGCGGACGCTCGGCACGCCAGCCACCGTGGTGAAACGCTGGCTCGGACACGTAGATGTCGATGGCCTGGATGTCCTGCGCATCGACTCGACCTTCGGCGAGCACGCTGCGTGCGGCGTCGATGGCTGCGTGTAGCCCGGCCATCGCGGCATACGGCTTGATGGCGATCGCACCGGTCTCCCAGCGCTCTCCGAGCCCCGATGCGATCTGCGATATGTCGGGGTCGTGCCCCTCGCCGAAGGTCGACAGGAACCCTCCGTACTTCCGCTCGAACACCCGCTTGATCCCGGTGTACCCGCCATCCGCCAGGGTCGCCGCCAACAGACCGTTGCGAGCAGCGAAGCCATGCTGCATGCGCTTGCCCATCGACTCGAACTGAGCCGCCATCAACCCGCATGCCTGTGTTGCGGCGAGCCCCAGCGCGTCCTCCATGCCGTCGGCGTCCAGGCCGTAGAGAGTGCCCGCGGCGGCCGCGGCCGCGGGCCCCCCGTACACCGGGCCCGAATGCCAGCCCCCAGTCAGCATTTCCGCCCCATGCAGCGCGAGACCCACTCGCGGACCGACCTCGAAGCCGCGGATCGCGCCCAGCAGGAACTTGGCACCGGTCGGCGCTCCGGCGTGATCTGCCGCTGCAAGCATCGCGGGCAGCACGATCGCTGCCCCGTGCACTGGCGCCACCGGGTGGTAGTCGTCGAGCTCAAACCCCTGGATGTAGGAGCTATTGAGCAGGGCCGCGGCCGAGGGCGAGGTCGTCTGACCCCGACCGATCAGCGGTGAGCTTCCAACGCCTTCCAGTGCGCATATCGCTGCGGTTGCCGCATCGGACCAGGGCAGCCTCGCGCCCACCAACGCGCATCCGACGCCGTCGAGCAAGATGTGCGCCGCACGCGCCCGCACTTCGGCGGGAATGTCTGCGAGCTGGACGTCCGTCAGCCAGCTCGCCAGTTCGCTCGTCACGTTTGTTGCGGCGAGATCGCTCACGATCAACAATATAATGGATATTATAATTTCTGGCATTCTCCTGTGCATGACGCCGCGAACCGCTAGATCCTTGTGATGCCCACCTCGCCTCCCCGCATGGCCGCTCAGCTACCCCGCACCGCCGAGGGCATCGTCGTTGCCGAACTGCGGGGCGCGATCGTCCGCGGCGATCTTGCGCCCGGCGCGAAGATCCTGCAAGAGGCGACGGCCGAGGAACTCGGCGTCAGCCTGATCCCCATGCGCGAAGCACTGAAGACGCTAGCCGGCGAGGGCATCGTCACCTACCGGGCGCAACGTGGCTATTTCGTCGCCGAGCTCCCGGTCGAGCGGATCCGCGAGCTGTACCTCGCGCGTGAGGTCGTGGAGGAGCAGACCGAGCGCCTGGCGATCCCGGCCATCGTCACCCAGGACCTGGAAGCGATGCGAGGGCAGTTGCGAATCCAGGAGCGAGCCGTTGCCGAACGCGATCCCGTCGAGATGATCGCCGCGAACCGCACCTTTCATTTCACGATCTTCCAGCGCAGCGGCAACGCATGGCTGGTGCGCTTTGCCGCACAGCTCTGGGACGCCCTCGACCCCTACCGCGTTCTCTCCTACCGCCGGATGTGGCTCGAGCAGGACCAGCAGCTTCTACCGCAAGAGATCCTCATGGAGCACGAGCAAATCCTCGGCGCGCTCGAAGTAGAGGATCGAGAGCTGGCGTTGACACTGCTCTGCGAGCATCGTGAGCGCTCGAAGGCGTTCCTCGCGACACTCACCCCGACAGCGCGCGCATCGTCGTAGCAGAAGGCCGACCGGATCGCGCAGCGGGGCTTCGTGGTGCTTTCTCGCCGGTTCCCCCGGACTCCTCATGCCGCTTGCTTGTTGCCGAGCCGCGCAGCGAAGAACGCCAGAATCTCATCGCGCGCGGCGATCGTCGGCTGGCCGGCCTCATCAATTAGGTGCGCTGTCACGACGCTGTGCGGGCTCGCGACCACCTGCTCAAAGAACGGCGCGGTGTCGGGATTGGCGGCGCTGTCGGGCAGCACTCGTGCGACGAAGCGCTCGCCGAGCGCCTCGCGGTAGGCGGCGAACCGCTCAGCCCGGCAGTGGCGATCACCCTCAAAGCGATAGCCCATGACGGTCAGGTCCTCGCGTTCCAGGCGCTCTCGAACCGCGACCAGCTCGTGGGGGGCGATCTCGAGCCCGGCGGGGTCATCGAGCGGCAGCGACGGCTGGGACAGCACCGGTGCGAGCATCGAGGACTCGAGCATCATGCTCAGCGCGAAGTTGCCGGTGAAGCACATGCCGATCGCGCCGACGCCCGGGCCGGCGCACTCCTCGTGTGCGAGCCTCGCCAGCGCCCGCAGCCACACGGTCACCGGGCTCGACTCGTTGGCGGCGAAGGCGCGGAACTCGCGGCTGACGCACGCCCGCTGCAGGGTGGCGACGCCCTCATTCACGCCCGGCACGGCACCATCGCGGCCGAACAGCGAGGGCATGTACACGGTGAACCCCGCGTCCCTGACCCAGCGACTGAAGCGCGCGACGTGCGGGCTGATGCCGGGCATCTCCGTCATCACGATCACCGCCGGCCCGCTGCCGGCCACGTGCACCACCTTCGTGACGCCTTCGAGGGTGACCGCGCGGGGATCGAAGTCCTCGAGCGGATCGTCGTCGTCCATGTTCCTGCTCACACTCCGGCGGTCGCCGCCCTCTCCCCCACCGCCGCCAGCGGCTCGACGCCGCGCACGAGGTCGGCGGCACGCTCGGCGATGGCGATCGTGGCCGCGTTGGTGTTGCCGCGAACGATGCTGGGCATGACCGACGCGTCGATCACGCGCAGCCCCTGCACGCCGCGCACGCTCAGCTCGGTGTCCACGACGGCCTCGGCGTCCGCGCCCATCCGGCAGGTGCCGACGGGATGAAACGTGGTGTAGGTGTGTCGGCGGATGTACGCGCGCAGATCCTGCTCGGAGTCGGAGTCCGGCTGGTCGTACGGTCTGGCGGTGTAGGGGGCGAGCGCCGGCTGGGCGGCGATCTCGCGGGCGACGCGCATGCCCCGCATGATCGTCTGCATGTCGGAGTCCTCGGCGTAGTAGTTGTGCAGGATGAACGGCGCGACGGTGGGGTCGGCCGAGCGCAGCGACAGCGATCCCCGGCTGGCGGGCTTGACGGGGTAGACGGCGAGCGTGAGGCCGTGCTCGTAGATCGGTTCGTCGAGCAGCATCGCGCCGGCGACGTGGTACTGCAGGTCCGGCGCGGGAAGGTGCTCGCCGGTGCGCAGGAACCCGCCGGTCTCGACGCCGTTGGACGTCAGCGGCCCGGACCCCTCGCCGGCGAACTGCGCCACGTTCTCGTCGCTCATCGCGCTGAGCAGCGAGACGGGCTCGTCGTGCGTCCACAGCCAGCCGGTGCCCGCGTGGTCCTGCAGGTTCTGCCCGACCGCGGACAGGTCGGCGACGACGGGGATCTGCAGCATCGTCAGCAACTCGGCGGGGCCGATGCCGGAGAGCATCAGCAGCTGCGGCGAGTTGTAGGCGCCGCCGCACAGGATCACCTCGCGCTCGGCGCGGAAGTCGCGGAGCTCCCCCAGCCGCGCGGCCTGCACGCCGACGGCGCGGGCGCCCTCGAACAGCACGCGATGCACCTGCGTGAACGTCTCGACTGTGAGGTTGGGGCGTGACATCGCCGGGTGCAGGTAGCCGACGGCGGTCGAGCAGCGCCGCCCGTCGCGCATCGTCACCTGGTAGCGCCCGAAGCCGTCCTGCTCGGCGCCGTTGAAGTCCTCGTTGCGCAGCTGCCCGGCCTGGTCGCAGGCGTCGAGGAACGCCTCGGTCATCGGGTTGCGCGAGCGACCCTCGGACACGGCCAGCGGCCCACCGGCGCCGTGGTACTCGCAGGCACCCCGCTCGTTGTCCTCGGAGCGCTTGAAGTACGGCAGCAGATCGTCGTAGCCCCACCCCTCGCAGCCCTCCTCGCGCCAGCCGTCGAAGTCGGCGCGGTGCCCACGGATGTAGACCATCCAGTTGATCGACGAGGACCCGCCGAGCGTCTTGCCGCGCGGCAGCCCCACGCGCCGGTGGTTGGCGAACGGCTCGGGCAGCGTCGAGTAGTCCCAGTCGACCTGCGAGTGAATCAGCTGCGAGAAGGCGACCGGGACGTGGATGTTCTCGATCGAGTCGGGCGGACCGGCCTCGATTAGCAGCACGCTGACGTCGGGGTCCTCGGTCAGTCGCGCGGCCAGCACGCAGCCCGCCGAGCCGGCTCCGACGATGACGTAGTCGTACATGCTCAAACCTCCTCGTGGATGACGCTCGTTCGCCCATCATCCGCCCTTCGCGCGAGCGGTGCAACGACGTTCCACGGACACGTGGCGATGAAGCTTTTTGATTATTGGTTATGGTCCGCGCATGGACCTCGAGGGCAGGGTGGCGACGGTCACGGGCGCGGCCGGTGGCATCGGCGGAGCGCTCGTGCGAGCGCTCGTGGAGCGGGACGCGCGCACGGTCGTCGCGGTCGACCTCGACGGGGCGGGCGTGACGCGGCTGAGCGAGGAGCTAGGCCCCGCGCGCGTGCTCGCGCGCACGCTCAACGTCACCGACGAGCACGCCACCGCCGCGCTGGTGGCGGAGATCGAGAGCGGCGTGGGTGCGATCGACGTGTGGTTCGCGAACGCCGGCCTGGCCACCGGCACGGGGCCGCAGGACGGCGACGAGGACTGGGATCGCCAGTGGCGCGTGAACGTGATGTCGCACGTGTACGCCGCGCGCGCGCTGCTGCCCGGGTGGATCGAGCGCGGCGACGGTCACCTGGTGACGACGGCGTCGATGGCCGGCATCCTCACGACGGTGGGCGACGCGGCGTACTCGACGACCAAGCACGCGGCCGTCGGCTTCGCCGAGTGGCTGGCGTTCACCTACGCCGACCGCGGCGTGCGCGTCTCGTGCGTCTGCCCGGGCGCGGTCGACACGGCGATGCTGCGCTCGGGCGCGGAAGGCGACGCGGCGAAGGCCAGCGCGGTGATCGGCGGCGGCGACGTGCTCGCGCCCGAGCTGGCCGCGCAGCGCGTGATCGAGGGCGTCGAGCAGGATCAGTTCCTGATCCTGACCCACCCGGACATGCACCAGTATGTCGTCGGCAAGGCGCAGGACCCGCAGCGCTGGATCCGCGGCATGACCAGGCTGCAGGCGCGCGCGCAGGCGCTGCTCGGGCAGTCATAGCCGCCTAGGCCTCGAGCAGTCGTGCGCCCGCGCTTGGGCGCACGTCGCGTGCGCCGGACGGCGGCCGCGTGCCGGGGGCGAACAGGCCGAGCGCGATACCGCCGAAGCCGCCGCCGACGATGCGCGCCCCCGCGGCGCCCGCCTGGCGCAGCTTCTCGACGGTCGCCTCGACGGCCGGCGTGGAGACTTCGTACAGGTCGCGCAGGCTCGCATGCGAAGCGTCCAGTAGCGCACCGACGGCCGGTAGGTCACCGGCGGACAGCGCGGCGACGGCCTCACGCACGCGCTGGTTCTCGCCGATGACGTGCTCGGCGCGGCGTCGCAGCGGCTCGGGCAGTGTGGCGACGGCCTCGCGGTCGGCCTCGCGCAGAGACCGAACGCCGAGCATCTCGCACGCGCGTGCGCACTGCGCGCGGCGCTCGTTGTAGCCCGAGCTCGCGTGCACGTGGCGCTCGCCCGAGTCGAGCACCACCAGCCGCCAGTCGCCCAGCTCGAGCGCGACCGGCTGCACGGTCAGCGCGCGGAAGTCGATGCACAGCGCGGTGTCGGGCGCGCCGTACAGCGACGCCAGCTGGTCGAGCAGTCCCGTCTGCGCTCCCACCCACTCGTTCTCCACGCGCGCGCACAGGCGCGCTATCTGTGTGCGGTCGAGCGCCGCCGGCATCTCGTCGGGCCCGCCATCGGCCCCCAGCTCGACCAGCGCGAGGCACAGCGCGACCTCCAGCGCCGCCGAGGAGGACAGTCCGGAGCCCGGCGGCACCTGCCCGCTGATCTGCAGGCTTGCGCCCACCAGCGGGAAGCCGGCGCGGGCGAGCTCGGCGACTGTCCCGCGCACGAACGCGCGCCAGCCCTGGCCGCGCGGCGGGTCCGACAGCGAGAACTCGTCGCGCTCGCCCAGGTCGCTCGCGTGCGCGTCGACGCGCCCCGCATCGCGTGACTGCGCGCGTACGGTCACGCCCTCGGCGATCGCGAACGCCAGCGCGAGCCCCTGGTTGTAGTCGGTGTGCTCGCCGATCAGGTTGACGCGCCCGGGGGCGAACGCGGCGCTGCGCTCATGCGCCACGGGCGATCGCCTCGCGCAGGGCGGCGGCCGACTCCTCGGGCAGCGTGTCCGAGATGAACGTCCCCGCGCCTTGCTCGGAGCCGGCGAGGTACTTGAGCTTCTCGGCGGTGCGCAGCGGCGGGTAGAACTCGACGTGCAGGTGTCCGCACCGGGTGCCGTCGGTGGGCGCCTGGTGGACGGCCATCACATACGGGAAGCGCCGCTGGAACAGGGCGTCGTAGCCGCGCGTGAGCGCCTGCAGCGCCGCCGCCAGCAGGCGCAGCTCGCGCGGCTCGCAGTCGAGCAGGCTGGGGCGGTGCTCGCGCAGCGTCACGTGCGCTTCGTAGGCCCAGCGCGCCGCGTAGGGCACGTACACGAGGACCGCGTCGTTCTCGTACACGACGCGCCCGCCCTCGCGCTGCTCGCGCGCCAGTAGCACGCACGGCGCACAGCCCCCGAGGCGCTCGTCGGCGGCGAGCTCGAGCGCGGGCACGGGAGGCAGGAACGGGTAGCCGTAGATCTGGCCATGGGGGTGGTGCAGGGTGACGCCGACCTCCACGCCGCGGTTCTCGAACACGAACACGTAGTCGACGTCGCCGCGAGCGCCCAGCTCCATGTAGCGCTGGCGCCAGACCCACATCAGATCCTCGGCGCGCTGCGCTGAGAGCGTGCCGAAGGAGGCGTCGTGGTCGTCGCTGTAGACGACCACCTCGGCGGCGCCATGCGGCGACTGGAAGGCGGGAAAGCGATTGTCGAAGACCGCGATCTCGAAGGCCGGGAACGGAATCTCGGTCGGATCCCCGCCGGGGCGCGTGGGGCACAGCGGGCAGTGGTCGCGCGTGGGCAGGAACGTTCGCTCCTGGCGGTGGATCGCGTAGTCGACCTGCTCGCCGCGCAGCTCGTTGAAGCGCAGCTCGCTCAACTCGCCCCGTACTCGTCGTCGGTGGGTTCCGGCGCGTCGTGGGTGTAGAGGATCAGCCCGCGTCCGTCGTCTTTGACGTGACGCGCGAGCACGACGGTGCCATAGCGCCCGAGCCGAGCGCCGTCGCCCCCCGCCTCTGCCTCCTCGCGCGGCGATCGCCCCGCGCGCGGCCGACCGCTTGGGTTCGATGCCATCGCACGAGGGTATACCCACTTTGAGCGAAGCTCTGCGGGAGAATCGCCGCGGACGGGGACAGTCGGGGACCACCGTACGGTCCGCGCATCGACCGCGGAGATTCCGAAAAACTGGACTTGACTGCTTTCCCGACACGCGAGAGGATAGTGTCCATTGCCACATAGCCGTTGAATGCTTTCAACGAGGCGAACAGGAGGACGAAATGGCGGACACCGATCAGATACACGAGCCAGTAGAGCATCTGGAGCACATCGACCGGGGGCAGTCGCAGCGGCCGGGCTTCGACCGGCGCGCATTCCTGCGCCGAACCGCGCTAACCGGTGTGGCGGCCGGGTCGGTCGGCACGCTGCTGAGCGCTTGCGGATCGAGCGCCTCGAGCGCCAGCGGCGGCTCGGCGAGCATCTTCGGCTCACACCCCACCTACAAATTCGTGGTCGTCAACCACGTGACCACCAACTCGTTCTTCGTGCCCACGCAGTACGGCATCGCGGACGCCTGCAAGCTGCTCGGCTGCTCGTATGAGTGGACGGGCTCGGAAAACAGCAACGTCGACCAGATGGTCGACGCGGTCAACACGGCCGTCACCAGCGGCGCGGACGGCATCGCGGTCGCGCTGATCGATCTGCACGCGTTCAACGCGCCCGTCGAAGCGGCGCTCAAGGCAGGCATCCCGGTGGTCTCCTACAACGCGGACGCCCCCACCAACGAGCGCCTGGCCTACATCGGGCAGAACCTGAGACTGGCGGGCGAAAAGATGGGCGAACGGATCGTCGAAGCCGTCAAAGAAGGCGACGTGGCGCTGTTCATCGACACGCCGGGCTCCGCCAACCTGCAGCCCCGCATCGAAGGCGCGGAAGCGGCGATCAAGGCCTCCGGCAAGCCGATTACGACCCACGCGATCACGACGGGCGCCAACGAACCGGGCCAGCTCTCGACGATCGAAGCGTACTGGCTGGGACACAAGGAAACCAAGGGCATGTACTCGGTCGCCGGGGACTCGACGGCGCAGCTCGCGAAAGTCATGCAGAAGTTCGGCCTCGCCGGGAAGGTCAAGGCGGGGGGCTTCGATCTGACCGAAGTCACGCAGAAACTGCTGCACGAAGGCTACATCGAATTCACGATCGACCAGCAGCCCTATCTGCAGGGCTTCCTGCCGATCCTGGAGCTGTTCTTCTGGCGCGTGTCCGGGTCGCTGACGGGCCCCGCGGAAGTCGACACGGGATTGAAGTTCCTCGACAAGGAAAGCGTCGCTCCGTACGTCGAATCGAAATCCCGCTACGAGGGCACTGCCTCGGAAGCCAAAGTGATCCCGCTCAAGGCCGGCGCCGCCGCGTAGCGAT
>Ga0302325_10004539_pt1 | contig 32044 bp, 31 predicted proteins | sample Palsa_T0_2_FD_201948 | JGI IMG/M metagenome (GOLD analysis project Ga0302325, IMG submission 201948) | Peat permafrost microbial communities from Stordalen Mire near Abisko, Sweden - Palsa_T0_2 | ecosystem: Environmental > Terrestrial > Soil > Palsa > Peat permafrost | place: Sweden: Abisko... | reverse complement strand
CGGTGATCAACCGGCTCGGCTTCAACAGCCAAGGGCTGGAGCCTTTCGCCGCCAATCTTGGCCGGCGCGGAGCGGGCGTCGTCGGCGCCAACATCGGCGCCAACAAGGACGCCAAGGACCGGATCGGCGACTACGTCACCGGGCTGAAGCGGCTCTGGGGACTGGCGGACTATTTCACCGTCAACGTCTCCTCACCGAACACGCCGGGCCTTAGGGCGCTACAGACCGGCGCGGCGTTGGCGGAGCTCCTGGGACGGATCCGCGAGACGCGGTCGGCGCTGGCCGGCCACGCGCCGGTGTTCCTGAAGGTGGCGCCGGACCTGGAGGACACCGAGATCGAGGCGATCGCCGAGGCCGTGGCGGCAAGCGGCTTCGACGGCGTCATCGTCGGCAACACCACGCTGTCGCGCCGCAACGACCTCAGGTCGGACCATCGCCGCGAGGCGGGCGGCCTTTCCGGCGCGCCGCTGATGGCGCCCTCGACGCGGGTGCTGGCCGATTTCCACGCCGCATCCAAGGGGCGGTTCGCCCTGATCGGCGTCGGCGGGATCGCCTCGGGGGCGGACGCCTACGCCAAGATCCGAGCCGGCGCGAGCGCGGTGCAGCTCTATTCGGCGCTGGTGTTCCACGGGCCCGGCCTGGTGACGGCGATCCGCCGCGACCTGAAGGCGCGGCTCACCGCCGATGGATTTTCCAGCCTCACCGCAGCGATCGGCGCGCGGTGAACGCCCGTCGCATCGCGGCCGCGCCGACGTTTGCGCCACTCGCCTGGCGCGACGGTTCCGTTGCCGCGAACCCTGCGCTCTAGTAACGGGACATGATGGCGGACGACGCGCCTTTGTCCGACCCGGCCCAGCGAGGCGGCCGCCGCGTGCTATGGCCCGGCGGGCTTTCGGCCCGTCTGCTGCTCGCCACGCTGCTCGTGGTGGTGCTGGCCAATGCGGTCATCGTCCCGGTGCTGCTCGCCAACCGCCAGCGCGACTGGCTCAGCGAGAAGGTCGCGGCCGGCGAGCTGGCCTCGTTCGTGGTCAACGTGCCCCAAGGCAAGGTGACCCAACAGGTCAAGCAACAGATCCTCAAGACCGCCGGCCTGGTCGCGGTGGGTGTGCGAGCCTCCGATGGCGTGATGCGTTCGGTGTTGGCGCCGGCGAAGCCGCGCAAGGCGGACTACAGCATCGACCTGCGCCAGGAGGACCTGCTGAGCCAGATGTCCGGCTCTCTGGACACGCTATTCGGGGGCGGCGACCGCCTAGTGGAGGTGCAAGACCGGCCGCACTACCTCTCCGGCGAGGTGGTCGAAATCCAGGTTCCGGACGCACCGCTGCAGTCGATCCTGGTCGACAACGCCCGCGAGCTGCTGCTGGGGGCGATCCTCACCTCGGTGATGGCCGGGGCGCTGGTCTACCTGTTCCTGACCTTCTTCCTGATCCGGCCAATCCAACGGATCACCCGCTCGATGGAGCGCTTCCGCGCCGATCCGGAGGACCCCGCCGCGCACCTGCCGCCATCGGGCCGGCACGACGAGATCGGCCGCGCCGAGGTGGAGCTCGACCGGATGCAGTCAGACCTCAGCGCCGCGCTGGCTTCGCGTGCGCGGTTGGCGGCGCTGGGCGAAGCGGTGGCCAAGATCAATCACGAAATGCGCAACATGCTGACCAGCGCCCAGCTGGCGTCGGAGCGGCTGGCGACCTCGGGCGACCCGGTGGTGGCCCGCACCCTGCCGCGGCTGGAACGGGCGCTGGAGCGCGCCGTGACCCTGGCGGCCAACGTGCTGGCCTTCGGCCGCAGCGAAGAGCCGCCGCCGGCGCCGCGGCCCGCGCCATTGCGCGCCGCGCTGGAGACCGCCGCGGAGGATGCGCAGCTGTCTGACGAGGGCGTCAGGCTCCGGGCCGGCGTCGACGAAACCGCCCAGGTGCTAGCCGACCCGGACCAGTTGCACCGCATCCTGGTCAACCTGATGCGCAACGCCCGCGAGGCGATCGAGGGTGCCCCGGACAAGCTCGGCCACGGGGTGGTCGGCGTCGGCTTGACGGTCGAAGGCGGCGTCAGCGTGATCCGGGTGACCGACGACGGACCTGGCCTGCCGGAGCGCGCGCAGGCCAATTTGTTCCAGCCGTTCCTGGGCTCGGCGCGGCGCGGCGGCGCGGGACTTGGGCTCGCCATCTCGCGGGAGCTGGCCCAGGCCCACGGCGGCGACCTGGTGCTGGTCGAGACGGGAGCCAGCGGCACGGTGTTCGACCTGCGCCTGCCTGGCGCCCCCGACCCGCTGCCGCCGAAGCGCGGCGGGCGCAAGGCGGCGGAGGCGGACGCCTAAGCCCTACTGGCGTTCCAGGCGAAAGTCGCCGGCGTCGGGCATCTTGCCGCCGCGCTCCGCCATCAGCCGGCGGATGTCGCGGTCGATCGACCTGCGCTGCGGGGGTTGGAAGATCGGATAGCGCACGCCGCCGGCGTGCAGCGCCGACGTCATCGCGTCTGCACCGACGAAGATGAAGTAGCCCTGGTAGGCGCCGTTCACCTGCGGCGCGCCCTGCAGCCGCACCGCTTCCAGCAGCACCGCGCAGGACTCCAGCGTCCCAACGTCCCTCGCCAGGGGCGAGAAGCTGACCTTGCCGGTCGCTTGGTTGGCGCGCCAGCAGACGCCGGCCGCCTGCGGCGCCGGCGGCCCGTTGCAGGCGGCGAGGGTCGGGATGAACAGCAGAACGGCGAGGAGCATACGGACCATGTCCGGCGCAGCTTAGCCGGCGCGCCGACCTACGGCGAGGGTCAGGCGGCCAGCCCGGCCGCTTGGACCATGTCGCGCACCTGCGCCAGCTGGTCCGGCGCTGCGGCGAGTTCGGCGCGCACGGCGTCGGTGCGCAGCAGCTTCAGCGCCGCGACCTTGGCCCGGTCGGCGGCCGGGCCGATCGGTCCGGCTTCGCCCATCGCCAGGCGCAGCAGGAAGCCGAGCCGATACAGCGCCGGCGCGGCCGAATGGGTGAGCGTGAAGATCAGCTTCGAGTCCGCTTCGACCAAGCCGCCGACTTCGCCGAACTTTGCCAGGATCGGCGCGAGATCGGCGGGATCGAGGCCGGCGCGGGCGCTTGACCGCTGCATCGCCGCCAGCGACGCCAATCGATGCGCCGCAGTATCGGGGCCATAGCGCAGCTCGGTCTCGAACCTCAGCGAGCCGGCGTGGCTCGCCAGATAGCGGGCCGCGGCGCGTTTGTTGACCGCCCCGACCACGTTCTCGGACAGCCAGATCAGCAGCTCGGCCTCGTCGCGGGCGCTGCCGTCGCGACCGAGCAGGCCCTCGACGAATTCGGAGGTTACCAGCATGCGCGAGCGGGCGATGAAGGCCTCGTGCACGTCGTCGGGCGGCAGCAGATGTCCCGCCGCGGCGGTCAGCGCCATGCCCAATGCGCGCAGCAGATCGATCTCGTCGTTGGGACTGGTCGGCCGCAGCCGGCGCGGACCGTTCAGCTCGCGCAGGATGCGGCGTCCGACGGCGGCGCGGACGGCGGCGAATGGCGGCAGCGCCATCCAGCGCGCCAGCCGCGCGGCGGCGCCTTCCAGCGGCGGCAGGGCGCGCTCGAGCCGCGGCTCCAACGCCAACAGCGAGGCGAGTCTGTCGCTGGCGACCAGGCGCGTCATGCCCGCCAGCTGTGCGCCGAGATCGAGATGGCCGCCCAGCAGCTCGACCAGGGCGGCGCGCGATTCCAGGATTTCCGAGAGCGGCTGCTCCAGCACCTCGAACACGAAGCTTCTGGCGACGCCCTCCTCGGGGGCCGCGTCGGCCAGGTCGAGCAGGTGCGAGACCTTGTCGGACCAGGTCGCGGCGGCGGCGAGATATCCGGCGACGCCGCCGCCCAGCAGATAGGCCCGGTCCGGCTCTCGAACCAAGCGCTCGGCGATGCCGGCGAAGGTGTCCCGGGCGAGGCCGGGGAAGCGCTCGCGCTTGGCGTCCGCCCTGACCCGCTTGATGGCCCGCTCGATCAGGCTCTGGAAACTGCGGATCAGTTCGTGCACCGAGATGTCGCGGGCCTGGGCCTCCGGTATGGCGATCTTCTGCACCGCGTGCTGCAGGTCGGTGCCGGCGGCGTCGAGTTTCTCGATCAGGTCGGGGCGGTGCAGCAACTCGAACGCCGTTGCATGGTTGCGGCTCAGCCAGGCTTCGAGCAGCCGACCGATCCGGTCCCGGGCATGGACTGTGTAGAGATCCTCCGGCGTGACGCAGAGCGGGTCGCGGTTCTCGACCACCTTCTTCTTGCGGGCGGCCTCTGTCTTGCCCTTGGAAAGGATCGAGACGCTCTGGAACTCCCGAGTGTCTGGATCCAGCGACTCCTTGCAGACGCGAACGGCGGCGACGCGCCCGCCCTCCATCATCGCCTCGGCGGTCTCGACGACCTGGGCGCGGCTCTCGTTGGCCATTTCCAGCGTCCACGGCGCGCCGGGCGTGTGGCGCACGAACAGCTCGTAATGGACCTGCAATTTCGATCCCGCCCGGCGCAAGCGCCATTTCTGTGGTGGCGCACGGTGATGCATTAGGCTTAAGGGCGTCTTGCTTTTGCGGCAGCGCGGCCCAAATGACGCCACGAACTACGGCGAGGCATGGCTCGCGTCCCTTTGGCGATAAGCTGAACTCCTTGCGGCGTCGCCGTCCATTCGTTTCCCGACGATCCGTGCGGATCGTCGGTCTCGCGCGTTCAGTGCGTGCGAAGAACAGCTGAAGAAGATCCCTATGGCGAAGATCACCCTTGTGGACGACGACGAGAACATCGTCGCATCGGTCTCCCTGGCTCTCGAGAGCCACGGCCATACCGTCAAGGCGTGCTACGACGGCGCCGTGGGGCTGGCGTCGTTGGAGAGCGATCCGCCGGACCTGGCCATTCTCGACGTGAAGATGCCGCGGATGGACGGCATGGAGGTGCTGCGCCGCCTGCGCCAAACCACGGCCCTGCCGGTGATCATGCTGACCTCGAAGGACGAGGAGATCGACGAGATCCTCGGCTTCAACCTCGGCGCCGACGACTACATCCACAAGCCGTTCAGCCAGCGCTTGCTGCTGGAGCGGGTGAAGGCGGTGCTGCGCCGCGGCCAGCCTGACGACCCCGAGGCGGACGCCGCCCAGGCCGCCGCCAACGGGGCCAAGGCGATTAAGCGCGGCCGCTTGACGCTCGATCCGGCCCGGCACGACTGCCTGTGGGACAACCGGCCGGTGCGGCTGACGGTGACCGAGTTCCTGCTGCTGCAGTCGCTGGCCCAGCGCCCCGGCTTCGTGAAGAGCCGCGACAATCTGATGGACGCGGCCTACGATGATCAGGTCTACGTCGACGACCGCACGATCGACAGCCACATCAAACGCATGCGCAAGAAGTTCCGCCAGGTCGATCTGGAGTTCGACGCCATCGAAACCCTCTATGGCGTCGGTTACCGCTACCGCGAGATCTGAACGGGCGAGACGTCCTCGCGCCGCGTCGCCGCCCTCTCGAATCGGGCGGCTGATCATCGTCCTCAATCTGGCCGGCCTCGCCATCCTGGTGGGCGGCGCGCTGCTGCTGAACGAGCTGCGCCAGGGCCTGGTCACGGCGCGGATCGAGTCACTGCGCATCGAGGGCCAGCTGATCGCCAATGTGATCGAGAAGAACGCCACCGTCGGCGATCCCGATCCGCTGCTGGTGGCCGACACCGCCAGCGACTTCCTCGACAATCTGTCGATCCCGAAGACCGAGCGGGTGCGCCTGTTCGACACCGAGGGCCACCCGATCTCCGACTCCTGGGTCGCCACCGACCGGGTCGAGGCGACTCCACTGCCGCCGGCGCTGAAGCCAGGCGAGAAGTCGTTCGCGATTCCGGGCTTCGAGCCGAAGCCGCGCAACGATGCGGCCGCCGAAAAGGCCCTGAACGACGAGATCGCCGGCGCGCTGAAGGGCGAGCTGGTCTCCGGCGTCAGGGCCGGGGAGAACGGCGGCAAGGTGGTCTCGGTCTCGATCCCGATCGAGCATGTGCGCGAAGTGCTGGGCGTCCTGACCCTCGAGGCCGGCGACGTGGATCAGATCATCGCCGCCGAGCGCGCCGCCCTGATCCCGTTCGTGGTCATCGCCGTTGCGGTGAACCTGCTGTCGTCATTCGCCCTCACCCAGCTGATCGCCCAGCCGGTGCGGCGGCTGTCGGCGGCGGCCGACAGCGTGCGGCTGAACCGCGCCCGGGCGATCGCCTTGCCCGACATCTCCGAGCGCAAGGACGAGCTGGGCGATCTCGCCCGCTCGCTGGAGGACATGACCCACACGCTCTCGGACCGGATGGAGGCGATCGAACGCTTCGCCGCCGATGTCGCCCACGAGATCCGCAATCCACTGACGTCGATCCGCTCAGCGGTGGAGACGCTGGAACTAGTCAAGGAGGGCGCGGGGCGCGACCGGCTGCAAGCCATCCTGAAGCAGGATGTCGGCCGCCTGGACCGCCTGATCACCGACATCTCCAACGCCTCTCGGCTCGATGCCGAGCTCTCCCGCGAATCGCCGCGGCCGGTGGTGCTGTCGCGGCTGCTGCGCGACATCGTGGACCTCTACGAAACTACGCGCCGCGAGGGCGACCCGCACGTGCGCCTAGTCCACGACGAGGACGATTCGGTGACGGTGGTCGGGCGCGAGGGGCCGCTGAGCCAAGTGTTCCGCAACCTGATCGACAACGCTCGCTCGTTTTCGCCGGCCGAAGGCGATGTGTGGGTGACGCTCAGCCGCGAGCGGGGCCAGGCGGTGGTCAAGGTCGACGACGGCGGCCCGGGCATGCCGCCGGAGAACCTGGAGACGGTGTTCGAGCGGTTCTACACTTCCAGGCCTCGTGGCGCGGCGTTCGGCGGCAACTCGGGCCTTGGCCTGTCGATCGCCCGCCAGATCGTCGAAGCGCACGGCGGCAAGATCTACGCCGAGAACCGGACCAACGCGGCGGGCGAGGTGACCGGGGCGCGGTTCGTGGCGACGATGCCCGCTGCAAGGGCGACGGCATGATCCTGCACGCCGGCCTCGTCGCGCTGAGACTGGGTGGATACTGGCGCGCCGCCCTGATCCAGGGGCCCTCCGGCGCCGGCAAGAGCGACCTGGCGCTGAAGGCGCTCGAGGTCGGGTTCGCGCTGGTGGCCGACGACCGGGTGGTCGTCTGGCGCTCCGGCGGCGCGCTGTTTGGCCGCGCCCCTGGGTCGCTCATGGGCCTCATCGAAGCCAGGGGTCATGGCATCGTTCGTGAATCCTGCCTGGCCTTGGCCGAAATCGTGCTTGCGGTGAGCTGTGTCGAAGCCGAAACGATCGAGCGGATGCCCGATTTAGAGACGATCGAGGTCGCCGCGGTCTGCGTGCCGCGGCTTCGGCTGAACCCCTTCGAGGCTTCCGCACCTGCGAAGCTTCGTCGCGCACTGCAACATCTTGGACACGGCCCGCAACAGGCGTATCAAGCCGGCTCTTCCGGCGGTGGGGACCGCCTTGGGACCGGGGACACCCTTTGAGGCCTCGTCGATGATCGGGCTCGTGATCGTCACTCACGGTCGCCTGGCGGAAGAATTCGTGCACGCCATGGAGCATGTCGTGGGCCCACAGACCGCCGTCAGCGCAATCTGCATCGGGCCTGACGATGACATGGAGCGCCGCCGCCGCGACATCCTGGCGGCCTGCCAGCGGGTCAACGACGGCGGCGGGGTGATCCTGCTCACCGACATGTTTGGCGGCACGCCGTCCAACCTCGCCATCTCGGTGATGGAGCAGACCAAGGCCGAGGTGATCGCCGGACTGAACCTGCCGATGCTGATCAAGCTCGCCAGCGTCCGCCACCGCGAGGACTTGCCGACCTGCGTGGCCCAGGCGCAAGAAGCGGGACGTAAATACATCTCCGTCGCTTCCTACGTGTTGTCGGGCGAGAAATAGGGGCTCATGGCCGCCGAAACCTCGGTGGAGATCGCCAACGAACGCGGCCTGCACGCCCGTGCGTCCGCCAAGTTCGTCAAGCTCGCCGCCACCTTCGACGCCGAGGTGACCGTCACCAAGGACGGCGCTACGGTCGACGCCCGCTCGATCATGGGCCTGATGATGCTGGCCGCCGGGCCCGGCAGCCGGATTACTATCAGCGCTGAGGGCGCCGAAGCCCAGGCCGCGGTCGACGCCCTGGCCGAGCTGGTGACCAACCGCTTCGAGGAAGATCGCTGAGGCGCGGGAGCCACTCCGGCCCTGCAGCGTTCGATCGCGGCGGCGTGCGTGCTACGACGCCGCAGGTTCTCCAGGTTCGAGCGATGGCCGACGCACCACGCGAAATCGAGATGAAGTTCGCCATCCCGCCCGGCCGGGCGGCCGAGGTCGCGGCGGCCATCGAGCCGCTGGCCGGCGCGGCGCCGCGCCAACTGGTCTCGACCTACTTCGACACCGAGAAAGGCGCGTTGCGCCGGGCCAGGATGGCGCTGCGGGTGCGTCGATCGGGCAACAGATACGTGCAGACGCTGAAGGACGGCGGCGATGGCGCGCTCTCCCGCGGCGAGTGGGAGACCACGGTCAAGGACGCCTCGCCCAGCCCCGCGGCGCTGAGGGCCACGCCGGCGGCCCGGATCGTCGCCAAGGCCAAGCTGGCGCCGGTCTACGTGGTCGAGGTGCAGCGCCGCACCGTCGACGTGATCGAGGGCGAGAGCCGGATCGAGCTCGCCTTCGACGAGGGCGTCGCCAAGGCCAAGGGTCGCGAGGCCGCCTTCGTCGAGCTGGAGCTGGAGCTGAAGGCCGGGCCGCAGTGGGGCCTGTTCGCCCTGGCGCGGCGGCTGGCCGGCGCCGGCGATCTGACCCTATCCTTCACCACCAAGGCCGCGCGCGGCTCGGTGCTGGCCCGTCCCCCGCGCTCGTTCGCCCACAAGTTCGAGCCGCCCGTGCTCTCGCCGGACAGCGACGCCGGCCACGCCTTCCAGGCTGTGGCGAGGGCCTGTCTGCGCCAGATCACCACCAACGCCGAACGGCTGCGCTACCGCGCCAGCCCCGAGGTGATCCACCAGCTGCGGGTGGGACTGCGGCGGCTGCGCAGCCTGATCACCAGCTTCAAGCAGGTGGTCGCCGACGCCCGGCTGCCGGCGATCAAGGCCGAGCTGAAGTGGCTGACCGGCGAGCTCGACGCCGCGCGCAATCTCGACGTCCTGCTGCACGGCGACTACCGCGCCGCCGTGGCGCAGAAGGACGACGCCGAGGGTCTGAAGGGACTGGGTGTGCGGCTGCGCGGTGCGCGGCGCATGGCCTACGTGCGGGCCGCCGGCGCGGTGGAAAGCGAGCGCTTCCGCCGCCTGCTGCTCGACCTGCTGATCTGGATCGAGACCGGCCCCTGGACCATCGCCGAGAAGACCGCCGCCCGGCGCGAGCGGCCGATCCGCCGCTTCGCCGCCGACGAGCTGAAGGATCGACGCCGCAAGATCGCCAAGCGCGGCCGCAATCTACGCGAGCTCGATCCCGCCGCCCGCCACAAGCTGCGCATCGAGGCCAAGAAGCTGCGCTACGCCGCCGACGCCTTCGCCGGCCTCTTCCGCCGGCCCAAGCGCGCCCGGGCCTTCATCGAGGCGCTGAAGCAGGTGCAGGACGCGCTGGGCGATCTCAACGACATCGCTGTCGGCGAGCGCCTGGCCCACGAGGCCGCCGTCATCCCCGGCCGCGCCGAGACCGACTCCGCCTTCGTCGCCGGCCGCATCACCGGCGCGCAGCACGCCCGCCTCGGCCCGCTGACGGATCGCGCCGAGGCGGCGATCGCGGCGTTCGACGAGGCCAGGCCATTCTGGAAGTGAAAGCCGCGCCGTCACCCAGCCGCGGCGGCGCAGCGTGCTGCGCACCCCTTCCGGCGCGATGGCTTAACCACACCACATAACGATTTCCTTATATCCCCATTGCCGCCGTCGCTTCGGCCGTCTATAGAGCCCCCCGCAACAAGGAGCCGATGCTTTGGCCGACTACATCATCAAGGATTCCGCCCTCGCGCCGTGGGGCCGCAAGGAAATCGAGATCGCCGAGACCGAGATGCCCGGCCTGATGGCGGTGCGCGCGGAGTTCAACAAGGACCAGCCGCTGAAAGGCGCCCGGATCGCCGGCTCGCTGCACATGACCATCCAGACCGCGGTGCTGATCGAGACCCTGCAGGCGCTGGGCGCAGAGGTGCGCTGGGCGTCGTGCAACATCTTCTCCACCCAGGACCACGCCGCCGCCGCCATCGCGGTGACCGGCACGCCGGTGTTCGCGGTGAAGGGCGAGACCCTGCCGGAGTACTGGGACTACGCCCACAAGATCTTCGAATGGTCCGACGGCGGCTATCCGAACCTGATCCTCGACGACGGCGGCGACGCCACCCTGCTGTGTGTGCTCGGCCCCAAGGCCGAGAAGGACCCCACTGTCCTCGACCACCCGAACAACGAGGAGGAAGAGGCGCTCTACGCGACCATGAAGCGGTATCTAAAGGAGAAGCCGGGCTTCTATTCGGCGATCCGCGACGCGATCAAGGGCGTCTCCGAGGAGACCACCACCGGCGTCCACCGCCTCTACCAGATGGCCGAACGCGGCGAGCTGCCGTTCCCCGCCATCAACGTCAACGACAGCGTCACCAAGTCGAAGTTCGACAACCTCTACGGCTGCCGTGAGAGCCTGGTCGACGCCATCCGCCGCGGCACCGATGTGATGCTGGCCGGCAAGGTGGCCGTGGTCTGCGGCTACGGCGACGTCGGCAAGGGCTCGGCGGCCTCGCTGCGCCAGGGCGGCGCCCGCGTCGTCGTCACCGAGATCGATCCGATCTGCGCCCTGCAGGCGGCGATGGAAGGCTACGAGGTGCAGACGCTCGATGACGCCGTCGAAAACGCCGACATCTTCGTCACCGCCACCGGCAACAAGGATGTGATCAAGCTCGAAGACATGCGGCGGATGAAGCACAACGCCATCGTCTGCAACATCGGCCACTTCGACAGCGAGATTCAGATTTCCGCCCTGCGCAACTACCGCTGGGACGAGATCAAGCCGCAGGTCCACCATGTCGAATTCCCGGACGGCAAGAAGATCATCGTGCTCTCGGAAGGGCGCCTGGTGAACCTCGGCAACGCCACCGGCCACCCCAGCTTCGTGATGAGCGCCAGCTTCACCAACCAGACCCTGGCCCAGATCGAGCTGTGGACCAACGGCGGCCGCTACGGCACGTCGGTCCACGTGCTGCCCAAGCACCTGGATGAGAAGGTCGCCATGCTGCACCTGGCCAAGCTGGGCGCGAAACTGACCCAGCTCTCCAAGGACCAGGCCGACTACATCGGCGTGCCCGAACAAGGCCCGTTCAAGCCGGACCACTATCGCTACTAGCGCCGACAATAGTGCGGGCGGTGGCGGCCCTAGGAACTCAGCGCCCCCCCAACGAATTATGGTAGCCAGTGGAGGGCTACGGATGGACGCGCCGGCCAGCGCTCGCGCGCAAAAAGTCCTGCTGATCGTCGAAGATCAGCTGCTTTTGGCGGTTGACCTCAAGGACGAACTCGAAGACGCCGGCTATCGCGTCCTGGAGCTGGCGATCAACAACCAGGAGGCCATTGGCTTGGCGCATAAGGTCAAGCCGGACCTCGCCCTGGTGAACATCCAACTGGCGGACGGCGACGATGGCGTGGTGCTCGCCTCCGACCTGAAGGCGCTGGGCATCCCTGTACTGTTCATCAGCGGACAGCCGGAGCGGGCGAGATCGGCGAAATCGGTGGGAGTCGCCTCGATCCCCAAGCCTTATACGCCGTCGGAGTTGGTCGCTGCCGTGGACTATCTCTTCCGCCATGAGAAGGGCGATGAGTCGCGGCCGCGCCCCTCGCGCCTGGAAGTGTTCGACGCTGTTTCACCGACCTGAACTCGGGCTTGGGCGAGGTCGCAACTGAGTCCCAGCTCTCGACGAGAAGAGCGAGACGATTGGGACTAATACCCCACTGCCACGCCCTCCCGCCTGGGATCGGCGCCGCCCTCGTAGCCGCCGGCGCGCTTGATGACGCCGTGGATGCCGGAGCCCTCGGCCGCGAAGCCGGCGCTCACCTTCAGGCCCTTCGCCGCCAGCGCGTCGACCACGCCGGGCGCATAGCGCTTCGGCTCGCTCTGGATCGAGCCCCCTCTCGCGATCAGGTTCGGCAGGGCGGAGGCGTCCTGCATCGACATATGCCAGTCGAGCACCGCGACGAGGGTCTTCAGCACATAGGATGGGATGGCGTTGCCGCCGGGCGAGCCCACGGCGGCAACAAAATCGCCCTGCTTGTCCAGGACGATGATCGGGGCCATCGACGAGCGGGGGCGCTTGCCGGGTGCGACGGCGTTGGCGATCGGCAGGCCGTCGGCCGTCTTGGGGCTGAAGGAAAAGTCCGTGAGCTGATTGTTGAGGAAGAAGCCGTCGACCATCCGGCCGTCGCCGAAGATACTCTCGACCGTGGTGGTCATCGAGACCACGTTCCCGGCCGCGTCGACGATGACGAAGTGCGAGGTGCCGCCCGGCTCGGCGGTGGCGTCGAGGCCAACCTTCGGCGCGCCGGCGGGCTGGCCGGGCGCAGGCGGCTTGGCGAAGGCGGTCTCGCCGATCAGCTTGGCGCGCTGGGCGAGATAGGCGGGATCGAGCAAGCCATCGACCGGAACCGAGACGAAGGCGGGATCGCCTTCGTAGGTGTCGCGGTCGGCGTACATCAGCTGCTCGGCCAGCGCGATCTCCAGCCAGGCCTGCGCATCGGTGGGGCCGCGGCTGGCGATGTCGGTGTGCTCCAGCAGGCCTAGCGCCTCGAGCACCGCCAAGCCGCCGGACGGGGCCTGGTCCGAGCAGACGATGTAGGCCCGATAAGGCCGGCAGAGCGCGGGGCCCGCGTGCGGCTTGTAGGCCGACAGATCCGCCAGCGTCATCGTGCTGGGCAGCGGTTCCTCGTGCAGGCGCTTCACGATATCGGCGGCGATCGCCCCGGTCAGGATCGCGCGCGGCCCCTCGGTGGCCAGCTTGCGCAGGGTGGCGGCGTAGGGGTGGTTCACCAGCAGGTCGCCGGCGGTCATCTTCGCCCCGCCGGGCTTGGTGAAGTAGGCGATCGTGTCGGGCTGCCGGTTCTGCGGCGGATAGGGGCTGGCGATCATGCCGGCCAGGCGCGGACTGACGGTGAAGCCGTCGTCGGCCAGCTTCTCGGCGTCGGCGAACAGCGAACTCCACGGCTGCTTCCCGTGCTCTTTGTGCGCCAGGTAGAGCATGGCGATCGCGCCAGGGACGCCGGCGGAATGACCAGAGACGATCGCGGCGCCGAAGCCCAACGGCGTACCGTCGTCCTTCAGGAACAGCGCGGGCGTCGCGCCGGCCGGGGCCACCTCGCGGCCGTCGTAGGCGGTCAGCTTGTGGGTCTTGCCGTCCATGTAGACCATGAAGGCGCCGCCGGCGACGCTGGAGCTCTGCGGCTCGACCAGGGCCAGCACCATCTGCACCGCGACCGCCGCGTCCATCGCCGAGCCGCCGGCCTTCAACACCTTCAGGCCGGCGGCCGCGGCAAGCGGATTGGCCGCAGCGACCATGGCGTGGGGCGCCAGGGCCGGGGCGGCTTGCGGGTCCGCCTGCACCGCCGCGCCGATCAACGCCAACAGGGCCGTTAGTGCGGAGACCACCCGCTTGATCAAACTCATCCCCTCGGCCTTCCGCTGCTTGCGAGCGCAACATAGTCGCCTCGCGGTCGTGGACAACAAAGCCGGCGGCTTCTAGCAAGCCGCGATGAGCCTTGCCGCCCCAGGTCCGCTGAATCTGATCACCGACGTGGCGGGGCTGAGGGTCGGGCAGGCGCAGGACGCGGCCGTGAGGTCAGGCGTGACCGTGATCCTGGCCGACGACCGGGCGGTCTGCGCGGTCGATGTGCGCGGCGGGGCGCCCGGCGCCCGCGAGACCGATGCGCTGGCGCCGGAGACCCTGGTCGACGCGGCGGACGCGGTCGTGCTGGCCGGCGGTTCGGTCTATGGGCTGGCCGCCGCCGACGGGGTCACGGCGGTGCTTGGCGCGGCGGCGAAGGGCTACCGGCTCTCGACGGCGCCCGGCGTGCCGGTCTCGCCGATCGTGCCGGCGGCGATCCTCTACGACCTGGCCAACGGCGGCGCGACGGACTGGGGCGAGAGCCCGCCCTACCGCGACCTCGGCGTCGCGGCGACCAGGAACGCCGGCGTCCGCTTTGCGCTCGGCGCGGCCGGGGCGGGGCTGGGCGCGATGGCCGGGCGCCTGAAGGGCGGCGTCGGCTCGGCGTCGGTGGTGAGCGAGGACGGCTTCACCGTCGGCGCGATCGTTGCGGTGAACAGCTACGGCTCGGTGGTCGCGCCGGGCGGCCGCACGTTCTGGGCCGCGCCCTATGAGATCGGCGCCGAGTTCGGTGGCCTGGGCGCGGCCGGACTGGTCGCGGCGCCGGACGACTGGGGGCTCTCGAAGGGCCCTGCCGACGCCAATGCGGGGCGCACCAACACCACCATCGCCTGCGTCGCCACCGACGCGGCGCTGACGCCGGCGGAGGCCAAGCGGGTGGCGATCATGGCTCAGGACGGCCTCGCCCGCGCCATCCGCCCGGCGCACGCCCCGTTCGACGGCGACGTGGTGTTCGCATTCGCCACCGGCAAACGCCCGCTGGGCGAGCGGCGCATGCTCGACGTGGCGCGGCTGGGCGCGCTGGCCGCCGACTGCCTGGCGAGGGCGATCGCCCGCGGGGTGTTCGAGGCGACGGCCTGGCCGGGAGCAAACGTGACTTGCTGGCGGGATCTGCGCTAGCGGCTTTGCGCCCCCTCCGTCACGCAGCGCGAAGCGACGCAGGGGCGCAACGCCGGTAACGACGCACGGCGCTCTACCGCACCCAGGCCACTCGCTCGATCCGGCGCGAGGAGGGGCGGCCGAAGACGCCTTGGCTAGTGACGATGGTGACAGTCAGCACACCTTTCTGCAGCCCGGCGCCGGGCCTAGGGCCCTGGGCGATGACGACGTCGGTGAGGTGGCTGAGGCCCGCCTTGCCGCCCGGCAAGCCGGCGATATCGACCAGCGCCTCGCTGGCGACGGCGGCGGCGTCGGCCAGGTAGGAGGCTGTGGTGGCGTCAGCGTCCTCACGCGTCTCGAAGCCGATCTGGCGGCCAGCCGCGCGGCTGGCCCGCAGGCTCGCCTGGTAGAAGGTGCGGAACAGCGCCTGCAGGCTGAGCGAGGGGACCCGCAACGGGGCCGAGGCGCCGTCGAGCGCCGCCGCCGAGCCGTCGGGCCGTTTCGGGGTGAACACGGTCATGCCGCCGAGCCGGGTCGCCCGCAGCATCGGTTCGCCGACATCGTTGCGGTAGATCACATCGCCGCGCGGCCCGGGCGCCGGCTCGACCACCCAGATTTCCGGATCGTCGTCGAACTTCAGCAGCGGCTTGACGGTCGAACGGTCGAATACGAACGCGCCGCCCTCGTCCATCTGGTAGCGCGCGGTCAGCGGCTGTCCGGCCTTCTCGCTGCCGACGCGCGCCGCGTAGGCTTCGCGCAGCAGCGAAACCGGCGCGGCGGCGGCTGACGACGAAAACGCCGCGGCCAGCAGGCCCGCGGCGCACATCAGAACGATACGGAATGCCGTCAACGGCGCCGCCATTCCCCAGGCACATGCCCCGTGAGTGGGGCGCTTTTTGGACGCCTTACTACCCTGTTATGTATTGACCACCATTTACCGTAAGCGTGGAGCCGGTAATAAAGCCGGCTTCTTCCGCCGCCAGGAAGGCGACGCAGCGGGCGATCTCGTCGGCCATGCCCAGCCGCCCGACCGGAATCCCGGCGATGATCTGCTCCAAGACGTTCTGCGGGACGGCGGACACCATCTCGGTGTCGATGTAGCCCGGGGCGATCGCGTTCACCGTGATCCCCTTCTTGGCGTTCTCCTGCGCCAGCGCCTTGGTGAAGCCGATCATGCCCGCCTTGGCGGCAGAATAGTTCGACTGCCCGATCTGGCCCTTCTGGCCGTTGATCGAGGAGATGTTGACGATGCGGCCGAAATTGCGCTCGCGCATGCCTTCGATGACGTTGCGGGTCATGTTGAAGATCGACGCCAGGTTGACGCGGATCACCTCGCTCCACTGCTCCTCGGTCATGCGGTGCAGCACAGCGTCGCGGGTGATGCCGGCGTTGTTGACCAGGGTGTCGATCGGACCCAGCTCGGCCTCGACCCTCTTCACCGCCTCGGCGCAGTCGGCGAACGAGGAGACGTTGCCCTTAACGCAGAAGACGCCAAGCTCGTCCGAACAGCTCTGCGCCGCAACCTCGTTGCCGGCATAGCCGGCGGCCACCTTGTAGCCGCCGGCCCGAAGCCGGGCGCTGATCGCCCGCCCGATGCCGCGCGTGCCGCCCGTGACGAAGGCCACCCTGGTCATGCTATTCGCTCCCTAAAGCGTCTTCTTGTTACCGGCCGTCGGCGGCCGCCGTCACATCGCCTCGACTGTCATCGCCACGCCCATGCCGCCGCCGACGCAGAGGGTGGCGAGGCCCTTCTTCGCGCCCGAGCGCTGCATCTGGTGCAGCAGGGTGGTGAGGATGCGCGCGCCCGAGGCGCCGATCGGGTGGCCGATGGCGATGGCCCCGCCGTTGACGTTGACCTTGGCCGGATCGAGGCCGAGCTCGCGCACCACGCTGAGCGACTGGGCGGCGAAGGCCTCGTTGCTTTCGATCAGGTCGAGGTCGGAGACCTTCCAGCCGGCCTTCTCCAGCGCCTTCCTGGTGGCCGGGATCGGTCCGGTGCCCATGATCTCGGGCGGCACGCCAGCGTGGGCCCAGGAGGCGATGCGCGCCAGCGGCTTAAGGCCCCGGCGCTTGGCTTCGTCGGCGGTCATCAGCACCACCGCCGCGGCGCCGTCGTTGAGGCCCGAGGCGTTGGCGGCCGTGACGGTGCCGTCCTTGTTGAAGGCCGGGCGGAGGCTGGCGATGCTCTCCAGCGTGACGCCAGCGCGGATGTATTCGTCGTCGCCGACCACGGTGTCGCCCTTGCGGCCCTTGATCGTCACCGGGGCGATCTCGTCCTTGAACCGGCCGGCCTTCTGCGCCGCCTCGGCCTTGTTCTGCGAGGCGACGGCGAAGCGGTCTTGGTCCTCGCGGGTGATCTGCCAGCGGGCGGCGATGTTCTCGGCGGTCTGACCCATGTGGTAGCCGTGGAAGGCGTCCCAGAGCCCGTCCTTGATCATAGTGTCGACGAAGGCGAGGTCGCCCATCTTCTGGCCGTTGCGCAGGTTCTGCGCGTGCGGCGACTGGCTCATGCTCTCCTGACCGCCGGCGACGACGATCTTCGCATCGCCGGCGGCGATCTGCTGGGCGCCGAGAGCGACGGCGCGCAGGCCGGAGCCGCAGAGCTGGTTGACGCTCCAGGCCGGGCTCTCCACCGGCACGCCGGCATTGACCGAGGCCTGCCGCGCCGGCCCCTGACCGGCGCCGGCTTGCAGCACCTGGCCGAGGATCACTTCGTCGACGTCGGTGAGCTGGATGCCGGCCCGCTCGACGGCCGACTGGATCGCGATCCTGCCGAGGTCATGGGCGGGCAGGCTGGCGAGGGCGCCGTTGAACGAGCCCACCGGCGTACGCTGGGCGGAGACGATGACGATGTCGCTCATGGGAGGGCTCCTTAAGGGCTTGCGACCATATGCCTGAATGTCGCGCTCGGCGACAGCGTTTGACTCGCGCGTCGCGCTGAGTTTGCATGCGCGGCGCCGCAGTGCGAAAACGGCGCTAAGGGGCGGGGAACAGGGTAGAAATGAACGAACAGGGCCAAGCGCGAAAGCCGGCGTCCGACAAAGTGGTGATCCAGAAGTACGCCAACCGGCGGCTCTACAATAAGGCGACCAGCACCTACATCACCCTTGACGACCTCGCCGGCATGGTGCGCGAAGGGGTCGACTTCGTGGTCTATGACGCCAAGACCGGCGAGGACATCACCCGCAAGGTGCTGACCCAGATCATCTTCGAGGAAGAGAGCAGCGGCCAGAGCCTGCTGCCGATCCAGTTCCTGCGCCAGCTGATCCGCTTCTACGGCGACCAGATGCAGGCCTTCCTGCCGAGCTATCTGGAGCTGTCGCTCGACAGCTTCATCCGCCAGCAGGAGCGCCTGCGCAGCCAGTTCACGACCATGAGCCCGGCCGGGATCGGGGTCTACGAGGAGCAGATCCGGCAGAACCTGGCCCTGTTCGACCGGGCGATGAAGATGTTCTCGCCCTTCCCGTTCCGCGGCGAAGAGGGCGAGGCTGGCGCGGCGTCCGCCGCGTCTGCGACAGAGCCCGCCAAGGACGACCTGGCCGAACTGCGCAATCAGATGGCCGCAATGCAGGAACAACTCGCGGCGCTGGCGAAGAAGTAACCGCGCACTTCCCCTCGCGAGGGGAAGTGTCGCTGGCGAGGCCCGTCAGCGCCGATGCGCGACGATGGGGAGACCAGCGGCGCGGAACAGCGCTCGATCGTCGGACACCTCCCCTCCCGGCGTGTCTCGCGCCGCCATCGCGGTGCTCACCTCACGCCACCTCCCTTCGCCAGCGAGGGGAGGAGCACACGCCCTAAGCCGCCGCCACCTTCAACCGGGCGCCGCCGAGGATTTCCAGCACCTTCACCTTCGACTTGGCCGCCAAGTCGCCGCCGCCGTCGAGTTCGGCGGCCCACTCCTTGCCGTCGACGAACACGCGGCCGAGGCCGGCGGTGAAGGCGGCGACGGCCTCGCCCTCGCGGCCGATCAGCCTCGGCGCCAGATCGTTGATGTCGCCGTCACCCTTCGGCGCGGGGCGCAGGAAGCGGCGGCCGAGGTAGGTGAAGATCACCGCCGTGACGACGAACAGTACGATCTCCTCGGGCCAGATCAGGCCGACCAGCTGGCTGGTGACGGCGACTACCGCCGCCGCCCCGGCGGGCCAGAGCAGCCAACCGGAGCCGGTCATAAGCTCGCCGATCAGGAACACGCCGCCGATCGCGATCCAGGTCCAGAACGGGTAGGCGAGAAAGAACGCCTCCATGGTCTCAGCTCCCGGCCGGCGGCCTGGGCGGCGCGGGTCGCGGCGCGGCCGGCGGTGGATTGCCGCCGCCCTGGGCGCTGCGCACCAGTTCCAGCACCCCGGCGATCGACCCGGAGATGCCGGAGAAGTCGGCCGGCACGATCACGGTGCGCTGCTGGTTCGACTCCGCCAGCTTGCCGAACGCCTCGACGTATTTTTGGGCCACGAAGTAGTTCAGCGCGTTGACGCTGCCGCCTTCGATGGCGTCGGAGACCACCTTGGTGGCCTGCGCCTCGGCCCCGGCGGCGCGTTCGCGCGCCTCGGCGTCGCGGAAGGCGGCTTCCCGTCGCCCCTCGGCCTGGAGGATGGCCGCCTGTTTCGAGCCTTCCGCCCGGGTGATGGCGGCCTGCTTCTCACCCTCGGCCTCGGTGATCACCGCGCGCCGCTCGCGCTCGGCCTTCATCTGCCGGGTCATGGCGTTGGTGATGTCGGGCGGCGGCTGCAGGTCCTTGATCTCGATCCGCGCCACCTTGACGCCCCAGGGGCTGGTCGCCTCGTCGATCACCGCCAGCAGCCGGGTGTTGATGTGCTCGCGGTTGGACAGCACCTCGTCGAGCTCCATCGAGCCGACCACGGTGCGCAGGTTGGTCATGGTCAGCTGGGTGATCGCGCCCTGCAGGTTGGCGACGCGGTAGGCGGCGGCGGCGGCGTCCATCACCTGTATGAAGACGATGGCGTCGACCTGGACGCCGACGTTGTCCTTGGTGATCACCTCCTGCTGCGGCACCGCCAGCACCTGCTCCATCATGCTGATGCGCCGGCCGACAGTCTCGACAAAGGGAGTGAGGATGGCGATGCCGGGCTTCAGGGTTCGGGTGTAGCGGCCGAAGCGCTGGACCGTGTATTCGAAGCCCTGTGGCACGGTCTTGATCGAGGAAAACGTGACCACAAGGGCCACGACCAACAGAACCAGTACGATGATACCCGGCACAATGACCTCCCAGTCCACCGGCCGCAGCTTATCCAATCGGCGTCCTTGCCGCCATCACGCGTTGCGCAAGAGGGGCCGGGCGGCATAGCTTGGCGCGAGAGCGGCGATTGGGGTTGACGATGCGACGACACTGGATGGCCGGACTAGCCTTGGCCCTGACGACAGCGACCGCCGCGCACGCCGCCGACTTCGACGCCCGGCGCGCCGCGGACATCACGACGGTCATCACCTCGCACGGCGCCAGCGGCGCCCTGAAGAAGGGCGACGACGGCAAGGTCTATTTCGACGGTCAGGTCGGCAACGTCTTCTTCGACGCCCACTTCCAGACCTGCGACGACGCGCGGACCTACTGCAAGACCGTGCTGCTCGCCGGGACCTGGGATTCGAAGAAGATCACGGTCGACCAGATCAACCGCTGGAACCGCTGGACGCTCTACTGCCCGGCCTACATCGACGCCGACGGCTCGCCCGAGCTGTGGTACTCGATCGCCGTTTCCAGCAACACGACCGAGGCCGATTTCTCCGACGAACTCGGCACCTGGATGGACTGCCTGCACGACTTCGACGGCTTCGTCGCCGGCCCTGAGGATTTCCTCAAGAACCACTCCAACTGACGCCTCAGCCGCGGTCTCAGGCCTGGCGCTCGCCGCGCAATCGCCTTGCGGCTTCGGGATAGCGCCGCGACGACGGCGCGGTGAGGCCGCCGCCCAGGTCGATGCGGAAATCGCCGGAGCCGGCGGCCGAGAGGCCGCGCACGCGGGCCGGGTTGACCAGCCAGGAGCGATGGGTGCGCAGGAACCCGTGCGGGCCCAGCGCCCCCTGGATCTGGGCCATCGACGCGCGCATCAGCGGCCGGCGGCCGTCGGCGAGGGCGAATTCGACGTAGTTGCCGGCCGCTTTCGCCGCCAGGATCTCGCCGACCGGCACGCGCAGCAGCGAGGCGCCGTCGCGGATGTCGAAGGTGGCGGGGAGCGTGGGGCCGGCGGCCTGCGCCGGGGCCGCCTCGGCCGGCGCGGGGCGGCGCGCGAGGAGCCAGAAGACGCCGCCGAACACCACATAGGCGAGCAGGTCCTTACGGTACTCGTAGGGGAGTTCCTGCGGCGACCAAGCATAAGATTTGCCCGCTACGGCGAAGACCACCGTGCGCAGCAGCGTCATCAGGCCGGTGTGGGCGGCCGAGAACGCCAGGGTGCCGCCCAGATGGATGGCGAGGGTCCGCCACAGCGGTCCGCGGCTCGGCGGCGCCAGGCGCACCGCGGCGTAGACGATGCCGGCGGCGACGACCGCGGCGATCGCACTGGTGATCTCTAGGGTGAGCGGCAGGGCGATCGGCAGGGTCACGCCGCGCCGGTGCGCATCGTCCAACTGTGTCGTCACATTGACGAAGACGTTGAGGACCAGCACGGCGACCACCGCGAGCCAGGCGCCGAGCGCCCGCGCCCCGCCGCTCGTCCCGCCAGCCGCGCCGCTCGTCCCAGGCGCAGGTTGGCCGTCACGGCGAAACCGCCGCCCGGCCCAACCCTCTGGATCATCGCCCGTGGTCTCGGTCATGCTCGCCATTTCAACCGATCGCGCCCCTTGTAACCCGGAACGCACCGTAATGAACCGACGCCATCTACTCGGCGCCAGCGCCTCGCTGACCGCCATCGCCGCCCTCGGCGCCCGCCCCGCCGCAGCCGCCGCGGCAGGCCGGGTGCGCCCCGGCGCCTCGGGTTGGCCGACCGACGCCGACTGGGCGCAGCTGAGCCAGGCTACGGGCGGGCGCCTGGCGCCGGTCAGCGTGCCCAAGCTCGATGGACCCGAGGCCAAGGCGCTGCTGTCCAATCCGTTCTACATCGCCGACCAGCCCGGCCTGACCGAGAGTTCCGGCTGGCTGGACGCCTGGCGTTCGTCGCCCAGCGTCTATGCGGTGGCGGCCGAGAGCGCGGCCGACGTCGCCGCCACGGTCCGCTTCGCCAGAGCGCATAATCTGCGGCTGGTGGTGAAGGGCCGGGGGCATAGCTACCTCGGCGGCTCCAACGCACCGGACTCGCTGTTGCTGTGGACCCGCAAGATGGACGACGTCACCGTCCACGACGCGTTCACACCCCAGGGTGCGCCGGCGGGCGTCTCGTCGGTCCCGGCGGTCTCGGTCGGCGCCGGCGCCATGTGGCTGCACGCCTACCAGGCCGTGACCACTGGCGCCGGGCGCTACGTCCAGGGCGGCGGCTGCACCACGGTCGGCGTGGCCGGGCTGGTGCAGGGCGGCGGCTTCGGCAGCTTCTCCAAAGGGTTCGGCACGGCCGCCGCCAGCCTGTTGGAGGCTGAGATCGTCACCGCCGACGGGAAGCTTCGCGTCGTCAACCGCACCCAGGAGCCGGACCTGTTCTGGGCGCTCAAGGGCGGCGGCGGCGGAACCTTCGGGGTGGTCACCCGCCTGACGCTGGCGACGCACGAGCTGCCGACCAACTTCGGCGCCGTCCGCCTAATGCTCCACGCCAAGTCCGACGAGGCCTATCGCCGCCTGCTGGCCCGCTTCGTCGATTTCTATGCGACTAGCCTCTTTAACCCGCACTGGGGCGAACAGGTGACCGCGCGGCCAGACAACCGGCTCGAGATCTCGATGGTGTTCCAGGGCCTGACGCAGGACGAGGCCCGCGCCGCCTGGCGCCCGCTGATCGACTTCGCCAACGCCAATCCGGCGGACTACGAGGGCCAGAACGCGCTCATCGCGCTGGCCCTCCCGGCGCGGAAGTTCTGGGACCCGGCGATGCTCAGCCGGCTGCCCGGCGCGATCAAGCTCGATCCGCGGCCCGGCGCGGCGCCCACCGATTTCTGGTGGAGCGGCAACACCGACGAAGCGGGAACCTTCTGGGAGGCCTACGCCTCCGCCTGGCTGCCCGCCGACCTGCTGAAACCGCGCAATCAGTCACGTCTGGTCGACGCCTGGTTCGCCGCCAGTCGCCACTGGTACGTCGCCTTCCACCTCAATAAGGGCCTCGCCGGCGCGCCGGAGGCGGCGCTGCAGGCGGCCCGCGACACAGCCACCAACCCCGACACCGTGAACGCCTTCTGCCTCGCCATCATCGCCTCGGACGGCGAGACTCTGTACGGCAACGCCGCGCCCGACCTGACCGGCGCCCACGCCCGCGCCGCCCGGGTGCAAACTGCCATGGCGGCGCTGCGGGTCGCCGCGCCGGGCGCAGGCGCCTACGTCAACGAGTGCGACTACTTCCAGGCCGACTGGCAGCGGGCGTTCTGGGGCGCGAACTACCCGCGCCTGGCCCGCATCAAGCGCCGCTACGACGCCGACGGCCTGTTCACCGTCCACCACGGCGTCGGCAGCGAGGCCTGGAGCGCGGATGGGTTTACGCAGGTGGCGTAACGCTCCTCCACCGCATAGCGCAGCGACGGGGGGAGGAGCCAGGTGGCGCGCCGCGACCTAGTGCCGGAACACCCTGACGCCGGTGAAGGCCATCGCCACGCCGCGTTCGTCGGCGGCGGCGATCACTTCGGCATCGCGGATCGAGCCGCCGGGCTGGATCACCGCGGTGGCGCCGGCCTCGGCCGCCTGGATCAGGCCGTCGGCGAACGGGAAGAACGCCTCCGAGGCGCAGGCCGACCCCTTGGCCAGCGACTGCGGCAGCCCCGCCAGCTCGGCCGCCTCCGCCGCGCGGATCGCCGCGATGCGGGCGGAGTCGCGCCGGTTCATCTGGCCGGCCCCGATGCCGCCGGTCTGGCCGTCCTTGGCGAAGACGATGGCGTTGGACTTGACGTGCTTGGCGACGGTGAAGGCGAACAGCATGTCGCGCACCTCCGTATCGGTTGGCGCGCGCTTGGTGACGATCTTCAGATCGGCCGCGGTAAGTCGGGCGTTATCGCGCCCCTGCACCAGAAAGCCTCCGGCGACCGACTTGAAGGTCTCGCCCTTAGCCAGCGGATCGGGCAGCGCGCCGGTCACCAGCAACCGCACGTCCTTGCGCCGCTTGAACACCTCGATCGCGTCGTCGTCGGCCTCGGGCGCGATCACCACCTCGCTGAAGATCTTGACGATCTCCCGCGCCGCGGCCCGGTCCAGCCGCCGGTTCAGCGCGACGATGCCGCCATAGGCGGAGACCGGATCGCACTGCAGCGCCCGCTCGAACGCTTCCTTGAGGTCCGCGCCCAACGCCACGCCGCACGGGTTGGCGTGCTTGATGATCGCGCAAGCCGCGCCGGCGGCCGGGTCGAACTCGGCGACCAGCTCCAGGGCGGCGTCGGTGTCGTTGATGTTGTTGTAGCTCAGCTCCTTGCCCTGCAGCTGGCGGGCGGTGGCGACGCCGGGGCGCGGATTGGGGAAGGTGTAGAAGGCCGCGGCCTGGTGCGGGTTTTCGCCGTAGCGCATGGTCTGCTTCAGCGCGCCGGCGATGGTCTTGCGGGCGCCCCAGCCGTCGCCAGCCTGGCCGGCGAACCAGGCCGAGATCGCCGCGTCGTAGGCCGCAGTGCGGGCGTAGGCGCGGGCCGCCAGCCGCCGGCGCAAGGCGAGGGTCGTCCCGCCGCCCGACGTCAGCGCTTCCACCACCTCGGCCATGTCCTCCGGCCTGGTGCAGACCGCGACGTAGCCGTGGTTCTTGGCCGCCGAGCGGATCATTGCCGGGCCGCCGATGTCGATGTTCTCGACGCACTCGGCGAAGTCGGCGCCGCGGGCGACGGTGGCCTCGAACGGGTAGAGGTTGACGTAGAGCAGGTCGATGCCGCCGATGCCGTGCTCGGTCATCGCCGCGGCATGCTCCGGCGCATCGCGCACGCCCAGCAGACCGCCGTGAACGACGGGGTGCAAGGTCTTGACCCGCCCGTCCATCATCTCCGGGAAGCCGGTCAGCTCGGCGACGTCCTTCACCGGCAGGCCCGCCGCGGCGATGGCGGCGCGGGTGCCGCCGGTCGAGACCAGCTCGACACCGGCGGCCGCCAGGGCCTGGGCGGTTTCGATCAGGCCGGTCTTGTCCGAGACGGAAATCAGCGCCCGGCGGACGGGCACGAGGTCGGGCGGGGGTGGGAAGGCAGGCGCAGTCATGGCGGTCTCCAGATCGAGAGGGCGCCCAGGCGTGCGGCTTCGCTAAGGCCCCCCGCTCCCCGGTGGTGATCCACCCTTCGCCAGTCACGTGGGACAGGCCGCGCTATAGGACGAAGCAGGCTGAAAAGCTAGGCGTCCTTGGCCCCAGCGCCCGCTTCCGCCGAGGGCCGCGCGAGCCTCCAAAGCGCGAGGCCGAGCCGCCCGAGGGCCGCGCAAATCATTACGATCAGCGTGACCTCGGCGCCGATGTCGACGCCGGTCTGGACCTTCGCCAGCACCACGCCGCTCACGCCGACGCCCGTCACCGCGACCCAGTGTCCCGCATACAGCGCCAGCGCCGCGAAGCTCACCATCGCGGCCTGCAGCACTGCGTCGAGCGTCCGGGCGATGGAACGCACCTCCCGTCCCGCCAGCATCAAGGCGTCGACCGCAATTCCGCCCGCGGCCAGGGCCAGCACCGGCAGGTAGAAGCCGTAGAGCTCCGGGGCGAAGGCGAAGTGCAGCGCGCCGCCCGTCTTCAGCGGAATCGCCAGCGGCCACAGGCGGATCAGGCCCACCCACCAGAAGCAGAACAGGGTGAGGAAGACGATCCCGGCCACCCGCTCGAACCAGGGTTGGCGGGGACGACGCCGGGTGATTCGCGGCAGGTCGCGGACGCGCCAGTCGACCGTGATCTGCCGGCCGGCGGCGGTCCGTTGCAGGATGGCGAAGATCACGGTCACCGCGCCGACCGCGTTGAAACCGCCCGCCCAGGCGACGCCCATCGCCACGCCAAAGCCATGGCCGGGGTCGCCGCCGGCGACCGCGGTCGCCACCACGCCGGTGATCGTCGCCGCCAGGGCGATGGCCGCCAGCACGAGCACCAACACGAAGGCGTAGACCGGGTAGAGCTCCGGTCCGATCAGGTACTGCTGGCGTCCGTAGCGCGCGGCGACCATCAGCGGATGGCCGTAGTCGTGCAGCAGCGCCTCGTCTTCCTTGCGCGTCAGCGGACGGCCGAGCTCGGCTTCCTTTTCCTCGCGGCGGGTCAGCAACACGTCGCGCAGTTCGGCGGCAATGTCGTCGCGTTGGTCGCGGGGCAGGAACAGCCGCACGGTGTCGAGATAGCGGTCGATCAGGTCCATGGTCGTGTCCCTCAGAGCAGTCGGTTCAGGGATGAGTTGATGTCGCGCCACTCGGCGGTGAGTTCGGCCAGCAAGGCGGCGCCATCGGGCGACAGGCGGTAGAAGCGCTTGTTGCGCTTGTCCTCTTCACGCCATTCGCTGGTCAGCAGGCCCTGGGTCTCCAGGCGGCGCAGCATCGGGTATAGCGCGCCTTCGTCTATCGCCAGGCCGGCGTCGGCCAGCTCCTTGCGCAGGGTGTAGCCGTAGCGCTCGACCTTCAGCGCGGCGAGCACCGCCAACACCAGGCTGCCGCGTCGCAGCTCCAGTCTCAGCTTCTCGTAGGCGTCGTCTTCCACAGGCATCGGTGTGCGCCACATAGTGTGTTCTACACAGTGTATGCCACACAGTATGTGAGCGCGTCAAGGACCCTGGCGGCGGCGACCGCTAGCCTTCGTCTCGCGACAGCTTCCAGCGGACACGGGCGCCGTCGGCGGAGGTGGCGAGTCCGAACAGGGTCAGCACCTGCGCCGCCTTCGCCTCCCCGGCCTCGAACGCGATCGCGGGACTGAGTTCCGCAGCCGCCGAGTCGCCGCGCAGTCGCCAGCCGTGGCCGCCGACCGGGCGCAGCAGCGCGCTCTTGCCGTCGGCGGAGAGCTGGGCCGCCACATCCGGCGCCAGATGGAACCGGATCGCGTAGCGCACGGGCTCGCGCGGCCGCCCGACCGGGGTCAGCACGTCCTCGCCGCGCAGCTCGCCGGCGACGGTGTCCAGGAACAGCCGGCGGGTGCAGTCGAAGCCGAGCAGGCGCCAGCCATCGTGGGAGGATTCCAGCCAGACCGCATCGGGGCTCTCCTGCCGCTCGGCGGTCGTCTGCGCGGCGGCCGGATTGGCGAAGCCGAGCGCGAGGCAGGAGCCGCCGAACGGGCCGCGCAGCGCCGGGTCGGCGTCTGCGCTGGCGGACCAGGCCGAGCCGGTGATCAGCCGGCGGCCATCGCAGAGCACCAGCAGCGTCCCGGCCTGGGCGCAGGCGACGCCGCCCCCAAGCGGACTGGCAATCTCGCCGGCGTCGGCGATGATCTGCAGCCCTCGCCCCTCCAACCGGTGGTAGCCGCCATAGGGGACGGACTTCGGCGGCGGCTGCTCGGCGGCGTCGAGGGCGAGGGCGGCGGCGATGCGCGACGTCTCGCCGGGCTCGCCGCCCTGGAACGCCGCCAGCCGGCCGTCGGCCAAGGTGAAGAAGCGCGTGGCCGCGGAGAGCCGATCGACGGCTCGGGAGACCTCGACCGGCGCGGGGGCGCCCAGCTGCGAGAGACCGTCGTCGAGCGCCAGCAGGTCGAACAGCAGTTCCAGCCCGCGCTCCGGCGAGCGGCTGGCGTGGACCCCGTCGCGCAGCACCGCCGCCGGCAACAGCCGCTCCAGCCGCGGCAGGGCTTGCGAGCGCAGCGTCTCGCCGGCCTTGCCGTTCAGCGCCGCGCCGACCAGCGCCGCGGCGGTGGCGCGCTCGGCGGCCCGTCCCGGATCGCCCGGATCGCCCAGCAGATGGCGGGCCTGACGCGCGAGGTCGGCGACGAAGGCCGCGCCTTCGGCCTCCGAGACCAGCGGGGCCAGGGCCGCGGCGCAGGCGGCCAGGTTGAACACCCGCCGCTCCAGCGCCTCGCCCGACCAGGCGAATTCGTTGTAGCGGCCGAACACCGCGCGCCATTCCAGCCACAGCCGCAGCGCCTCCCGCTGTCCGGCCTCGCCGGCGGCGATCAGGTCGCGCGTCCAGTCGAACGAATGCAGCGCGACGGCGAAGCGGCGGCTTGGCAAGGCGCGGCGCCAGGGATCGCCGCCGCGGCCAACCTCGATCCGCTCGCCGCCGAAGCTGAACTCGCCTGCGAGCAGCCGCTCGCCCGCCGCGGCGTCGGCCGGGCGCAGGTCGCGCGGCCGGATCGCCAGGCCGTCGGTGCTGGGCCGGCCGATGAGGAGGTGGTGCAGCGGGCCGGCGCGCCATTCCCTCCGCAGCTGCCGCGTCAGCGAGCCGCCGGCGTCGAGCGGCAGTCTGAAGGGGTGCGGCGCTCTGGCCATGGCCGGGCGCGGTCAGGCGTCCTTAAGCGCGCGGATATTGCCGGCGTAGGCCTGCGGGCCGCCGCGGAACACGGCGGTGCCGGCCACCAGCGCGGTCGCGCCGGCTTCGAGGCAGCGGGCGGCCGTCTCCGGCGTCACCCCGCCGTCCACCTCGATCACGATGTCGCGGCCGGAGGCGTCGATCATCTCCCGCAGGCGGGCGATCTTGGCCAGCTGCGAGGGCATGAAGCTCTGGCCGCCGAAGCCAGGGTTGATCGACATCACTAGCACCAGGTCGACGTCGTCGAGCATCCACTCGATCACCTCCGGCGGGGTCGACGGATCGAACGCGACGCCAGCCTTCGCGCCGATATGACGGATGTGTTTGAGGCTGCGGTTCAGGTGCGGCCCGGCTTCCGGATGGATGGTGATCAGGTCGGCGCCGGCGTCGCGAAACGCCTCGAGGTAGGGATCGACCGGGGCGATCATCAGGTGCACGTCCATCGGGATCGACACGTGCGGCCGCAGCGCCTTCACCACGTCGGGGCCGATGGTGATGTTGGGCACGAAGTGGCCGTCCATCACGTCGACATGCAGCCAGTCCGCCCCAGCCGCCTGCACCGCCTCGACCTCTTCGCCCAGTCGCGCAAAGTCCGCCGCGAGGATCGAGGGTGAGATGATGGGCGCGGGGCGGGGCATGCGCTGGGCTTACCGCCCGCCGGAAGTCGCGGCAAGGATAGGCGTCAGGCGGCGGCGCGAACGAACCGCGCTACGAAGAACCCGTCCATGCCGCCGTCCATCTGGTGCGGCAGCAGGCGCAGCCAGCCTTCCTTGGTCAGACCCGTTTCGGGCGCGCCGCCTTCGCCGGGCGCGGCGGGGAGCGTGCTGAACTCGGGATGGCGCTTGAGGAAGGCGCGGGCCTGGGCCTCACCCTCCTCGGTCTCGAGCGAGCAGACGCAGTAGACCAACCGGCCGCCCGACTTCACCCGGCGCGCGGCGGCGCTCAGCAGGCGGGATTGGATCTCGGCGACGCGGGGGATGTCGGGCGGGCGCAGGGTCCAGAGCACGTCCGGATTGCGGCGGAAGGTGCCGGTGGAGCTGCAGGGTGCGTCGAGCAGCACGGCGTCGAACTGGCGCGGGTCGGCCCAGGTCTCGGCGTCGGTGGTGATCACTTCGGCGGCCAGGCCGGTGCGGGCGAGGCCGTCGGCGAGGCGGCCGAGGCGCTGGCCGGAGCGGTCGAGGGCGGTGACCTGGGCCCCGGCGGCGGCGAGCTGCAGCGCCTTGCCGCCCGGCGCCGCGCAGAGGTCGAGCGCGGTCTCGCCCGGCTGGGCGGCCAGCAGGCGCACCGGGATCGCGGCGGCGGCGTCCTGCACCCACCAGCGTCCTTCGGCGAAACCGGGCCACTCCTCGATCCGGCCGCGGCCGGCGCGGCGCATCGAGCCGCCGGCGAGCAACCTCGCCTCCAACGCCTCGGCCAGCGCCGGCGCCTCGGCTGGATCGCGCGGGGTGAGGTCGGTCGCCGGCTCCTCGGCGATCTGGGCGGCGATCGTCTTGGCCGCGTCCTCGCCGAACGCCGCGCGCCAACGGGCGAACAGCCACGGCGGGGCGAAGTCGGCCGGCTCGGCGACGCGGACGCCCTCGCGGCCGAGGCGGCGCAACACCGCGTTGACCAGCGCCTTGAACGGCCGTGTCGCAGGCTGGTTCTGGGTCAGGGCGACGCTGGAATCGACCGCGGCGTAGGCCGGGGTGTCGAGGTGGAACAGTTGCGCCACGCCCAGCCGCAAGATCATCCGCACCCCTTCGGGCGGCTCGCGTTGCAGGCAGGGATCCAGCATGCGGTCGATCGGGCCGAGCTGGCGCAGCGTCGCCATTACCAGGGCGCGGGCGAAGCCGCGGTCCTGCGGCGTCAGGCCGTTCAGCAAATTGCCCTCCAGCGCCGTCTCCAGCCCGGCCTTGCGGGTCAGGGCGGCGGTGAGGACGTCGAGCGCGGCTTTACGGGCGGGATCGGCTGGCACGGAGCACCGCCTGCCCTTCCCCGGCCGCCTTCGCAAGCTCGCAGTTGGCGCGGCGTGCGGTTAGAAGGGCGTATGGCCGACCCCGACCCACCCTCAACCGACCCTTTGGGCGCCGCCCCGGGCAAGGCTCTGCCCCCCGCCGCCCGTCGCGCGCTGGCGGAAGCCGCCGAGCGACGCGCGAAGGCTAAGCCGCCCGAGCTGCCGCCGGAAGTCGGCGGCCCCGCCGGTCCCGAGCCGACCCGCTACGGCGACTGGGAAAAGGGCGGCATCGCCTCGGACTTCTGACCACCACGCCGCCAGCCGCACTCGCCTCTGGGGCGCGCTCCCTCGCTCGGCGGGCGGGCAAGGCTTAACGTGGATTAACCACGTTTCTTAAGCTTTTCCCGGAGGCGACGATGAAGATGACAGCCGCGGCCGCGATCGGCGCGCTGATCCTGGCGGCCAGCGCCGCCCCCGCCCTGGCCGGCGGCTACTGGGACGGCGGCATCGTTCAAGGTGGCCAGGGCGCCGATCCGCCGCCGGCTCGCAGCGACCGCGACTGCCCCTGCTATTGCCCGCGGGACCGCGCCGACTACGGCCAGCGCCAGGACGATCGGCGCGTCTGGAGCGATCAGCGCGATTGGTCGGCTTCGGACGGCGATGACGCGGACCAGCGCGGCTACGACGACGAGGACTACGGGCCGGCCGAGTATTCAGACGACGGTTACTACGAGGGTCCCGGATACGTCGTCGACTCCGGCGGCAGCGGCGGCTTCGTCGGCGCCGGCGGCTTCGTCGGCGTCGACATCGGCTTCCACGACCGGTTTCACGATCACGACCAGTTTCGCGATCACGACCACTCTCCGCCGCACATGATGCAGCGCGATGACCACCAATACCCGCAGCACGCGGGCTATCCGCGCATGGGCGCGTGGGGTTCGATGCAGCCGCACCCGACGCACATGATCGGCTCGTACGGCCATGCAGGCGGCTACGGCCATCCGGCGACGCACGGCGGCGGTCACCACCGGTAGGGGTCAGACCCCGGCCATCTCCTCGACCACCGCCAGCGCGGCGGCGCGGGGGTCGGCGGCGGCGGTGATCGGGCGACCGACGACGATGTGGCTGGCGCCCTGCGCCAGTGCGAACGCCGGCGTCTCGGCGCGTTGCTGGTCGTCGAGGCTGGCCCAGGCCGGGCGCACGCCAGGCGTCACCACCAGGAACTCCGGCCCGCCGATCCGGCGCGCCACCTCGGCCTCCAGCGGGCTGGCGACCACGCCGTCGGCGCCGGCGTCGATGCACTGGCGGATGCGCCGCTCGACCAGCTGCGCCGGCGAGAAGGCGTAACCGATCTCGCCGAGGTCCTGGCCGTTCAGGCTGGTCAGCACGGTGACGCCGAGCACCTTCAACGCCGATGAGCCGCGGCCGCGCACGGCGGCGGCCAGCACCTGCGGCTCGGCGTGCACGTTGACGAAATCGCAGGCCTCTGAGGCGGCGATCGCGGCCACCGCCCTTTGCACCGTGACGCCGATATCGTGCAGCTTCCAGTCGGCGAATACAAAGCGGCCGCGGCGGCGCAGGTCGCGGCCGAGCGCCATGCCTTCGGTCGCCAGCAGCTCTAGGCCGATCTTGTACGAGCTGACCGAGTCCCCGAGCCGCTCGACCATCGCCTCGGCCTCGGCCCGCGTGGGCAGGTCGAGGGCGACGAACAGGCGCGGATCGGCGATGGCGGGCTCCTCGCGTGCGGCGGCGGCCAGGGCCATAGCGGCTCCTTTGGGTTCGAGACTCGAATTGGGCTAAGGCTCGAACATGAGCGCAGCGCACTTCGCGGTCAACTTCTTCGTCGCCCTGTTCGCCCTGATCGACCCGGTCGGCACGGCGCCGCTGTTCGCCGCTGCGACGACCGGCGCGCCGCCGGCCGGGCGGCGGCTGACGGC
>Ga0302325_10004535_pt1 | contig 32048 bp, 27 predicted proteins | sample Palsa_T0_2_FD_201948 | JGI IMG/M metagenome (GOLD analysis project Ga0302325, IMG submission 201948) | Peat permafrost microbial communities from Stordalen Mire near Abisko, Sweden - Palsa_T0_2 | ecosystem: Environmental > Terrestrial > Soil > Palsa > Peat permafrost | place: Sweden: Abisko... | reverse complement strand
TATTCCCCCCGTGCGGTCTCCTCTACGTGATTTCCGTCCTCCGAAAGCTCCGGAGTCGCACCACTGACATCCGACCCTGGGAGAACCCCTTTCATCGCAACGAGGCACACGATCGGAATCGCCACCGCTAGAATCGCGACAATCAGAATCGGGATGTACTGGCTCGGCATTTTTCACTTCTGAACAAAATGCTAGCACGGCGGTATACCTGCAACTAGCGTCAAGACGAGGCGGTTTCGAGGGTGGAAACTAGCCGTGGTGGGCGCCATGCAGCACATCGATCGCATGTGGAAGCAGATCGGCAATGGCGTCCAGCGATTCGACCGCGCCCGACGGGCTGCCGGGCAGGTTAACAATGATCGTCTTTCCGCGGATGACGGCAACCGCCCGTGACAGGATCGCCCGCGGCGTTTTTTTCGAGCCAGCCGACCGCATCTGTTCCGCGAAGCCCGGGATATTTCGTTCGGCTATCGCGATCGTCGCCTCGGGAGTCACGTCGCGCGGCCCAACGCCGGTGCCCCCGGTCGTAAATACCACATCGGCCTGATTCGCATCAGCAGCCCTCTGCAAGAACGCCGCGATGGCTTCGCGATCGTCAGGCAGGCTCGCTGATGCCGCAATTTCCCAACCCAATTCCCTGCACCGGGCTTGTACGGCGGGCCCGGAACGATCCGGATATTTGCCCGTAGCTACCGAATCGCTGACCGTGAGGACGAGGACTCGCATGGGTGGGTGCTCGTACGGCTAATTTTCGGAAACCGCGGCATCTTCGCTCTGCCCATCACTCGGGCCGTCGCGCTGGTCCTCGTCGATCAGCCGCAATCCTTCCATTAATAATCCGGTCGTCGTCCGGGTAATCGTTTCGCGCGTGGGGGCTTGATTAAAATCAATTTCGAATTGCCCGTCGGGCCATTTCACCGCTTGGAACACGGCTGCCTCGCCTTCCAGGGCTCCAAGCTTCGCATCCTTGCATTGGCCGGCGGAAAAAAACAGCTCGCCCGTTTCGTCGCCGCGCCGGATGGTGAGCTGGCAGCTTTTTTGACCCATTTCGAGCGACTGCATCAGATCCATGATCGACATTTCTTCTAGGCGTCCCTGAATCACCCCGGGCCGCACTTGACGGTTCTGCAGCTTCTCGAGCTGCAGCCGGTCCACGACTTTCTTCGCGCTGCGAACCAGATCCTTCAGGAAAAATGGCTTGGGAATAAATTCTTCCACGCCATCGACGATCGGGCGCAATTTTTCTTCGATATCGCTGCGGCTCGCCAAAAAAATAAACGGAATCGCTTTCGTTTGCTGCCGGCCTCGAATTTTCTCATAGAGTTGGCGCCCATCGAGGCCCGGCATGCGGTAATCGCACACCACCAGATCGGGCGGATCGTCCACGATTTTCAGCAGCGCGTCGGCGCCATCGGCGGCCGCGCGCGCGTCGCAATGCGGCATCAGCCCCCGCATCAACAGATCGAGGATCAGCGCGTTATCGTCCACGATCAGAACTTTGACATCTTTCATCGGCGTCATTTCTTACACGCGCTTCCCGGGACGCAAGTAGACACCGCTGCGCCCGCCCGACTTTCTCACCACATAGACTTCCGTGATTTCCATCCCGCGTTCGAGCGCCTTGCACATGTCGTAAATCGTCAGCGCCGCCACGGAGGCCGCGACCAGCGCTTCCATCTCAACACCCGTGGGTCCGGTTGCGCTAGCCTCGGATGTAATCGCAATTCCATTCTTGCACAGCTTGGCACGCACATCTATGTGCGTCAGCGCGAGGGGATGGCAAAGAGGAATCAGCTCGGAAGTGCGCTTCGCCGCGGTAATCCCGGCGATTCGCGCGATTTCCAGCGGATTTCCCTTGGGATTTTTTATGCGCCGGATGCTGGCGACGGTTGCGCGCCGCATGTGGACGAAGGCATGGGCTTGCGCCGTGCGTGATGTTGCGGGCTTTTCCGTAACGTCCACCATCCGCACTCGGCCAGCTTTATCGTAATGCGAGAGCTTTGTCATACCCTTCGTCGAACGCCCACTTCGAAAACTCAAGCCCTGCGAAGATCTGAACTTAAAACAGTCCGCGGCGCGGCAGGATGTTTGCCCACTCCCCTGCGGCATATTTTAGTTTCGATTCATGCACGGCGAGAAAACAATTCCCGCGCACCACGGACCCAATATCTCCCGATCCTTCCCAATGAATCACTTCGACGGCCGGCTCGCCGCCAGGCCAAGTCACTCGGGCCGGCAAAAAATGCGCCAACGGCGGTTTCTCATCCACGGGATGCGCGAGCTTCGCTTTGAATACGGTGAGCGGATGTGGCGAGAATCCACTTAACAACTCGATCGCCGGAACAACAAACAGCTCGAACGTCACCATCGTCGAGACGGGATTTCCGGGCAGGCCAAATACCGGGGTGTTCTTGCAAAATCCGAATACCGCCGGCTTGCCCGGACGGATGGCTACCGCATCGAAGTAAAATTCCGCGCCCAATTCGCGCAAAACCTGTTCGACGTGATCGTATTTCCCCACCGAAACGCCGCCCGTCAACACGACAATATCGGCGTCGAGCGCTTCTTCAATTCGCGCTTTCAATTTACCAAGATCATCGGGGACGTTGCCCAGCATCCATGCGTCGCCGCCCGCCAGCGACACCTGCGCGGCCAGAGAAATGCTGTTGCTGTTGCGAATCTGAAACTTCTTGGGTGGCTGCTCGACGGGAACCACTTCGTCGCCGGTCGAAAGGATTGCGATGCGCGGCTTTCTTGCCACCAGCACCCGCGAACGGCCTACCTGCGCGGCCATCGCTAGTTCGGCGTAACTCAGCCGCTTGCCGCGCGTCACGACGCTCTCGCCGACTCGCGTTTCCTGCCCCTCGAGCACGAAATGGGCGCTGGCGTGCGCGGCCTTTTCGATGATGACGCTTTCTTCTTCGACGCGCGCGTGCTCGAGCATCACGATCGTGTTGGCGCCGCGCGGCAAGGCTGCGCCGGTCATGATCTGCACGCAGGTTCCAGGCTCGACTGTCCCGTCGAAAGGCACGCCCGCGCGGCTTTCGCCAAGCAAGCGCAATTTCGCGCCAGGCTTGGTCGCGTCCGCAGCGCGCAGCGCAAACCCGTCGCGAGTGGAACGGTTGAAAGGCGGATAGTTTCGGTCTGCCGGAATATTTTCAGCGAGGATTCGGCCCAAGGCACGGCTGGGGTCGGAAGCGAACTCCATAGTTTCACTCGCGGGAGGCGGCGCGCAGCGGCGCGCCCGAATGACCTCAATCACCTTGGCGCGCGCTGCTTCGTAGGGAAGCATGACCATCAGACCCAGGCTGCGAGTTTCGTGCCCGGCGGAACGATCGTGGCGTCCCGCTCTGGCCCGGTGGAAATCATGCCAATCTCGACCTGCAGCGCATCGGAAATGAAATCGAGGTACTCACGCGCCGCTTTTGGCAAATTCTTTACGTCGCGGATTCCGGGCGTCGGCTGCCGCCAGCCGGGAAGCGTCTTGTATTCCGGCTCGACCCCGGAAAGCGTTTCAATATCAGGAGGCATCTCGCCGAGTGATTTCCCTTTGTGGCGATATCCCGTGCAGATTTTTATTTCCGGCTGCGTATCGAACACATCCAGCTTGGTTACCACCAGCGAATCGATTCCATTCAGCATCTTCGCGTACTTCAGCACCACCAGATCGAGCCATCCGCAGCGTCGCGGGCGCCCGGTCACCGCGCCAAATTCCTGGCCGCGTTCGCGCACCGCTTGCGCATCCAGATCGGGCATTTCGGTGGGAAACGGCCCGCTGCCCACGCGCGTGGTGTAAGCCTTCGTCACGCCAACCACGCTTTGTATCCTTGTCGGCGCCACTCCCAAGCCCGTCGCGACTCCTCCCGATGTTGCGTTCGACGAGGTCACGTAAGGATATGTCCCATGATCGATATCCAGCATCGTGCCTTGCGCGCCCTCGAACAAAACCGACTCGCCGTTATCGAGCGCTCGATTCAGCAGGACGCACGTGTCCACCACGAAACCGCGGATGTGCACCGCAATTTCCAGATATTCGTCCAGCAAGCCCGCCGTCTCGAGTGGATGTCCATACGTCGCGCGGCTGATGGCGTTTTTTTCCTCGATTACCCGTTCGAGTTTGTTCTTAAATCCATCGGCGTCGAGCAGATCGCACACCCGAATCCCGCGTCGGGCCATCTTGTCTTCGTACGCCGGTCCAATCCCTCGCGACGTTGTGCCGATCGCCGCAGCCCCGCGCGCGGTCTCCGCCGCTTTATCCATTTCGCGGTGATACGGAAAAATCAAGTGGGCGCGGTCACTCAGGAAGAGCCGTCCGCGCACTTCGATCCCCGATTTTTTCAGATTTTCAACTTCGATGAGGAGAGCGGCGGGGTCGACAACAGTTCCGGCGCCGATCACGGCCTTCTTTTCCGGCCGCAGAATTCCGCTGGGGATCAATTGCAGAACGTACTTATGATTGTTGAAGATGACCGTGTGGCCCGCGTTGTGCCCGCCCGCGTATCGCGCGGTGTAGTCGAATGATTTGGCGAGGTAGTCGACCACCTTGCCCTTGCCTTCATCGCCCCACTGCGCGCCAACCACGACAATTGCTTTGGCCCGTGGCTTCTCGATCAATTCTTAACGCCCCCCGGCCCCGTTTCAGGCCGCACGATCTTGTCCGATTTACGCACACGACAGAAGCAATGCAGGTGGGCCAAAACGAAAATCGCAACACACAATCCTAAACCTCTCACCGCACCCAGCGCAAGTGCAAGCCGATCGCCTAGCGCGCGAAGCAATCTCGCGCGTGGTCATTCACCATTCCCGTCGCCTGCATGAATGCATAGCAAATCGTGGTGCCCACGAACCGAAAGCCGCGGTCTTTCAAATCCTTGCTCATCGCGTCCGATTCCTCGGTTCGCGCCGGTACTGTCCGCCAAGTCTTCCAATTGTTCTTGCGGGCCTTGCCGTCCACAAATTGCCAAATGTAGCGGTCGAAGGAGCCGAACTCCTTTTGCACTTGCAGAAACGCTTGCGCATTCGAGATCGCCGCGGCAATTTTGAGCCGGTTGCGCACAATGCCGGCGTCGCCCAGAAGCTGTCTGACCTTGCGTTTATCGTAGCGCGAGATTTTCTTCGCGTCGAAACGGTCGAACACCCTGCGATAATTTTCGCGCTTGTTGAGGATCGTGGCCCAGCTCAGTCCCGCCTGCGCGCCTTCCAAAATCAGAAATTCAAACAGAATCCGGTCATCGTGAACCGGCTTGCCCCACTCCCTGTCGTGGTACTCGACCATCAGCGGCGTTTGCGCCCAGTGGCAGCGGCGCTTAATTCTCGTCGTCTTCTCAGTCATCATGGAAGTTTCTGAAAGAGCGCGGGGAAATCCACGGCGGTGGATGTTTCAGTTTGTTCGGATGCACGTGACAGGCACCCTGAGCACAGACAGTCCGGATATCGAGCGCGCCACGCGGCCGTCGTCTCAGGATTCAGCTGCACGCCTTCGCACCAGCAACTGGTCGCCGCCGCCCCGCACGGAAAACTTCCGCCGCAGGCTGCGCACAGCTTTTGCGCCGGCTCACTCGCCATCAAATCTCGACTCGGCCGGCCGGCGCTCGTGCTCGATCACTTTTCGTGGGAACGCGCCTAGGAAATGTGGCGCTGGATGACTTTCACGATCTGATCTTTTGGCACGGCTCCGACCAGTTGGTCTGCGACTTGGCCGCCCTTAAAAACCAGAAGAGTCGGGATTCCGCGAATATTGAATTTTCCCGCGGCGTTGCTGTTCTCGTCGACGTTGAGCTTCACCACTTTCAGCTTTCCAGCGTGTTCGCGCGCTACCTCTTCCACCGTCGGCGAGAGCATGTGGCAGGGACGGCACCAGTCAGCCCAGAAATCGACCATCACCGGCTGAGTCTTGCTCGCCTCGATCACGTCCGTTTCAAAGTTCGCGTCGGTTACTGCCTGAACATTATCTGCCATTGTTTGTCCTTGTCGCGCTAACCTGCCCTTCCCCGGCAGCAGGTTCTCTAGCGCTACTGTTTAGATGTTACAGCGACCCGCGGGATTCGAGACCTCTTAGCTGCTTCATACAGTGTGACATACGCAGCCGCGGAAGCCTTCCAAGAAAAATCCTCGGCCATGCCATTCCTTTGCAATTCTTGCCACACTTTCGGTTCGCGAAAGACCTTCAGCGCCTCGCGAACGCTCTCCAGCAGCGCGTCCCCATCATAGTTCACGAACTTGAAACCCGTGCCCTGATTCGTCTGGGGATCGAAATCCTGAATCGTGTCGTCCAGCCCGCCCGTCGCCCGAACCACCGGAACAGTTCCGTAACGCAAACTGTAGATCTGGTTCAAGCCACAGGGTTCGTAGCGCGACGGCATCAGGAAAAGGTCTGCTCCGGCCTCGATTTTATGGGCCAGCGAGTTGTCGTAGCCAATCTTTAAGCCCACGCGAGCCGGGTATTTCTCCGCCAACCCGCGGAACAGCCTCTGGTATTCCGGCTGCCCAGTGCCTAGCACCACCAGCGAAAGATTCTCCTGCATCAATTCCGTGGAAATCTGCGCGACTAAATCAAATCCTTTCTGATCGGCGAATCGCGAGACGATTCCCAGCAAGGGCCGTTCCAGATGCTCGGGCTTATCGACCGGCAGCTTAAAGTACTGGAGCAGATCTTTCTTGCAGGCTTTCTTCCCCTCCAAATGATGGGCGGAATATTTCTGCACGATGAAGGCGTCCGATTCAGGACTCCACGCGGAGTAATCGACACCGTTCAAAATTCCCACGAGGCGGTCGGCGCGTTCTCGAATTACGCCGTCGAGCGCGCTTCCGTACTCCGGCGTTTGAATTTCCAGAGCGTAGCGCCGGCTGACCGTGGACAGATAATCCGCAAAAAGTATTCCGCCCTTCAGGAAATTCACGTCCCCGTAAAATTCCAACTTGTCAAAAGTAAACAGTGACTCCGGCAGGCCTGTGGATTTCAGCACCTCTCGCGGGAATAATCCCTGGTACGCCAGATTGTGAATCGTCAAAACCACCGGCAGGCTGCGCGTCACCGGATCGTTCGCGTGTTGAGTGCGCAGCAACAGCGGCACCAGCGCGGTTTGCCAGTCGTGGCAATGGATCACATCTGGCAGCCATACGCGCTTTACAAACTCGATCGCCGTGCGGCAGTACTCCGTAAACCGTTGCGCGTTATCGGGGTAATCCGTTCCTTTTTCCCCGTAAAGCTGCTCGCGATCGAAAAACTCGCGGTCCACCACGAAGAAATAGCGCACCCCGGAAACAGCGGCGCCTTCGGCGATGGCCGGAAATCGCAACTGGTCGCCCATGGTTGCCGTCACGCTCGAAACCAGCGTGGAAGTAATTTTGTTTCCGCGATAACGGGGCAACAGCACGGCGACTTCGTGGCCCATTTCGGCGAGCGCTTTGGGTAGCGCCTGCACCACGTCCGCAAGGCCGCCCGTCTTCGAATAAGGCAAGCCTTCCGAGGATAGAAAGAGGATTTTCACGTTTGCATTTCACGCTGGTGGAGCGAGAAAACGGTAACGGAACCCTTCTGCTTCGTCAAGCCTATCGCGTCCGCTCGCAGCTAGCCCGCGGTCCGAGCAACGCAATTTGTTCGCGGCGACCTGCGTTGCTACACTCGCTCGCATCCATGGCTAGGCAGCGGCTCGGTCAACATTTCCTCGGCGACATCGGATGGCGCAAGCGCATCCTGAACACGCTTCCGCTCGCCCCCCACCAAACCTGGGTCGAAATCGGCCCGGGCCACGGCGAAATGACTCAAATGCTCGCGGGCGATGAGCGCCGTGTTATCGCCATCGAAGCCGATGAAGCTTTAGCCCTGGGTTTGCGAACTACCATCGAAACCGAGCCCCAGCGCTGGCCGGGCGTCGAGGTCGTTTACAGCGACGTCCTGGCCGCCGATATCGGAAAACTCGGCGGCGACCGGTTTCATGTGTATGGCAATCTTCCCTACTACATCACTTCCCCGATTCTCCATCGCTTGTTCCAATGGGCGGAGCGGATCGCGTCAATTCACATCGTGATTCAATTGGAAGTTGCCCGGCGCATCGCCGCTCCTCCCGGCGTCCGGGACTACGGCTATCTTTCGACGTTGTGCCAATTCTACGCAAAGCCGAAAATCGCATTGCGCATTCCTCCCGGCGCGTTTCGTCCCCCGCCGAAGGTTGATTCCGCGCTCATCGGCATGACGCTCCCCGGCGAAGGGGCGCTGCTCGGAATAACCGACCCCTGGGGGTTTCTGGCTTTCGTGCAGATGTGCTTCGCACAAAAACGCAAAACGTTACGTAACAACCTGCTTGAAATTGCGGACGATCGCCGCATTCAACGGGCTCTCGCGGCGGCGGCATTGCGACCAGACGCGCGCGCCGAGCAGCTTTCACTGGCGCAATTCGCCGCAATTTTTGGGCGGCTCGCCTGAAATCGGCACGGGTGTCAAAAGCGCGGAGGGAGAAGACGTCGGCGTCCGCCACCCGCGCGACCCCGGATTCTACATGTCTTCCAGAAGAGCTTGAAGCCGGTCGGGGAAATTCGTCATGATGCCATCGACTTTGGCGGAAATCATCGCGCGCATCACCGCCGCGTCGTCGACCGTCCACGTGGCAACCTGCAGGTCCAGACCGTGCGCGACCTCGACCATCTCTGGAGAGACCAGCGCAAAATTCGGGCAAAGCTGCCGGACGCCCAGTTCGATTCCCGCTTTCGCATAGTCTTGCTGCGATTCTTCAAAAATCAATCCCATCATCGCCGTCGAGTCCACTTGGCGCAGCGCAGCCAGCGTCGATTCGTTCGACGAAATAACGATCGATCGCGCGGCGGCGCCCGATTTCTGCAACGCCCCAATCAGCGAGTGGTGCATTCCCCAGGCCGCTTCATACTTCAATTCGAGGTAAAAGATTACATCGTGCTTTGCTCCAAATTCGAGCACCTCTTCGAGCGTCGGCACCTGCTGACCCATGAACTCGCGGTCGAACCACATCCCGGCGTCCAACTTTCGAATCTCCGCCAAAGTCAAATCCCGGACGTTTCCTTTGCCGTTGGTGGTGCGCTCCAGCGTCGAATCGTGGATGGCCACGAACCGCGAATCTCGCGTCAGACGCAGATCCGTCTCGATGAACCTGGCGCCCAGCGCGATGGCGCGCTCGAACGCCGCCAATGTATTTTCCGGCGCATGACCCGAAGCTCCGCGATGCGCAATGACCCAGGGTTTCCTCATGGATGTCTGATCTTAGCAAACAATGAGGTCCGGAATATCGACCGGAAGCCGCAGCCGTGATGGAAGCTACACCCGCGCCCGCCCTGCAAAATCGTTGCTCAATTGGGACAATGTGTTGCCCGGAGGGGAAGGCGGATTGACACCTCCGATTGGGCCAAGCGCGGGTCCAAGGCGTGCGACCGCGCCGGTGCCGCTATTTCGCTTGTCTTGTTACATATACACGACAACGGAAAATGCTGAGTCAATGCCCCCTTTGGAAGGTCGATTGCCAATCGTTATCTCCATTCTCGAAGCGGATTTTTCGGGTTGAATTCAGCTTCACGAGCTTGCGGCCAAGAGAGCCGAGCTAGGCAGCGCCCGGTGGCCCACGAACCGGTTTTCATCTGAATAGCGAAGCGGAGCCTCCGAATTCATGGCGAGTACGAGAACAAAATTGGGGCCCGAAAACGAGGCACTGCACCCAATCAATTCGGCGCCTGCCGGCTTCGATTCAGCTCGTGACCTGCCCAAGGGTTTCATCGAATTCCTGCTTCCCCTGCACCGCGCATTTACCGCGCACCAACGCCAGTTGATCGAGCGGCGCGCGTCCAGGCTCCTGGAATCGCATAACGGCCACCCGCCGAATTATCTGCCTGCGTCCGCCGCGACCACCGAAGCGTGGCAAATCGAGCTGCCCCATTGGTGTCACAGCCAGCGCAATCAGATGACGGGACCCGCGGACGACGCCGAGCTTATCGTCAAAATGCTTAACTCCGGCGCGCCCGGCGTCATGCTCGACTTGGAAGATTCCACCGCCAATACCTGGATACACGTCGCCCTCGGCATTTCCAATATTCTTGCCGCCCTGCGCGGTGATTTGAGCTACCACGACCCGAAGCGCAACCGCCTGGTCACAATTCAGGACGCGAATACCGTGATTTCGATTCGCCCGCGTGGCTTGCACCTCCATCAGGCGAAAGTCCTCCACGGTGAAAGGTTGCCGGCATCGCTTTTCGACGTGGCCCTCATCGCCTTTCAGGTCGACGCGAAAAAACTAAAACACCCGTTGACGTTTTATATCCCTAAATCCGAATCCGCCGACGAAGCCCTGTGGTGGCGGGATTTGTTTCGCGCCATCGCTCGCGCCAAAGGCTGGGCCCCCAGCTACATCAAGTGCATGGCGCTGATCGAATCGCACCCGCTCGCTTACGAAATGGAAGAGTTTGCTTACAATCTTCGCGACCATATCCTCGCGCTGAACCTCGGCCGCTGGGACTACATGGCGAGCCTGATCCACTTCAATCTCAGCGATCCGAACTGGGTCTTGCCCGATCGCAACACGATTCCGCACGACGTCGCTTTCTTCCAGAATCTGCGCACCCTGATGCCCGAAATCTGCCACAAGCACGGGCTCCTCGCCATCGGCGGCATGACCGCTCTATACCCCAGCCGGGAAAATCCAGAATTGAACGCCCGTGCCCTTTCCATGCTCGAAATCGACAAGAAAAACGAAGCCGCCTCCCTCATGGACGGCGCGTGGACCGGCCATCCGGATCAGAATGAAATCGCCGTGAAACAGTTCCCGAAGCCGAACCAACTGCGCGCCCGGCCCGCAAATCGCGGCACGCACCCGGATTTGCGCCCCGTACCGGAGGGGGTGGGCAAAAAGACGATCGCCGGGACTCGCGCAGCGGTTCGCACGGTGATTCGGTATCGCCATGGCGTGCTGAGCGGCCGGGGCGCGAGCCTGCTGGACGGCTACATGGAAGATCTCGCCACTGATCGCATCTATCGGCTGATGATCGCGCAGCGCGTCCTTCATCGTGACCACGTCGCAGTGCTCGATGAGGCCGGCCAGCCGGCCGCCCATACTCCCGAACTGATCACCAAGATTTTCGACGAAGAGCTCCAGCACATTCTCGATGAACTTCCGGCCGATACAACGGCCGAAACCAGGGAGCGTTTCGCGCAAGCACGCATTTCGAGTGAACGGATGATTGTCGAGAGTCAGTTCAACCCGTCCTAGCCGTACCGGACTGCGCGCAGATGGATTGGTACCAAAGTTGCTTTGGGCTTGTGGGGATTAGCAAAGTGCAAACGCCTGTCGACGCGATACAGCTACGCGGAGCAGGGGCAGCCGAGTTTTGGGGGATTTCATGGCGCTGTTCGTCCTGGTTGTCGTCGGGGTGGTCGTCGCGCAAACGTGGCTCGATTGGCGCGACGCGAAGAAGAATTGGATCGTTCCGGAGTGGGCAAAAGGCATGGCTCTTGCGGGCGCTGTTGCCGCTTTGCTGACCGCGACAACCTCGTTTGCTTCGTCTTGGCTTCAAGACTCGACCAGTGCGTCGAACAGCGTATTCAATGCCCGTCTGTTCTGGCCCGAGCTCGGCTTCCTGCTCTCCGCCATGGCCGTGATCGTCATTGCGGTTCGCAAGAAGCGTTTGCGCCTGATGCTGGTGCTCACCGGTCTGCTGACCGCCGTCTTTTGGATCGGCATGACCATCTAGTTAGCTCCGGACGGTCCAAGCCCCGAGCCCTCGCTCCCAAGCGCTTGGCCTCTTGGGTCGCAATCGCTCCACACATCCCCGTTACTCCGCCATTTGCCGGTAAAAATCCGCAGTTTGCCGAATACCACGAGACGGCATCCGTCCGAACGTCTATTCTCGCCTCGTGAACGGAAACGTAATCCAGGCGGGAGGCAACACCATGAAGAGCTCAAACGAAAATGGTCCCTTGACCCAAGCATCTTCGGCCACGGGCTTCCCCATGGCTTCCGCGACCCTGCTCATTCTGTTCGGCATCGTATTTCAGGTTGCCGAGCTCGCCTGCCGGAATCTCCATTTTGGCAACTTATGGCTATTGTCGGTGCTGGCGTCCGATATTTGGAATATCCTTTCGGTGCGTTTCAATGGCCCGTCGATTGCCGAGGTGCTGCTCTACTGGCCTCTGGTGATGATCTGCCTGGGCCTTGCGATCTTGCTCGCGGTCCGCGAAAACAAGACGTCGCGCGGTCGGAAGGGCTAACAAAATGCCAGCGAACCCACGGTCATTCAGTTGGACGTTGCTCCTCGGCGCTTTGATACTGGGCGCCGGCGTCGTCCTGCTGCTCGACCAGCAAGGCATTCTTTCCGCGGATCGTGTCTTCAATTATTTTTGGCCCGCCGTTCTCATTGCCGGCGGCATCGTCACTCTGGTTGGCTGCCGCGGACGCGGAGGGCGCGGAATCTGGGGCTTCGTCATGCTGGGCTGGGGAATTCTCTTGGTCCTCGCTAATCTCGGCATCGGCCGTTTCCGGTTCGAGAATGTTTGGCCGATCGTGGTGATTGGTATTGGCGTCTCGATGGTCTACCAGGCGCTAGGTTCACACGGCAGTCCGGGCGGCGGCGACCGCCCCCAATGGATGGACTACGTAAATCCCTGGAGCCGCTCCGGCTCCGAGGATTCCGATTTAAATCACGTCGCGATTTTTGGCGGTTTCAATAAGCGCGTCACTTCGCAGAACTTTCGCGGCGGGAAATTGATCTCCTTCTGCGGCGGCTATCAAATCGATTTGCGGAAAGCGGACATCCCCGCCGGTGGGACCGCCGTGATCGAAGCGGTGGCCATCATGGGCGGCGGTGAAATCAAAGTTCCTGAAAGCTGGCAGGTGTCGATGGATGGCGTCGGAATTTTTGGCGGGTACTCCGACGAATCCCGGCAGCTTCCCCAGGAAAACAGCGCAGCCCAGAAGAAACTTGTCGTTAAGGGCGTCGCCATCCTGGGCGGCGTCGTTGTGAAGAATTAGCGGCTCATGCATCCTATTTTTATTCAACTCCGGCGCCTCGCACTGTATTTGGTGGTGTGGGTTTTTTTCGGCCTTCTTCTCGCGTACCTGCTGACTGTTTCTCACGATATCAGCAGCCGCGACGCCCTCGTTCTCGCTCTGCCTTTGTGCATTTTTTATTCATTCATTTGCCTTTCTGCATGGTATTCCTGCCGCGGAAATTCGCCGGAAAAGTACAGCCTGGCACGGCTGCTCTCCACGCACGTGACTACCGCATTCTTCGCCAGCATAATTTGGGCTTTTGCGGCCGCGGGTTTGGCCCATGGATTATCGAAAACAGTCGCGTTCCACGGCCTTAACGATCGGTTCAGGCCGGAGATTCCACTCGTGTTTGCCACCGGTCTGCTGCTGTACCTGCTCTCCGTGGCTTTTTATTACATCGTCATTTCGGTGGAAGCTTCTCGGGACGCCGAAGCCCGCGTCATGAAAGCCAGCGTGCTCGCGCGCGATGCCGAATTAAAAGCCTTGAAAGCCCAGGTGAATCCTCATTTCCTCTTCAACAGTCTCAATTCCATCAGCGCCCTCACCGCCTCCGACCCTGCGAAGGCTCGGGAGATGTGCGTCTTGCTCGGCGATTTCCTCCGCCGTACGCTTGGCCTTGGCGAAAAATCAGCCATCCCACTGGAAGAAGAACTTTCCCTCATCCGCGCATTTTTGGCGGTGGAAAAGGTTCGTTTTGGCGACCGAATCCAGATGGAAGAAGACGTCGACAAGGCGGCTCTCCACGTTCCGGTGCCGCCGCTACTCTTGCAACCGCTCGTCGAAAACGCGGTCGTCCACGGGATTGCGAACCTGGTCGAGGGTGGTTACATTCGCCTCGGCATTCACTCGCACAACGGGACGGTTTCCATCGAAGTCGAGAACAGCTTTGATCCCGACGCTCCGGCAAAGCGGCGTAGCGGCGTCGGCCTTGCCAACGTCCGCCAGCGTCTCCACACCCGCTATGGGAATCTCGCAAGCTTCGCCGTTAAAACCGAAGGCGATCGCTTTCGCGTAGCGTTGACGTTGCCAGCAGAAATTGAGGTCGAACCTGCATGACCGCCGGAACAAAGAAGAAGATCCGCGCCGTCCTGGTGGACGACGAGCAGCTCGCGCGCCAAGTCCTGCGCGAATTCGTCTCCGCCCATTCCGATCTCGAAATTGTCGCCGAATGTAGCAACGGATTCGAGGCGGTCAAGGCCGTCACCGAACAAAAACCAGACCTTCTTTTTCTCGACGTCCAGATGCCCAAACTGGACGGCTTCGAAGTCCTCGAACTGATCGGCAGCGAAACCGCCGTCGTTTTCGTCACCGCCTACGATAACTACGCCATCAAGGCATTCGAAGTCCACGCCGTCGATTATCTTCTGAAGCCTTTCAGCGCCGAGCGTTTCGATGCGGCCCTCACGCGTGCCAAGCAGCGCCTGACCGGTGCGGCGCCTCAAAAGATCCCGGCGGCCGCCGATCTCGCAGCAAGCGCGCGGCCGCCCGCGCAATATCTCGATCGCATCGCGGTTCGCGAAGGCCCGCAGGTCTCGATCATTCCGGTATCGAAGCTCGATTATGCCGAAGCTCAGGATGATTACGTGGCGCTGGCGACCGGCGGCAAAAAGCACCTCAAACAACAAACCATCTCCAATCTCGAAACGTCACTCGATCCTGCTCGCTTCTTGCGCATCCATCGTTCCTACATCGTCAACCTCGAACGCGTCGCCAAAGTCGAGCCCTACGGTAAGGACACCCATGTCGCCGTCCTCAGCACCGGAGCGCAAATTCCCGTCAGTCGCGCCGGCTACGCGCGCCTAAAGGAATTTCTCGATCGCTAGGGCCAAGTCAGTTCTGTTTTCGCCGCGGCTCCGCGCGACTTGAATCGCACTTTGAGACAATTCCGAGTCCTAGAACTTCCACTACTGGTAGCTCATCTCCTGTTAACCACGTGTATATTGCAGCCTGCCCTGCTTTCATAGTAGTGTCCCGGCATGCCCCGCCCTACCTCGCGAAGGTCTTCGTCTCGGTCTCGCGCCAAGGGCATTCAAAGGAGAGGCAGGAAAATGGCATCCCCGGCGGACGCAAAACTACCCAGCACATCCGGCAAGGAAAATGCGGAAGGCGCGAATGTAGACAAAATACGCGACATCTTGTTTGGTTCGCAGATGCGCGACTACGAGAAGCGCTTCATGCGCCTCGAAGATACGGTCACCAAGGCGCTCGATACCCTGCGCGAAGACATGACCAAGCGCTTCGACACCCTCAGCAATTACATGAAGGAAGAAGTCGATTCCTTGAGCCAGCGCGTGAAGGCCGAAAAATCCGAGCGCAGCGAAAGCGCTAAGGAAATCTCACGCGAAATCAAAGACGGCGCGAAGCTCATCGAGAAAAAACTCTCCCAACTCGAAGAGTCGATGTCTGATGGCCACGGCGAGCTGCGTTCCAAAATGCTCGAGCATTCCAAGGCCGTATCGGCCGAGATAGACAAGCTTCGCCGCGACACCACATCTGCGCTGAACCGCGAAGTCGAAGTCTTGCGCGACGAAAAGACCGATCGCGCCGGCCTTGCGGACTTGTTCAACGAATTCTCCCTGCGCTTGAAAAATAAATTTGAGCTGCCGGAAGAATAACGAACGAGCGAATCGGTTTCGCCGTGAAGGCGCGGGCTTGAAACCAAGCCCGTTATAGCACTCTCTTCCTTCCCTTATGGCCGAGCAAGCGCAACGCCGCGCCCCGATGGCGCAGGCCCAGGAAAATCCGACGGACAACAACCACGCCTACGAAGAATTGCGCCACCTGATTGTCGCGCCTGAAACCGAGGGCCTGGCGGCGATTGAGGAGCGGCTCGACAATCTCGACAAGCGCACCGAAGACGTCAGTGCCGTCGTCGCCGAAGCGATCGACATGCGCCGCGCAACGGGCGACCAGGCTCTCGCCGCCGCCCTGGCCCCCACCATTCAGGAAACCCTGCGCGAATCCGTCCGCCGCGACCCGCACGTTCTCGCCGACGCCTTGTTCCCGGTGATGGGTCCGGCCATCCGAAAATCGATCACCGAAACGCTGCGCTCCATGCTCGAATCTTTCAACGAGGCGCTCGATAACAGCTTTTCCGCGCGCGGCCTGCAGTGGCGGATCGAAGCGATGCGCACCGGCAAGCCGTTTGCTGAAATCGTCTTGATGCACAGCCTCCTATATCGAGTCGAGCAAATCTTCTTGATTCATCGCGAAACCGGTTTGGTTCTGAATCACATCGTCGCGCCCACGGTTGCGACCCAGGATCCGGACATGATCGCGGGAATGCTCTCCGCGATTCAACAATTCGTCCGTGATTCCTTCCACTCGCCGAACGACGAGACGCTCGGAAGTCTGAACGTCGGTGAGTTGCAGGTTTGGCTCGAAGAAAGCCCCAACGCGGTTCTCGCGGCGGTGATTCGCGGTCATGCGCCCGCGGATTTTCGCGAGGCCATGAATGAGGCGCTTGAAGATGTCCAACGGCACTTCAGCTCCGCACTCGCCAGCTTCAAAGGCGATGCCGGTCCATTTCGCGCCGCTGACGAACGCCTTTCGAAGCTGCTCGAGACTCGCTTTCGCGAAGCGCCAACCGAAAAGAAAAAAACACGCACGGCGGTCATCGTGGGCGGCGTCGCATTGGCGCTTTTCGTTGGATGGCTGGGCTATGTTTCTTACTTGTCGTGGGAATGGTCGCGATTTCTGAGCGCGCTGCAAAAGCAGCCCGGCATCGTCGTCGTCTCTTATGCCCGAGACGGTCGTACCTTTCACATTCAGGGCTTTCGGGATCCCTTGGCCCCCGATCCGAAGACTCTCGTCTCGCAGGCCGGACTGGATCCCACCAAGGCCGATCTGCAATTAGCTCCTTACTACTCTCTCGACGACGCCATCGTCGCGCGACGCGCGGAACATGTCTTGCATCCGCCGCCAACCGTCAAACTCGCTTCCAAACAGGGCCAACTCTCCGCCGAAGGATCGGCTTCCCAGCAATGGATCGCCAAGCTGGAAGAACGCGGCCCCTGGATCGCAGGCGTCACCGAAGTGGACGAATCCCACTTGATCAATTCGAACCTTCAGCAGTTATACACGCTTAAGGATTCGATCGAGTCCGACGTTCTTCTGTTTCCCCTCGGTAGTGCCGATCTTGAATCAGGGCAAGAGGCAAAACTGGAGCGTGTGCAAAATCAGATCCGCGATCTACAAACGCAGGCGGAAGATCTCCACCAACCGCTCACAATTCAGATTATCGGCCATAGCGACAGTTCCGGAATCGAAGGCACCAATCTGGTTCTCAGCCAGCAGCGGGCCGAGCAGATTCACCATTCCTTCTTGCGAAATGGTGTGAGACACCAGGGCCTGCAGCCCGACGGAGTTGGCACGAAACAGCCCCTCCGCACGGAAGATTCCGAAGAGGGGCGGCAACTGAATCGCAGCGTTACATTCAAAGTCTCATTCGCTCCCGCAAGCTCGGCAACGGCGGGTTCCCCCAGCGGCTCCGCAGCCACTCCTCGCGGACACTGAGCCGGCACGCATGATCCAGAAAAAAGTCTGCATGCTCGGGTCGTTCTCGGTAGGCAAGACCAGCCTGGTCCGCCGCTTCGTCGACAGCATTTTTGACGACAAATATCACACCACCATCGGCGTGAAGGTCGACAAGAAAGTGGTAACCACAAGCGGCCAGGACGTCACCCTGGTGCTCTGGGACATTCACGGTGAAGATGTCTATCAGAAGATGCGTATGTCCTACCTTCGCGGAATGTCCGGTTACCTGCTCGTCGCCGACGGCACGCGCCGCCAAACTCTCGACGACGCGTTGTCCTTGAATGAACGCGTGGTCCAGGAATTTGGCAAACTTCCCTCGCTCCTCCTGCTGAACAAATATGACCTCACGGATCAATGGGAAATCGATTCGGCGCAAGAATCGAAATTGACTGCCGCCGGCTGGAATGTTCTTCATACCAGCGCGAAAACCGGCGATTCCGTCGAAAAGGTCTTCTTGCAACTCGCCCAAGAGGCGCTGGGTAGATAAGTGGCTGCTAGCTCCATTTTTGAATCGTTCTTCGCGAGCCAGGGATTCGCGCTATTCGAATTCGTTGGTGACGAAGCGTTCCGGCTAATTGGAAACTGGCCTCCCTGGTGCCAGTCGGCCTGGGGCGATATTCCTGGTGACACCGAACACCTTCGCCTTGGCGAAGTCTCTCCGTTTCTAGAAAATTTCCTCTTCGATGCGGAAGAATTCTGGAATTCTAACGCGTCGGGATCGGCCAACTCGGGAAATTGGTCCGAACGCGATTCGGCCGGCCGCGAGATTCCTCTCGAAGCCTCGGCATACCTGCTGGACGGCAAGCGCCTGTTGATCGTCCGCAATCTTTCCGAAACATTTGCGCAGCAACAGGAGCTGTTTCAAATCGCGCGCGATTCCCTTCTGGTCCACGAAAAGCTCCTGCGCGAAATTCAGAAGAAAGAAATTCTGCTGCATTGCATTGTTCACGATCTCACCCAGCCGCTCAGCGCCATGAACGGCGTTTTTCATCTGCTCGAACGCGAGCATCTGCCCGCCCAACTCAAAAAATACGTAAAGGCCGGCGAACGCGAATCGCAGCGCCAGGAGCTGATGATTCGCGGAATCCTGGAGGCTTTCTCGAGCGACCTCGCGGCCCAGAATTCGTCGCCAGAAAAGACCGGCGAATCCCCGGATCTGGCCGAATGCGCGCAGCGCGCCGTCCACGACTTCTCCACGGCGTTTCGCGATCATGACGTTCGCCTCCGCTTCGACTCACGCGTGAATAAATCGGCGGACTGGCGTGTCGCCGGTGACGCCGCGCGGCTCGATCGCATTTTTGGCAATCTGCTCGAGAACGCCATGCGCTACAGTCCCCGAGGCACCACCGTCACCGTGGGCGTGGAAGACCAGCGCGGATTCGTGCTGGCCTTCGTCGATGACCAAGGCCCGGGTCTGCCGAAGAACCAAGCGGAAACTCAACTTTTTGCGCTGTTCTCGAAGGGTAAATCGCAAGCCGGGAAAGCTGGCCTGGGGCTCTACTTCTGCAAAATTACCGTCGAACGCTGGGGCGGCGCAATTGGCGCCGAGACGCGCACACAGGGTGGTTCGCGGTTCTGGTTTCGCCTGCCTCGATCCGAGAAGACCGCTCCGGGCGCTGAGTTGGTCGAATCGAAAAAATCCGCATCGCGCGAAAAGCGCCGCGAAAAACAGAAACCAGCCAAGCGGCTTCGAGTCCTGGTGGCCGACGATGCCGAACTCAACCGTGATCTGGTCGTCGAGCTCTTGGAGAGACGCGGCCATATCGCCATTGGCGTAGCGGATGGCCGTCAAGCTGTCGCCGAGCTGGAAAAGCATGATTTCGATGTGCTGCTGATCGACGAAGAAATGCCCAACATGACCGGCCTGCAGGCGACGCAAGCCATACGCAAGCGCGAAGCCGGGACGGCGCTCCATCAGGTCATCATCGGCATTTCCGGCCACGCCATGGAAGAAGACGAGCAGCGCTTCCGCGAAGCCGGCATGGACGCGCTTCTTCCAAAGCCCGTTCATATGCAGAAGCTATACGAAGTGGTTGAATCCACCGCTGCGCGTGCCGGGAAAAAACCTCAACCGCGCGCGGCGGACGCAACGCCAGAGGTGCTGATTACTTCTCCGGCTGCGTCATCAGCGTCGGTGTCAAACTCGATTCCCCGGCCATCGGGTGACGTAATCGGACACCTACATCGTTCCACCGGCGGAAACGAAAAGCTGATGCGTTCTCTTGTCGCAATTTTGCTCGCCGATGCCCCAAAGACGCTCGCGCAGATCGGCCGGGCCATTGCGCAGAACAATGCCGCGGAACTTGGCGCGGCCTCTCACTTGCTCAAAGGTTCGCTCGCGATTTTTGGCGCGGCCAAAGCTGTGGAATCCGCTCGCAGTCTTGAAACGATGGGAAAAACCGCGAATCTGAGAGAAGCGCCTCTCGAATTCCGCACACTCGAAACCGAGTTCGCGCTTCTGCGAACCGCGCTCCTCCCTTTAATTTCGAAACCGAAATCCTCAAAGCCACCGCGTCCAAACGCGAAGCGCACGCTGAAACCGCCCGTGAAGCGCCGCGGGCGCTAGCGTCGATTGCCGGCCATTCCTGCTGACTCATCCGGTAACCATTCTGTCCAGCCGCTTGCCACCACCCTCCCACGGGCCGATACTCGAAGCATGAGCAACCGATTCCGATTCGCCATCGGCGTGGCCAGCCTGAGCGCCCTTCTGACGCCGTGCGTGCTGCGCGCCGACGAAATAAAACTGAGGGATGGCTCGAAGATTACCGGCACGATCGTCGGATTCGAAGAGAACTCGTTCAAAATCAAGACCAGTTATGGCTTCGCGATCGTGCAGAAGGACCAAGTCGTCTCGATCATCGTTGCCGACGCGGCCAAAGGGCCCGCGCCGACAAACGACAAATCGAAGACCGATGCGGCCGCCCTGGCAGCCGCGCCGTCTGCGAAACAGCCCAAACAGGATCGCTCCATCGCGCCGGCGGTCGCAGCCACACCTTCCACAGTGACTAAGCCAGCGGATGCTCAGCCTGACGCCACGGTCAAAGCTGCAAATGTTCCGGTCGTTCCCCCGCCCGTGCCACCGAAGCCTGCGGCCGCCGAACCGGTGCGCGAGCAAGTTGTCGGCAACACCTACACCAATGAAACCTACGGCTTCCAAATGTACAAACCACCGGACTGGAAAGTGATCGAAGGCGCAAGGACGTTGCTGCCGGGCTCGATTACGGCGATGGGAACCGATGATCAGACAACTTACCTGCTGATCGGCCAGGAAACCGCGGGAAAATCGCTCACCACGGATATTAATGCGACCGATCATCGCTTGCGCGACATCCTCGATAATTTCCGCCCGCTCGATGAAAAGCGCGTGACGATTTCCGGTGTCACGGCCATCGAGCGCCACTTCCGCGGCAGCGTGGATCAGCGCGACTGGTCCGGAGTGGTGGTCTACATTCCGCGCGACACGCGCGTGTACACGATCTTCGGCATGACGCGCGCGGACACAGACCTCGTGCAGATCCAGGAGAATATAATCTCTCGCGCCATCTCCAGCCTGCAATTCACCAAGTAGCGCGTCGTTTCTTCCGCGCTTGCAACCAGCCCACGAGAATGCGTAACTAACGGAATGGTGCAGACGAAATTTCTGGTCGCCGCGCTCGCACTCGCTTTGCTTGCAATTCTCGGCGCGCGCGGCGAGCAGAATAGCGCTCCGTCTGGGAACGCTGCTTGGCCAGCCGCGCAAAATGAAAGCGCATCCGCTCCCACGTTCTACCGCGATGTGTTACCCCTCCTGCAGCAGCATTGCCAGAACTGCCATCGAGAGGGCGAAATCGCACCAATGTCGCTGGTTTCCTACGACGAGGTCCGTCCTCGTGCGCGCCTGATCGCGAGTGCGGTCAGTGAACGCAAGATGCCTCCCTGGTTTGCGGACCCTCGGTTCGGTCACTTCTCCAACGATCCGACGCTCACGCCGCAGGAAATCGCGACGCTCATTGCATGGGCAAATGCCAATGCGCCGGCAGGCGATCCGCGCGACGCTCCTCCCCCGCGGCATTGGGCCAAGGTTTGGAATATTCCCGAGCCCGATCGAATCGTGACGATGGCGAAACCGGTTGCCTTGCCGACCAACGGCGATGTGGATTACACCTACGAAATCGTTCCGACGAAGTTCACCCACGACCAGTGGATACAAATGTCGGAGGTTCGCCCATCGAGTCGCGAAAATGTACACCACGCGGTTGTATACATTCGTCCGCCGGGCTCGAAATGGCTGCGCGGCGCGCCGGTTGGAATCCCCTTCACGGCGGCGGATCTCACCGACGACGAAGCCCGCCACGGCGCGCACTGGACCGACGCAGATATTTTGCTGGTTTACGCGCCCGGAAGCTTGCCGGATCAATGGCCTGCGGGAATGGCGAAGTTCGTTCCGGCGGGATCGGATCTCGTGTTTCAGATGCACTACACGACGCACGGCCACGCGACGAGCGATCAAACCAGCGTCGGAATTGTCTTCGCGAAGGAACCTCCGAAGCAGCGCGTACTGACGCTGCAACTGACGAACGACCACTTCGTGATTCCACCCGGCGCGGACAACTTTCGAGTGGAAGCGCGCGGCTCGCTACCGAACGATGCGCTCCTGCTCAGTTTTCTGCCGCACATGCATCTGCGCGGAAAAACCTTCGAGTACAACATTCTTCGTCGCGACGAAAAACCCGAAACTCTGCTGCGCGTGAATTGGGATTTCTATTGGCAGATGAGCTATCGGCTTGCAGGACCTTTGCCATTGAAAGCAGGAACGGAATTGCAGGCTGTCGCCTGGTATGACAATTCCGAAAATAATCCGCACAATCCTGATCCCGAAGCGACGGTGCGCTGGGGCGATCAAACCTACGATGAAATGATGGTGGGATTTTTCGATGTCGCGGTGGACGCAAAAATCGACAAGTGGAACTTTTTCATTCGATCAAACGGCGAGCGATAAGCGCCAAGAGCAGCCCGGCTCCTACGATTTGTTCGTTCCTATTTTCCAGTCTCTAGAATCTAGTGACTTCGGTGAAATGGAAGTCGCGAATTTTCATCGCCGGAACAACCATGTCGAAAGATTCTTCTCCTGACGCGCGAATGGACCGGCCCATCATCTCGACGTTGGAGAGCGCCGCGAGAATACTTTGATTGAATCTGAAATTGCGGACGCCGCCCGCGATCTTGCCGTTCTCCACGAGGAACGTGCCATCGCGCGTCATGCCGGTGATCACTTTTTCGTACGGCTCGACTTCACGGATATACCAGAAACGGGTCACCAGGACACCGCGTTCGGTGGAAGCGATCATTTCCGCGACGGATTTGTCGCCGCCCGCGAAAACCAAGTTCGTTGGCGCTTCGCCGTGTTCGTTGGGCAGCGTGAAGCCGTGGCCGGTCGCCTTGGTTTTCATTTTTTTCGCGGACGCGCGCGAGTAGACCAGATTCTTCGGCACGCCGCGATCGACCAATAAGACGCGCTGGCGCGGCATCCCTTCTCCATCCCATTCCGGGCCCACCTGCAGCGGATGATAGGCGTCATCCCAGAGGGTGATGTTATCGCCAAAAACTTTTCGGTCCATGCGGTCATTCAGGCAGGAGCGCTTGTCGTGCACCGCCGTGGCCGAAAAATCGTAAAAAAGCGAGCCCGCGAAATCGAGCGTGGCCGAAGGTTCGAGAATCGCAGTGTAGTGGCCGGGCTTCAACTCGATCGGATTGCGGGAGGTGGCGGCTTTATGGCTGGCGCTGGCAGCCAGGGCGTCCGGATCGATATCGGCAACGTCCGAGGCGCTCAGCTTCGCCCAGCCGGAGGAATTGGGTTCGAGAATCGTGATCGAGAACTGCGCGTCCGTGTGATCGTGGCGAGCAAATAAGCCCTTCGAATTTGCCAATAACGTGCGGTCAAAACCCGTCACAAAAATTCCCGCAGCGGTCTGTTTTTGCTTGTCGGCGAATTTGCAGACACGCGCGACGGCGCGGGCGCGATCTTCGGGCGTCGCTTCCGCCGTGGCTCTGACGAAATGATCGACTTTCTTATATTTCTGCCGCGGGAGCAGCGGCAGCAAATCCGGATTCTTGGGCTGATGGCGCGCGAGGCTGCTGGCCACCGCGATTACGCGCCGAAGCGAATCATCGTCGGTCTTGTTGGTTGTCGCGCGGGCGGTACGGCCGTCAAGCACGACGCGAACGGAGATGCCCAGGGTGTGTTCGGCCACATTCTGGTGGATGGTATTGTTCGCAAAACGCGTCAAGGCGTCGACACTCAAATCAATTTCGACTTCGGTTTCGTCCGCGTCACTGAGTTTCAGCAAGCGCGTGGCGAGACTTTCCATCTCCGCGACGCTGAATCGGCCCGGATCACGATGCTTAGCGGATACGCGGCGCCTGGGGCGCAACTTGTTTTTCGCGAGAGTCATTTCGAGAAGGCGACTCCGACCCTGACGTTTCGAAATCGTGAAGGAGACGCGCCGTGGCCCGTGCCCATGGTTTGCATGGGCTGGCCTTTGCCGCAATTGGGCGTTCCCCACAGCGTCCAATGCTCGCGCGAACAGATGGCGTCGCAAGTGTTCCAGAATTCCGTGGTGATTCCGCTGTAGCTCGGATTCTTGATCATCCGGCCTTTCTTCCCGCCTTTAATCTCCCAACCGATCTCGGTTGAAAACTGAAATTGGTAGCGGCGATCGTCGATGGACCAGGAGCGATTCGTCTCCATTAGGATCGCGTCGTCGGTATCGGCAATTAAGTCGTCATACTTCCATTCGCCCGGGTTGATACTGATATTCGTCATGCGCACCATCGGCAAGCGGTTCCAGCTCTCGGTGCGCATGGTTCCGTTGGAGCGCGTTTCGCCAATCGACGACGCCAGTTCGCGATTGCTCAAATACCCGGTGAACAGGCCGTTAGTGATAATCGGGATGAGTTGTGCGGGCACGCCTTCATCGTCGTACGCGAAGGTGCCCAAGCCAGAGCCGTGCGCGAGGCGCGCATCGGCGACGATATTCACGATGTCCGAGCCATATTTCAATTTGCGAAGTTTTTCCGTCGTCAAGAAACTCATGCCGGCGAAATTAGCTTCCTGGCCTAAAACGCGGTCGAGCTCGATGGGGTGGCCAACCGATTCGTGAATTTGCAATCCCAGTTGCGAGCCGCCGAGAATAATTGTTTTGGTTCCTTCGGGACACTGGAGTGCGGAGTGAAGCTCGACCGATTCCTCCGCGGTAGGTTGCGCGTGGCCCACCAGATCGAGTGATTCAACCAGCTCGTAGCCCTGCAGGGCGTGCTGGCCGCCAAAACTATTCGGATAGGAACGCTTCTGAATTTCGCTTTCCGCAAAGGTCGTCGCCACGATTCCCGCGCCGGAATGCATTTTCAACTGATGAATCCGCGATCCAATGCTCGAGACGAAGAGCTGGTCGATGCACTTGAAGGACATCATACCTTCGGCGATGGTGACGCCTTTCACCCGGCGCATTTCTTGGTCGGCAGCCAGCAGCAGATCGATTTGACGTTCGACGGGAATCTGAAAGGGGTCTTTCAGGAAAGGATTCTGCCAGGTATCGACGTAGGCCGCTTCAGGCGCCAGCGAAACGTCATGGCGCTTGGCCAACGACGACGCCTTGGCAATGGAAACGGCTTCGGCGGCGCAGGCCTGGACGCCTTCGCGGGTCAGCCGGTCGGTTGAGGCAAAGCCCCAAGCACCATTGGCGATGACGCGGATACCTATTCCAAGAGTTTCGCTTTCAAGGATCGTTCCAACCTCGCCGTTTTTGGTGCTGATTTCTCGCTGGCGGATATCCATGACGCGCGCGTCCGCGTAGGTGGCGCCGCGCCGCTTCGCGGTGTCGAGCGCCCAATTTCCCCAGTCCTGCATCATGCGCGGGGGACCCGGGGGCGCGAGAGAGACATGAAATCCCGTCCAAATCGGAGTGGAAACATCGATAGGAGTCTAATCGCAACACGGGGAGTTATGTTGCGGTTAGAAAATGTCATGTATCTGTATTTGCTGTCAGTTACGGCGATTTCTGAATGCGGTCGTGTTGCGATTAGAAACTCACATGCAGGCACGACGAGGACGCTGGCGAACTTCGCCACCGACTTACCCCTCTTCACGGATGGGGCGGCCAAGGCGCGCTCGCGGACGACCTGTTTTTGCCAATGTTGCGGAGTCACTCGCGCATTTTAACACAGCGCAGAACTCGATGTCGCGAGCGGCTCGTGTAGGGCCGATGGCTGGGCAACGCGACTTACCTTCCCTGACGATCGAGCGTCTATAGGTGTGAGATACAGCTTTGCGTCCGCATGGGGTGTGCATATCGCAACGCGGCTTGCGCATCAAAAACGACATTTTCGCGCTTCTGTCTAATACAATAGTTCCCCTTGAGTTTTGGAGCCAACTGCAGTGACACCATCGTGTTTTCGATTCAATCGAACCCAGAACCCGCTTCGCCGTGTGACGGGCACGCGCCTTCTGGCGTTAACAGCCCTGCTGTGCGCCGGGACCTTAATCGCAGGGTGTGAGCAAAAGCAAGCCGCAGGCAACGAGGAACAACCTCGTGTGGCGGTAAAAACGGCCGTGATCGCGCCCGTAACGATTCCCGAATCATCGGAATACCTTGCGACGCTCAAGTCCCGTCATTCGACCTTGCTGAACCCGGAGGTCGAAGGACAGGTCACCGGCATATTTGTGAAGTCCGGGGACCGCGTCAAAGCCGGGACCGCGCTGATGCAGATCGATCCGCTGAAGCAGCAGGCCACCGTCGGAAGCCAGGATGCGGCGCGCGCCGCCCAGGAAGCCAACGTTCGTTTCGCGCAGATTCAATGGGAGCGGGCGCAGAAGCTTTTCGAAGCGGGAGTATCCAGCAAGCAGGATTACGACCAGGCGAAGACGAACCTTGACACCGCGCAGCACCAGCTGACCTCCCTCGAAGCGCAAGTCCAGGAACAGCAGGTGCAGTTGCACTACTACCGGGTACTGGCTCCCACCGACGGGATTGTGGGAGATATTCCGGTACAAGTCGGCGATCGGGTCACGACTGCGACCACGCTTACAACCGTCGACCAGCCCGGTGCCCTGGAGGTGTACATCAATGTTCCGGTGGAGCGCTCCAAGGATCTGAAGGTGGGACAGAAGGTTCAGTTGCTGGATACGGAAGGCAACGTCATCACCGAGAGTCCGATCGATTTCATCTCGTCGGAAGTGGACAACGGTACGCAGTCCGTCCTGGCCAAAGCGACGGTGAAAAACAGCGCGGAGACGTTGCGGACGTCGCAATTCGCCCGCGCGCGCATTATCTGGCGAGTACACGATGGCGCGGTGATTCCGGTCCTGGCCGTGCAGCGCATCAACGGGCAATTTTTCGCATTTGTGGTCGATGGCAGCGGCCAAAACGAGGTGGCGCACCAGAAGATCGTGCACCTCGGCGAAATGATCGGCAATAACTACCGAGTGCTGGACGGGCTGCAGACCGGCGACCGCGTGGTGATCGAAGGGGCGCAGGATTTGATCGACGGCATGCCGGTGACGGAAATTTCGCGATCTTCAAACGGAAAGGCCGCGTCTTGATCCCGGGCCACGCGTCGTTGATGGGCGCCCCGAAAAGGCCGGCGTAGAAATGTTTGTCGATTTCTTCATCCGGCGCCCCGTTTTCGCCACGGTTTGCGCGCTGCTGATCATTCTGGCCGGCGCGGTAACGATTCCCACGCTTCCGGTCGCGCAATTTCCCAACCTTGCGCCACCGCAGGTGAGCGTCAGCACGTTCTATAACGGCGCGAACGCGCAGTCCGTGGAAACCTCGGTAACGACGCCGATCGAGCAAGCCATCAACGGCGTCGAGGGCATGAAGTACATGACCTCGACGAGCGGCAATGACGGCTCGAGCGGCATCAACGTGACGTTTGACATCACGCGCAACATCGACTTGGCCGCTGTGGACGTGCAAAACCGCGTGAATCAGACCCTCGGCCGCCTCCCCAACGAGGTGAAAACCGCGGGCATAACGATCAGCAAGTCTTCCAGCAATTTCGTGTTTGGCGCGGGCGTGTATTCCGAGCACGGAGAGTACGACAGCCTGTTTCTGAGCAACTACATCGACCTGTATGTGCGAGACGCACTGAAGCGCGTCCCGGGGGTCGCCGACGTTCAGAATTTTGGCGAACGCAAATATTCGATGCGTCTGTGGCTCGACCCGCTGCGCATGGCGGCTCGCAACCTGACGGCAACGGACATTCTCAGCGCGCTCACGGAGCAAAACGTGCAGGTGAGCGCCGGGCAGGTCGGGCAGCCACCTTCGCTGGCGGGGCAAAGCTACCAAATCAGCGTGCGCGCGGTTGGGCGACTGGTCGAGCCGGCGGAATTCGAAAACATTATTTTGAAAACGGGCACAGACGGAAATCTGGTCCGCCTACGCGATATCGGGCGCGCCGAGCTTGGCGCCGAAGATTACAGCAGCAATCTTCGTTTCAACGGCCACGACGCGGTCGGCTTCGGAATCACGCAATTACCGGGGGCCAACGCGCTGACCGTAGACAAAGCGGCGAAGGCCGAGCTGCAGCGACTCTCGAAACACTTCCCTCCCGGCATCAAGTACGCGGTGGCGTTCGATACCACAACGGTGGTGGGCGAGTCGATCAAAGACGTTCTCTACACTTTGCTGGAAGCTATCGTTCTCGTGGTGCTGGTGATTTTCGTCTTCCTGCAGGATTGGCGCAGTACCTTCATTCCGGCGATTACGATTCCCGTTTCGCTCGTCGGGACGCTGGCGTTCATAAAAATTCTGGGCTTTTCGATCAACACGCTCACGCTCTTCGGACTGACGCTGGCAACCGGCCTGGTGGTCGATGATGCGATCGTGGTGATCGAAAACGTGCAGCGGCATATCACCGAAGGCATTTCCGAGTCGCACAACGCTGCATCGATCGCGATGAAAGAAGTTGCGGGAGCCGTGGTGGCAACATCTCTGGTGCTGGTGGCGGTTTTCGTTCCGGTGGCGTTCTTCCCCGGGACCACGGGCATTCTGTTCCGCCAGTTCGCGCTGACCATTGCGTTTTCGGTTTCCATTTCCGCATTCAACGCGCTGACCTTGACGCCGGCGCTTTCCGCCATTTTTCTGGGGCACGAACACGTCATTCGCAGCCGGATCTTTGACGTCTTCAATAAGGGACTGGCCGGCTTCAGCCGCGGATATCAGAGCCTGCTGCGTTTCATTCTTCGTTTCGAGTACGTCGCGGTTGTCCTATTCTTCTGCGGCCTCGGACTCACCTATTGGGTGTATCAGCATGTTCCCAAGGGTTTCATTCCGGCGGAGGATGGCGGGTACCTGATCATCGCAGTCCAGGCGCCCGCGGGCGCAAGCCTGGACTACACCACGGCCATTTGCGCTCAGGTGGAAGGGATACTGGCCAAAGTTCCAGAAATGGACAGCGCGTTTTCGGTTGCGGGGTTTAGTTTCGGCGGGAGCGCTTCCAATCGCGCTCTGATTTTCGCTGGCTTGAAGGATTTCGATCAGCGCAAGGGCCAAGAACACTCCGGCGACGCCGTGCTGGAGCGGCTGCGCGGTCCGCTGTCTGGAATTTCCGGCGCACAAGTCGTGCCATTCGCTCCGCCGGCCGTTCAGGGACTGGGGCAGTTCGGCGGGTTTCAGTTTGTGCTGGAGGACCAAGGCGGTTCATCGATGCAAGCGCTCGCCAACATGACCCAGAAAGTGATCCAGGAAGGAAACAAGAATTCCAACCTCACCGGCTTGTTCACCAGCTTCAGCGCCAACGATCCGCAATTCGTGCTGACCTTCGATCGCGAGAAAGCGAAAGCGCTGGGCGTGCCGCTCAGTCAGATTACGGATGCGCTGCAGGTTTACATGGGTTCAGTGTACGTCAACGATTTCGAATTCAATAGCCGCGCGTACCGCGTGTACGTGCAAGCCGATAAGCAATTCCGGGCCGAGGCGCGCGACTTGAAGCAGTATTACGTGCGCTCCGACAAAGGAACGATGGTGCCACTCGAAAACCTGGTCGCGCTGAAACAAGAAGCGTCGCCCCAGGTGATCAGCCACTACAACCTGTTTCGTGATGCGGAAATCGATGGGTCCGCCGCTCCAGGACGCAGTTCCGGAGACGCGATCATCGCGATGGACAATCTCGCGACGAAGACTCTGCCGCCGGGTTTCGCGTATGAATGGACCGGCTTGTCGCTGGAAGAAATTCAATCCGGCAGCCAGGCGGCGCTGCTGTTCGGTCTCGGCGTTCTGGTGGTTTACCTGACGCTGGCCGCCCAGTACGAGAGCTTTTCGCTTCCCTTTATCGTGCTTCTCGCGGTGCCGATGGCACTCCTGGGGGCCATCGGCGCGCAGGCGCTTCGCGGCCAGGACAATGACGTGTATTGCCAGATCGGCCTCGTCATGCTCATCGGCCTTTCCAGCAAAAACGCGATCCTGATCGTCGAATTTGCCGAGCAGCTCCGCGAAAAAGGACGCAGCATCGCTGGAGCTGCGCTGGAGGCGGCGGCCATTCGCCTGCGCCCGATCCTGATGACGTCTCTCGCCTTCATTCTCGGCGTGCTTCCGCTAGTTCTGGCGGAAGGAGCCGGCCGCATCAGCCGCCGCTCTGTCGGCACCACCGTGTTCGGAGGCATGATCGCGTCGACGTTTCTTAATTTGATTTTCATCCCCGTTCTTTACGTTCTGATCCGACGCCTGCAGTCGGGTTTCAAGGAAGAAACCCATGCCACTCGACCAGCCCTCTCGTCCGAACCCTACGATTAAACAAAAAAAGGCCGGTCCAAAGACCGGCCCCTTGAGATTTGCACGACAGTTGAGTGAAGACTAGGTGCCTTCGTTCCAACTGGCCAGGTAGTGCTCCTGGTCCGCGGTGAGCTTGTCAACGTGAACGTTCATGGATTCGAGCTTGAGTTTGGCGATTTGGCGGTCGATGGGTTCGGGGACCGAGTACACCTGCGCTTTCAGGTCCTTCGCGTTCTTGACCAGATATTCGGACGCGAGCGCCTGGTTCGCGAAGCTCATGTCCATTACGACCGCGGGGTGGCCTTCGGCTGCGGCCAGGTTAATCAGGCGGCCTTCGCCAAGCAGGTAAATCTTGCGCCCGTCTTTCATGGCGTATTCATCCACGAAGGGCCGCGCGATTTTCTTCGAGCTGGCTAGCTTTTCGAGCGCCGGGATATCGATCTCGACGTTGAAGTGGCCGGAATTGCAAACCACTGCGCCATCGCTCATCTTTTCGAAATGTTCCTGCGCGATGACGGATTTGTTGCCGGTCACGGTGATGAAAATTTCGCCGATCTTGGCCGCGTCGGCCATGGGCATCACGCGGAAACCATCCATGATGGCTTCGAGCGCGCGCGTGGGATTGATTTCGGTGACGATCACGTCCGCGCCGAGACCCTTGGCACGCATCGCCACGCCGCGTCCGCACCAGCCGTAGCCGGCGATAACCACGCGCATGCCGGCGATCAGCATGTTCGTGGCGCGAATCACGCCGTCAATCGTGGATTGACCCGTGCCGTAGCGGTTGTCGAAGAGATGCTTGGTCAGCGCGTCGTTCACGGCGATGACGGGATACTTCAGCGTGCCGTCCTTAGCCATGGCGCGCAGGCGAATCACGCCGGTGGTGGTTTCTTCGGTGCCGCCAATGATATTGGGCACCAGTTCCGGGTGCTTGGTCAGCAGCTGGGTGACAAGGTCCGCTCCGTCGTCCATGGTGATTTGCGGCTTATGGTCGATGGCTGCGGCAATGTGGGCGTAGTAGGTCGCGTTGTCTTCGCCTTTGATGGCGTAGGTCGGGATGCCGTAGTCCTTCACGAGCGAAGCCGCAACTTCGTCTTGGGTTGAAAGAGGATTCGAGCCGCAGAGCACCAGGTCGGCGCCGCCGTCACGCAAGGTGATGGCGAGATTGGCCGTTTCGCTGGTGACGTGCAAGCACGCCGACATGCGAATACCCTTCAGGGGCTGGTCCTTGATGAATTGCTTGCGGATCAATTGCAGGACCGGCATTTGCTGATTGGCCCATTCGATCTTGCGCTTGCCTTTCTCGGCCAGCGAGATGTCTTTTACATCGCCTGCTAACTTCGTTGCTGTTTCCACTTGAGCCTCTCTTGAATTTAGATCGTGAAGAGCAAAAAACAAAAGCGTTTACGTGCAGCCGCTACGAAGGCATCGGCGAATGCACACAGGCAAGACTGGCTGTGCTACTCACGGCCGTGCCACTGAACTAGTTGCGCGCGACTGCTACTGCGCCGCGGCTGCCCGCTTCTTTGCGGATGGCGTCGGCCTTGTCCGTTTTTTCCCACGTAAAACCAGGGCCAGTTCGCCCGAAATGGCCGTACGCCGCTGTCTGGCGGTAGATCGGGCGGCGCAGGTCGAGGGTTTCGATGATTCCCTTCGGCGTGAGTTTGAAGAAGGCGCGAATCAGTTCGGTAATCTGCGAATTCGGAATCGTTCCGGTGCCAAAGGTATCGGCCATGACGGAAACCGGCTCAGCGACGCC
>Ga0302325_10004534_pt1 | contig 32054 bp, 31 predicted proteins | sample Palsa_T0_2_FD_201948 | JGI IMG/M metagenome (GOLD analysis project Ga0302325, IMG submission 201948) | Peat permafrost microbial communities from Stordalen Mire near Abisko, Sweden - Palsa_T0_2 | ecosystem: Environmental > Terrestrial > Soil > Palsa > Peat permafrost | place: Sweden: Abisko... | reverse complement strand
ATAATCGAGAATGCTTCCATGGGCGTGAGCTGCGCTAATTGCGGAGGGTTGACGTGCAGATGCTTCAGGGCGTCGATGGCGGGGTCGCTGATGATGTCCCACAACTTGCCGGCGAACACTAGCGCAAATACGAATGCCGCGGCGAGACCGTAGAGAGCCTTGATAATCCGGCTGCGCAGCTCCTCCAGATGTTCCATGAAGGACATGCGCAGCATGCTGTCCTCTTCTTCGTCTTGTGGGCTCACGGCCGGCGGCGGAGGCGGAAGTCCGGGCGGGCGGCGAATCAGACCGGACTCGGTCATCACCTCGACCGTAGGTGTGTGGACAACTTCGGCGTCGGAGACCGGACGCCCGGCCTCGGGCGCTCCTTCGCCGTCGGGAGGAGGAACTCCCTGCTTGTCGTCTTCCATACTTCCTTACGTTTCTTTACGTGTCGTCTTACGTATTAATGGATTCCGGCGCGGCTGGTTCACTGACGCTGTGGCCGGAGCCGTTGACTGTCCGCGGTACGGTTCCATTAACTTGCGCCTCGTTCGGAGACACGCTGGATTCGGCGCCCTGAGGTGCGGGTACGCTTACGGTGGATGGATTAGCTTCGATGGAATGCGGTTCGGCGCCGTGATAGGTCAGCGAATCGCTAAAGGAGGGGGAGTCGTATGCGTTGTAGTGGTTGTAAATCTCGTTGGTATAGCTTCGAGTAACGTCCTTGATGGACTCGCCTTCTTTTTCCAATTCCCGCATGTGGCTATCAAACGTGGCTTTGAGTTCGGCTTGTGCGCGCCGGAACTCCGTCATCGCCTTTCCGATCGTCTTGCCGAGTTCGGGCAGCTTTTTTGGACCGAACAAAACAAGGGCGACCAGAAGGATGACGACCATTTCCTGAACACCCACGGGACCCATGCGATAACCTCCGCTTTCATGATAGCAGGGCCAACCGCGGCCGGCGGAAGTACATCAACCCCTGGCAATTGCGAACGCTCGATGGTTAGGTGACGCTGGAAGACGGAATTCGTTTGTGCTTCGAGAGCTTCCGGAGCGATGTTCTTTGAGGGCGCGTGGTAACGCCTGAACGTGGCCGGCTTCGTGAGGCAGCCATTTAGCCGTTCGCTTCCGCCGCTCAAATTCGGCAGCCTCGGCTTCAAGCGCGTGAATGATCTGCGCGTTCAAGCTCCGGCCCTGCTCTTTGGCGGCTCGCTTCACCGTCTGGTAGACTTTTTCGGGCACGTTCTTGAGCGTGATGTTCATGGAACCATTTTGGAACCGTTGGAGGCCGTGTGCAAGGGTCGCCCTTACGAGAAGGAAGCGGCCAAAATAGTATGATTGACCGAAGCACATGTTGAAAAAGACTGCGTTTATTCTTGCCTCCTTGATCGCACCATTCGTCGCGCACGCCCAGCACAAGGCGCCGCCTCCGCCGAAATCGCTGCGCTTGTACGTTTTCGACTGCGGCAGCCTGGACATCTCCGATCCGGAGCGCTTTCGCTTCAAAAAAGAGGAACTGGCGACCACGAATTTGTCGGTTGGCTGCTACCTGATCGTGCATCCCAAAGGAACGCTGATGTGGGATGTCGGCGCAGTGCCGGATAGCGCGCTGAAACCGGGCCAGAAGTCGGCGCTGGAAGGATATGCCACGATCACTGAAACTCTGAAGTCGCAACTGGAAAAGATCGGCTATGAGCCGTCGGACATCGAGTTTCTGGCGTTCTCCCACTACCACTACGATCACGTTGCCAACGCCAATGAGTTTGCGAGCGCAACCTGGCTGGCGCGCAAGGTTGAGCGTGACGCCATGTTCGCCCCGACGCTGCCCGACAAGAAGATGAATCCGGCCAACTATTCGGCGCTCAAGAACAGCAGGACCATTATCATTCCAACCGACGATTACGACGTCTTCGGCGATGGAACTGTCGTGATGAAGCTTGCGCCCGGCCACACGCCCGGGCATCAGGTTTTGTTCTTGAAGCTGGCCAAAACCGGCCCGGTGGTGTTAAGCGGCGATCTGTATCACTATCCCGAAGAGCGCAAATTGAAGCGCGTGCCGACGTTTGAAACCGATCAGCAGCAAACGGTGGAGACACGCGAGAAGATCGAAGCGTTTCTGAAGGAGAGCGGGTCCCAGCTTTGGATCCAGCACGACTATATCTCCAACGCGAAGCTAAAGAAAGCGCCGCAGTTTTACGAATAACGTACATGCGGCGCATGGCAGGGTTCCTTCTGATCGCAAGCCTCGGGTTTGCGCAGCCCCAACAGCCATTCCAAACACAGTCGCCGGCCAGCGTCGTGTATGGCGCGAACAAGGACGGCCGCGAGACCGTCGAGATCACAAATGTCGCCTATGAAGTGACCAGCACTGGTGTGCCCGGCCGTCCACAGAACGAGCGATTGTTGTTGCGCACCACCACGCGCACCAAACAGGTTATCGACGAAATTGGCCTGGAGGCATCCACGACGGTCGAAGCTTGGCCGTTGGGCGTGGAGCCGAAACAGAAACCGTTGTATTCGTTGCAAGCCGCCGGCACGGATGGCAGGACTGTGGACGGTGCGCTCCTGGTGATCCTGCGCGGGCTGGAAGATACGGAATGGTGGTCGATTTACAAACTGGGCACGGGCGGGCGGCTGTTTGATACCTATGTGCCGCTGCTCGGGTTCTCTATCCGGCGGGACATTCAGACCATGCGCTACGCGGGCCTGGAAGTGCCGGATGACGACTCGCACGTCGTGGCGGTGCTGACCTATGCATCGGCGGAGCGCGTGCTGCGCCAAGCGTCGATCACAAGTGACGATCCCAAGCAGGCGCAGACGCTGCGGTCGTTCGCGGATGCCAGCCGGTCTCTCACGCTGGTAGAAACGCCCGCGCGCGCTTTAAGGATTTCGATTAGCCAGAACTATCCGTCGGCGCCGGACACTGTGTCACTGACGGTTCCGATTCTCCGCGACGATCTGGATCTGGCGCACGCCCAAATACCCGCCCGCCTGCACCTGACAGCCCGATCGCGTTAGGGTTGACGGGGCTGGCTGGAGGGCGGCACCAAGCCCTTAATGCGCAGGTAAACCACCATCTGCCCGTACATTTCGTTGTCGTGCGCGATGTTGAAGTTGAGCACGGCAAGTTTGGTGGCTTTCCGGGGTCCGAACAGCGTGACTTGGCTGGGGGCGTCGGCGTCCGTTAGCGCGTTATATGCGCCGTCGCAATAATCGAAGGACGCTTTGAGCGCCGCAACCAGGTCAGCCTTGGTGGTTTTTGTCCCAGCGTCGCCCTTCTTCTCCTCGCCTTTGGCGTTTCCACATAATGCCAATTGGACGTCGGCGATATGTCCGACGATCGCGCCATAGGTCCGTTCCGGCGGACTGGCTTTGAACGAATAGTCCGCTTCCGGCATCTCTTCGGCGGCCTTGGTGATCGTACTCTTGATGCCGTTGTAGCTGTTTTTGGCGTCAGTCGAGAGAGGATTTTGAGCGCTGAGGGCTGCGGCGCCGAGCAAAGCGCCCATCACAGTCATGGTGCAGATTCGATTCACGTGGTCTCCTTGCAATTAGATTTCATGCCGAAGTATACAACAAGTCGCCGGAAATGCGCGGAAACGTGAAATTGCGGGCGAGGTCCACAGTCTCCCGGCGGCTTCCCCTTGATAGAATCGACTCTTGGACTATCGAAGATGACGTATCGTTGGCTTCTCGCCGTTGCTATCTTCGTGCCCGGCAACGCGCAAGCCCAATGGCTCGACTACCCTCCTGCCGGTACACCCATGAAAGACGGGAAGCCCAATCTTTCCGCGCCCGCCCCGCGTGGCGCCGGCGGCAAGCCCGATCTGACGGGAGTCTGGGCGCACGAGCGCACATCCGCCGCCGAATTCAAGCGCATTCTCGGCCCTGCGTACGAGAAGGAATCTCAATCCGCGCTGCTCGGGATGGAACTGGAAGTGGTGCACAAGTATGGGCTCAACATCCTGCTCGATTTGAAGCCCGGCGAGTCCATTCTGACGCCCGCGGGAGAGGCCGCGATGAAGCGGCGGGCGGCCGAGCAGCGGGTCGATAATGTCTGCCATGGCGAGTATGGCTGGCCCGTGGCAGGGCTGCTTGCCGAGCCTTTCAAGATGGTTCAGGCCCCCAAAGAGACCATGATTCTGTACGAGGTGGACGGCCTGCACCGGCAGATTTTCGTGGATGGTCGCGAATTTCCGGCCACCTTCGAATTCCCGGCCTATCTCGGATATTCAATCGGCCGCTGGGATGGCGACACGTTCGTCGTCGAAACGCGGGGATTCAACGATCGCACACCGATCGACGGAATGGGCATCCCCGTAGCGAAGCAATGCATGTGACGGAACGCTACCACCGCCGGGACTTCGGACATCTGGACACCGAGTTGACTTTCGACGACCCTTCGCTGTACACGCGACAGTTCTCTGTGAAGATTTCCTACGATTTGATTCCCAACTACGACATCTTCGAAATGTTCTGTACGCAAAACGAGAAGGATCGTAGCCACATGGTCAAGTAACCACGCGTCGTCATTCTACTTCGCTCGACCGGTATAACCTTGGGCGAGCGCCGGAATTGCAATGATTTCGTTCCGCGCGCTGGGCGTTCCCCATCCGCCATAAAACACGATGCCGAAGAGCGTTTTCTTGTCGGGGCCGCCAAAGAACGTGCCGTGCAGGCCCTGCGGACCTGGAATGCTGCCGACGAACTTGCCGTCTGGCGCGAAGACATCCACCGACTTGCCGGTCGCAACGTAGACGCGGCCCTGCTGATCCACGGCGGAGCCATCGCCGCCCTCACCGCCCCGCAGTTTGGCGAACTCGCGCTGATTGGTTAGCGAGCCGTCAGGCTTCACGTCGAACGCGAAGACTACCGCGCCGTTGGTGACGTAGAGCGTCTTTTCATCGGGGCTTAAGATAATTCCATTGGCGAGTGGAACATCCTTGCCATACTGCGAGACCTCACCTTTCGGATCGGCGTAGAAAACTCCGCTACCCGTGGCGCCGGTAATTGAGATGTACACGCCGCCGCGCGCATCGGCGGACAAATCGTTCAGGACGCCACCGACACATTCGAGCGGCTCGCCATGGAACGACTTCGCCAGGATCTTTCGCTGCGGTTCCAGCTCTTCGATGGCCGAGCCAAGCCCGCGTTCAGCGATGAAGAGCGCGCCGTTCTTGCTGCGCGAGACCGCCCCGCCGGTGTTGGTGTCGCGATAGAGGACCTTGGCGAGGCCTGTTGATAAGTTAAGTTGCATCACGTTGCTCGCGTCATTGTTGGCGAACAACACCGTCCCGCTGCCGGCGGCGATGGGGCCATCCACGTTGTTGCCTTCCCACGACCACACCACCTTCCACGACTGCCCCGCGGCGAGAACGCCCGGAATTGCGGACGTGGTTGGAAGGACCGGCGGCGGCGCTGCGTTCGCGTCGGCCGACTGGGCGATGGGAATCGCGAACGGCTTGGGCGGATTCTTGCACCTAGCGAGCACGTTCTTCAGTCCGGGATTCTGCCAGCTCTGCAGGCTGCTGCCGCGCGGAAACGAAGACGCAGGAGACCCAGACGAAGGAGACCCAGACGGAGGAGACGAAGTCGAAGAACTCTGGGCTGAGACAACGGTTGCCGTAAAGCCAAGCACTGCGGCGAGAACGATTTGCGATTTCATTGCTCAAATTCCCTTCGATTTCACGTCCCAGTTCGGATTTGTGCAAAGGCTGCAGTTCTTACCGACGAACATCGCGCCGGCCTGCTTGTCGCCCTTGAAGGTCCACAGGAGCCAATTCGACGCGACATTGGCGTACTCGCCGCCGCCAGGATGAAAGACGGTCGCGGTGTGGCCGGCGTTGTGCCGGGCGCCGTAGAACGCCGGCACGTTGTTGATCAAGTCGAACGTCTCCGCCGACGTCGCCATCATGAAATCGGGTTCGCTGCCATTGATGAGCAGGACCGGCCCGTGCAATTTGGGGAGCGCTTCCGGGGTGGGAGCCAACGCCGGCGCAGCGCCGGAAGCCGCTTTCTGCACGCCAGAATTGAACACGCCGATGGTCTTCACGCGCGGGTCGGCGCCGAGCACGATCGAGAGAAACCCACCGCAGGACTGGCCCATGACCGCGATTTTGTCCGTGGCGATCTTGCCTTCGAGCGGCGAGCCGGTTCGCGCGTTTTCTTTCATGGCCCAGTCGATGGCGCCACGCATGTCATCGGCATTTGACTGCCGCCTCGCCGCGCCTACCTGTGGAACCGTGCCCATTACCAGGAAACCGTGCGAGGCGATGGTGGTTAGAAACCCTGAGTAGCGCGTGCTGTCAATCGCGCAACCGCCGTTGCCCCACACCATCACGGGTAGCGTGTCCTTCTTCGGAAAGGCGTCCAGCGTGGCCGGGCGAAACACCAGATAGCCGGGCGTGCCGAATGCGCCTTCGGATGTGACTTTATATGGTCCAGGCACCGCGAGCGGCGCACCCTCGAGCGGCAACGACCGTTCGATCATTTCGCGAGTGATGCCGGGTGGTTGTGCGAGGCACGCCATGGCGCCTGTGAGAAGCACTGCGACGGCAGCAACGATGGTCTTATGCATATCCCGTATCATATGACACTCAGCGGAAGGTCTCTGTATGACTGATATAATGACCGTCGCTGGAGGCAAGATGAAAAAGCTGTACTGGATGATCCCCGCAGCGCTCATCGTCATTGGCGCAGGTTGGATGCTGGAAGGCGCCGGAGCGGGCAGCGATAAGATCGACACCAAGGATTTGATGACGGGCCAGCAGGCTTTCTCCGATTATCAGAAGGAGAAGCCCGGATTGTTCCACAAGATCACCGTGGCCGATCTCCCGAAGCCCTACGCCACCAAATCGAGCGCGAATTTTCCGAAGGTGGTGCCAAAGCCGGACAACATGTGGCCGCTTGCGCCGGCCGGGTTCAAAGTGGAGCTCTACGCTCATGAGGGTCTCACGGAGCCGCGGCAGATTCGCATGGCGCCCAACGGCGACTTCTTCGTCGCGGACAGCATGCCCGGAGAAATCAAGATTTTCCGCGGCCGCAGCGCGGATGGCAAGCCCGAGCAGGTCTCCACGTTCGCCAGCGGATTGAAGCAGCCGTTCGGAATCGCGTTCTACCCGGTCGGCGCGAATCCCCAGTGGATTTATATCGGCAACACGAATTCGGTGGTGAGGTTTCCTTATCGCAACGGAGATTTGAAGGCCACTGGATCGTTCGAGACGATTATTCCCGAGCTTCCCACGCAAGGCTTCCATTGGACGCGCGACGTAGTGTTTTCAAAAGACGGCAAGCGCATGTTCGTGGCCGTGGGATCGGGCTCGAACGTGGACGATCCGGATACGCATCCCAAGGAATTCCATCGCGCCGACATCCTCGAATACACGCCCGAAGGCAAGTTCGTTAAGATCTACGGTGCCGGCATCCGCAATCCAGTAGGTCTGGCTGTTAACCCACAAACAGGAGAATTGTGGTGCTCGGTGAACGAGCGCGATGAGCTGGGCGATAACCTGGTGCCCGACTACATCACGCACGTGCAGGAGGGCGGCTTCTACGGTTGGCCGTGGTTCTACATGGGCGACCATCAGGACCCGCGCCTGGAGGGGAAACATCCGGAGTTGAAGGACAAGGTGATTGTGCCGGACGTGTTGATGCAACCGCACAACGCGTCGCTCGGAATCACGTTTTATGAGGGCAGTCAATTCCCCAAGGAATATCAAGGCGATTTGTTCGGCGCCGAGCATGGGTCGTGGAACCGCTCCACGCGAGCGGGCTATGAAGTAGTTCGGGTTCCATTGGAGAACGGCCATGCCAGCGGCGTTTATGAGGATTTCATCACTGGCTTTGTCACGCCGGACGGCAACGCTTGGGGCCGTCCCGTGGCGGTAGTGGTGTCCAAAGATGGCTCGCTGTACTTCACCGACGATGCCTATAAGGCCATCTGGCGTGTGAGCTACAGCGGCAAATAGGAGAAAATCGAATGAATTCTCTGACCATTTTAGCGGCTTCGCTGGCGCTGTGTGCCGGGGCCGCTCTTGCTCAAAATAAGGGAGGCGGAGGCGGCATTCCTTCGCCGCTGAAACTCACGGTTGCCGGTTACAGCGATGGCGGCGCTATTCCGGAGAAGTACACGTGCGCGGTGAAGCCGCCGGGAGGTTCGCCGCAGATCGATTGGAGCGGAGCGCCGGCCGGCACGATGTCGTTTGCGTTGATCTTCCACGATGGCGACGTGCACCCCGGCAAATCGTTCGATGACGTGACGCACTGGATCGCCTGGAACATTCCATCCACCTCTAGCGGGTTGCCCGCCGGCGTCGCGGGTACCGCGGATCTTCCGGACGGCACTCACCAGGGCCCCAACATCGCGCGGCAAACCGGCTACATGGGTCCGTGCCCGCCGCCCGGACTGCCGCATCACTACACGCTGGAGGTTTACGCTCTCGATACCAAGCTCGATCTTCCGGCGACGGCCGGCCGCGACGATTTGGAAAAGGCGCTCAGCGGGCACATTCTCGCGAGCGGCGTTTACAACGGCGTGTTCCATCGCTAGGCCATGCCAGGTGAAATATCGCGTCGCACCGTGATTGCGAGCGCGGCGATTGTTCCGGTCGCTGCGCTGACCGCCGCTGCCCAGACGCCCCCACCATCCGCGCTTTCCGACGCCCAGCTTCGCCTCCTGGCCGCATTTGTCGATCGCATCATTCCTAAGGATGAGCTAGGTCCCAGCGCGTCGGAGTGCGATGTGCCGATTTACATCAATCGGTCGCTCGGAGATTATCTGGCCGCGGAGAAACCCGCATTCATCGAAGGCCTGGAAGCGACGGATGCCTTCGCGCGCCGGTCGCAAGAGAGGGCGTTTATCGAATTAACGCCGGACAAGCAGGACGCAGTTCTCACTGCGATGGAGAGCGGAAATGCCGAAGGCTTCGCCAATGCGCGAGTGTTCTTCAATCGGGCGCGGCGGCTGGCGCTGGAAGGCATGTTCGGCGATCCGTACTACGGCGGCAACAAGAATTTCGCGGGCTGGGATTTGATCCAGTACCCCGGGCCGCGTCTCGCGACTACGGCGGCCGATCAGAAGATGGGCGTCGACATCAAGCCCTATCATCATTCCGCTTACGGCGGCTCGGGCGAAAATCATGGCCATTAATCTCAAGCCCGTGGATGTGGCCGTAGTGGGACTGGGCGCGGCCGGTGGCGTGGCGGTGCTGCCGTTGGCGCGAGCGGGTTTGAAAGTGGCCGGGATCGAAGCCGGAACATGGATGGATCCGGCGAAAGATTTTAAGCCCGACGAGATTCACAACAACGTGCGTGGCCTGGTGACCACCGTCCCCAAGGCCAAACAGGAAATCCCGACCTTTCGCACCAGCCCTGACGCCAAGGCGCGGCAAGCGGCGACTCACCCGATGATGAACGCGGTCGGCGGCACGTCCATTCACTATCATGCGCAAAGCTGGCGGCTAAAGCCTTGGGATTTCAAGACGCGGTCGGAAACCATCAAGCGTTACGGAGCGAGCTTGCTTCCCAAGGGATCGACGCTGGAGGATTGGCCTGTCAGCTACGAAGAACTGGAGCCGTTCTACGATACCGTCGAGCACGAGGTCGGCGTTTCGGGCAAAGCGGGCAACATTCAGGGCACGCTCGATCCAGCGGGCAATGTTTACGAAGGCCCGCGCCAGCGCGAGTACCCGATGCCTCCGCTGCGCACCTGCGACTATCTGGATCACATGCACAAGGCCGCGCAGTCGCTCGGGTGGAAGCCGTTTCACGCGCCCGCGGCCATCAACTCGCAACCGTATCGTGGCCGGGCGGCTTGCGCGTATCACGGCTATTGCGATCGCGGCGGATGCCACGTGCGGGCCAAGAACTCCACCTGTTTCACCACCATTCCAGAAGCGCAAAAGACCAAGAATGTGACAGTGTTCGACAATGCGCAGGTGACGCGCATCGTGGCGGATGCGAGCGGAAAAGTCACCGGCGTGCTCTACATTCGCGGCGGTCAGGAATATTTTCAGCCGGCCAAGGTTGTCCTGGTGAGTTCGTACACCTACGAAAATACCCGGCTCCTGCTGCTCTCGAAATCCAAAGCGTATCCCAACGGGCTCTCCAATAATCACGGCCAGGTGGGCAAGCACTATTTCGGCCATTGGGACGCGCAGGCGGGCGTAGGCGTGACGGCGCTGTTCCCCATGGACATCAATACCTGGTACGGAGCGATGCTCTCGCAAGGCGTCACGGTCGATGAATGGGCCGACGACACATTCGATCATACCGGGCTCGGGTTCATCGGCGGCGCAAGCCTGTGCACCTACATGGAGAAGCATCCCATCGCGGCCGCCAGTATGAGCACCTTCGGTCGTGCGCCCGCATGGGGCTCCAAATGGAAGCAGTTCGTGCACGAAAACGCCGGCCGTTTTACCGGTGCGTATTTGCAGACCAATAGTTTCCCCTACGAGAACACGTATCTGGACCTCGATCCGGACGTGAAAGATCCACTGGGCGATCCGGTGTGCCGCGTTACCAGCGGGCCCAAGGAGAACGAGACGCGAGCCGCCGTCTACGCGCAGAACAAAATGGAAGCGTGGTTCCGCGCAGCTGGCGCCATTGAAGTGATTAAGGGCCAGCCGTTCGGGCCGGCGTTATCCACGCACACCTATGGCGGAACGCGCATGGGCGATAATCCCGAGACCAACGTAGTAGACCGTTGGGGATTCTCGCATGAAGCGCTCAACCTTGGAATGCTGGGAGGTTCTGTGTTCGGCACCAGTGGCGCGCGCAATCCCACGCTTACCATGCAGGCGCTGGCGTGGAGGACGGCCGAGCATTTGGCCAAAAATTGGAAATCGATTGCTGGAGCGTGAACCACGGCTCTACCACGCTCACGAAACCGAGCGGATGCAAGAGCTCGAAGGCGCGGAGCTGGCCTCGTTTACGTCCCGAGCCGTGGCGTTCCTCATCGATTTCGCGATCGCCGGAGCGTTGTTTCTTGCCGTCCTCTTCACCATTGCGAAGCTCTTAAACAGGTTCACCAGTCTCGGACAGAACAACCAGCGCGTAAATATCGAGCTGAACTTTTTCGAGAACTGGTACAGCATCGTCTACCTGGTGCTGTTCTTTGGGCTTTCGTTGTATTTGGGCAACGGCCGCACCATCGGCAAGCGGATTATGGGCATTCGAGTGGTTTCGCTGGTCCATCACCGCGTGGGGTTCTGGCATTCCATCGAACGCGCCCTGGGATACGGGGCGTCGGCGCTCGAGTTTGGATTCGGATTCGTGCAGTACTTCATTCATCCGAATCGCCGGACGGTTCACGATCGCATGGCCGAGACCATTGTGATCCGGGACAGGCGCGCATAGTCACCGGCTTGCTAACGCGCGCGGTTCAGTTCTACTTGCCTCCCAGTTCGGCGAGCACTAGCTTGGCGTTGCGCGAGGCCTGATCCTGCATCGGTCCGCTGGCTGCGGAGGCCTGCTGGAAAAATTGCAAACCTTGGCGCATCTGGCCGCGATCGCCGATCGCCTTGCCCAAGCTGTAGTTGGCCAAACCGAGATAAAAGAGCGCCATCTCATGCAGTTGTTCGTTGCCTTTGACCAACGGAAGCGCGGTGTGAAGCGCTTTGTTCGCCGGGCCGTACTTTCCTTCGAGACTGTAGCCCACCCCCACATACCAATTAGCGCTGCCGACGATGCTCTCTTTCTTGCTGGCCCAATCGGCATCGCTGGTGCCATCGGGTTTGGTCCGGGAGTTAATAGCTTCCAGCGCCTTGCTGCCATAAGTCACCATGCCGGCTCCCTTCTGTGCGCGCATGGAGCAGTCGGCGGCAACGATCATGGCCTCCGCGTTTTTTGACGCGCCAGCGGCCATTTTCTCGGCCTCGGGGCAGGTCTTCCCACCTTCGCCCGCCTTAGTCAACGCGGCGAAATAGCTGGAGGCAATATCCGGCAGGTACTGGCTCTTGGGATTCTGCTTGATCAGCGTGTCTACCAGATCCACTTCTTCCTTGGGCTGCGCCTTCAGCGCCAGCACGTAGAGTCCGTAATCGGCATACTCGACCACTTCCTTGGCGTACTCCAGTTGATGTTTTTCTTCGTCGTCGGCGGGGGTTTTGGCAGATGCCGTGATCTTGCGGGCGGCTTCCGAAGTACGCGCCGACCATTTCTTCGCCTGATCGGCATCTTCCTTGGCAACCGCGGCTTTCAGGGCAAAATACGCGGCATCCATGTCGGGACCGTTGGCGTAAGCCGCTTCGGCCACTTCCAGAACCTTGTCATTGTCTTTTTGCGCGAGCAGCGCGGACTCCAGCTGCGCGGCCACCCATCCGGCCGCCTCGTTCTTGGGATATTTCGCGAGGAAATCCTCGGCCAGCGAGATCTTCCTGGCGTCCTCGGTCTCCTGTCCAAGCGACTGCAGGATTTGTCCTTCGGGAGTGCTCGGGTTTATCACGAAGTTCTGCTTCTCCTGCGCCGTCAGTGCCAAAACACCCGGGAACAGCACTAAGACAAGGCTCGCGACGTAGCTTTTCATGAATCTCTCCTACTCGTGGAAATCTATCACAACTTGCAGGCGGCCTGCTTGGTGCGCAGCGCGCGCTGTGCGTTACTCGCGTTCGCCGCGCCGAAGATAAGCATCGTCCTTGGCCAGCCAATCCTTGCGGATGGGAGAAAAGACGTCAATATCCACCGTATCTTCCAGCGCGACCGCGCGATGCGGGACATGGGATGGAATGCGCAGCACCTCGCCTTTACGAACTACGACTTCCTGGCCTTCGAGCTCGAACTTGAGCGCGCCCTCGAGCACATAAGTGATCTGTTCGCTTTCGTGATGATGCTCGGGCACAACGGCGCCTCTCTTCAAAAAGATCTGCGCGATCATGGCCTTCTCGCCGGTTATGATTTTCCGCGAGATCAGGTCGCTCATAATCTCAAGCGGCACGGACTCCCACGCTAGATGTTCCATCACCCGGCAAGCTTACTGCTGCTGTTTGGCTCCCGTTTCACGAGCCAGGCGAACTTTGGCGTCTTCGAGCTTCTTTTGCACCTTGGCCACCTCAGTGTGGTCCATGTCGCTAGGCGGACCCGCCTGGTACTCGCGCAACGAGCTTTGCCATTGTGCGATGGCTTCGCGGATCTTGCCTTCGCGGAAGTACACTTCGGCCAGGTGATCGTGCACGGTAGGATCGCGCGACATGTACTGCAGGGCCTCGCGCAGCTTGTCCTCGGCTTCCGGCAGTTTGTTCAGGCGAAAATAAACCCATCCCAGACTGTCCAGATAGGCGCCACTGTTGGGCTCCCGCTGCAGCGCCTTCACGATCATGTCGCGCGCTTCGTCCAGGCGAACGTTGCGGTCCGCGAGCATATAGCCCAGATAATTTAGCGCGGAATCGTTATCCGGATTGATCGCCAGCACCTTTTGAAATTCGGCTTCGGCGGCGGGAAAGTTCTTCATCCGCTCGTACATGGCGCCGCGCCGAAACGCCGCGTTCTGTTTCTCCTCGCTGGTTACCGAGAGCTTCTCGGCGGCGTCGATAGCCTTGCCCATCTCGGTAAAGTTCTTGGACTTCTCATAGATGTCGGCCAAGCTCAAATAAATCTCGCGATCGTTTTTGCCGCCCAGCAACTTGCGGGTCTCCGCTACTGCTTGATCGGTTTTGCCTAAGTCGGAAAGCACGGATGCGCGCGCGCTGATGACGTAGCGGTCATTGGGGTATTTCTTGGCCGCGGTATCGCTTTCGGCTTCCGCCTTGGGATAGTCTTTGGCTTCCCGGTAGGTCTCAATGATTTCCGCTTGGACGCGGGCGCCGGAGTCCGGATCGAGTTCGGCCAGCTGATGGAAAACGTCGATGGCGGCGCTGTATTGCTCGATGGTACGGTCCAACTCGGCCAGGGTCTGCAACAGGAAGCTGCGGCTGCTCTTTTCCGAAGCACTGTAACTCTTTTTGGAGGTCGCCTCCAGGATGCCTTTCAGAGTTTTGATGGCGTCCGGGATCTTGCCTTCCGCTTCCAGCAGGTTGACGTCGTTGAACTGCACTTCCAAATCGTCGGGCGCCACTTCCTTGGCTTTGTCGGCTGCTTCCCGAGCCTTGACGAAGTCGCGCTTTTGGCGGTAAATCTGCGAGATTCGCAGCAGCGAATGTTCGTCCTTAGCGTCTTCGGCCACGGATTCCTGATACAGTTTCAGGGCGTCGTCGAGCTGGTCGGAGAGCAGCAGATCTTCGGCCAGACCTTTCTTCAAATCGGAATTGCCGGGCTGTTGATCGAGGGCGCGCCGCAGCATCTCGGCGGCCAGCGAATAGTCTTTGAGTTGCTCGTAAACGCTGGCGAGGCTGGTGAGGCTGCGCGGATTGGGATCCTTGTCGGCCACCTTTTGCAGCATGTCGGCCGCGGCTTTGTTGTCGCCCAGGTCCGCGTATACGGTTGCCAGGCCTGTCATCGCGTCTTCATTGCCGGCGTCCAGCTCCAGCGCCTTCTTATACGCTGCCATCGCTTCCGTGGAGTTTTGCAAGGCCTTTTGCAGGCGGCCCAGCATGATCCAGCTATCCACGTCCTTCGGATCGGTCTCGGTGATTTTCTGGTATTGCTCGATGGCCTTCTTCACCATGTCGGGATCGATCTGGTTGTTTTGCGAATCACCGATCAGATGGGTATAGATGCGCGCCAGAAGGCGGCGCGAATTCAAATCGTTGGGATTCTGCTTGAGAGCGTCTTCGGCGTCCAGAACCGCTTCGCGCAGCCGGCCGGACTGAATGTACAAATCGGAAAGTTCCTCGGAGATGAACGTCGCGCTGGGATCGGCCTTCAACGCGGCGCGATAACTCTCCGCTGCCTTGTTGAAATATTCGCCGCGATTGCCATAGGCCGCCGCCAATTCCGAGTACAAGTGTCCAAGCGAATAATTGTAGTAAGCGGAGGCTTTATCGGCCGGCGAGACAGATTGCCCAGACGGTGGCGCGGCCGGAGGAGCGCTTTGGGCGAAGGCAGCCGAGGCCGCCAAAATAAGACCGGGGAGGGTCGCCAACCGGCGAGTTGGAATCATCGAAAAGGCTCTCTTTCCTTGCCTGGGTTCTCATCCCTGGATCTACATCCAGGGAACAGACGGACTCGCTTTTAGTATAACCCCGATGCCTGCTATAGGTCGCGCGGTGCCCACTATTCGGCCAGCGAATGAACCAGGGGCTCCGGGCGGAGAATACTACTGGCGAGCTGGGCTTCGGCACGGCTCGGCTCTACTGTGATGACAATCGACTTAGACGCCGGCTGATTACTTTCGTCCGCGACATCGCGGATAGGAACCAGGACGTTCGTTTCCGGGTAGTAGGCTGCGGCGCATCCGGCCGGAATGTCGTAGGGAATTACTTTGAATCGCTCCGCGCAACGGGTTTCCGACTCGAAATGACTCATCAGGTCGACCCATTGGTCTTTTTGGAGACCGAGCCGGCGGATGTCTTCCGCGTTCATAAAAACCACCCGTCGGCCATTCGACACCCCGCGATACCGGTCGTTTTCAGCGTAAATTGTTGTATTGAATTGATCGTGACTGCGAATCGTCATCAAAAGCAGCCGCCCGTCCCGAAGATCGTGTTCAGGAATCGCATGCACCGTAAATCGGGCGCGTTTGGACTTCGTTTTGAATTGTCCCTGGTACGCAGGGTTGGGCAAATAGAACCCGCCCGGCTGGCGCACGCGCGCGTTGTATTGAGTGAAGCCCGGAACCACATGTTCGATGTGCTCGCGGATGCGGTCATAGTTGTCGATTAAGCTCTGCCAGTCCACGGTGGTTGCGTGTAGTGTGGCCATGGCAATCCCAGCGATGATAGCCGGCTCGCTTCGCAGATGTTCCGACGCCGGAGGCAGCGACCCGTGCGATTGGTGTACTACCCCGGTGGTGTCTTCAACGCTCACGAATTGCAGCCCGGACTTTTGCAGGTCCTGCTCGGTGCGGCCCAAACAGGGTAGGATCAACGCCTGCTCGCCTGTAATCAGATGCCCTCGGTTCAATTTGGTGGATATCTGAACGGTGAGGCGGCAGCTTTGCAATGCCTCGGAAGTATATTTCGTATCCGGCGTGGCTGCCAGAAAATTGCCAGCCAGCCCCACGAATACTTTTATTTCCCCTTTGTGCATTGCTTCGATGGTGCAGACGCTGTCGTGCCCGTGCTTCTCCGGCGGTGAGAAATGAAACTCCATGCCCAGCGCCTTGAGAAATTCCGGGCTCATTTTTTCCCAAATGCCGACTGTGCGATCGCCCTGCACGTTGCTGTGCCCTCGAACCGGGCAGAGGCCTGCCCCGCGCCGGCCAATCTGCCCACGCAGGAGCGCGAAATTCACGATGCTCTGCACGTTCGCCACGCCGTTGCGATGCTGGGTAATTCCCATGGCCCAACAGCACATCATGCGCTTGGATCCCATGGCGATGTGGGCCGCCTGCCGAATCAGCTCGCGCGATAGACCGCTGCTTTCCAGGATGTGGCGCCAGCTTTCGGCGCGAATGTCGCGCGCAAATTCATCGAAGTTTTCGGTGTGGTGCTCGATAAAATCGTGCGCCAGGACCGCGCCTGTGCGATCGTCCTCCTCCAGCATTTCTTTCATGATGCCTTTGAGCAGGGCCACATCTCCGTTGATGCGAACCGGTAGAAAGAGACACGCCAAGTCGGTAGCGGGACCGAACATATGGAACGGCTCTTGCGGATTTTTGAAGCGGATCAATCCGCTTTCCTTCAAAGGATTGACGCTGACAATCTTGCATCCATTGCGCGCGGCCTTCTGCAGCTCGGTGAGCATGCGGGGATGGCAGGTGCCGGGGTTTTGACCAATGACGAAGATGGAATCGGCGTACGAAAAATCCTCGATCCTGACAGTGGCCTTGCCGAACCCGAGAGTTTCCGTCATCCCCGTGCCGCTGGACTCGTGACACATATTGGAGCAGTCCGGCAGATTGTTGGTGCCAAATTGCCGGGCGAAAAGCCCATACAGAAAAGCTGCTTCGTTGCTGGCTCGTCCCGAAGTATAAAACGACGCTTCATCGGCCGAAGCCAGGTTTCCGAGCTCCCGGCCTATGAGCGCGAAAGCATCGTCCCACGATATGGGTTCATAGTAATCGGATCCACGCGCGCGGACCATAGGATGCGTAATGCGCCCCAACTCCTCGAGCCATGTATCGCGCTTGTGAAGCATTTCAGAGATGGGATAGCGGGCGAAAACTTCCGGAGTCAATCTCTTCGTGGTTGCTTCCCAGGCCACGGCCTTGGCGCCGTTCTCGCAAAACTCCGCCGTTTTCCGTTCGCCATCCGGGTCGGGCCAGGCGCAACTCGGACAATCGAACCCGTCTTTCTGGTTGACCTTGAGCAGCGTCTCAAAACTGCGCTTTGTCCCCATTTCCGTGAGACCGAATTTCCCGGTTTCGTAAATGGCCATCCAGCCTGCCGCAGTCTTGTCTCGATCGCCGGCATGCGCTCCTTTTTCTTCGAGCGGCGGTTGGGCTCCGTCGACGCCCAGGGCCAATTGGGCATTGGTATCGGTCGGTTTCTTAGTTTCAATTTGATTCGGCGCGCTATTTTCGTCGTGCTCGTGAAGATGCATATATAAATTCCGCCGGTCTGAATGCAATTGCGGCTCCAACTCGACACGCGCCGATTGTGGGCATTCGCACGCTAATGCCTTAAAGCAGTGCTGTAAGTTTTACCGAGGTGTCAGGGCGTGACGCGTCTTTTCTTTGCGACGCCGCGTTATCATTCTCACGAACGTAAACGAGAAGATGATTCTACTTCCGGTCATCGTTGGGCCCACCGGCTCAGGCAAGAGCGATTTGGCGTTGCGCATCGCGTCGGAGCTGGAGGGCGAAATCGTCAACTGCGATTCGCTGCAAGTGTATCGGGGCTTCGATATTGGCACGGCCAAGATCCCGGCCGCCGAGCGGAGAGGCGTTCCGCATCATTTGATCGACGTGATCGACCCGGCCCAGCTTTTCACCGCGGGCGATTACGCGCGATTGGCCGAGGCGGCGTTGCGCGAGATTGCCGGACGCGGACGCGTTCCCGTGCTGGCCGGTGGCACCGGATTCTATCTACGCGCGTTGTTGGACGGATTATTTCCCGGGCCATCGCGGGATGAAACCCTTCGCACCAGGCTGGAGCGTCGCGAGGCGCGCCGCGCTGGATGCCTGCATCGCATATTGAAACGTCTCGATCCCGAGGCGGCGGCGCGTATTCATCCAAACGACAAGAACAAGACCACGCGCGCGCTGGAGGTCCGCTTGATCGAAGGTCGATCCCTGACTTCGTTGTTCGAACGCGGACGCGCGCCGCTCACCGGCTTTGGTCCTATTAAGCTCTGCCTGAATCCTCCGCGCGAGCATCTTTACGCGCGCTTGAATACCCGCGCGAGCGAAATGTTTGACCGCGGCCTGATGGACGAAGTGCGTCGTCTTCTCGCGGCCGGCGTTGCGCGTGGAGTGAAGCCGTTCGAGTCGCTGGGTTATAAACAGGCCTTGCAGGTGATCGATGGAAGCCTGACGCTCGAGCAGGCGCTGGATGCCACGCAGCTTGAAACACGCCGCTACGCGAAACGCCAGACAACCTGGTTTCGAAAAGAGCCGGGCATGCATTGGCTCCCTGGTTTCGGAGACGATGCGCGCGTGCAAGCTGAGGCGCTCGCGATCGTGGAGCGCGAAGGCGCGCGTATCCGCATTTGAACATTCTTTGAAATTCCTTAGTAACTGAACATTTTTTGCTTTATTCGGAACGGATGCGAGGCTGCCGCGTATTACTACGTGAAGTTAGACAAATTCAGTTGAGGAGTTACAAATATGGTTAAGAATGTTCTATTAGGATTTGCTACCGCCGCTCTCGCGGTGGCCAGCGCGGCCAGCAGCAGTTACCCGGTGACGTTCTACCAGCCTGTCACCATCAACGGCGCCCAGGTACAGGCGGGCGATTACACGCTGGAGCTGAAGGATGACAACATGGCGGTCCTCAAGCAAGGCGACAAAGTGACTGAAGCGCCCGTCAAGGTGAAGAACGAGAAGGAAACGTATTCGCACAATATCGTGCGGTTGAACCACCAGCAGGTGGAAGAGATCCGGCTGGCGGGTACCAGCAAGCGGCTGCTGTTCGAAAAAGCGGATGGCGCGGCGGCCCACGTCCAAAAGTCGGGCAACGCAACCAATTAGCGTGCCGAGGCCCGTGCCGCGCGGTGGCGCACGGCAGAACGGGCAGGCGCAGCGTATTACATCGTGAAGTTGGAAAATTCAATTTGAGGAGTTACAAATATGGTTAAGAATGTTCTACTCGGATTTGCTACCGCCGCTCTCGCGGTAGCCAGCGCGGCCAGCAGTTACTCTGTGACGTTCTACCAACCTGTCACCGTCAACGGCACTGAACTCAAGGCGGGCGACTACAAGCTGGAGCTGCAGGACAATGGCATGGCGGTGATCAAGCAAGGCAAGGTAATGACCGAAGCCCCAGTGAAGATCGAGAACGCCAGTGAGAAGTTTTCGCGCAGCTCCGTGCGGATCACCGGCAATCAGGTGGAAGAGATCCGGCTGGGCGGCACGAGCAAACGGGTGGTGTTTGAAAAGTCCGGCACGGCCACCAATTAAGTTTGTACCGAGGCCCCTTTTACCACGTAACACATTCGGCCGCGCGTCAGGAAAGCAGGGGCGCGGTAAAATAAGAAAGTGCGTAGTATTTCGTGGGCCTCGGTTTGTCTCTGTCTGATCCTTCCTTCGGCACAAGCTGCCACCTATCTGGTATTGCCGTTCTTCAATCTCTCGAAAGATTCCAATCTGGATTGGATGGGCGAGAGCCTGGCTGAATCGGTCCGCGAGGGGCTTTCTTCGGAGGGTTTAATGGCGCTCGATCGGGACGACCGCATCGAAGCCTACAGCCGTCTGTCGCTTCGTCCCTATTCGCTGCTTACGAAGGCGTCGGTGGTGAAGATCGGAGAAGAGCTGGACGCCGAGAAGGTGATCTTCGGGCAGTACGATGTGAAGGCCGCGCCCGATGCTTCCGCGAAAGGCTTGAGGAACGGCGCTTCGCTGCTGATCACGGCCCGCGTGCTCGATCTGAAGCGTGTCAAAGAAGGCCCGGAATTTCGCGAGGTGGGCGCGCTCGAAGATCTCGCGGCGCTGCAGGAACACCTGGCGTGGCAGACCCTGCGCTTTCTCAAACCGGCGGGCGCGCCGTCGGAGGCCGAGTTTCGCGACCGCCACCCGGCCGTGCGCGTGGATGCGGTGGAAAACTACACGCGCGGTCTGCTGGCAACCAACGCCGACGACAAACATCGCTTCTTCACGCAAGCGGCGCGATTGGATAGCCACTATTCGCTGCCCGACTTCCAGCTCGGCCGGTTGCTGTGGAGCAAGAAAGAATACAAATCGGCCGCGGAATGGTTCCAAAAGGTGGCGCCTGGCGACGCTCACTATCGCGAGGCCGATTTCTTTCTGGGCCTATGCCGCTACCAGAGCGGCGATTTTGCGGGCGCCGCGGAGGCCTTCCAGGAAGTGGCGCGCGTGGTTCCGCTGAGCGAGGTATACAACAATTTGGCGGCGGCCGAGTCCCGCGCCAATCGCCTCCCGTCATCGGTGGACGATTTTCGCAAAGCTTTGGAAGGCGATCGCAGCGATCCGGTGTACCAATTCAATTTGGGTTACGCCTTGTGGCGCGAGGGCGACTTTGCCGCCGCCGCCGAACGCTTTCACGCGGCGCTCGATCACGATCCCGCCGACGCCGAAGCTGCGCTTCTGCTAGGGCGCTGCGAAAAACAAAGCGGCCCGCGCCCCGGCGATTCGCAGACCGAGGGTCTGGAGCGCTTGAAGACCAACTATGAAGAAAGCGCTTACTGGCAGTTGAAGGCCGTGCTGCAGCCCGACAAGCCATGAGCAAATTCCCGAAACGGGTATAATCCAAAAAGCTCATGCTCGAAGCATTCGGTCTATCCGACCCAGGCTGTGTCCGTCAAAACAACGAAGACTTTTACCTGATCTCTCCCAAGGACCACCTCTACGTCGTGGCGGATGGGATGGGGGGCGCTCAGGCTGGCGAACACGCGTCGAAGCTGGCCGTGGAAACGGTGGCGTCGTTCATTCAGAACGCCGGCGCGCCGGATGCGGAAACCCTCTTCCAGGCCTTTCGGGAAGCGAATCTGCGAGTGATGAGCGCTGCCGCGGGCGATCCTAATCTGGAAGGCATGGGCACCACCTTGGTGGCTGCGCTGGAATGCGGTCCTGAGCTGTTGATTGCCAGCGTCGGCGATAGCCGGGTCTACGTGTACGACGGCAGCGAGCTTACCGGCGTCACCGAAGATCAAACCTGGGTGAACGAGGTGGGCCGCCGTCTCGGAATCGACGAGGCCAGCCTGAAGACTCACCCGATGCGCCACGTGTTGACCATGGCAATCGGGGTCAGCCCGGAAGTGCGCGTGCATAGCTACACGCTGCGCCCGCATACCGGCGAGTTGTTCCTGCTTTCCAGCGACGGTTTGCATGGCGTAATCGAATCGGGTGTGATCGCGGACAAGTTGTCGGGCAACGGATCGCTCCAGGCGAAGTGTGAACGCCTGATTGAAGCGGCCAAACAGGCGGGCGGTCCGGACAACATCACGGTGGTGCTGTTGAAAGCCCGGTAGGCCGGCCCATTTACCCTCTTTTACACCGATTTTCGTAACGGTGGCGCCCTGAAGTGCGATCCTTTAAGCATAGTGCCGAGGCTGTCCTTTCTATTGGCTCTGGGCGCGCTGCTAGGCGCGCAGACCAGCGTCACATCCACGGGAACGGTCAAATTCGGCGGGCAGCCGGTGCCGGGCGCGACAGTGATCGCGACCGAAGGCAGTCATCGCGCGGTGACCACCACGGATGAATCCGGCAACTATGAACTGCCCGATCTCGCGCCGGGAACCTACACTCTCGAAGTCCAGATGTTCGGGTTTCAAACGGCTCACAAGGAAGCGCAGATCGGTCCAACACCGACACCCCTTGAATGGAGCCTGGATCTGCAGCCAAGGCCGAGAGAGAATGCCGAGCGTCCGCGCGGGCCACAGGGCGGGCAAGGCGGACAACAGGGCGGCTTCCGCGCCACTACGGAAAACGAAGTCGATCAGCTTGCAGCCGCTCCGCCACCGGACCTCGCCGCCGGCACCTCGGGCAATGCTAACGAAGCGTTCCTGGTGAATGGAACGCTGAGCACCGGTCTGCAAAACGGCCAGCCTGATTTTGGATTGCGCGGACCGATTGGACCGGGGATGGGCATGCAGGGAAATCCCAGCGGGCTTCCGGGACTGGGCGTCCAAGGCCAGCAGGGTGCAGTTCCAGGCGCTCCGGGTGCACCAGGTGACGGTGGTCCCGCCGGAGGTGGAGCGGGGTTTGGCGGACCCGGCGGCGGAGGTGGACCGGGTGGCGGTGGAGGATTTGGCGGCCGAGGCGGCGGATTCGGCGGGCCGGGCGGCCGCAATCGTCCTGGAGGTAACGGCAACGGCCGGCTCATTGGCAATCGCAGAAATCGCGGTCGTCAAGGTATTCATGGCAACCTGTCCATCCAGTGGCAGGGCGCTGCCACCGACGCCAAACAGTTCTCAATAAGCGGCCAGCCGGAGCCTCAGCCGAACTTCAACAATTACCGCTGGAGCGGGGTGGTGGGCGGTCCGTTGCGCATTCCGCATTTGCTGAAAGGGGACTCCACGTTCTTCACGGTCAGTTATTACTCCACGCGCGGGCAAAGCATCGCTTACAACGTGGGCTCGGTGCCGACCGCCGCGGAACGCATGGGAAATTTCTCGGATACGGTCGTCAACGGCCTGGTTCCCACCATTTATAATCCTTCGACCGGCGCGCCCTTCGCCGGGAACATCATCCCCAGCAGCCTCTTCAATCCAGCCTCGGTGGGCTTGCTCCAGTACATTCCGCTGCCGAATCTTCCGGGCGTGGTAAACAATTACGAGTTTGTCGCCGCGGTTCCGGCCGACACCGACAACGTGAGCGTTCGTTTGAACCAGAACCTCGGCAAGAACGACCGGCTGGCGCTGACCGAAGGCTTCCAGCGGCGCAAGAGCGATACCGCCCAATTGTTCGGGTTTCTGGATCCCGGCAACGGCTTGGGCGACAGCACGAACCTGAGTTGGGTTCACAACGTCGGCCCGAACGCCCTCAACACCGCGCAAATAACCTTCAACCGCAATCGCACCACGCAGGACTCCTATTTTTCCTACGGGACTGACGTGGCCTCGGAACTCGGCATCCGAGGAACATCACAGGAGCCGATCAACTACGGGCCGCCGACGCTCACGTTCACCAACTTTGCCAGCCTTACCGACTCGATTCCGTCGGATGGCGTGGTGCAATACTTCATGGAGAGCGAAGCCTATAGCTGGGTAAAGAATAATCACACCATGACGTTCGGAGGGGATTTCAAGCGGCAGGATCGCAACACCACTACCGACCAAAACGCACGTGGCACGTTCACCTTCGACGGCATTGCCACCAGCCAGATTGTGAACGGCCAGCCGGTTGCCAACACGGGATTGGATTTCGCGGATTATCTGCTTGGCCTGCCGGCGGCCAGCTCCGTTCAATTCGGCGGGTCCAGCACCTACTTCCGGCAAAATGCCTATGACTTTTACGCGAACGACGATTGGCGCGTGAATTCCAGCCTGACGTTGATGTATGGCCTGCGTTACGAATATTATTCGCCGCTCTCGGAGAAATACGGGCATCTTGTGAATCTCGATATCGCGCCCGATTTCACGGCAGTTGCTCCGGTTTTGGCGGGGGCTGCGGGACCCTACTCTGGCCAATTCCCGAACAGTTTGATCGAGCCTGATCGGCACGACTGGGCGCCCCGCGGCGGATTGGCCTGGAAACCGAGCGCGAAGCATTCAACGGTGGTGCGCTTGGGTTACGGCATTTACTATAATCCCACCGCGCTCAATCAGCTTGCCACGGAGCTGTCCGAGCAACCCCCGTTCGCGGTAACGGAGCGGCTGACCACCAGCACCACCGACGTGCTTACGATCCAAAACGGACTGGCCACCGCGCCCACCAACACCAAGATCGCGAACACCTACGCGGTCCAAAAGAATTACCAGGTCGGCTACGCTCAAAGCTGGAGCGTCAGCGTGCAGCAGAACTTGAGCCGCTCGTTTTTCTGTGAGTTGAACTACCTGGGAACCAAGGGCACCGACCTGGATACCCAGACCGTGCCGAATAGCGCGGCTCCCGGCTCGCCGCTGACATCGCAGGAGAGGCTGCTGATCAATAACGCGCAACAGTTCATCTATGACAGTTCTTGGGGGAATTCGATTTATCATGCCGGGCAAGTGCGGCTGATGCGGCGTTTCGCCCGCAACATGTCTTTCAACGTCTTGTATACACGCTCCAAGTCCATCGACGATACCTCCACGTTTGGCGGAGTCGGTAATGTCGTCGCGCAGAACGCATTCGACCTGAGCGCCGAGCGCGGTATTTCAAGTTTTAACCGGCCGAACGTGGTGACCTTGAACTACGTCCTCAGCACTCCAACGCAGGCCAGCTGGTGGAAGCGCAATTGGACGCTCAGCGGATCGGCGTTGCTCGAAGACGGCACGCCGTTTACAGCGCGCATTCTAGGGAACGATGCGAATGCGGCGGGCACCGGAGTGGTGGGCAGCGGGCGTGCCGAAGCTACCGGTCTACCGGTGGAGGACGGAAGTGGCTATTTTAATCTGGCTGCCTTTACATTGCCGCCGCCAGGCGAGCTCGGAGATGCGGGGCGCAATACGATTCCGGGACCGTGGCAGTGGTCGCTCAATACGGCTTTCGGCCGCTATTTCACCATCGGCGGCGAGGGCAGCCGCAAGCGCATCGAGCTGCGCTTTGAAACAACCAATACATTGAATCACGTCAACATCACCAATGTGAATACAGTGGTGGGTTCCACGCAGTACGGTCTGCCGACGCTCGCCGGCGCGATGCGAACCGCCGACGTAAACATCAGGTTCCGTTTTTAGAGGATGGCTAGCATGTCCAATTGCGTGTCTCGAATCGGTTCGGCGGCACTGGTTTGCGCGGGGCTGCTGGCGCAAGATCAGCCCTCGCCGAATTTCAAAACCAACACCAATCTCGTGATCATCAACGTTTCCGTAAAAGACAAGAGCGGCAAAGCGATCGAAGACCTAAAGAAGGATCAGTTCACGCTGCTCGAAGACGGCAAGCCGCAGCAGATCTCGGTGTTCGAGCTGCAGCACTTAAATGGTGAGACTTTGCCCGCCCTGGAAGCGCCGCCGCCCACGCTGAAGACTCGTGGAGCGGCGGAAGCCAAACCCACTCCCGCTGCGAAGGAGCCTCCACCCGCTTTGAAGCCCGATGATCTGAAAGACCGGCGCCTGATCGCCATGTTCTTCGATCTTTCGTCCATGCAGCCCGCCGAGCAGATCCGCGCCCGCGACGCCGCCATCAAGTTCATTGACACGCAAATGACCGCGTCCGATACGGTGTCGATCATGACGCTCACCAACGAACTGCGCGTGGTGCAGGACTTCACCAACGATCGCGAGACGCTGGTGAGCGTAATCCAATCGCTGCGGGTGGGCGATTCGAGCGAATTGGCGGCCTTGGCCGCGACCGGCGCCGATTCCACCGACACCAGCGGCGAGTTCACGGCGGATGATACCGAGTTCAATATTTTCAACACCGATCGCAAGCTGAGCGCGCTCGAAGACGCCACCCACAAGCTGGCGGCTTACCCGGAGAAGAAGGCATTGGTTTATTTTTCGAGTGGTATCGGCAAGACCGGCGTCGACAATCAATCGCAGATCCGCGCGACTGTCAACTCCGCCGTACGCGCCAACGTCGCGTTCTATCCGATCGACGCGCGTGGATTGGTTGCCATGGCTCCGGCCGGCGACGCGACTACAGCCTCGCCCAAGGGCACCGGCGTGTTCACAGGCAATACATATACCAGCAACCGAACCTCGTTTCACGACACGCAGGACACTATTTACACGCTGGCCTCCGACACTGGCGGCAAAGCATTGCTCGACAGCAACGACCTGACACTCGGAATTAAAGCGGTGCAGACCGACTTCAACAGCTATTATGTTCTGGGCTACTACAGCGCCAATCCAGCGGCGGATGGCAAGTATCGCCACGTGACCGTGAAGATCGCGTCGTTGGCCGAATCGGCCAAGCTCGATTACCGCAAAGGTTATTACGCGGCCAAGGTCTGGGGCAAAATGAATGCGAGCGACAAGGAACGGCAGCTCGAAGACGCGCTCACGCTGGACGATCCGTTCACTGAGTTGCCGCTCGCGATGGAGGTGGATTACTTCCAGACCGGGCGCGACAAATACTTCGTGCCGATTACGGTTCGCATCGCGGGTTCCGCGTTGGACCTTTCGCCGAAATCCACCACGGATCTCGATTTCATCGGCCAGATTCGCGATCCGCATGGGAAGATGCTGGGCGGCATCCGCGACGAAATCAAGTTGAAGCTCACCGAGGAGAACGCCGCGCAGCTGGCTCAAAGGCCCGTGGAGTACGATACAGGAGTCATGCTCCCCCCCGGCGATTACAATTTGCGGTTCCTGGCGCGCGAAAACCAGAACGGCAAAATGGGAACGTTCGAAATGAAGTTCAACGTGCCCGATCTGAGCAAACAGACGTCCGCGATCCGCATGAGCTCGGTCGTGTGGAGCAATCAGCGTGAGCCCCTGTCTGCCAGCATCGGGAATGCGGGCGTCAACAAAAAGCTGCTGAACGAGCATCCGTTGGTGGAGAACGGCCAGAAACTGATCCCGGACATTACGCGCGTATTTCGCAAAAATCAGAAACTGTATGTTTATTTCGAGGTGTACGATCCCGGAACAGTGGCATCGCCCAGCGTGTCGGCCGAGTTGACGATGTTCCGCGGCAAGTCCAAATCGTTCGAGTCGGCGCCAGTGCGCGTTACGAAGCCGAAATCAGGACGGCCGAACACACTGGCGTTCCAATTTGAGATGCCGCTGGCCAACATCCCGGCCGGCCAATACACTTGCCAGGTGAGCGTCATCGACGAACAGGCGCGGAAATTCGGGTTCGCGCGCGCGCCCCTGGTGGTACTGCAGTAACGCGTATTCTTTGTTTTCCTCGTATTCCTTGTATTCCTTCTTATTTGAAGTTATATTTAAACGCGAACTGCAGCCGGACTTCCTGCCCTTTGAACTCGTTCGGTAACGGCGGGAATGGAACAGATGCGCTAACGGCGGCCACCGCCGCTTTATCCAAAGCCTCCGATCCCGAAGGCATTGCGATGACCAGCTTCACCACCCTTCCATCGCGCCCGATGATGAATTGCAAGTCCACTACCCCACGATTGCCGAGCCGTGCGCTTTCCGGAATAACGGCGAACCAATTCTTGCGAACGAGCGAAAGAATCTGAAGCAGATAGGGCCTAAAATCCACGCCCATCGGATCGCTCAGCAGCTCCGGCAGCTCCGGCCTGACACCGGTCTGGCCTGGCAAGGGCCGTTCCGGTACGTCGGAGATGCTTCCCTGTCCACCACCGCCGCGCTCGATATCATGAATCACGTCTTGGACGCTGGTCTTGGGCGGGTTCAACTTCGCTTGGCCCTTGAACTCGCTCGGCCCATTTTGCCCCGGCGTTTCAAACGCAAGTTTAGGATGCTCCACGGGCGTGATCTGCGGCGGCGGCGCTTTCGGAGTTCCCAACAGCGCAGGCAAAGCAGGCGGCGCGTTTTGAGCGGTGACCGGCGTGTCGATCTTCGGGGGCTCGGCAATGCGAGGCGGAGCCGTCGGCTGCGGCGGACCGGGCGGGGCGGGATTCGGCGGCCGGAAAGCCCGGACTGCGGGTGCTGGAGGTAGCCGCTGGGGAGAGGGCGGGCGTGGCTTGAGATCCTCGACGTTCACTTCCTTGGCGACCTTGCCCTTATTGGGCGCCTTTTGCGTAAGATCGGCCGGCAGAACCAGGTGAACCGCCTGTCTGAAATCCGGAATAATCACTGTGCCTTGCTTCAATGGAGGGCCGCTCAGGCTGGACAGCGCGAACACCAACGCTATGATCCCGGCGTGCACCACGAGCGTACCGATCCCCGCGCGCCAGTATCTGCGAGGGTCATCGGACTGGTGCCAGTCCAACACGAAATTGGGACCGGAATCCGCGCCTGAGGTCATGATGGCCGAATAAAAGACGTCGATCGCGCGCCCGGCCTTGCCGGATTGCCGCTAGGTCAGTGATTGAAGCCGCTCGGCGACTATCTTCGAATGCTCTTCAATTTTATCAAGAATCGCACGCGCTACTTCTAAGGCGCGCAAACCGTCCTCTCCCGGGACCACGGGACAGCGGCGCGACGCCACTGCCTCCAGGAACGATTCCACCTCCAGCCGCAGTGGCTCTTCCTTGATGACCGCCAGCGGCTGAAACCCGATCTGCTGGTTTCCGCTGACCGTGAACGCCACGGCTTCCTGTTTCTGATAGTCGAGCGAAATGTACTGGTGCGGCTGGAACAGGCGCAGCTTTCGAACGCGTTCGGTGGAGACGCGGCTGGCCGTCAGATTGGCAATGCATCCGCCGGGGAACGACAGGCGCACATTCGCGATATCGACTTTGTCAGACAGAATGGAAATCCCCGCCGCGCGAATCTCTTCGGGCATTCCGCCGGCCAGGTCCAGCACGATGTCGAGATCATGGATCATCAGATCAAGCACGACATCTACATCCAGGCTGCGCGGGCTGAACAGGCTGAGCCGGTGAATTTCGAAGAACAGCGGTACGTTCGTGATTTTCTGCAGGGCCGCAACGGCGGGGTTGAAGCGCTCCAGGTGGCCGACTTGCAGGATGCGCTCGTGCTCGCGGGCAGTGTCGACCAGCCGTCTGGCGGACGCTAAATCGGCGGCGATGGGCTTTTCCACCAGCACGTCGATCCCGGATTCCAGCAGTTCGCAGCCAACGTCGGCGTGTTGCGACGTGGGCACCGCGACTACGGCGGCATCGACATTGTCGGTGAGCTCGCCCAGGGTGGCGAATGTCAGGCAATTGTGCTCCGCCGCGGCCATGGCGGCGCGTTCCGGATCGGCATCCACCACGCCCACCAGCGTGGCATTCAGCGATTGGCTCAGCACGCGCAGGTGGTGGCGTCCAAACACACCCGCGCCGATAACGGCGACTCGAATCTTGTTCAAAATCTAACTTATCATGGGAACATAGGTGAGCCATGGCGACAATGTATCTGAGCCCGCAACAATTGAAGGATTTCGCGCAGAGGGTTGAGGACGTTGCGAAAAAGTTCCCTGCGGAAGTTGTTCGGATCCGCCATTCTTTTAGCCGCGATTGGGATGGCGATCCCGCGATCTATTTCCGAATCATATTCACTGATGATGCCGTGAAACGCTTTCCCCTAGGGGAGCTTACACGCAAGATCGAACAGGCGCTGATCAAAGATCTAGCGCTCTACACGTCGGAATACTCCGCATATATACCGTACTTCGAATTCCGAACCAAAGCTGAACAGGACCGCTCAAAAGACCCTCAATGGGAATAGCGGACGACTTGCTGACGCTGGCTGGCCGTCTTGCCAAACCAGCGCCAACCGAACCGGAACAAGCATCATTTCGGCGATCGATTTCCACTGCCTATTACGCGCTGTTTCATCTTCTGGTTCAAGAGGCGGTCCAGAGCTGGAACGGTTCAGCTACGGCGCGATTCGGCTTGGAGCGCAAATTCGATCACAAGACCATGAAGGATGTGTCCAATGCCGTATTACGGAGTTCCTGGCGTGGCTGGAGCACTCCGTCGCCGGTTGTGCCAACGGAATTGGAGGCTGTAGCCGAGGCGTTCGTTAGATTGCAAGAGGCACGCCAGCAGGCGGACTACGATAACGCGAAGACCTGGGAGTCCACGGCCGTGCGGGCCAAGGTAACGGAAGCGCAGACTGCATTTGTAAATTGGGAAATCATCCGGACGCATCCCGCCGCCAACGAATACCTGCTCTCACTTTTAATCGGAAACAAGCGGGAATAATCCGCCCTTACGGCTCCGGTTCGCAGCCCACAATCGCGATGCCGCATTCATTCGCTCGCGCCAACATCGCTTCGCGATCCAACAGCAGCGTTCGGCCGGCGTCCACCGCGACGGCTGTTGTTCCGGTCTTCTGCATGGTCTCGATCGTCCCCGGTCCCGCCACTGGAACGTCGAACAACAGGTGCCCGCGGCGCCGTGACACCTTCACCAGCCTCAGCGGCTTGCCGTTAACTAATGAAGCGGCGCGCTCCAGCATCGCATCAGTCCCTTCCATGGCCTCCATCGCCACGCAGGCGCCATCCGAAATCGCGACGCTCTGGCCCACATCCACGCCCGCCAGTGCGTTCGCGATCCTTCGGCCATAGGCAATGTCCCGCTCTTCTTCCGATGACGGCTTGCGCTTGCTCAACACGCCCGCGCCGGCCAGCAGCGGTTTCAATAACAGGGTGGAATCCGCCAGGCGAATGCCTTCTTCCGCCAGGATCTTCGCGACGCCCCCAATCAGCGCAGCGGTGTTCTTCTGCTTCAGCCCCGCCAGGAGCTTCACCAGTTTCCAATCGGGCACGATCGACGAAAAAATCTTCGCGTGCTTCACCTGGCCGGCCATCATCACTTCGGTGATGTTTTCTTCCTTGAGGATCTCAATCAAGCGCGAGAGCTGTCCGAGCGAAATCCAGTAACAGCGGGCCGCCAGTGGCTCCACTTCGGGTGACGCTTCTTCCTTGATGGCCACCACCACTACCTCATCACCCGCGTGGCGCGCTGTTTCGAGCGCCAGCAACGGGAAGCGGCCGTTGCCTGCGATCATGCCGTATCGGTGGCCACTTTTCACACTCATTTAACAAAACCGCGCTCGGCTCGTTCCATGAACGCCAGAAGATCCCGAACCTCCGGACAATCCGGCACCTCCGCGCGAATTCGCTCCACCGCTTGTGTCGTGTTGAGCCCTGACTTAGTCAGCAGCCGGAACGCTTTGTGCAGGCTCTCGATGGCATCCTTGGTGAAGCCGCGCCGTTCGAGCCCCACTTTGTTTTCGCCGAACACTTTGGATTCCCGCGGACTCACGGTCATCGAGAAAGGCAGCACGTCCTTGGTCACCACGCTGTAGCCGCCCACGAACGCATGTTTTCCGATGCGGCAGAATTGGTGAACGCCGCTGAACGCCTCGATCACCGCCCAGTCGTCCACCACCACGTGTCCGGCGAATGTGACCGCGTTTCCGAGCTGCGTGTGATCGCCCACGCGCACATCGTGCGCTACGTGCGCGTAGGCCATCACCAAATTGTCATCGCCGATCTCGGTGACCAATCCGCCGCCTTGGGTCCCCCGATGGATACTGACAAACTCGCGGATTTTGTTTCGGCTGCCGATGCGTGTCTCCGCGCGCTCGCCTTTATATTTCAAATCCTGCGACGCCACTCCGACGGTGGAATATGGAAAGAGGATATTGTCTTCGCCGATGCGTGTGACGCCTTCCACGTACACGTGCGCCATCAGGTGAGTGCGCGCGCCAATCTCAACCTCGGCGCCGATAATGCAGTATGGCCCGATTTCAGCGCCTGGAGAAATACGAGCTTGGGGATCGACGTATGCAGACGGATGAATCGCCATGCGGGGGGTTAGGGAACCGGAACCAGCACGCGATCCTGCAGCACGCACATCAGCTCGGCTTCGGCGACAACCACTCCGTCCACAGTGGCCTGTCCGTGCATCTTCGCGATCGCGCTCTTGCGCTTGGTGACCTTCATCTCGATGCGAAGCTGATCGCCCGGGCGCACCGGACGGCGGAATTTCGCCTGCTCGATGGAGGCCAGCAGGACCAGCTTGTTCTTGCGATCCGGAACCGACTTGAGCACCAGCACGCCCGCCACTTGGGCCATCGCTTCCACCACCAGCACGCCCGGCATCACCGGAAACTCCGGAAAATGGCCCACAAAGAATGGTTCATTCACTGTCACGTTCTTGATTCCGACGATGCGCTCTTCTTCCAGCTCGAGGATGGAATCCACCAGCAGCATCGGATAGCGATGCGGCAAAATGTCGCGAATCTCCTGGATATCGAGAAGGGGCATGGGAAGTGGTTATTATAACAGGCAG
>Ga0302325_10004532_pt1 | contig 32062 bp, 32 predicted proteins | sample Palsa_T0_2_FD_201948 | JGI IMG/M metagenome (GOLD analysis project Ga0302325, IMG submission 201948) | Peat permafrost microbial communities from Stordalen Mire near Abisko, Sweden - Palsa_T0_2 | ecosystem: Environmental > Terrestrial > Soil > Palsa > Peat permafrost | place: Sweden: Abisko... | reverse complement strand
ACCGTCAGATCCAAAGTTACATCAGCCATCAAATCGGCGAAGTGTTAGAGCCGGGGTAAAAAGAGCCCAATCTCCATAACGATTGCTGGATAGCCAGGAATTTCACTTTGCCCGGTAAGCGCGTTAATCAGGACTCAGCGGATTGAACAACCGATCCGTGCTAGAGTGCCGGAATTCCGAGGGCGGAAAGGGTCAACCCGAGGCAACACTAACTGGAAGTGATGGAATGGCTGGAACTTTTAGAAGAGTGTTCTTTTTGTACTACGCCGTCGCGTTTGTCGTTCTGATTCCAGCGACCACGTATGAAGTCCTAAAGGAACAATGGCCTAAGACAATCCTCCTGATCTGTATCCCCGCCTATGCCCTTCTCTCTTGGAGTTTCTACAAGATGTTCAAAGCCACGGAAGAAGGCAAGCGGAAGCCCTAATATATGGGTTTGTCAAAGGGACAATTACTCCACTTGTCCGGTAAGCGCGTTAACCAGGCACTGACCGGTCCGCTTTTGTTTTCGACGAGAACGAGCATCTCGGCAAACGCTCGCTTACCCCCGAATGCCTTCCCTGCGGCTCTTCTGTACTTCATCTCTATAAACAGCGGAAAAGCGGTAGTATGTCTTGCGTCCGGGTGATTGCTCGTGAATCCTTCTCTGAAAAGGGCGATTGTAACGGTCATAGCAGGTTCGGCGTTGCTGATTCCCGCTGGGATTGGGCTTAAAGACAGCGGTCCAACCGTACTCCACCCGCTTCCGGGTTTCACAGTCTGGCCAGCTTTCGCTCTTGCTTCCGTGCACGCGTGGAAAGCGGCAGTGACCTTGCCAACGCTGTTTTTCTTCCTATGGCTTCCTCGATTATTTTGTGGCGACGGCAAAATCCCTAAGAGGTCATACGTACTTTTGGCGGTTGCGATAGCGCTCAGTGCCCTCTGGTTCGCCGAAGGATGGCGGTATGGGCTGGATTATCAAGGGGCGAAATATACTTATATAGTTTGCTTCATAAATCTCGCGATTATTTCGTTTCTCGCGGTTGCTTTCTTCAGAGCTTGGAAGATGGAACCGTCATTCAAAACCAGTTTAGTCTTGCACTGGATTCTATTCGCGTGGTTCGCTTGGTATGCATTTCCGTGGCTAGGTGAACTGCCGTAACAAAACAGTAGACGGTTAACTGGATCGCGATGACCGATGGTGTTTCTTACGCAGTTCCGCTGTCTTAAAGGATAAGCCTCACTCTAGGAAGTAGCGACTCGGCCTAACTCCTGATAAGTCGGATTACCGGACAAGTCCATTCCTGGCACTCCATATGCTCGATTAACTCGTAAAGCGGGCACAATTACCATGTCAGTCGCACGACTTCTCAATTCTTGGGCTTTTTGGTATCTGGAACTCGATTGGCTCCGTGTAAATTTCATCCGTGACGAGTTCGCCGAAGTTCCGCCATGCCTCGGCAAATTGGGCAGCTTTCGCCGAGTGATTCCAACCAGAAAATCCCAATTGCAAAACGTGGTCTCCGTAATTGATCGGGCCTTTTCTGCCTGGCGTGCTTACGTACCAAACGAAAGCTCCGATGGTGGTAGCGGTTTGAAAAGTCTGACCCGGATCCAACAGAACGAAATTCGATCGCAGCAAACGAGTGTTTGGTTTGAAATCCGACGGGTCCTTATCCAGACCGAATGAGTCAAACATGGGATCAGCTTCGAAGTCTCGCAGTGCGAGGGCGTCTTTGCTCTTTGCAATTATCTGTTGATCTGGAAACTCGCCGATTTGTTTATCGAGGATCAGTACTTTGTCAGTGCGATTTTCGTATTTCAGCCGCAACGTAAAGGCGACGTTAAACAATTTGTCTTCACCCTTGAGGGAACAGTACTTTTGGCTGATGATCTCAGCAGTCGCTATCAAACGCCCCTGATCTGGTGGCAAGAAAGACCCGGCCGTCAAGCTGACCACGCTGGTGGCAATCAACAGACTGGTAACGCGGAAATCTAGACGCATTGATTCACAGAATACTCCGAAAACGGCTGCCGTGAAATGCCAGTGCCTGGTAAGTCGGATAATCGGACAAGTGGAGTACTAGAACTTCACATGGCGAGCGGCACGTCAATCCGACTTAGGCTTTCGCCGTTATTTTCCCGAAGATTGTGAAGGCGTCTTTCGCTGTTCATCGAATTTTCTCCTCGACAACCCCGCACCGAATGCTGTTGAAACCATGTGAACGCAGCCCATCCCTCATCTTTTTCCCTTCAGAATCATGAAGAACAAATCCCACCAGCGAATCTTCCTCTGGCCGGTCCACAGGGAAAATTGTGATTACTATCGTGCGATCGAGCGGGCCAGAGGTGGTGAATTCCAATCCGTCGTCATCGTTCTGTGCGGCGGCAAACTCGCGCCGAGACTGCGCGGATTTGTCAGTTTGAATCCAAATGAACGTGGAGGCTAAAACAAGGAGAAAGAGGATTGCCTTGCGAAGAAAATGGGTGTTGGGTAGTGTGCTGCAAGTCGTTTGCACGGGTGCCTCCGTGTGATCGATCAGGAGGGCGTGGGTGCTAGAACACCGGCGTCCTCCGCTTTTATTTGCGCTTAGCTATGAATTCCTTCTAAATCCATCCTTTTAAAATGGTAGCGGTCTCCCGACCAACGCAAAGGTAAAAGTCGGCTTTACGTCCACGTCGCCTCATGGATCCGTCGGTTGGCCTCGTCCATAATTTTAAAAGCGTCCTCCAGATCCGGCGGCACTGGACAACTGCTTGCCCACGAGCTCGGCAAATCGTTTTGGAGACGCGATAAAACCCGACTCCACATGCTCACGCCAGATCCGGCTTCGGGCATTCCGTGAGCGAATCTTGGAACCGCCGGAAAGGGTTGTGCGCGGTGAGTTGCTTTGGGCCGGCCCAAGGCCACAATTACTTTCAGGACTACGGCCACGACGATTTGGAGGACCAGAATTACCGCAATGATGGTGAAGATCATCCCTTCTTCTCCCGCTGCAAAAATTCTCGAATGGCTCTACGAATCAGATCGCTGACGTCCAAGTGTTCACGATCCGCGATCGCTGTCAGCTTCCGAAGATCATCTTCATCGAATCGGACGCTGCGTTGCTTGGTAGCCCTCTTCATGTCACTCAGCGTAACTCATCGGGACTTCTACTGCAATAGCCCGACAGTACCGTTTTACGAGGGCTGGGGGCTCGCACAGCCGCCGCACGGCGTCAAACCGATGGCAGCGGCTGACCTTGGCCAGCGTGGCTCCTGGAAGCCCATGACGCTAAATCCATTGTTTTCTGCTGTTATAGCTAAGTCCTTTATTTACAAAGACACTATCAATAAAGCATTGATAGTGTGCAGCGGCGACTGTGCGGGTTGGGAAATACATGCCTGCATTCAAACATATTTTAGATTGGAGGACCTGTTTCTTGCTCTTTTACAGGGTGGGAAATAATACATGCCTGCATCGGAACCGCCTTTAGGAGGGATGTGACCCTTTTTTAATGATTTGTCAGACGCATCCTTTTAGAATCCGGCACTTAATTTTCAAAACATAAAGGATGCCCGCATCAAAACATATTATAGGGGGGTGCAGGCTCAGCTTATCGAGCGGATCCGTCCTATAAGTCACCGATATTAACGACTTTTTGAAATTGCCTGCCGCCGATCCGGGCAAGACACGCGCAAGCGAGAATACTCGCCAGGAGCGAATCGGCTTGGTAAAGATTCCCGAAGCGAAACGAAAATGAACAGCCGGTCGCCTGGTAGACAGCAGCACTTTAAATAGTTCGTTGTAGATGTGGGCAAACACACCCGCTAAATAGGCTTCGCATTACGCCTCGATAGGGTTTCCGGCCCCGACGCAGTTCCGCAGTAAAAGACAATAGCCTTCGCTTTTGTCTATCTAACTCGTTGGAGCATTTATGAAAACCTTTGGAATTCTAAAACGCATTGACAATGGCTGGGCGCTGATCTACGTCAGCGACGGCTTTAACCAAACAACCACGAAGTATTTTTTGCATTTTTCAAATGTGCAGAAGATGCCCGAGGGTGGGCTCAAGTTTGGCACGGGTGTCGATTTTGATATCGCTCTGCCCAGACGGGTGGGCGAATTATCTCGGGCTGAAAATGCCGTGATCAGCCCTGTAGTTGAGAAATACAAACCGCAGGCGCCTGTAGCGGCACCAACTGTTGCACCTGTAGATCCTTCGCCCGTCAATGACGGGAAAGGCGGTGCAATATGATCCGCCGAAACAATAGCGCAAGAACGTTGGCTCCCGATCCCTTGCCGTTCGTGCCTCGAATGCTGAAGGAAATCCCTAATTGGGTTTGGTGGAAGCTTGTCGATGGAGATAAGCCTCTGTTCATTGTAGGCACCGACAGATATGCAAGTTCGACGGACTCGTCCACCTGGACGGACTTCACCACTGCTGTGACGAAATCCACGATCAATGGTGTTGAAGGTGTGGGCTTCGTGATCGGTGGAAAAGCCGTAGAGAAGCAGATCGTCGGCGTTGATATTGATGGTTGCCGTAATCCTGACACTGAAGAATTGACTCCGTGGGCCGAGAAGCTCGTGGATCTACTCGATTCCTACGGTGAGGTAACGCCTTCAAAAACAGGCGTGCGTATTTGGGTGAGGGGAGAATGGCTTTTCAAGGAACACGTATTCAATCTCGACCCCGCAGCCGGCTACGGCGGTAAGGTGAAAATCGAAGTCTACAACACCGGACGCTACTTCACCGTCACTGGCGACTCCTTGTACGAAAACGAGGCTCTTATCGAGCGACGAGATCTGACCGACACTTACAACCTGTGCAAACAGATTCAGTCTTTGCATCCGCGTATCTCCAAGAAGACTGACACAAACTCGGCGATTGGCGAAGGTGCGAAGATTGAACACACAGGCACAGTCATCACCAGCAAACTTGAGTTGCTGATGAAGGGCACCATTCTATTCACGCATCCTTTCGTCATCAGCGATGGAAAGGGCAACTCGCTGGAGTATCCGTCTCCCAGCGAAGCGGACATGGCTCTTTGCACGCAACTTGCTTTAAAGCATGGCGACAACACGGATTTAATCTTCGCGGATTATGAAGCGTCGTCTTTGTATCGTGAGAAGTGGGGAAACCGTTCAGACGATTTCAAAACCAACACAATAGCGAAGGCTATAGCAACTGCCACACGAATGAACGCTCGTCCCGAACCTCCTGCTCCTGTTGTGAATGTGGAGGTTGTTGAAAACTACTCGCCTTACGCAATGACACCCGAAGAGATTTTGTTTCAGGAAAACCAAGACTATCCAGTTTACAAGTTGAAAGAAAAAGCGGGTCCGTTGTTCGACCCCTCCAATCTTTACGGGATTGTCGGAGAAGTGACCAAAACAATATGTGAGTTCAGCGAAGCCAACATTGGAACTGTCTACCTCAATTTGCTGGTCTCGTTCGGCAACATGATGGGACGGGGTGCTTACTTCAAAGTGGGCGCCACAAAACATTACACCAATGAGAACGTCGTAGGCGTAGGAAGTTCTGCTGTGGGACGCAAAGGCAGTTCGTCCGACGCTTGCATACCACTTCTACTTCTTATAGACAACCAGTGGTTGTCCAATAGGAATCCTGGTGGTTTCGCGACTCCTCAGGCAGTCTTAAACGAAATCAAAGACGGTCACACTTTTGAAATGCTTGATAAAAGGACAAAAGAGTATCGCACCGTTGTTAAGAAGGGTGTGGACGACAAAAGACTGTGCATCCGTGAAGGTGAGTTATCCAACGTATTCAAGATGATGGCGGATTCCAAAATGAAAGCGGCAGAACTCATCCGTAATCTCTGGGACGGCAAGATGGTATCCAATATGGTGGCGGGACACTCAGAAGCGGGGGAACACAACTCCCTTATCTGTCGCGAGCCGCATGTCTCTATCGTGGGTTCCACAACACCTTGGTTGGCTAAAGCCACGTTGCCGACGGGCGCCGATAAAACTGGAGACGGGTCTAGATTCTTGTGGTGCTACACAAAGCGAACGCAACTATCACCGAACGGGGGTCCTGACATTGAGTGGGACAACGAGATAGTTTCTGAACTCGTTACTACCGTTTACGAGGCACGCAAACCCCGTTTGATCGGATTGTCGGCATCAGCAAGTAGTTTCTGGCAGAAGTTGTATCTCCGACTGGAGAACGATCAACGTGGGGGCTTTCTGGGTGGAATGACGTCCCGATCGGGAGCGCATATCCGCCGACTGGCTATGATCCTGTGTTTGCTGGACAAGCAATACACCATTCAAGTGAATCACTTGAAGGCCGCGGAGGCCATCTGGGATTTCAGCCAGGAGTCAGCCCGGTTCATCTTCCAAGGCTATTCTCTGGAGCAGGAGCGGATCCTAGATTTGGCACAAAGCAAACCCGAAGGCATTACACAGGGTCGGGACATACATGCTTTGTTCAGCCGAAAGAAGACCGCAGAGTGGTTGGCCGCGCAACTCCATTCACTCGTTGAAGGCGGCTTTCTGACCGTCCAAGGTGACGTCTATAAGTTCAAGAAGAAGTGAGAAACGCCGTCAGTTTTTCTGTTCGCCAAAAAAATAGGATTTGAGCGTTTTGGTCGTTCGCCAAAAAGATAGGATTTGATCTGTTTTGGTTCGTTCGCCGTTCGCCGACAAGAGATGTGTATAGACAAGCCTCCTCTAATGAATTACTTAATATTCTTACACACCTCTATTCCTATCATTTTGGCGAACGATTTCTTTGTGGATAATTTTGATTTTAGATGTACCTCTTTACCCGGCGAACGGCGAACGGCGAACGGGAGCACATTTTCGAGCACATTTTTAAGCACGTTTTACAGCAGTGACTTCGGAGCGGGAAGGCGCGACGCAGTCGGACCCGTGCGTCACAAAGGGGATTACGGCAGGCTATCCTGACACGTTAGTGATATAAAAGGTACTAACTATGGCAGGAATCGCGGCCGGCCTTGATCGAGTGAATCTAGATTTTTCCTTGAAAAACTCCATTTTCACGTTCCCGGACGCAAAATTGAGTTTTGTTCCTGTAAACTGTGTAAATGCAATGATTTAAACAACTTAACACATGTTTTGGCCGTAATACTCATCTAAGACCCTTGTCATACCCACAAATCGCCGTGTCTGACGTTTTCCTAGGCGGGCGGCTTGTGGGGCGAGAAACGAACAATTCGGTTAATATCAACATAACTGCTTTAAAATAAGCAAGATACGCGTGAACTAAGTGTTGCGCCATGAGCACGGCGCCGCAAACCGCCGGAATCGCCGCTAAGGCCACTCTTATCTGGAGAAAGAGGGGTTTAAATCAGCATTCAAAGGAGACTGAGATGGATTGGATGAAGAGGACATAAATGTCCCCTTCGGTTGGCTGATTTGGGGATTCTGCTCCAAGGCCCTGCTAGAGTGTGTCATGGTTACAAACGAAGGCCTCAGCAGGGAGCAGCAGTCCAAACACGTGACTTTCACAGTAACGCCGATTTTCTTTTCACTGATGCAGGCCAAGGCAAGATCCAAAGGTTTGCAGGTCGGGCCTCTGATCCGGATAGCATTGGCCGAGTGGATGGAACGGAATAAGTGATAGATCTGCGGCCGCACTGAAGGCGGCATTCGAGCTCGAGGCGATCGAGCGAATAGAGATGAGCAACCTTATATATGTAAGGCTGAGCGGATCCAAGCGATCCCGTGTGAACCGGCCGGGGGGCACTACAGACGATGGCAAGCGAAGTTAACTCTCTACCATTGTGTTAAGTCACTCTCCAAATCATAAGGATTTAGGGCGCCAGAAAGTGGGCTTTTCTAGGTGGAATTCCCGGGTAGTGTTAACTCTGAAAAGCGATCGCCGAGCGCCGAGCGTGGTTCGCGTCTGAGAACGAGATGTCAAAATAGCGCCGGCTCGAGTCAATTCGAGCATGACCGAGGCAAGCCGCAACGACTTCAATGGGCTGTCCGCTGTCGTGCAGGTCTTGCCCCAAACTATGCTTGAGTGCATGCGGCGAGGATTTGTGCTTAGGTAGGCCGGCAGTCGCAGCGTGTTTCTTAAACAGGTTGTACACAGCAATACGGGACAGCGAGGCGCCTTGACGATTCGGAAAGAGATATCCGCCGATCGGACGCTCTGCGAGCCATTCTGTGAGTGCCTTGCGTTCGTCTAGCAGTTTGACACCGTTGGGATAGATAACCTGCAAGGTCTTGTCCGAGCCTTTAAGCCGCTTGATGTTCAGCGTCCAGTCCCGTTCATTCAAATCACTGCGGAGCAATAAGCCGGCTTCAGATGCTCGGAGACCGTGCGAGTAGATCAAAAGCAGCAGGCACCAATCTCGAATGCTGGATTGGCGTGCCGCATTCAGAAGGTTTAGCAGTTCTTGGCGATTCAAAGGTTCCATTCGTTTCATTGTTTTGTGCTCCCTTTGGGTCTTCCGCCGAGTTTTCCATTCTGGCGAGATGATTTTTTCTTGGCGGGCGACGTTCTAGATCCAAGATACCGCATGACTTCTGCGATCTGTTTCTTGTCCACATTCTCAATATACTAACTGTTAGGTTATTTGTCAAGAGAAATCATCTCCCGCAATCAACGCGCAACAACACGCAACGAACTGACTCGAGCGTAATAGCCTGACTCGATCGCGAGCTAAGTAATTAACGGTGCCGTGGACTCAGAGCGCGAGTGAATATTGTTAGTTCGTTGGGATTTTATGGGCCGGAAAAATATGGTGGTCGAACCTGCTTCGAGGGCGGGGCGGGTCGCCCCCGGGCGTCGCTCGGCCGGCTCCAGACTGGGAACCCAATTCAATCAATTCTGTGGTTGGATCAGCCAGTGTTATGATTCTAAGATAGTTAAGCACTCATACCGCCGCAGGTCTACAGTGTGGTCCAAATGCCTCGCGAAATGTAATTGGCACACTGATCTATGATGTTCAAGTTTCCGACAACCCCGCGGTTCCGGGTGTTGACAGTCGCGCAGCGGGCAAGCCCATAGATTCTCGAGTTGCTCCAAACATTCCAGTCAATAGTAGAACTTTTCCGCCTTTCGCCGATTAAGCCCGTGCTGATATGCAGAATCCGACGCCCTCGATCGCACAAAAAAGCGGTCGGGGGCGCTTTATGTCGATCGCCGTTTCGATGGTTTCAGGGGCACTGGTCAACTCTGGCGCAACTTGGATGATTCGCTGCGCGAAGCGACAGGGGCAGTGCCCGGCTCTCTCGCCCACAAATACTCTAAGGCAGGTAATAACGGAACGACGTAAAGATCATATTGTCGATACCATGTGGCTGCGAGAGAATGGGGACGGAAACACCGCTTACAGTCGTAGAAGTAGCGCCGGCCCACGTGTTGCGAACCACGTAGGAATACTGCGGTCCCCACTGAATGCGGCCTTTTTCTCCATTGTAAAAGCGATACCAGAATCCCACTGTGCCTTCGATGATGTTCCGAGTATCGCCAGCGCAATTAGCAAGCGAACCAGGAATAAACCCAGTGGATCCCAGAACGCTAGTCGTATTAGGAGGGTTCCCTGGCGCGACGACGGGCAGCGGTTCAACGAAGCAGCCGTCATTTCTGAAAGCGGGTGATCCGTATCCCGCGGTGCCAGCCTTGCCAGTGACAAGATTTGTGTATGCGTATGACGCTCGGTTGGAGTATTGCCCGCCAACATAGAAGTAAACATCCAGCTTCGGCGTGGGATGCAACTCAAGCGTGCCGATTGTCTGATAACTTTTGAGGAGCGCGAGTGTTCCGTCGGGGCGGACAGTGGTATCCGGCAACTGAGCGGTGCCGTAGCGCCCGATGCCGTCCCCACCAAGGAAGTGGAGGCCGAGGTCGACCTTCTTGCTTAGGAGAGACACGCGGCCGTTTGCACCAATCCCACCCCCGATGCTCGAGCTATTGAAGGCGCCCGAACTTGGACTCGTGGAGCCCGTTGACGCGCATATCGTGGGTGGAATATTTGTCGGGAGATTAGCTGGGTCCTCACCTGGGAGAGTGGGAAAGTTAAACCCAGGGTTCGCGTAGTAGCATGGGAAGATTCGATCTCGGAATGTTGAAATCAATCCAAAAACTTCGAAGTGTCCCCAGCCTGGATCTGCGGCAGCCTTGAAAATGAAATCCGGCGTCTTGTTGTATGCATAGGACCCGGTTGGATTGTAAGTCCCAGCGCTCACGCCGGGAGCGCCGATGAGGAAGTTGTTAGAGGTCGTGGAGGTTAAAATGGCTGTGCTCACGCCGGATTGATTACCGGTAGTGGTGCTAAGAACGGTCACCGTTGGGTTTCCGTGAACCGTCGCGGTCGTAGCAGATTCCTCCACCGAAGCCGCTAGCGTGAATTTGCCGTCGTCGAGGCTCTTAGCCGCGCGAACACCCCACTGCCAAAGCCAACTGAATCCAGCATTGAACTCGGTGTCAATCGTCATTGGGTAAGCTTCCGTGCGGTTTTCCACGCCCTTCTTTGTTTCGGTGACCAAGCTCCACATTTGGCCGCCCGTGAGGGTCCAGCCATTATCGAACTTGGCTTGGGCCCACGCTTGGCGCAAACGGAGCACGTAGTTGTTGCTCTGGTTGTTGCTGGAGGTAATTCCGGCGCCATTGAAGTCAGTTTCAAAATAACCTGTCAATTTTACCGTGGCTAGTTTTGCCTCGGTCAGAAGGCTGAGTCGCGACAACCGAGCGCTGCCATTAAATTCCGTCGTTTGGCTTCCGGAATTTCCCGGAAACGGGATGCTATTGAATGGCGTAACTGCATCAGCACCTATTGCTTTATTGCGGAAGACCGTTTGAGCTGCCACAAAGCCTCCCGGGGTGATAGTGATACCTTTGAATTGAATGGCCCTTGGTGATTCATTCCCGAGTTGTGGCGACTGGCTGGCGATGCCGGCCGGCACACTAGACACTGGTACGGAAGCAACACCAGCTGTGTGGCTATCCGGTGCATAGCCGCTCTCTGCAACCGAGAAGCTATCGCGAGAGCCGCCGGAATTGACCTCGCTCTCCAGCACTTCCATCCTCTGTTGCTGCTCTTTCAACTGTTCGCTCTGGGCTTGCAACTGTTCGCTCTGCGCTTGCAGCATCTTGGACTGAGCCGTTAGGAGATCCCGGAGTTGCTGAAATTCGCCCTCCAGGCTGGAAGGTGTTGGCGTAGCTGACACCACAGTTGATGCAGACGCTGTCGCACCCCCGAGCTTATCCTTGTCCGCAGCGGCTGTAGGGTTGATTGTGTTGGATGCCGTCGTATTCTTCTCGTCTCCCGCTCCATCAGTTCCTGCCAACGCTGGCGTAACGACAAGACCGAGGGCCAATAACCATGTAAGGAACATTCGCATCTCTTCCTCCTTGAATTTGACGGACAGTTTTTCCCTGAGGACAAAAATCGAGAACCGGAACCCGAGGATCGCAAATCCATCACTGCCAACTGCCTGCTTATTGGCCGATGCTCCTGCCGGGTGGGAGTACGCTGCAACAGGCAGCATTTCTCGTGTGTGTTCCAAATTTTATTTACTTGCCAACGGGAACGGTCTACACCCCAATCGTGGGCGCGATGTTACAGTGCGTGCAAGCCAAGTCAAGCCTTATTTACCTTATTTGGAGGTGCTCAACTGTCAAGCTTTACAGCTCATTACAAATGCCAGTCCGATCGGAGGGCAATCGGTGACTGCGGAATTCTTCCTCTCTGAATTGTCAAAATGGCCATCAGAACCGGAATGCTTGCTCTGTTGCAATGAGTCTGATTTTTTACTGCAATGAAATACGATAGAGGTTACGGTGTGTACTCTGAACCGTGTATATGTAGAGGGATGGGCTGAAGGCCGAATCCACAATGTGCGGAAATACGATCACTGATCTCAATTTCTTCAAATCCTCAGTTCCCGAGATTACCATAGAAGGCAGGTCCGGAAGTCCCAAGTCGCGCCGGACAGGCAACGCGTAACTATTCGGGTCGGACTGCTGAAGAAAACTAATGTACATGAATTCTCCGCGGGCATCCCATTTGGGCTGGCATATGTTTACGCACAACCGAACGGGAGAGCCTCCCTCGACGGGAAGGGCGAACTTGGCGTACCCGTACGCCTCACTAGGGTCAGGGGCCTGTACAACAGCCCAACGACCGTCCGGTGAGACACTCTGAAAGTCTAAGATGTGGAGCGGACTAACTTTTCGGCGGTCGGATCCGTCGGCGTGCATTCGGTACAGGAAGTTGGCCTCACCCTCGATAGCATGAAATAGGAGGTCGCCATCCGGCAGGAAGGCTGGAGTATCCTCGATAGACGAAGAAACGACATGGCGTGGCGAGAAACTATGGTCGGTTGGTGCGACCCACAAGCTGGAGAGACCGCTCTGATCCGCAATGGAGAAAGCGACCTGTTTTCCGTCCCTAGAAACCGAGTAATCGTCCATGAAATAACCGGGCAGGACTCGCTCTGACTTCCCCGTGGCGATTTCTCTGACCCGCAGTTCGGCCCCCGTTCCCACACCGTTTGCGATCAAATAGTAGAGTTTTTTACCATCTGGTGAGAAAGATGCCGCTTTCTGTCTCCGAAATTCGCGCGTCCCGGGTACAGCGAGCCTACCCGCTTCACCTTGAGAGGAAATCGAATGCTCTCCACTCTGGTCGTGGATCCAGACCATGCTGTCGTGGGTTCCAACCGAAGTGATGAATGACCTGCCATCAGGAGCCATGGCGATGCCTTCCTCCTCGGTGGTGGTGTTGAGAGTTACTTGCTCCGGCTGTCCGGCGGGGAATCGCTGACGCCAAATATGAAACTTGTCATTCTTCTTCACGGTGAGGTATACCCACTTACCGTCAGGGGACCAAGCGCCTGAATTGCACATACTGTCGGGGGGTCCGACGACGTGCACGCCGCCACTGCCCAGGAAAGGAACGACGCGGCAAGCGACAAAATTGCCTTGGTTTAGCATTTCAGCGATGAGCACCCACTGGCCATCCGGTGAAAGGTAAGAATGGTGTACCATGCCGCGTTCACCCGGTGGGTCATACACATCCCTGCTCTGACCGCGGCCCTGATCGGTGGTAACCACCGTCATGTGCATTCCATCCTTGATTTCCGAAAAGAGCAGGCGCTTCCCACCCTCAATCCAGCTTAAAGACGAAGCCTTGGGGAGCATCAGCTGTGGCTCGCCACCGAGGACGGGCACTTCCCACGTATCCCAAGGGGGTCCGGTCCCGTAGGCAATGCGGGAACCATCGGGGGAAAAAATCGGGCTGAGTTTGGTGCGCGAATCGTGTGTCAGCTCAACCGGCTCCCCATCCGGCAGCAGCTTAACGTAAACCTGACCCGGGCCGAAAAATGGATCGTTTCCACGGATAAAGGCCAGCATGCGTCCATCAGGAGAAAGCGCTGGGTAAACAGCTGAGTCTGTGAGGAACGTGATCTGCTCCCAATTCGTGTTTACTGGAGGAGCGTGCCCCCAATAGCGATAGAGGACGAATCCGCCGACAAGCGCAGCCAAGAAGAGGATTGCTGAGGCGATCGCAAGGATCCTTCGCCGTTTTGCGGGATGCGTTGCGGGAATCCTTGCGCTGGCGGTCCCCGATTCGGAATCCCGTTTCAGACGCCTAAGATCTGAACGCATCTCCGAGGCGACTTGATACCGCAAGTCGCGATCCTTCTCGAGTGCCTTGTGAACGAGTTCTTCGAATTTTGCAGGGAGTTCAGCGTTCAATTCAAGTAGTGAAGGAGGTGTGCGATTCAGGATTCCATCGTGGACGGCCGCAGCCGTTGCGCCTGGGAAAGCTCGCCGGCCCGTCGCCATTTCATAGAGCACTGCACCCAGGCTAAACAGGTCCGTGCGTTCATCGAGTTCTTCACCTAGCGCTTGTTCGGGTGACATATAAGCCACGGTGCCCATGGCTACGCCTGGAGTAGTAAGAAGTTCTTCGACCGTCGCCGTGGGCATGCTAGACACGCCTACACCCTCTGCAACTTTTCGGGGCACTGAGCGGACTTTCGCTAGCCCGAAATCTAGAATCTTCACCTGTCCACGTTGAGTCACAAAAATATTGGCTGGCTTGATGTCTCGGTGAACGATGCCCTTAGAGTGCGCTGCGTCCAGTCCGTCGGCGATCTGAATAGCTAGATCGAGCAGCGTCTCGGTCTTAAGCGGCCTGCCTTGCACACAATGCTGTAGAGTCTCGCCTTCGAGCAACTCCATGATGATGAGCGGCTGGCCTTCAAAGTCTTCGGTATCGTAAATAGTACAGATATTCGGGTGGTTGAGAGCCGAGGCAGCCTGGGCTTCGCGCTGGAAGCGCTCAAGAGCTAGCCGATCCTTGGTTAACGCTTCGGGAAGAAATTTCAGCGCTACGTAGCGATGCAGCTTGGTGTCTTCAGCCTTAAAAACGACACCCATACCACCGCTGCCGAGTTTTTCCAGTATGCGGTAATGCGAGATGGTCTGACCAATCATCGGCTGAGATTAGCGCAATAGTAGATTTCATAGTAAAGTAAGTCAACGATTACGCTCAGCACTCGCACCTTGCTTCATCCTGGCGATTCTTGAGCATCAAAAAGAATTCACTCGCTGCCTTCTCGATCAGCGACTCGTTATTCCTCCGCAAGACATAAGTTGCCTACTTTTGAATCTCAATCTGCTCGCGCTCACCGGCAACAATCTCGGGCACGCCTCGATAAGTCGTGATTTTGCCTGTAACGCACACCCTCAAACCTCTGTACTCGCTCTCGGGCGTGCCAAACTTTCCGCGGTCTGAGCCCGAAATCAGAATGGTAAAGACTTCTTTGGGGTAAGGTTCATCGAGGTTTAGAAACGTTGGTTCTCCCTTTGAATTCTTTGCGTAATGCGTGCTGGCTACTTTGCCGCAGACCGTCGCTCGGTCGCCGACATGATCTTTGGCCTCAGCGGCGGTTAGCTTCTTCGTTTGAGCAAAAGGGCTCGGAATAACTAGCAAACAAGACAACAGCACGATGGGGGCTCGCAAGCGTTTCATTGTGTTCTCCGTCCTTTAGTACTCGAAATTACGCGAACTTACCCCAGGCCTTTTAGCGATCGAAAGTGGCTCTTCTAACCGCTGTTCGCCATTTTTGATGCCATGTGGAGCAGAAGCCCACGATTCTTATCATTCATGCGAGAAAGCAACTTGGCGAAAGCCCAAAGCTCTCGGTCTTGTTTTGTGTTGACCATCCGACTCGGTGCGGCCTGTAACGGTATGTTCGGCTTCTTTACATGTGCATCGTCGGTGAAAAGTCGATACATCGGAATTTCCAACGCACGGGCCATCTTCTCCAGAGTATCCACGCTTGGAACTGTGTGCCCATTTTCAACCCGTGAAATGTAACAGCGAAGCAGACCGGTGCGCTTTTCGATATCGCCTTGCGACATCTCTTTCTGTTCACGCAAGTCTTTCAAGCGTTCACCAATGACCATCGGTAGTTCCTCCAATTATTACGTTTTAGGCGACGGCGCAAATCGCAGCGAGTTTCTTCCTTGCGGCGTAATATTCCGCGCCGCTACGACCATCGCTGGAATTTTCTTCTACATTGACGTGATGTTAACACGCAACAAGCAAGTGGTTCACTAACCTGCAGATCGAAATTCTCCCGCTACGTTTGGGTCGAGTGAGGGAACGCCCGCAGAACGGGTGTAGCCAAGCATCTGTACCGGGGCCGCGGCGGATGCGTCCATGCTGGTGATTGCGAGGTCCTTAGAGCGCTGTTAGCAGTTGAACCAGCACCAAGCGGTTAGTTATGGTCTTTGTAATCTTGTTTGCTCTCGTCTTGCAACTGCAGGCTCTGTTTGACAGCTCGGACGTCTTTATCCACATCTTTAGACAACTTTTGTACATCTGGATTATCAGGGTATTTAGCGAGTAGCTCGTTTGTGTCATTCTGAATATTGTCGAGCAAGATTCCGGCAATCTTGCCTCCACCGCCAACGATAATTTTAGGATCTTGAAAATATGGGGTCTGTCCGACAGAAATAAAAATAAAGTACTCATGATGTGTTGTTATATCTGCAGCAGTGTTTCCGTCGGTAAATCCACCGGCAGGCTGACCACCTGTTCCGTGGAAAAAATGGGTGCGATTGCCGGACGGGTCATCTAGGATGGCGCCCTCGTCAAAAATCCACAGATCTGCGCTGGCTTGCTTGGTCTGCCATTGGACTTTATCGTTTTTGCAAATCTTTAATAGCAATGCGTCAGTATTCTGATAAGGACAACCTGTCCCGCCAACAACGTCCAGGCGATTCACGGTGTAACCAGCGGGCCTCGGTCCTGGACCACTGGCGTCAATCACAATGGTCCACGTTGTTGGCGTATAGGCATTAGCGTCGGAGGCGAATACAGCGTATAAGAATACAACTGTGAGGGCAAAAGCTAAACGGCGTATGTGGGCCGGGTCGGGGATTGAATCGAATGGCATATGTAACCTCCTCAGTTTGCGTTTTAGGTCACTTGGCCTGACTCGACTTATAGTCTTAAGATTCCCGGTTGGTCGAAAGAATTGCGATGGTTATGTACTCGAACGTCTCTTAATAAGATTTTGCTTCTTTCACCAGATGGTCGAATTGTGGGTCAGAGTGTAGACTCTTTAGCTCGGGATTCGCAAGGAGTTGTTCTCTGGCATAGCCTGCGCTCGCCGCTTTTTGAAGCCAGATGAGTGCCTCTTGGCGCTCGCCCGCCTCTAGGTGTACAAGGCATGCGTTACGCAGAACATCCACGTTTTGAGGGCTGGCTTTCAAAGCTCTTTCTAAATATTTCCGAGCGTGAGTTGGCTCGTTTGTTCGTGCGTAGTAAAGGGCGACGTAACTTAGCATCTCAGCATCGTTCGAATTGACCTTCAATTGCGCTTCCGCGAGACGTATCGCCTGCTGGTAAGCTTCGACCGCCTTGTTCGATTCGCTTGGAATCATTCGATAAGCGTCGCCTAAGTTGCCCCAGTAATCATATTTCTCAGGACTCAGATCGATTGCTTTACGGCAATACTCCGCGTCCTCCTCAAAGCGTCCGAGGAAAAAGCTGACCGTGCCGGCATTAGAATAAAAATCGGGGTTATTTGGAGCGATCTTAAGGCCCTGCTTGAAAAAGTCGGCCGCTTTTTCAAATTGTCCGATATTGAAATAGGCCACGCCCACGTTCATGTAACCCCATACATTGTCCGGCGTGAGTTCTGTGACTTTCTGCCAGGCTTGCGCGGCATCAGCATAACGGGCGTGCGCATTGAAAAAGATCCCCAGAGAGTTATAGCAATTCCAACATTGTGGACTGATGTCAATGGCGCGGCGAAACTGCTGCTCTGCATCCGAGGTGCGTCCGAGCGCATCATAAGTCCTTCCGAGATTGATGTAGGCATCCACGTTTTGCGGATCTAGATCAAGAACGCGTTGAAAGCCCGTGACAGCGTCCGAATAATCTCCAGTTCGAAGATTAAAGATGGCGACGGCTAGCTGCACCTCTGGCAATTGGCTGTTCAAATCGCTGGCTGCCTTGACTGCAGTCTTTGCGGCTTCCGCCCATTGGGGATCTTTGGTCGCGTTATATTTATACCAGTAGGCCTGGGCGAGTGCGGCTTGGGCTTGCGCATAGGCTGGATCTTCTTCGATCGCGCGACGAAACAAACTGATCGCGGTTTCCACGTTTTCCGGCCGCTCGTAACGTTGCAGGTAGCCAACCCCCTGAACGTAGAAATCGTAAGCGGTCAGATCGGTTGTGCCGTGAGCGGTTAAAGACGAAGTATTGCTGGCTGATAACTGAAGCTCCAGCATGCGCGAAGCCGTAAGCACTACCTCGTCTTGGAGACGGAACAAATCATTCGCGGACTCGGTGACTGTGTCGGTGCGAAGCTGCCGCCCGGTCTTGGGGTCAACAAGACTTAAATTAATGCGCACAGAATTTTGTGTTTGCTGCCAGCTGGCGGCCAGCACCAGGTTGGCTCCGAACTGGTTTCTTGCTGTTTGAATGTTGGTGACGCGCTTGTCCCGCACTTCCACCGCCGACGGTACCTGCAGAGACGGCACGCGAGCCATTTTCGCTGTAACCGTCTCCGTGAGTCCGTCGCAGTAGATTTGTTCGCCCGGCAGGCCATCGATGGAGGTGATAGGAAGCACCACAAGGTTCTTCTGCTGCGGGATCTCCGGTCCAAAAAGCCTTTGCCAGTCTTGCCTATCAAATTTGTAAAATGCGCCGGCAAGTACGGCCAGAAGCAGGATACTGCCTGCCCCGAAGAAAACGTAACGTCGATTCCCCGCAGCAATGACTGCTGGATGTGGCGTGGATGCTGTGCCGGAAGCAGACTGCCGTTTCGATAATTCCTCGAACCCCGAATCACGCTGACCTGACTCCGTATCGCGCTTTAACCGTTTCAAATCACTGCATATTTCGGAAGCATGCTGGTAGCGGAGCGCGCGATCTTTCTCCAAAGATTTTTTTATAATGTCTTCAAGCCCCGAAGGCACCTCAGGATTCAATCGCATGGGGGCGACCGGAGCTTTGTGAAGGATTTCCTCGAATAGGTTTGCCCAGGTGTCCCCGCGAAAAGGCCGCGTGACTGTAGCCATTTCGTACAGGACAGCGCCGAAAGAAAACAGGTCTGTACGCGCGTCCAGCTCTTTGCCGCGCGCTTGCTCTGGTGACATGTATGCGGCTGTACCGATCGCGGTTCCCGGGCTCGTCAAAAATTCTTCGTCCATGGTGAGCGTATTGGCTCCGGTGGCCCTTCCGTGGGAAGCTCCGGAAGGAGAAATCTTCGCGAGTCCAAAATCCAGGATCTTTGCGTGACCTGGGTTAGTCACAAAAATGTTTGCAGGTTTGATGTCGCGGTGAACTATTCCTTTGGAGTGCGCTGCATCCAGCGCCTCCGCAATCTCGATTCCTAATTCCAGCACTTGCTCAAGCGGCAACGGCCCGCCGGAAATGCGGTGCTTTAGCGTCTCTCCGTCGAGAAATTCCATGACCATGAACGGCTGACCGTTGTGTTCGCCGATTTCATGGATGGTGCAAATATTTGGATGGTTCAGCGCAGAAGCAGCCTGTGCCTCACGGTCGAAGCGCCTCAGAGCTTGTGAGTCTGGCGCGAACCCGTCAGGAAGGAACTTTAAGGCAACGAAGCGGCGGAGCTTAGTGTCCTCGGCCTTGTAGACGACGCCCATCCCACCGCCGCCGAGCTTTTCTACGATTCGATAGTGCGAAATGGTCTGGCCGATCAGAGAAGAGGAGTCCAGCATTTCGTGCTCATCTTAGGTTGAGCGAGAAAGCAAGTCAACGAAGACCAACTGTGTATGCCATCGGATACCTATGAGACGCGCCATTGATGTGCTCGATTCGCGACTTTGGATTTGATAAAGCAGGGAACTGCTCACGGCCGGATAGTGACTTTACGCTCAAGGACACACGGTTACCGACCAACGAACACCCATCCTGCGCCTTCGCACTGGCTGCACGTTTTACCTCGCTCCCAACCTGTAGCTTTGCATGTGGGACACTCGGCCCAGTCAAGATCTCCGACAGCAGTTTGAATACTTCCTTTGCAGCCTTCGCGCCTGCAATGCCCATGCTCGGCCAACGTAACGTTGTATCCGGGAGATCCACAGATGGTGCAAACCGTGAATGGTTTAAGGCGTACCATGGGCAACTGTGCGCTCGTTTCTACTCCGCTGATCTTTTGTTTTGCGACATTTTTTGTGCCATGAACAGCAAGAGCCTCAAGTCGCTTGCGCTAGTGCGGCGAAGCAATCTGCGAAACTTCTCAAGTGTGCGACCATCGCGACCGGTGCTGCCCCAGCCCGCGGCTACCTTCAGTGGTTCTACCGCCGGCGTTGTTTCGCCATCATAGAAAAGCTGATACAGGGGAACTTCGAGAGCCCGCGCGATTTTCTCCAGCGTCTCGATTGCCAAATAACTGCTTCGACACGCTCCATTGACTCTAACGCTGTGTCCGGCAACGATCGATAGAGGAGACATTCAGGCATGAAACGTGCGGCCATAGGCTTTTCTTCAGTCGCTTTCTCTTTGACATTGCTTCTTGCGGGCGTCGTTGCCGCGCAGTCGGCACCGCCACGGAAGGACATCCCAGCGATAGCCAAGGCTGCGAATGGGGCCATCGTATCCATCGTTATGTCTGATAAGGACGGCAAACCCATCGCCCAAGGCACTGGCTTCGTCATTAGCAAGGATGGCCACATCGTGACCAACTATCACGTCATTTCCGAGGGTAGCTCCGCTATCGTTAAATTTCCTGACGGTGCCTTTTACGTCGTCGATGGGGTGCTGGCATTCGATAAAGCCCGCGACGTTGCCATCATCAAGGCGCACGGCGAAAACTTCCGGACGCTCACTCTCGGAAATTCAGACCAACTCCAAATCGGAGAAGAAGTCGTTGCCATCGGCAATCCTCTGTCGCTCGAATCGACTGTTTCAAACGGCATAGTCAGCGGAATCCGAACAGTCCCGGAAGAAGGCGGCAAATTCTTGCAGGTCACTGCACCAATTTCTCACGGAAGTAGCGGCGGACCGTTGTTTAATATGGCGGGAGAAGTGATTGGAATTACGAGTGCATTTTTTGCAGAGGGCGAAAATTTGAATTTCGCAATTCCTATTAATGACGCGAAGCGATTGCTTCTGGCTAATTCCTCCGAGGTCCGCGCCTTGCCCAACGAACTCGAGCCGGTCAAAACGCAAACGCGTGTTGATGCGCCTTCACCCGTCGCCTCGCCGCCTGTCCAGCCGCCGGTGGAACATGAACATGCGGCAACCGCAGAGCAGTGCGAGGCCGACGCACGAACGTGGATTTCGCGGCCTGACGGGTTTGTTAAACAACTGCCTTATACTGAACTCCAAATACGCGCCCTGGAGATGGGGGATTGTTATGTCGTGGGCGCTAGGGATGAACCAACCGTGAGAAAAAACGTGCGCTACGTCGCTGTGTCGAATCTTTACGATGGGGAAATGATTATGCGCATGGTTAGGTATATTGGACATCATGATTTGGAGATCAGTATCACATACGAGCGTGTGCCGGTTTTATCGATTACTCAATGGCCGCCGAAAAATGGGCCATCGCAAAAACAGTGCAAAGCCGATTTACTTTTATGGACTCAGCAAAATCAAGAGGGTATGGTTGATAAATTGTCTGCAAACGATATTTTTGCACGCCGGTCAGAAATGGTAAATTGTGCGATTGATATTCATGGAACGGATTTCTCGGCGGCAGCAACATTTGGCGGGTATTTCTCTATGGAGGATGTTTACAACGCCACGATGATAGAACAATTACACGCCTATCTTTTGCGCCACAACGAATGGAACCAATTCGTGTCCGAAGACTCGGCGGGGGGGCGCTAGTGGAACTTTTCAACTTGATGAAGGTCAACAGCGGGGTGACCGGCCCGATTTGTTAGTCCAGAAGAAGTGAGAGTTTTTATATCACTGATCGGACCGGCTTTTTTATACCAAGTCTAGGGTGAGTTTTCGGTTGTTTGCACCCCGTCCGAGGATCCCGGTGACTCCGATATTGGAACGTAGCTCGATTCAACCGGGCTACCCTGCATGCACGCCGCTCGCTCACCCGGTAGCTGTGCAGGTATTCGACCACCTGCCCGCGCTGCGAGGGTCCTAGAATGTTTTTGATAAAACATCCTGCAACATTGCCTAGTCCAGCGTCAGATCGGCCACCAGCTGCTTCAGACGAGGATTCTCTTCCTGGAGCTGATTCAGCTGTCGAACCTGGTCGACTTCCAGTCCCAATGGGGAGAACTCGCGGATTTGTTGCTGAAAAAATTGGGCCAGTAGGGTCAGGCGAATCTCAGTCCTGAGTGTCCCTCTCGCGGCAAGTACACCCTGAATTCCCGGCCGCATCATTGCCCGCTATGGGGTTTCGGTGCTGCTTTTTCTGTTTTACCGCAGTTCCACAACCTTATCTCCGCACGAAATCTTCGTAAAACCCAACCGTCTCAGTCCCGCCTTGATCTCCTTCTGATCGCTATCGTGAAGCAGCGCCATTTCGATTGCGTCGGCCGACACGGGATCGCAAGGAGGATAGGACACAGCGACTAACTCCTTTGACCAAATACCCCGGGGGCTAAAATGCAAACGGTCTAAGTAGCCACTCTCGTCCGCCACTTCATTCTCATCCGCAATGTATTGCTCCCGCTGTATCCTGCCCACATCTGCCTTGTGCAAGCCCCAACCCGCCAACACCGCTGCGATGGCAATAAAACATATCGCCTTCATTGGTGCTCCCGCTGACTCAATACACACGCCAGATTTATTGCAAAAAATCTCTCAGCGTCCTTTTCTGAGCAATGCATGCTTTCCACTGTCGCCTCAATCCAGTTTCTTAAAATCGCTTTCTGCTGTTTTCTGGTCTTGTTGCGTAAAATTGCTTTCTCCTCCGCCCAGTCATACCGTCCATCCGCAACCGGTTCTTCGGGCAAAACCAACTCGGGTTCTGCTTTGCCGGGGGTGCGCCGGAACATGATCGCCGCTCGAAGGAGAATTGCCGCCACGATTTGAACAGCCAGAACGGCGAAGATAACGTTGAAGATCACGACTTACGTCCTTTGGTCTTTAGGTAATCGTCAACTGCTTTGCGAATTTGCCACGCGACCGCCGCACCTTCTTTCGCTGAAATCTCTTTCAGATCCTTTATCTGCTTGACCGTTAACTGAGTCAGGACTCGTTTCAGCATGGCAAAGACTACCATGTGATATCAGGTGGTTGCAATGGTACGAGAGTACTGTAATCCTTAGATAGTGTCTTATTTTGCCTTCTAATATGAGTTAGGGTAGCCAAACGTGGAGACGCAGTTGATTTAAAAAGAGGAGTTTATGAAAGCACTTCTGTTGGCGATCACAATCTTGATCGCGGTGCCTGCGATCGGACAAGAAGTACAGCACGCGCCCACGGTCGCGCAGTGCCAAAGCGGATCAAAGATTGTGGTTGTCGAAGCTGGAAGCCGACCACGGCTTAGACGATGTGACCGTTACAACTTTGATGAATTGGCAACAGGAAATGCAAGATTGCAAAGCTGTTGACCCGCAGAATCACTGGACATATTTCAACACGCAAGCAGAGGCACTGGCCGTTGAATCTTCGCGGGAATTAAATTTCATAAAGCGTCATGGTCTCGGACTTGATTTCATCGCCGAGGATGCGGCAGGCAAGCGGTGATTCAAGGAGACTTCATGAAAGAAGAATTGGTCGGATTAAACGTCGGGTTGTTACTCCGCGTCATCGGCTACATGGTCATACTGCCTTTGATGGCGCTTTATTACATTTCTCAGGATCCGACAGGAGCTGTGATTGTTCTAGAACTCACCATCGCCGGTTATTTTTTCTATACCGGCTGGCTGCTTCGCAAATTGGACAAGAAGGGCGTGAAGCTGGCCAAAATCGGAGAAGCTGCCAGCATCGTTATCGGCGTCTTGCTGCTCTTCGTAGCGCCCGGAATGGGAATCCGTGCAATCGTTGGCGGCACTATTTGGCTGCTTTATTTTTACAAGAGCAAGCGCGTCAAGAATACTTATTTTCCTCAACCCACGCTCGACACACAAGCTACGGTGAGTGCGTAACTAGAAAGACGGCAAATGGAGATTCGGGGAGTTTTATTGAAGTAAAGCGAGCCGCCGACACAAGCCGGATTAGCGATAATCGAATCTCCGAATCTCGAATACAAAAAACTCACTGCGGCTTAACTTCGATCCTTTGGTTAACATACTGCTCCCCTGTAATCTCGTGGATATATTTCGCCCTTCCTTCCTTTGACCCCTCTTTTGGCACAACATATCCGCCTTGCAGGGGAGACTCGAAGTACCAACCTTCGCGTTTCCAAACAACGTGGACGAGATAGGTCCGAACTGTGCATTTCGGACAGTCAATAGACACGCTTCCAGTTAATTCATCACCTTCCTTAATCTGGTCGTCCCCGTCAGTATTCTTCGGCATCGTCGCTAGTTCCATAAAATAGTTGGCGCTTTCCATATGGGGCTTGATGTAACCGATGGACTGTGTTTGAAAGCCGAAAAAAGCCAGGTCGGAGGTGCGGAACGCAACCATTGCCCACGAAACATTCTCGGCAACCTCGTCCGAAGGATTAAACACAGCCACGCAAAGTGAGGACGGATTCTTAAAAACGGCCGATAGCTGCACTGGCTTATTCGTTACAGGCGGTGGAGCCTCAGGCTTGGTCTTGATCGGCGTTTTTGGTCTAGGAGTTGACGAGGGGCGATTCGTTTCCCTTGGTGTAGGGTGCGGTTGGCCCGGCTCGGATGATTGAGCGGGCTTTGAAGTTTCAGGTTGTGAGGTTTCCTTTCCTGTTGAGTGTGTAGCCCTAAACTCAAAAAATCCCCACAGCAAAGCTATAACCACGGCTCCAATCAGACTCATCCATCCGATCCACTTCTTAGTCGGCCACAAGTAAAACGCAGCGATGCCAAACAAACCCACTATCAGGCTCACTATTCCAAGTTGGTCACCAAAGGACATCTAGATCTTTCCCAACGGGGGTTCTACCATGCTTAGAGCGTTCATACATTCGGGGCATCGCCCGACCGCTGGGACGTCGCGCAATTCGGGATGACAGACAAAACACTCGGCATCATTCTGATTGTGGAGAAGGGGAATTGTTCTCGTGTGACCGCACTCAAATCGTAGTTCAAGAGTTTCGTAAGCCATCACATTAGCCCTTCTTTCTTTTGCGGCACGCCTCACACTTTGTTTCTTTTTCTTCCCCGTAGAATTCAGTGCTGCATTTCGAACACGTCTTTAGAAACAATTCCCGGCCATTTTCGATAACAGATTTGGCGCGTTCCACCTTCCGGAAGTTGGGCATGGGCCATCTTAACAGTCCCGAAAAACAGTGGGCGAAACAAAGGCGAAGTGTTATCTTAGACTCCGGCGCGAGAATTGCAAGCGCCAAAGGGGTGAGGACAGTGGATGTTTATGAGATCGCATTACATTTACAGCAAGATCTAATCGAGGCGCGTGAGAAACCTGCCAAGGTGAGAAAAAGCGCCGAATCAAAGTTCATTCAAAAAGTTTTGGGCGCTTGGGGATATGAGTTGTCCAAGGAAGAGCTTCAAAGACTGGCCGCGAGAGCTACATCCTACGAATCCTTTATTCTGTCGGCGACGAAGTAGAGTCGAACCGTTCCCACAGATACGGTATAGAAATAGCGTGAACAGAACGTGTGGCATGGCCGAACGCAGTAACGGCAGTCTCCAAAAGCCTTGCGATCTTTTCCTCCGGCGTGCGCCCCTCGAGATGTCGCATTGTCGCCGCCGCGGCGATTTCACCTGCAAAGTTGAGATGTATGTTTCCTTTCTTGTTTATTTTCATTTCTAGACGAGTTAATTGATCGGCATTTGTGACTGCGTAGTCTGCTGACTGTAAGCCAAAGTGCCCTCCAATGTCGTTTCTAACAAGCTTTAAGAACGGTTCCTTCTCGCGGAAAAATCCCACAGCACTATCCCAGAATTCAATTATCGGAGGGGCGAGCCTCGATTTGATGACGTAAAACTCATCGCATTCATCGAGTAATCGCAAAGCCTCGGCAAATTCGACAAGAGTTGCGATACTTCTGCGCAGAAAGTAATGACGGCGGTAACTTTGGTTGGTTACGTCGAGGAAGACTATCGATTTCTTGGCAGTGGCCAGAATCTCGATCCGAAGATCTTCGTAAAGAACAGAAAGTCGCGCAATGTGGGCCGGAAGGATAGCCCCTTGGTCTGCAAATACTCGAGACAATTCACGCATTCTTTTCGGCATGTGATTCAGGGACCTCGTTTGCGCCGAATGCCACGTCTCAAAGCTTTGATTTCATGAAACATGAACCTGCAAAATAACAGGACATTAAAAAGCAGTCCTTCGAACTCCAGAATTGTAAGATGGATTTTACTTATTGCCTCGGGTCCGGGAAAAAGCATTTTCACTTTCCTGTCCGCTAATTTGCTCGTCCCTCGGAGGCGAACAGTGCGGATAGAATCGTGAAAATTTAGAGCGTTGCCCATGCACCCACGTCCGAGGCGTGTGCTTGGCAGGGAAGTACGGCTGGCAGTCGCCGCAGGTGAAATTGCAGTATAGGGAAGACACTCTCTCGCGTCAACAGGAAGAAAGAGGTTGCGAGAGGATTCCAAATACGCAATCGCGGATTATACTTATCCCGTGACGCCCACCTATCTCGGTACAAGCGCCTTTACCGTCAATGGCTGGCAGGGCGCTTCCGAAGATTCGCCTGGATGTAACGGGCGTCTCATGGGTTCGTCTCCTCACTGGAAGAGAACTGGAAAGTCTGTTTTTCTGAAGTTCAGGGACTTATTCTCGAAGGATCAGCGCGAAAAAAGGGCTCGAAATTCCACGCCGCGAGGTTCAGTTGCCGATGAAACTTGCATGGGGCAAACTATTTGAATAGGAGCGGGACTGAAAATGATTTCCGCTAAACGCCGTAAGCTGGTCACTCTTAAAGGAGAGTGCTTTGATGTGGAGTATCACGGAGATATTCTAGGAACGCGAGACGGAGTTTTCCATGATTTTCAGCTTTATGATGCGGTGAAGAACAGAGGCGTGCTTCGGCTGGCCGTAACCCGAGGCGGAGCAAGAGATTTCTACACACCCACTTGGGCGGAGTACGACCGCAGAGAAGACGCAGTAGTTCTAAAAGTCATTCGTCAGACATTTGACAGCGGCATGCTGAATTTCGACGCAAAAGCCGGCCCGTCTACCCGGCAGGAGATCGCACTAGAACCGTCAGATTTCGCTAACAAGCAACCAGCCACGAGCGATAAAGTCGTTAGATCATACATTATTCACAAGGCTTATTGGCTAGCTTATCGGTACCCGATCAAGCCACCAATCGACGATGTTTCGTTCCCCATTCCGTTCGATGAGCCCGCCGATCTTGAATACCTAAACGTTACTCGAAGCGATGTTTGGAGGAACATTAAGCGACTGGAGAACAAGGGGCTACTAAGCCACGTTAGGCAGGGTTGTGCAACCCCTACTGAATCACTGCTAACGCAATATGAGGAAGAAGATGAATCAGATCTCCCGTCGAAACCTGCTCCGCCAAAACCCTCGAGTAAGAGCGCTGAATCCCACAATTCTGATCCCGATAAAAACGACGATTCGCCATCGGCATTCATTTCTTACTCGTGGGATTCAGAAGCCCACAAGCAATGGGTCCTGGATCTTGCATCTCGATTACAAACGCAAGGCGTGAGGGTTATTCTAGATCAGTGGAATTTAGCACCGGGCGGAGACAGGACTTTTTTCATGGAAGACAGCGTTTTCAAGAGCAAATTCGTTGTTCTCGTATGTACGCCCCCCTATGCCAAGCGTGCGAACAACCGTGAAGGCGGCGTCGGATACGAAGCGACCATCATCACCGGAGAATTGGCGAAAAACATTAAACAAGCAAAATTTATCCCAGTGCTGCGCGATGGTGATTGGGACTCATCCTTGCCGAGATGGATTCAAACCAAACTGGGAGTTGATCTGCGGGGCAACCCGTATTCTGAAAGCCAGTACGAGGACTTACTGCGGGCTCTTCACGAAGAACCGTTAAAGCCGCCGCCTTTAGGACCTAAGCCCCTCCTGGAACAGAATCAGTCTGCCCCAAAAACTCAACGGGTATCTTCGCCAGTTCCTTTAAAATTTTCCAGCTTCGGCGGAACTCCTGGCCCAATTTTGTTCTCAGGAAGTGAGCATTCGTCGTTGGGTCCCCAGATGATCTTGTCGGGTCTGGTGACAATCGTGAACTGTGCGCTCGTACCAGTGGAAATCACACCCATCCGGCTGCTCATCGATGGCAAGGAGTGGTCAGTCCATAGAATCTTCTTCAAGAGGGCTGGTAAGCTCAACAAACTTGAAAGGGTCTACCTCGCCGGCAATCGTCAAGAGGACTTTGAGTTGCATTTTATGTTTCCAGATGACCATTATCCGCAATCGCTTTCTGGCGAGCTTCTGATTCACATCAACGAGAATGAACCACTCTCAGTGCCTGTAATGTTTCCTTAGGAATCGAGATTCTACCAGCCGCTCATTTGCCAACCGGCAGTTGGCCATTAATTGACCTGTCACGTATTTTGAATTAGCATCTCGCTCGGCTACCCGATGTTTGCTTTCTTCAAAGGAGCTACAAGTGAGAGTGCCGCGAGTAAAGACAGCGTTTCTCGTCGGAATAATTTTCTTGGGCTCGGTGATCTTTGCTTCACAAGCACGTCCGAAAAACGTGGTGATCTCAGACGTTCACGGGACTGACCTATTACGCTTTTGCAGCGATCACGTTGACACGAGCGAGGCCGAATTCTGCGATGCTTTTCTCCTTGGGATACGCGACGGAGTGACTTTGGCAACGGAACTTCGGGGCGTTAAACCAATCTTAGAAGTGCCGCTAGAAGTTAAACAGGATCAACTCAAAGCTGTGGTAGTGAAATATTTGAACGATCACCCTGAAGAGCTTCACAAGCCGGCAGGGATGCTCGTGATTCTGGCCCTCAGTAAGGCGTTTTCTCCGCAACATCAAGCGGGGGAGTGAATCATAAAAACGTCACCCCGCCCGGTCCCGCAAAAGTCCCGCCGTAGGGGCGGTTAAGGCTTTAGTCCCCCCTTACGCATGTACTGGGATAGATTGATGCTCTTGGTCTTCAACTCACCGGCAAGGGGCTCCGGCACAGCGCAACTGGATTCCGTCAACGCTAGACAAGTCTCAAGTTCAGCAATCAGCATACGGCGGTCTGTGCTGTTCCATCGTTCTGCAACGTCTTGCAAGATGCTCGAAAATAATGCCGTAGCCGCCTCCTCGGCCGACTTCTGAACCATAACGCCGCCGCCAAGAAGGGCTTGTGTTGATCCAAGCCATTTGGTCGCCACGTAGTAGCAGGAATAAGGGTCGCTCGGTGTTTCTCGATAACAGTCGGCGATGATAGCCAGGTCCCTGTCGTCTCCAGTCCCGATTGTGAAAAATTTCGGTTGCGCTGCGATCTTTTGAATCAGGAGCGGTGCCACCGCCGACGAACTTGTATCCGCGGTGTTGTAAACTACTCGCACTTTTATCTGCTTGCTGGTTTGCGCAGACGCGCTGGTCGCAAGAAACACAAAGGCTCCAAATACCAAGAAATTCTTCATTGAGTTCCTTCCGGCTTCAGTTTTTCGTCCGAACCTCTATGTTCATTCAAGAACACAAGGTACAACTCAGCCGTTTTTGCCGGGTCTGACCATTGATCCTTCGGAGTTTTGTTTTTGAACTCTGGAAAGTATTCGTAAGCCCAGTCTAATAACGCTTGTTTCTGAGCATTCGTTATTTTTAGCCAACGTGTGCCACCTTTTTCATCGGGCCGATCTGCGTCAACTAACAACATCAAGGCTAAGCCGGCAGGCTGAAATAGATCTGAGAAACGTTGGCCGCGTTCAACTTGGAGCGTGGAGATTTGATCCATGAATTCAGATTGCGTGATGCTATCCATTTTCTTGAGAAGATCTATTAGACGACGATCAATATCGATGTGTTGATCGTAGGCGTCCAGCAGTGCCACTGCCGTCAGCCGAACATCCTCACTGCTGCGGTTAGTTGCGAAAGGCTTTAAAGGTTGCTTCGCGCAGATAAAGTCATTGGTGGCCAACTTGGTTGAGCGCATCATAGCGGTCACCTGCGCAAATACGCTATTTGCCTTTTTGACTTCTTCCTTCATTTCGTCGCCGCGTTGGGCAGCAGTTTTGGCATACCAGAGTGATATCAGAACGGCCTTCGCGAGTCCGTAAGGCGGTGGCTCAGGCTGCACCATGATGGGACAGGACACCAGAGCTTCAGCTTTTTTATCGGGTACTTGGGCTTGACCGACAATCGCGACGCAGAGGATCAAGACAGCGATGGTGATTCCAGATCGAAGGACAGGCATGGCGCAGATTATAGCCAGTGTTACTAGCTATGGGTGTTATCTTTTTCAACGTGCTTAGAGCGCGGGAACCCTGATACATTCCCGTAAGGTAGCCATTTTTCTCTCCCAACAGCTATTTCATCACCTCGGCGTATCCATGTCCGGCAGAATAGTTCCTATCTTTGATCCCCGGTGATATTAATCTTCAGTTTTTGGGTTTTTTCATTGTCAATCGGGGGGCATCGCTCACAAGCATACTTAAACACTACATTGAATGCCGACAGTCCTCTGGGTGGAATAATTCTTAACGTAGACGCTTCAAAGTAGGACCCCATGTGAAGCGTGTCGAATCGTTTCCTGCGCACTAGAGGATCATCACCTTGAGGTACAGTCGTTCCTGCTGGCTCTTCCGCGAACTTACATCCATCGCATATCTGAATCCAGACTTGTCCATTATCAGCTTGCGCCGATCCAACATTTTTGGCAGTCCACTCAATAGTGACCGCACCACTGACAAGCGGGGCGTCGATCAAGAGGTTATTTGATCCTAACGGCAAAAACGAAAATTGCAATTCCGCCTTTGGAGCGGCGGGCGGTTTCACCACGACTTGTGGCGGATTTACGGTAATGATTGCCGGGTGTTCTGTGTTCCGCTGAATCTGGTTTAGTTGTTGTTGCACTTTATCGGCGGAATTAATGCCGCGTTTCACAGCAAAAACAGTGAACGCCAAGCCAATCAGCACCAAGGCGCAAAATCGAGCTTTGTGCTTCCAGTGCGTTATCGTAAGTCCCATATAGGCAAGTCCGCACTGAACCAAGAACCCGACGATTGCAATCGCAACGTCCCAATACTTCCATTCCCACATCTACGAACTCCTCCGCGAGGATTCATACTACCGCCGTACTCTATCGGCTGAGAAGCGTTGTAAGCTTCCAGTAGCCGCCTAGCTTGAACGATTCCCTCTGACATAGTAGTTTCTGGATGTGCTTACCGTCTATAAGCGCCACTCCCCGCCCTGCCCTCAGAAATCCCGCCGATATCGTCGCTGCAATTGTCCCTGCTGGGTTGAAGGCACCGTTGAGGGGAAGTATTACCGGCAATCTTTGAAAACCCGAAGCTGGGAGAGAGCGACGAAGCTCGCTCGCGAAATGGAAGAGGGTAAGACGCCGCGGGTGACCATTGAGAAAGCGACTGCCGCTTTTGAGGATGACGCGGAAGCCAGGGGACTTCGTAAACCGAGCATTTATAAATATAAGTTGCTATTCAAGCAGTTGAAGGCTTTTGCGGAAAACGAAGGAATTCGATTCTTATCCGAATGCGACGTGGAAACCCTTCGCCGTTTCCGGGAGTCGTGGGTCAATAAGAACTATTCCGCCCGCAAGAAGCTCGAAGCGCTTCGGACGTTTTTCCGCTTTGTTCACGAGTCCGGATGGCTTGCTACGAATCCGGCGACTCTGATCAAACCACCCAAGGTTGATGAGCCTCCAACCCTGCCGTTTACTCTGGATGAGGTTCAACGTGTTTTGAAGGCCTGCGACATCTATCCACATGAAGGGCATCCCAACAAGGTCTATGGTGCGCGGTTGAAGGCGCTCGTTCTGCTCCTTCGATATTCAGGCCTGCGTATTACCGATGCCGTAACCCTTTCGAAGCATCAGATCAAGGACGGGGTCTTGAAACTGCGAACCGCCAAGACGGGTACAGATGTCCGGGTGCCTCTTCCACCTATCGCGGTCAAGGCATTGAACGGGATGCCAACCACAGGACCATATTTCTTCTGGTCAGGAGCCGGCGAAAAGAAGTCGTGTGTCGGAGATTATCAGCGGGCATTCAAGAAACTGTACGAATTGGCGAAGGTCGAGAACGGCCATGCCCACCGCTGGCGCGACACCTTCGCTGTTGAACTCTTGCTATCGGGGATGCCGCTCGAACAGGTCGCGGTTCTTCTGGGCCATCAATCCGTGCGCGTGACCGAAAAGCACTACTCTCCATTCGTGAAAGCACGCCAAGAGCAGCTAGAAGCTGGAGTCCGCAAAACTTTTGAGACGGACAATTTGGCGTACAGTTAGATTCCGTAGCATAAAACACAATAAAACATTGCCAAAAACAACTTGGAGGCGGGGGGAGTCGAACCCCCGTCCGAGAAGCCTTGCTGCGCGAAGACTACATGCTTAGCCCGTTCCGATTTTTTCGTCGCGCGCGCTCAGAGCGGGCAAGACGCGCGTGCAACTAGTCCGAT
>Ga0302325_10004529_pt1 | contig 32065 bp, 30 predicted proteins | sample Palsa_T0_2_FD_201948 | JGI IMG/M metagenome (GOLD analysis project Ga0302325, IMG submission 201948) | Peat permafrost microbial communities from Stordalen Mire near Abisko, Sweden - Palsa_T0_2 | ecosystem: Environmental > Terrestrial > Soil > Palsa > Peat permafrost | place: Sweden: Abisko... | reverse complement strand
CCGGTCAGTTTCCGAGGCCGAAGTTGTCATAGAGCTGTCTCCAGTTCAGCCATCCTTTTAGGGACAGCCAAAAGAGAACTCGTTTAACGACCTCGGTACGAGATCGCAGTTCTTCCGCGGCATGGAACCAATCTTCCTGCGGTGATCGTCCGCAGAGCCTCTAACCTGCCAGATTCACCGTGAGCATGCAGCGGCAACTTCGCGGATAGCTTCGGCCCCAGCGCTGCCATCGGTTCGCCAGGTCCAAAATTGATCCAGGAGATGTTGTAAAGAACATCGCGGTCTCTTCCAAGCCATTGATTCTGTGAGCTCCGTCCCCGGCCATGGGCCCATCGGCGACATCTTCAAAACGAAACATGGCCGTTCCAGCCATTGAAGACAAATCCCGCTACAGGGCAAGTTAGACCCGTGATAGACGCCCGCCGAGCATTAAACGCACTTGGCGGCAGATTTGACCATTTGGGGTCAGGTGACCGCCGGTGGTCAATGCCCCTTCGATGGATGGCCGCGGATGGCGCGTTCCGGGGAAGGTTTGACACACTCGGCGGCGAAATCCTGAGCGGCGCTGACGGCCCCTAAAGTGCCTTAACCCCGAGCGCGGGGCACCCCCTGAGATCTGCCTGACGCCGTAGCGAAGCAAAGAGCAGACTACAAGTTTGAGCAAAGGAAAAAACGTAATGAAGCTTTTCAAAGCAGCAATGACCGTAGGTATTGTGGCCCTGATCGGTGTGGCGCTCACACCGGGCGCCAATGCGGATGATTGGAACCGCAAAACTGTGATTACCTTTAGCGGCCCAGTGGAGATCCCAGGCGTTCACCTGGCCGGGTGGAGTGTGTTGCCCGCTGGCACGTATGTATTCAAGATCCTGGATTCGCAGTCCGACCGCCACATCGTCCAGATCTTCAGTAAGGACGAGACGACGATCTACGCCACGATTTTAGCCATTCCAAACTATCGGCTCAGAGCTACCGATAAAACTGTGATGACGTTCGCAGAAAGACCGGCAGGCCAGCCGGAAGCGCTTCGCGCCTGGTTCTATCCCGGCCGAAACTGGGGCGAGGAATTCGTCTATCCGAAGGTCAAGGCGATGGAACTGGCCAAGGACACCAACACGCCAGTTCTATTCATGGAAGCGGAGATCCCTCTCGAAGTCACCGAGCCGATCAAGACGGCGGACGCGCCAGTGGTAGTCGCACTCAAGCAGGCGCCTGTCAGGGCCGCCAAGCCCACCGGAGAAGAGCTGGAACTTGCCGATGTGGTTACGCCGCCGCCGACGGAGAATCTTGTAGCGATGACACCCGAGCTCCCCGCCACGGCCAGCACGCTGCCGTTAACCTTCCTGTTCGGACTACTAGCCCTGGGCTTGGCCTTCGCACTCCGCAGTGTCACGCGCCGCATTCAGTAGGTGGTGAATAACGCGTTGCCATAACCGGGATTGGCACTCGGCGTTATCCTAGCGCGAGCCGGTCCGATTGGTGAGGGCATGGCGCCGTAGCCGCGCTCGTCTGCAAACGATCAGCTCTCCTGGTCCCTTGGTGCTCATGGTCGGCTTTTTCGGGACGTGCCAAATCGCGGACTCCCGACCGGTCGAATATCGGTAAACGTGGATGTAGCGTGCAAGCGACCGTTCGTGCCGGCGATATATTTGCGTCCGACTTGAGCGAGCACGATTTTGAAGTTTACGAGGGTGGCCTCCAGCAGGCCATTCGTTTGTTCGGGCACGAAGACATCCCGGTTACCGTCGGACCCGTTACCGACCAAGAAGGTAACGTTGGGACCCAAGCGCGATTCGATTCACCAACCGTTTCAACCAACTGGAGTCCATTCTGCACGCGCCCGTTACGGGCCGGACGGCGCTTTACGACGCGGCGATCGAGGCGCTTGGGGATTGTAGACCGTGACCGCGACAAGAATGCTGATTGTCATTAGGGATGCGGGCGACAATGCCAGTGCGCACAGCCTGGCCGAGGTTTTGACGAAAGCTGGGCAAGTGAGCGCCATGGTGTACGCCATGGGCATCTTCGATGAAGAAGGCATCGCGAAGGACATTCGCCATCAATAACACGATCGGATATGTTCCCAGCAAGGCGCCGCATCCCGGCGTCTACCGCAGCGTCCGGATAGAGGCGAGGGCCGCCGGACAGGGCAAGCTATTAGTGCGTGCCCGGACCGGCTATATCGCGGGCGAATCCGGAACCAGCCGGAACGGTGGCGTTCCATGAGGCGGAGTCTACGGTGGGCTCAGTGGCTACTCTTTGCGGGCGCCGCCGCAATGCTTGCTTATTGCGGGCTCGTACTGATGGACACCTGGATGTTTCAGCATCGAAAGAGCGGCCAACTCGAGCGGTCGCTGCACGACCGGCTGCAGGCGAGCCACGGAGCTGAATCCCCCTCTTTAGCAAAGAATCCGCTGCCAGCCGCGATCGACGGTCTGGTCGGCCGCATTGAAATCCCGCGCCTGGGCCTTTCGGCGATTGTAATGGAAGGAACCGATAGAACCACCCTGCGGCGCGCGGTTGGCCACATTGCTGGAATGGCTCTGCCGGGGCAGCCGGGGAATGTTGGAATTGCCGGACATCGCGACACGTTTTTCCGGCCGCTGCATGATATCCGGCAGAACGACATCATCACCCTGAAAACATTGGGCGGTGAATACCGTTATCGCGTGGTGTCCACTAAGATAGTGGGGCCATACGATGTCAGTGTGTTGGCTTCGAGCCAAAATGAGGTGCTCACCCTGGTCACCTGCTATCCGTTCTACTTCGTAGGACCAGCCCCAGATAGGTTTGTCGTTCGAGCCGAAAGGGTAAAAAAGATTCGTGAAGTAAGTTTCTAAAAGTCCGCAAGACAGCTTTGTCGGCGACCGGTTGTCGCGCAAGTACGGCATCGCCACCTTCACGTCCGCCTGCTGGATGCCGTCGCAAGTGCATATTCGATCCCCGAATATGACGACGCCATGGTGGACGGCCGCGAGGCTGCCCGATCCACGTGCGAGCCAGGAGCACTGGGTAAGAGAGTGAACCACACCGTATGTCACGGCTGCATGGGGAATCAAAAGATGGAACAGGATCATCCTGATGGGGAAAGAATGGCCCTGAAGTCAAATGGCGGGAAGCATTAAGACTGCGGGTATTTTAGCCGGTGCGCAGCTAAGAGAGATTCGCGCACAAGCATCGGCACTGCGAAAGCTTGGACTTCGAAGATATCGGCGAGTAGGCACTCCTTCGCGCACACTCCTCGCCCTTGGTCACCATGTCTGTCTCACGGACACGGGAACGCGGCCGCCGGAACCGGTAGCTATCGAACGGTAACATCGTAATCCTGTCCTTCCCATCGATTGCTGTTTCGCCAAAAGAAGGTGAAGCGGATGCAAACATCTTTCGATGAGGACACCGTCACAGGCAAATCGACGAAGTCGATCTCTAGAGCATTGGCGCTCGATTCAGTATCGTTCTGGGATTTCCAACCGTCGCCCGACCAGCGCAGACGGAACGGCTCAGCGCCATGGATACGTAGGATCGAACCCTTTCGCATAAATCGCACATGACGGTCCGGTTTCCAGACTTCCACAAGCTTGCGGTTCTTGGGATCGCCGAGGTAGCGTCGCTCGACTTCGGGGATGGCGTCATAAACCTTGCCATCGGAAGCGGATCGAAGCAGCTTGATGTACTCGGCGTGCGCCCACATGAGTGGCATGGCGGAACCGGTCGGCTTGCCTAGAGATAAGAATTCCTGCGGCTTATCCGCCTTGTCCCAAACCTGTTCCGGCAACAGGCCAGTGGGAGAGGCAAGCTGCTCCATCGCCCGGAGGTAACACTCCACGCTTCGACCGGCAGCTAACTCGTAATGACCTCGCTCGCCGGTGAGCAGAGGCCACGCCCGGCCGACTCCGACGCTGGTAAAAGGGCCTCCGTCTTCCTGCTGCCCGTAGCCGTCGTGATTGTAGCGATGCCATACGGGACCAGCCTTTGTTTGCACTTTCAGCACCGCATCCATCACCTTGACGCTATCCACAATGATGGGATCGTTCGCGGAACGGATACCGTAGCGCACCAGTTCGAGAAAACCACCATCCACCACGTCCTTCGCGGGGAACTGGCTTGGTTCACCGTAGGGAATGTTCTTGATTTGAAGCGTGCGCGACTCCGGATTCTCAGCCGGGTTCGCGTCTCCCACTTGCTCCGGCAGGATGCGAATGTAATACCGTTTGATTCCCGGGTGGAGCGACCCTTCGTTCGTTACCGTCCAATCCTCGATGTGGGATTCGAGGAAATCCGCATATTCTTCCGCAAAAGCGGCGGATGCTTCATCGCCCCTTTCGCGAAACAGCAGCGATGCACAAATCAACGCCGCAATGTTCGAAGCAAGGGTTGAGGGTGAATAACCGCTGGCCTCCTCCCAGCGCTCCTGCTGCGTGACCGGGCCATTGCGTATCAAATAAGCAGCACCCTTCCGCACGAGGGTGTCTGGATTAAATTCTCCCAGTGCCTTCTCGCCAAACAGACGCCACGCCAGCATCATCGGGAACGCCACTTCATCCAACTGAATGCCTGTCCAGTAAGCTTCACCAGTTACCCAGAAGTTTTGTGGGAAACCGCCATCCTCGTGTTGCGAGACGGCGAGAAAGATCAAGGCCCGCAGAGGGGTGGCCGTGTCGCCGGCAGCCAGGAGCGCGGTCACACTGTTGACCATGTCGCGCGTCCATACCAAGTGATATCCGCCCTGATCCTGGTCGCCCTTGGCTTCTCCCCAAGGAATGGCGAGGGAAGCAATCAGGGCTCCGGGGTACGATTTATCCTCGTGCGCCAACAACAGGCTAACACTACTCTTGAACAGATTGCCCTGGTCATACGACGACTTCTCCAAGGGCCGGCAGTGGGCAGCCACGCCTTCCCATTGGTCTTTATACCGGGTGAGATGCTCATCGAAAGGAGTCCCCAGAGACTGAAGTAGATTAGTAATCGTACGATGTTGTGTTGATCCGAATGCAGTAGCAAGCGTAAACTCCCGGGTCTTACTGAGATCCAGTTCGCCGGTGAGAGCAATATTGCCGGTCGCGGCATGATCGAATTCATAATCCATCTGGAAATTCCCCTTCAGGTCCGTCCAACCATCGCTCGTTCCCACATAACCACAAGAGGTTCGGGAAAAAGGGACCGTGGCCATCATCGCGAGCCACACCCCTTGCTTACAGGCCATGAGGATGCGCCAGCCGTTGGCAGTGGTGACGTAGCCTGTGTTGCCGTATCCACCTACCTGGAGGTGCGGGGCACAGAGCGCAAACAACTTCAGAGTGGTGAGAAACTTCTCGTCTGGGCCGGTCAGCCGAGTGCGCTGAAGGACGCAGGGCAGGTGCGGATCTGTGATCACTTCTTTGCTGATCGAATAACGCCCATCCGGGTCCGAATTCGTGCAGTGAAAACCTAAGGTGTGACCTGAAATCCTTTCCACCGTGGTCTTGAGATCCCGTTTCTCTTCGTGGAAGAAGCTCTTCCCATCCGTCACCAGGTACTGGAGATCGCGCAGCTGTGGGCGGTCGACGGTCGGGTAATACACTTCGGTGACGATGCCGCCAAACAGAGTGAACCATATTCGGCTGGACGCCGCGTAGGCTGTCCCAACGCCATTTTTATTGCCATGGGTCCATCGGGGTTCGATGCCCGGCGCTCCGAACGCTTCTTTGTCACCGTGTTGCTGCATTGCTCAAATCCTCCTCGGATTATCAGCCGGAGAACGAATTGGAAGGAAGTCCTCGCACATCGCAATCGATAGCGAACAGGCTTCCCGAAAGTGGCGCCGCGGCCAACTGTTCCGGCGACATAGTCTCGCGCGCACTCGTCACGTAAAGGGTTGTTAGATCTGGACCTCCGAAAGTGCAGTCGGTCGCACGGGGCACCGGGAGCTGTATGATTCGCTCCAGCTTGCCCTCAGGATCGTATCGACGAATTTGCCCCAGACCCACCATGTTGCTCCACACAAACCCGTCGGCATCCACCGTCATGCCGTCCGGAAATCCACCGCTGTTGCTGTCTAGAGTGGCAAATGGCAGCCGGTTCGAAAGGGTGCCTGTGTCTAGGTCGAAATCGTAAACAAAAATCGCGTACCGAAAGCTTTCGGTGTAGTACATCTTGCGTCCGTTCGGGCTCCAGCCGCTGCCATTAGAACAAATGACATTCGGCTGCATGCACGCGATGGTTTTGTCGGCGTCCAACCGGTATAGATTGCCCGCTGGAGCGGACCAGCGCACCGCATCCATGGTTCCGGCCCAAAATCGGCCTTGTGGATCGCACTTTCCGTCATTGAAACGATTGTTGGGCCGGTCGCGTTCCACCTCTCCGATCCGCTCCAGCTTCAACGTCGCCGGTTCAAAGGTGGCGAAGTCCTTCCTGAGTGTCAGCACCAATCCGCCCGCAGCCCGCGGCGCAATGCACGTGACGATTTCAGGCAGATCAAAGGTTTGATTGCTGCCCGTGTCTGGATGGAAGCGATGGATTTGTCTGCGCTGAATGTCGATCCAGTAGAGGTTCTGCTCTTCCGGTCGCCAAACAGGAGACTCCCCCACAATGGCCTGCCATGGGAGTACGCATTGGACACCTTCGCCTGAGATCGTCTGTACGCTCATGACGCTCGCTCATGATGGAGGACATGATTCCAGTAGCCCAGCCAACCCAAGTGGCCAGTGGAATTCGCACCACCGAACTTAGTGCTGAGTACACCGCCGGCTGTGACTAGTAGAACGCCCGCCAGCGACAGCAAATCGGGGGTGTTGTTCCAGACCACCCAGCCGATGAGTCCGGAGAAGATGACGACGGTGTAATTAAAAGGGGCGATCCGGCCGGCGGTGGCGTGTTTGTAGGCCAGGATGATCAATACCTGACTCGCCGCCATCATCAAGCCAATGCCAACGAGGAATAACCATTCTCGATTGGTCGGAGTTCTCCATTTCAGTACGGCAAATGGCGCTGCCACGACGGATGAGTAAAGGAAATAGTAGAACAGGATACGACGGGGAGATTCCGTGTTCGAGAGTTGATTGACCGCTACCAAGGCCAGGGCTGAGAAGACGGCCGCGCTGATGGCGATGAGCGCAATAGGATCGGATAGCAGCGCCAAACCAGGCTTCAATATCAGCATCACGCCCGCAAAACCGATGAGCAGACTCAACCATACCATCCCGCCGATCCGTTCCTTCAGCCATACCCAGGTAACGAGAGGAATGAACAGCGGCGCAGAGTTACTGAGCAGCACGGCATTCACCAGCGGCATCCGCTTAACGGCCACAAACATCAAAACTTGCGAAAGCAGGCCAGCTCCGGCGCGTAGAATATGCAGCCAGGTGCGAGACGTCCGCAGCTGGGAAACACCTTTTCCCAGAACCCAGGGCATGAACAACAGCAGGCTGATGAAGTTCTGAAAGAGCACCAGAATACCGGTGGGCACCTCTTTCTCCGCTTTACCGAACGCACTCATCACGGCTACGCAGGCGAACGCGAGCACAATCAGAAGAGCTCCCAGGGCTACAGAGCTTGTGGATCCTCCGTTCAAAACAGGTTCCTTCAATGCAGTCTTTCGAGCAAATGGTCGCCTACACGGAGCGCGTTGGCGATGATCGTCAGCGAAGGGTTAACAGCACCACTGGACGCGAAGAACGAACCGTCAACGACATAAAGGTTGTCGACGTCGTGCGTGCGGCAATTTGTGTCCAAAACCGATTGCTTTGGATCGGTGCCGAAGCGGCAGGTTCCGTTCTGATGCCCCACTCCTTCTAAAGGAATTCGCTGCTTGAAATAGGAGTGCAGGTGAAACCAGTGATCGGCATGGCCGGCCTGCTTCAAGACATCGATCCATTTGTTTCGCAGGCGGTCGAAGGACTCCACGTTGTTTGGCGTGTAATCCAGGCGAACCCTGCCGTTAACGATCTGTACCCGATTGTTCGCATCCGGCAGATCTTCCGTCGTCAGCCACCATGGCACGGCGTGAGTCGTCATCAGGTCCAAGATAAAGGTGGGCGTGAGAGGGGGCGCGTCCGCCTTCATCATTTCGTGGTGAAAGGAGCCGATCGGCTGGATATTTCCCATCGGATAGGGATATTCTTTGTCGCCGAAGTAGAAGTCGTTCAGGGTGAAAGTCTTCATATAGGAAGACCGGTTCGGCTCTTGGCCGATCGCGAGGATGGCGTCAGCCTGGTGGAACATGAAGTGGCGCCCGACCATGTCGGAGCTGTTGGCGAGTCCGTTGGGATGTTTATCATTGGCGCTCATAAGCAGCAGCGCCGCCGAGTTAATGGCACCGCAACAGACGGCTATGATGTCGCCGGAAAATGTAGTCTTCTTCCGCGAGTTGTCTAATTCCACTTCCACGGCATCGACTGCATTTCCCGCGGCGTTCGTTAGCAGGCGCGTCACCTTCGCCCGCGTGACCAGCGTCACGTTCGGCAGATGCATGATCTGGCGGATGCAGTTTATATCGGAATCCGATTTCGCGCGCACCAGGCACGGATAACCATCGCAAGTGTCACAGCGGATGCACTTGCTTTCCACCGGATCTGCTTCGTTCAGCTTCAATCCGAGGGGGCACGGAAAAGGACGCAGCCCCATGTTCTCTAGATCGTTCTGAATTTCCTGCATCCGTGGTTCATTCGAGATAGCCGGATACGGGTACTCCGCGTTGCGTCGGGGTTCTGTCGGATCGATCCCCTGCTTTCCGTGCACACAAAATAGCTTTTCGGCCATGGTGTAGTACGGCTCAAAGACGTCGTACTTCACAGGCCATGCGGGGGAGATGCCGCCTTTGTGGTGAAGGACGCCAAAATCTTCTTCCCGCAAGCGAAACAGTGCGGCGCCATAAACCTTGGTGTTGCCACCCACCCAGTAGCCGGTACCGGGATGCAGATCGTGTCCTTCTTTGTCCGTCCAGACGTCTTTTGTGTGATAACGGTTTTCGAGGAACACGTCCGTGGTATTCCAGTTCGGCTTTTCCTGCGGCAGAAACGGGCCGCGCTCGAGAATAAGGACGTCCTTACCCGCATTGGCCAAGTGATATGCGAGCGTTCCACCGCCCGCGCCTGTTCCGACGATCACGACTTCGTAGCGTTCAGTGGATGGCATTCTTCCTCGATAAGGCGGGCGTACCCGGACTGAGTGAGATCGGATCGCGGCCAAAGATGAAGTCGAGCACCCAGTCGCTTAGAATTCGCGCCTTTTGACCGCCACCGGGGATCTCAGCCACGTAGGTTGCGCGCCACCAGCTTTCCTGCTGGAGTCGCATTCTGGGCAGTAACGGCATACGATCCTTTTCCATTGGAATGTGGAACGTCAGCGTAGTCGCCAAGTGCCCCGATTCCGTGGTACCCCACCAACTGGCAAGAGACGTTGTTCGGATCCTCTTCCGTGGATGCTTGTTCCAGACACGCCAAAGCGCTGTCACAGGCAACGACGGCATCCTCCAGCTTCTTCATCGAAATGGCAACTCTTGCCAGATCGGGAAAATCGTGGAAGTTGGTTACCGACCCCAGTGCGATGACGATGTGCTCCGCCTGATATTGCTGTGCGGCCAGATTGTTTCCATTTCTGCTCCGCTTCACGTCCACCGTCTTCCTTACGGGTTCGATCCCGGTGACGGTCCCCTCGATGAATTGAATACGCGGTGAAACATGGTCCACAGGATGAACGATGTGCGGGCTATCAACCTCTCCTCCAGCCGCCTCCGCAAGCGTCGGCATGAAGAGAAGATGCCACGGCAAAACCGGCGCCGAGGATAACAAGGTTTTGCTGTTTCCACGCCCCTCGTCCCGCCAGATTTGAGTGCTGCCAGCGAAAGCTTTCCAGGCCAAATAGCCAAGCGCGAGACGGCCTCCGGCATAGGCGAACTCCTTCAACACACTCATGAAAGCTCAGTAACTACCGGACTGCCGCAACATCCCGCCATCGATGAAATAAGTGGAGCCGGTGATATATGCCGCTTCGTCCGATGCCAGATACACAGCCAGCCCGGCAATCTCTTCGGGCTTGCCCCACCGGTTCAGAGGGATCTCGCTCATCAGCGCTTTCTCCATTTCGGGCTTCATTTCGACATCCGCATCGATCGGCGTAAATACAGCTCCAGGTCCGATGTTGTTCACAGTGATTTTGTCTTTGGCTAATTCCACGGCGATCGTCCTGGTGAGCATCCGCAAACCGCCTTTGCTTACGCAGTAGGCTGCGTTCGTTGGCATCGGAAGATCCTCATGAACCGACGAGATATTGATCAGACGCCCGCCGTGCCCCTGTCGAATCATCTGACGAGCGGCTGCTTGCGAAACCAGAAAAGGCCCAACCAGGTTGATATCCAAAATTTTCTGCAGTTCGTCAAGCGGATAGTCCACAAACGCAAGTTTCTTCTCCACTCCCGCATTATTGACGACAATGTCAAGCTTGCCGAAGGCCTTCACTGCGCCATCGATCAAGTTCTGGACCTGATCGGGCTTCGAGATGTCAGCCGCTATTGCAGTGCTCTTCCCACCGAAAGCGGCAATCTGCTGCTCGGTCTTGCTGGCTAAGTCGGGCTTTCCGATGTAATCCACGACCACAGCCGCGCCCTCACGTGCGAAGCGAACAGCAATCGCTTGGCCAATGCCGGTAGCCGCGCCCGTCACAACTGCCACTTTGTCTTGTAAGCGCATGAGTCGGCCGTTTTCCTATGCTTCCATGGCTCAGACGCACCGCTACTGCAGTGAGCCTACATGTTCAATCTAAGAGAATCGTTGTCAAAACGCAATAAAGGAATAGATCACTGGTGCGTTTGCGAACCCCTGGTGAGCTACAGACCTAGGAATCGTCAGAATGGACCGTGGTTGCGCGGCTGTTGTGGGCTCTTTGTCTCACGCTGAGGCCCAGCAAGTTGTCCCAGGCTCGATTCCCGTGTCTGCGGATGCCTGCGTTTCAACTCACCTTGCCAAATAGACTTAACCTATAGAATCGAAGACCGGAAAAGGCATGGACCTCGATTTTCAAACGGGAGCGTTCCTGCTCCTGATCGCGGCGGTGGTTGCAACGTTGACCCGGCGGCTGCCCCTTCCTTACAGTGTCGGCCTGCATGTGGTGGTCCAGCTTTCGCCAACGCGCCCTGCTAATTGTTGGGATTGCCCTCGCCGCCGCTGCGTCTTTCGGCAGATCCCCCTACCTCAGCGCGATGGGCTCTCGCGGCGGCCTTCTCAATTTCAGAGTTGGCCTCGCCTCCGATAAAGATCGCCGCGCCTGTGAAATATAGCCACAGCAGAAGAGTAACCACCGCATTCAGGCCCCCATAGATTCTTTGAGAACTGAAGTGATTCTCGTAGATCCGAAACAGCAGGGCCGAGGCGACCCATAACGTTGTTGCGACGGCCGCACCGGGGATACTCCATTGCCATCGCCGTTCCTTTAAGTTCGGCCCGAAGCGATAGAGCAAAGCGAACGAGAAAAGCAGCAGGACCGCCATCACCAGCCAAAGTATGATGCGCCCGAGAAATGGGGATTGGGTATGAACGCCAAAATCCACGCCCATCGTCTTCCAGGCCCGGCTGCCATAGAGCATTGCACAGAGCGCAATCAGGCCCATGATCCCGAGCGAAATCGTCAGGCCGAAGGCAATGCTCAAAACTTTCCACCATGGACGCTCTTCTTTGACCTCATATGCCTTATTCAGGCCGGTCATCATGGCCCAAGTCCCATTCAAGGCTCCCCAAGCGGAGCCCAACCCGGCGGCCACGGCTCCAGTGCCGATAACGGCTCCGGCATTCAGTTCAACAGCGGTTCTCGCTATGAGAGCCGAAGCTTCCCGCGGCAAGACCTGCTGAAAGGCGCCCAGGAGAGTGTCTCGCAAATTAGATCCCGTGCCGGTGAGTTTATTGAACAAAATAAGCAACAACAACAGGACGGGAAACAGGCTGAAGAAATAATACAATGCCAGCCGGGCTGCCTCTCCGAAGACCTCGTCGTCCCAGCTTTTACGGCATGTGCGTTTCGCCAACTCCCGCCAGGAGAGCTTCAGGCTCCATAGATGCGCCATAGTTCCACTGTAAGCGCAAGTGCGCCAGTTCAGTTGCACGGCGCGCGCAGCAGAAAACAGATGAGGACCTGACCGCACTTCGAGGAAACTTGTCTGGCTCGGAGTCTATCCCAAGCCCTTGCTGCGAGTGATTCAGAGGGTAATTAGAAGCCTGGGGTGAGACATCTTTGCTCTCTAGTTCACGTTAACCGCGCGGTTTGCTCAAGATGTCTTTCACTTCCTGGATCAGCTTCGCAGGGGCATACGGCCTTGGGAAGACCTCAAAACCCTGCAGCGCTTCGCGAGACTGAAGCCGCTCGTCGTCAAGAAGGCCTCCGAGAATAAGAACCTTCATTTTCAGGCATTTCGTGCGCAGATACATCGCTGCATCGTGCCCCGGTAAACCGTCAACATAGGTGCGCGTTATCAACAGATCGGGCGGGCACTCCTTCAGCCGGTCTACCGCCTGCCCCAGGTCACCGGCAGCCAGCACCGTATATCCTTCGTGCTCCAATGTCTCCTTAAGTACGGCACGTACAATCGAATCGGAGACAAAGAGCAGAATCGTCGTATTCATCAAGGATCGGTATGCCATGATTTCCTCATACGCTCAGCACCGGGATTTGCGATGCCCGAATGATCCCATAGCCGTTGCCATTGTCCCCCAAATGGCTGCGCCCAGGAATGTGTCCGATCATCAGGACGTCGGCCTCCGTTTGCTCCGCCGCCCGGTTCAACAGCTCCGGAACATTGCCGCTATCAATGATAACTTCGGCCTTCGTACCTGCCTCATGCTGAAGCCTGGCGATCGCTTCGGCAGCGAAGCCCACGAGCTTTTCCTTCCACCCAGGATCGACATGCGATCCGCCGGGACCGTAGATCTCCACGCTACCCGTGATGTGGACCAGCGTAAGCGTCGCATCAACGGCCGAGGCCATTTCGGCGGCCAGCGACACGGTGTGGCGGCTGTGCGCGTTCAGTTCCACCGAGCAAAGGACGCGGCGGATCGAGAACTCGCGCGCCGTCGCCTCCTCCAGGTGGGCGCCGGTCCACACCGGGCACTGGATTTCGTGCAGTACCTTCGCTGTCACTGAGCCCAGCAGAAACCGGTAGAACGCTCCATAGCCATGAGTCGACATCATGATCAGGTCGACGTTACGGTCACGAGCCATCTTCACGATTTCGTGGGCGGGATCGCCCCTGAGCAGCACGCGCGTGACCGCAATACCTTCGAGTTCTGGGTGGAGCGCCTGATCGAGATCTTCCTGAGCTCGCTGGACGATGTGTGCGTGCAAATCTCGCACAGTGATCTCGTGCCCGCCCTCCAGCAAGCTGGCGGGATAGCTGAGAGGCGTCACCACGTGCAGCAGAATGATCTCCGCGCGAAGGCGGCGCGCCAACCACGCAGCCTGATGCACCACGTGCCGGGAAGTATCCACTAACACAACTGGCACAAGAATTCTCTGAATGCTCAGCATCACGCTACCTGCTTCCATGCTACTAGGATCGCGCTGGAGCGAGCTTCCAGGCTGTACGGCTTGAACTATCCACAGCCATTTCCTCTCCCGCGGTGAATAGGTGCTGTGGCGCGGAACGGGACGTATCGGCCGCCAGATGCCAGCGGAACCTTGTGGCAGTGCAGGCAAACCAAAGCCAGTCCCGTTTGTACTCGCGTTGAACATCAGAAAGAGCGCATCCCGCCCGCTTTCATGGATCATCAGCAACTGAAACGATCAAATCCCCTGAATATACGATTCCTTAACCTGTGCATCGGTTCAACCAACGACGTGCTGGCGTTGCGTCCCGTGGACTGCAACGTCCACGGCGTGGGTCGTCTGCAAAATGTCCCTGGCCTTGGCAACCTCGTCCGCCGTGCCGTGAGCCAGAAGGAGGAACTTGTCGGACTTCAGCGCTGTCTCGTATTTCACCAGACCGCGCTCAATCCACCCACCACAACCGCGCCTTCGAGCGCGCCAATGATCCAGGCGACTAACGGACCGGCTACCAATATCGTCCCCAAACCTGGAATGACGAAGAAAGCGGCTCCGAACAGCATCCCCCAGATACCGCCCCAGAAGGCGCCCAGCTTGCCCCAATACTTCATTCTGTCGCCCGTGTTTTAGTATCCGACGATGTGCTCCTCGGTATGATAATCCTTACCGACGATGGACATTTTCTTCATATCGAACCCAGACTTCTGAAGTTCCTTCACCGCTTCCTCCGCTTGAGAGTGGGTTCCATAAATGGCTACAACCGAGTTCGTTTCAGACAGTGGGCGCCTCGTTACCAGACGAAAAAGGCAGCGCCGCCGCCCGGCTCCCGGATCCGGCCCGCCAGCACCGGACTACTGCGCATCGGAGCCATGCTCGCGCGAACGACACCGGGTAACCGCGGTTCTACGATCGGGAAAACATCCTGGGGCGTTATGAAACCATCCGTGAAACCAAACCACCCGATGACCGACAGACCGGACCGAGTCCATAGCATTTTGCTTTTGGAGCCACGCTCGGGCGACTTGGATCCCAGCCTCGCGTCCTATCTGTCGGAAACCGAACGGATGACCACGGAGCAGTTTTTCCAAATGGTCAACCACAGGTCCGGGCTGTTCGGAGTTTCCGAGGCCAGTTCCGGCATGGGAGACCTGATGGGGCACGAAGCCCAAGATATTCGAGCCGCGGAAGCTGTCGTGCTGTTCTGCTTTTAGGCAAAAAAGTGGATCGGCGCCTTCGCCGCGACGCTGGGGGTCTGGACATGCTCGTCTTCGCCGGAGGTATCGGCAAAATGCGCCGCGCGCATCTGCGGGGGGCTGAGCCTCCTCGGCACCGAAATAGACGAAAAGCGAAACGCAGAAACGGAGGGGGTGATCGGAATTCTTGAAACCGACGCGACCTCAGTTCCTCCAGTTGACCACCCTACGCCGTCTGACCATCCACGGTCATCAATTTCGGGGCTGGCGTGGCTGGGGCAAGCTGATTTCTTGTAAGAGGATGGCGCGGTACGTGCATTCGAATAAATCGGACTCATTGCTAAAGGAGATCTGAAATGTCTGAACAGAACGCGGTAGTCGCCGTCTATGGCACTCATACGGGCGCCGAAGAAGCCGTGAAAGAGCTTCAGCATGCCGGAATCGACATGCACACCTTGTCCATCGTCGGCAAGGATTCCCACACCGATGAACACGTGGTGGGCTACTACAATACCGGCGACCGGATGAAGTACTGGGGAAAACTCGGCGCCTTTTGGGGAGGCTTCTGGGGATTGCTATTCGGATCTGCCTTCTTTGCGATTCCCGGTATCGGTCCAGTGCTGATGGCGGGGCCTGTGGTGGCGTGGATCGTGGGGGCATTGGAAGGCGCCGTCGTGGTTGGAGGATTGAGCGCCGTCGGTGCCGGGCTATATGGCATGGGAATTCCGAAGGATAGCGTCGTAAAGTATGAGCTGGATCTGAAGACGGATAAATTCTTGCTGTTGGCCCATGGCACCGCCTCGGAAGTCGAAAAGGCGCGAGAGATTCTCGCAACCACACAAGCGATCAACCTGACAGTGCACTCGCCCGAAGCCGTGGGCGCGGGCGCCCGGTAACGACCGGCCAAGAAGGAAGAGGAGAACAACGATGTTGAGGAATGCTACACAGTTGGAGGGTTTCGTGGTCCAGGCTACCGACGGAGACCTTGGCACTGTAAATCAGCTCTATTTCGATGATGAGACCTGGGCCATCCGCTATCTCACTGTAACAACCGGCTGGCTTGGCAGCCGGCGAGTGCTTATCTCTCCATTTTCTGTCGTCCAGGTGGAATGGCAAGCCAAGCGTTTGGACGTGGCGCTGACGAAAGAACAGGTGAAGAACAGCCCTGACATCGATACAGACAAGCCCGTCTCCCGGCAGCACGAGATCGCATATAACGGGTATTATAGCTATCCCTATTATTGGGGTGGTCTCTTCATGTGGGGCCCAGCGTCCTACCCACGCGGCGCAGTAACTGCTCCCAAAGATGCGATGGTGGACCGGATTCCAAGCGGCTCGACGGATTCACATCTGCGAAGTACCAAAGCCGTCACTGGTTATCACATTGCAGCAACCGATGGGGAACTCGGCCATTTGGACGGGTTTGTCATTGACGATCACAACTGGGCTATCCGCTATATCGAGGTGGCCACGAAGAATTGGTGGCCGGGGAAGAAGGTACTGGTTTCACCCGCCTGGATTCAAAAGGTGAGTTGGGACGATTCCAGAGTTTACGTCGGCCTCTCCCGGGAAGCCATCCAGAGCGCCCCGGAGTTCGTCGACTTCACGCCGATCACGCGAGAGTACGAAAACCGACTCCACGCTCACTACGGCCGGCCGCCATATTGGCTGCGCGAAACCGAACACGAGTCTTCTTTATCCCTGACCGGCGTCTAAGTTGGCCGTGTGTTCCGAAGCGTCGCTAAGTGATCCGCTCACAACTGTATGTGAAAGTTCACCGGCTAATAAGACAACCGATGCCAGTCAAATCCCCTACTGACGAATCCGTAAGTGAAGCAGCCGTTGAACCTCGCGACCGGTCAACGGCGAAAGTGGAACCCTCGGCGACCCACGCCATTTACACGTGCCCAATGCACCCCGAAGTCCAGCAGGACCACCCGGGCGAGTGTCCTAAGTGCGGCATGACGCTGGAACCGAAGACGGCGACAGCGGGTCCGGCTGACGACGAAAGCGCCGAGCTGCGCGATATGACGTCGCGCTTTTGGATCGGAGCGGCGCTGGCGTCGCCCGTGTTTGTCCTGGCGATGGCTCATTTGATCCCGGCCTTGGGCAGGCTGCCCTTGGTGGATGGCGGCGTCTCACGATGGTTGCAATTTGCGCTCGCCACGCCTGTGATCTGCTGGGCAGGCTGGCCCTTATTACACCGTGGCTGGCGCTCTTTGGTGACGCGTCATCTGAACATGTTCACACTGATCTCCATCGGCGTGGGCGCGGCATTCATCTTTAGCGCGGTCGCGATGCTGATGCCCGGCGTCTTCCCACCCACCATGCAACACGAGGGCCACCAGGGCAAGGTAGCCATCTACTTCGAATCCGCGGCGGTGATCGTTGTGCTGGTGCTGCTCGGTCAGGTGCTCGAGCTCCGTGCCCGCAGCCGCACGGGCAGCGCCATCAAAGCATTGCTGAACCTCGCACCGCCCACGGCACGGCAAGTCGCGCCGGGGGGTGATCATAAAGTCTCGCTCGAACAGGTGAAAGTCGGTGACTGGTTGCGCGTGGTTCCGGGGGACAAGGTGCCCGTGGATGGCGCGGTCGTGGAGGGTCACTCGAGCGTCCGAGAGTCCATGATCACCGGCGAACCGCTTCCGGTGGAAAAGGCCGTCGGCGACAAAGTGACGGGAGGCACGGTCAATGGCTCCGGCAGTTTCGTCATGCGCGCCGAACGAATTGGAAGCGATACGTTGCTTGGACAGATCGTGAATATGGTTGGCGAAGCCCAGCGCAGCCGCGCGCCCATTCAGGGTCTTGCCGACAAGGTGGCCGGCATCTTCGTGCCGGTGGTGCTGGCAGTTTCGGCGCTCACCTTCGTCCTCTGGATGTGGCTTGGGCCGGAGCCGAAACTCGCACACGCCATTGTCTGCGCTGTCGCGGTCCTCATCATCGCCTGCCCGTGCGCTCTCGGTCTGGCGACACCCATGTCCATCATGGTCGGTGTCGGGCGCGGCGCACAGGAAGGCGTGTTGGTGAAAAACGCAGAGGCACTCGAGCGCTTGGAGAAAGTCACCACGCTGGTCGTGGACAAGACGGGTACGCTCACCGAGGGCCAACCGAAATTGATCGATGTTCTGCCCACCCAGGGTTTTGACCCAAAGGAGTTCCTGCATCTGGCCGCATCGCTGGAGCAGAACAGCGAACATCCGCTCGCGGCCGCTATTGTGCGGGGCGCGAAAGAGCAAGGTATTGCTCTCGATGCGGTAAAAGACTTTCGTTCGGTGACAGCGGGCGGTGTCGCCGGTATCATTGCTGGCCGTATGGTGATGCTCGGCAAACCAGACTTTCTGCGGAGCGAAAAGATCACGGGCCTCGAGGCTCTGGAAGCCTCGGCCGTGAAACTTCAAGAAGAGGGCAAGACAGCGATGTTTGTCGCAATAGACGGCAAGCCAGGCGGAATTCTCGCTGTCGCCGACCCGATCAAATCCAGCACGCCCAAAGCCATCGGTGAACTCCACGCGCTTGGTTTGCAGCTTGTCATGCTCACGGGCGACAACCGCCGTACCGCCCACGCCGTTGCCAAGCACCTCGGCCTGGATGCGGTGGAAGCGGAAATCGATCCCGCCGGAAAAGTCGCCTATGTCAAGAAGCTGCGCGCGGAAGGGAAACATGTTGCGATGGCCGGCGACGGCATCAACGACGCGCCTGCCCTCAGCCAAGCAGAAGTCGGCATTGCCATGGGTACCGGCACCGACGTGGCCATGCAAAGTGCGGGCGTCACGCTGGTGAAAGGCGACCTTCGCGGCATTGCCAAAGCTATCCGCCTCAGCCGGGCCACGATGCGCAACATTCGGGAAAATCTGTTCTTCGCATTTCTCTACAACGCGTTGGGTATTCCACTGGCGGCCGGGGCGCTTTACCCGTTCTTTGGCTGGCTGCTCAGCCCGATGATTGCCGGCGCCGCAATGAGCCTGAGTTCGCTCTCGGTCATCGGCAACGCACTGCGACTTAGGAAAGTAAGGTTGTGAATTTAGGTACGAATAATGAAGACCCATACACAGACACTCACCCCTGAACAGCTCCACAAGAAACCGGAAACGGTGAACAACACGGAGCTAAGCACGATAACCAACACACTTAGTCCGGAGCTTCTCCACAAGATCAACGCCTACTGGCGTGCCGCCAATTATCTTTCGGTCGGACAGATTTATCTCTACGACAACCCGCTGCTGAAGGAGCCGCTGAAGCTATCGCATGTCAAGCCCTTGGTCGTTGGGCATTGGGGCACCACGCCGGGACAAAACTTCATCTACGTACATCTAAACCGGGTGATCAAGAAATATGACCTGGACATGTTTTACATCGCGGGTCCCGGGCACGGTGGCCCGGCGATCGTTGGCAACGTTTACCTGGAAGGCACCTGGAGCGATATTTATCCGAACGTCACCCAGGACGAAGCCGGGCTGAAAAAGCTGTTCAAGCAATTCTCATTTCCCGGCGGGATTTCGAGCCACGTTGCGCCGACGACGCCGGGGTCGATTCACGAAGGTGGCGAGTTGGGATACTCGCTCAGCCATGCCTTCGGCGCCGCGTTCGACAATCCCGGTCTCATTGTCGCCTGCGTCATCGGGGACGGCGAAGCGGAGACAGGTCCGCTCGCGACCGCCTGGCAGTCCAACAAGCTTCTCAACCCGATCACCGACGGAGCCGTGCTGCCGATCCTGCACCTCAACGGCTACAAGATCAGCAATCCCACCGTGCTCGCCCGCATCGAGCATGAGGAGTTGGAGCAGTTTCTGCGAGGCTGCGGCTGGACACCGCACTTTGTGGAAGGCGACGATCCGGAAACAATGCATCAACTCATGGCCGCCACCATGGAAACGGCCATCGAGGACATCCGGCAAATCCAGGAGAATGCCCGGAACAACAACGACACCACGCGGGCGCGCTGGCCCATGATCGTGCTCCGATCCCCCAAGGGCTGGACGGGGCCGAAGGTAGTCGACGGACTTCAGATCGAAGGCACCTTCCGAGCGCACCAGGTTCCGCTGTTGGTGGATTCCGAGCATCCGGATCATGTGAAGCTACTCGAAAGCTGGATGAAAAGCTACAAGGCCGAGGAGCTGTTCGATGAAAATGGTCGGCTCATCCCGGAATTGACCGAACTGGCGCCGAAGGGCGACCGTCGTATGGGCGCCAATCCGCACGCCAATGGTGGCATTCTGCTGCGCGACCTGCGAATACCGGACTTCTGCGTCCACGCGGTGAATGTGCCAGCGCCGGGCGCCGTCAACGCCCAAGACACGCTTGTGCTGGGTAACTTCCTGCGTGACGTGGCGAAGCTGAATCAGGATCAGCGTAATTTCCGTATCTTCGGTCCAGATGAGACACTTTCGAATCTCCTGGGCGCGGTCTTTGAAGTCACCAACCGTCAGTGGGACGCTCGCCAAGTAAAGAACGATGAATTCCTCGCGCCCGCCGGACGAGTATTGGACTCGATGCTCAGCGAGCACCAGTGCGAAGGATGGTTGGAAGGATATCTGCTGACGGGTCGGCATGGGTTGTTCAACAGCTATGAAGCCTTCATTCGCATTGTCGACTCTATGTTCAGCCAGCACGCCAAATGGCTGAAAGTATGTCTGGAACTGCCGTGGCGGCGGAAGATCTCGTCGCTGAACTATCTGCTGGCATCCCACGTCTGGCAGCAGGATCACAACGGCTTCACTCATCAGGATCCTGGTTTTCTCGACCATGTGATCAACAAGAAGGCCGACATCGTGCGCGTTTACCTCCCACCCGATGCCAATTGTCTGCTGTCGGTTTTCGATCATTGCCTGCGCAGCCGGAACTATGTCAATGTGGTGGTCGCGGGCAAGCACGCCCTGCCGCAATGGCTGACCATGGACGCCGCGGTGGTGCATTGCACTGAAGGAATCGGAATCTGGCAGTGGGCCAGCAACGACCAGGACGCCGCCGAACCGGACGTGGTGATGGCATGCTGTGGAGACACGCCTACGCTCGAGATTCTAGCCGCCGTTTCCATTCTTCACGAGCATCTACCTGATCTGAAGATCCGAGTGATCAACGTCGTCGATCTGATGAAGCTCCAGTCTGCGACTGAGCACCCGCACGGGCTCAGCGAATCGGATTACGACTCGCTATTCACCAAAGACAAGCACATCATTTTTGGCTTTCATGGATATCCCTGGCTGGTCCACCGTCTGACTTACCGCCGGACTAACCGCAACCTGCACGTGCGCGGCTATAAGGAAGAGGGCACCATCACGACGGCCTTCGACATGAGAGTGCAGAACGATCTGGACCGCTTCCATTTGGTCGAAGACGTGATCGATCGCGTGCCGAACTTAGGCTCTAAAGGCGCCTACTTGAAGCAGAAGATGCAGGACAAACTCATCGAGCACAAGCACTACATCGACAAGCACGGCCAAGACTTGCCGGAAATCCGGAATTGGAAATGGAGTCGGGGCGAAACACAAGAGGGGAAACCGCCGGCGGAAAAGAATAGATGAACGAGAGTGAACATGGACAAACAAGTTGCCTTGAAGCGAACTAAAGGAGACCACAGTGCCCATTCAATTCAATGAAGAAAACGGCGGGAAGGCCCTCGTCGTTCACGTCAGCGGCAAGCTGGCAAAAATAGATTACGAACACTTTGTCCCGGAGTTCGAGCGACTCCTACGAGAACACGGAAAGCTACGAGTGCTGTTCGACATGAGTGGTTTCCACGGCTGGGAGGGCGGAGCGCTATGGGAGGACATCAGATTCGACATTCGGCACTTCGCCGACATCGAACGGCTGGCGATGGTCGGGGAAAAGAAGTGGCAACACGGCATGGCCACGTTCTGCAAGCCATTCACGAAGGCGACGATCCGATACTTCGATCACGCCGACGTTGCTGAGGCGCGGAAATGGTTGGGTGAATCGTAGGGTGATCGCCTGGCTGAATACTCTCAAATGGGCGCGCGTTTTGCCAAATGGCGCGCGGTGCTGATGGACGGCGAGCATTCGCCCGATCGGTGCCGCGAGGTAACCGAGGAGGTCTTGCGAACGGTTTTCACCCATCTTTACACACAAGGGGAGATGCTCGAGGGTATGATCGTGAAGCCCCAACATGGTGCTTCCGGGTTTGGGGTGCCCCAGTAAGAATCGGTGGACGAGGTGGCGGACGCCACGGTGGAGTGCCTCTTGCGAGCCGTTCCCGCTGCCGTCCCCGGGGGTCGCTTTCTTATCGGGCGGCCAACCCGGCGAACTGGCCGTGGCGAATACAATGCCGCGATGGATAAGGATATGAGCGCGACAACGATCATCCCGCAAGTCGTGAAACCTGCGGCATAAGGCAACGTGCCAGTGATGGGGAGAACACCGTGCAGATACAAATCAATAACGGCCATAACATCGAAGGTCACGTGGCGCCGGCTGCTCAGGTTAGCGAGGTGGTCGAGAGTTCGCTGGGCCGGGTTAGCGATCACGTCACGCGAGTGGAGGTCCACTGGAACGACGAGAACAGTGACAAGCACGGCCAGAGCGACAAGCGGTGCATTATGGAAGCCCGCCTGGAAACGTCTGGACGTGCCGGAACTATTGCCGCCTGGAGGAGTTGCAGACTCTCCAGAAGCAAAGGTTTAACGATGCCAGGAATACGGAACAGGAGACGTCATCATGACACCAACTGCGGATAAGCCCGAAGCAAAACCCGAAATCAAACCGGCCGCGCCGGGAGCGAAGTCCGACGCGCAGAAAAACCTGAAATCGATTCCCATGGACGAGCTCCAGAAAAAGCTGGCCTCCTCGCCGGACGGCCTGACTGAAGCCGAGGCGAAAAAACGGTTGACTAAATATGGGCCCAACGAGATTGCGGAAAAGAAAGAAAACCCGTACCTGAAATTCCTCACCTATTTCTGGGGGCCCATCCCGTGGATGATAGAAGCCGCGGTGATTCTGTCCGCCGCGGTCCGGCACTGGCCGGATTTCTTCATCATCCTTCTGTTGCTCTTGTCCAATGCAGTGGTCGGATTCTGGGAAGAACACCAGGCGGGCAACGCGATCGCCGCACTCAGGAAGCAGCTGGCGATCAAAGCGAGGGTCAAGCGCGACGGGAAATGGACTGATCCTTCGGCGAAAGAACTGGTGCCGGGCGACGTTATCCGCCTGAAGCGGGGCGACATTGTGCCGGCCGATGCGCGTTTGCTGCCGGGTGATCCGGTAGAAGTGGACCAGTCCGCTCTCACCGGGGAATCTTTGCCCGCCACAAAAAAGCCCGGCGACGCGGTATTTTCCGGGTCCGTCATTCGCCAGGGCGCAAGCGAAGGCATGGTCTATGCAACGGGCACGGACACCTACTTCGGGAAGACCGCGCAGATGGTGCAGGGACCGGAATCGGTTAGCCATTTCCAGAAAGCTGTCCTGAAGATCGGCGATTACCTGATTGTTCTGGCGGTTTTTCTGGTGGTGGTGATCATCGCCGTCGCGCTATTCCGTCACGATCCAATCATGAGCACGCTGGAGTTTGCGCTGGTCCTTCTGGTGGCTGCGATTCCAGTGGCGATGCCCACCGTCTTGTCGGTGACCATGGCAGTGGGAGCACGGCTTCTCGCGAAAAAGCAAGCTATTATCACCAGGCTCTCGGCAATCGAAGAACTGGCAGGCGTGGACATACTGTGCTCGGATAAGACCGGTACGCTGACCCAAAACAAGTTGACACTGGGCGTTCCCTTCACCCTAAACGGCATCCCTGGGGATCAGGTCATTCTCTGGGCTGCACTCGCTTCGCGCGCGGAAGACAAAGACACCATCGACCTCGCGGCGATCGGCAGCGTCAAGGATGACAAGACCCTGAAAAGCTATCAGGTGGTCCATTTCCAGCCGTTTGACCCGGTCCATAAGCGCACCGAAGCCACGGTGAAAGGCGGGGACGGAAAGCAGTTCTATGTGGCCAAAGGTGCCCCACAGGTAATTCTCAAGATGTCGACCAATGTCGGTGAGGCAACGCCGGCAGTAGACAAAGCGGTCGACGATTTTGCGGCCAAGGGCTACCGATCACTCGGTGTGGCGCGGGCAGATGAGCCCGGCAAGTGGCAGATCGTGGGCGTGTTGCCAATGTTCGATCCCCCACGCGAGCAGGCCAAAGCAACCATCGCGGGCGCCCGCGAGATGGGCGTCAGCGTCAAAATGGTTACCGGCGATCAGATGGCGATCGCTAAGGAAACGGCCAAGCAACTGGGGATGGGCACGAATATTCTCGATGCCAGCGGATTGGGCGATATCAAGCATCACGAGACGGCGCAGGCCGCGGAATCAATCGAAAAGGCGGACGGTTTCGCGCAGGTTTTCCCGGAACACAAATACCATATCGTGGATGTTTTGCAGCAGAGCGGCCACATCGTCGGCATGACCGGCGACGGCGTAAACGACGCCCCGGCGCTGAAGAAAGCAGATTGCGGCATCGCCGTTTCGGGCGCGACAGACACGGCGCGAGCGGCCGCCTCCATCGTGCTCCTGGCGTCCGGCCTGTCGGTAATCATCGACGCAGTCAAGGAAAGCCGGCGCATTTTCCAGCGCATGAACAGCTACGCCATCTACCGCATCGCCGAAACGCTGCGCGTACTATTCTTCATGACACTGGCGATCCTGGTGTTCAACTTCTATCCAGTCACCGCGGTGATGATCGTCATGCTTGCGCTGCTCAATGACGCAGCCATCCTGTCCATCGCTTACGACAACGTTCATTACAAAAACAAGCCCGAGGCCTGGAACATGCGCCTGGTGCTGGGGATCTCAACGGTGCTGGGCGTCATCGGAGTGGTGGCTGCGTTTGGTTTGTTTTATCTCGGCGAGCGCGTATTTCACCTCGACCGCGCGCACATCCAGACGCTGATGTATTTAAAGCTTTCCGTGGCCGGACACTTGACGATTTTCCTGACGCGCACCCGCGGTCCGTTCTGGTCCATACGCCCCGCGAAGATTCTGTGGATGGCGGTGCTCGGCACGCAAACCATTGCGACTTTGATCGCCGTCTACGGGCTGTTTATGACACCCCTCGGCTGGGGTTGGGCAGCATTCGTTTGGGGCTACGCTCTGGCTTGGGCTCTAGTGAACGACCGCGTGAAACTGCTCGCATATCGGGTTTTTGATCCTACGAAAGCCCCGCTGTTAGCCAAGAAGACGGCCACGGAGCCGGGCAAGAAGCCGCTCGATCTTACCCCCCGGATCGCCACTCGCGCCTACGAAATCTACGAAGAGCGCGGGCATCACGATGGCCAGGCGGATCAAGACTGGATGGAGGCGGAGACCGAGATAAACAAGGATCAGCTGGAACATGCGAAAGCCGAGTCAATATGAAGATCAACTCAAAGGACTTTCGTGTGACCGGGAAAAAGGTCAAACTCAGTAAATGGCCGACCCTTGTGAAACCCGTTTACAAGTCGAAGGAGGAGTATCAGGAACTCCTGGCCGAACACGTTGAGAAGCTCACCTCGTTGCAGCACCTTCACTACGCGTCCCACCACTATGCGTTGCTGCTGATTTTTCAAGGGATGGACGCCGCCGGCAAGGACGGCACTATCCGGCACGTCATGTCCGGCGTGAATCCGCAAGGTTGCGAGGTTTTCAGTTTCAAACAGCCGAGCGCCAACGAACTGGAACACGATTTCCTGTGGCGCACCACGTGCGTGCTTCCGGAACGCGGGCGAATCGGTATATTTAATCGTTCGTATTATGAGGAAGTGCTGGTCGTCCGGGTGCACCCGGAGATTCTCCGTGGCCAGGGGCTTCCGGAAGAGTTGCGCGACGAGAAAACCATCTGGGAGGAGCGCTATCGTTCCATTGTGGATCTGGAAAGCCACCTCTATCGCAACGGAACGCGCATCGTTAAATTCTTCCTCCACCTCTCGAAGGACGAACAACGAAAGCGCTTCCTTGAGCGCATTGACGAAACGGATCACAACTGGAAATTCAGCACCGCGGATATTCACGAGCGCAAATACTGGAAGGATTACATGCACGCTTATGAGGAGTGCCTGAACGCCACCAGCACCGATCACGCGCATTGGTACCTCGTTCCCGCCGATGATAAGGAGAACGCCAGGTTGATCGTTTCCCAAATCGTCATGGATACGTTCAACGACCTGAAGATGGCCTATCCTAAGATCACCCCGAAACGCCGGGCGGAATTGAAATCCATCCGCAAAGGCTTAATGAAGTAGTATTACTGTGTTATAGGGCATTAAGCGGATCCAGTTTGCCATTTCAGCAGCGCTGGACTTTCCCTCCAGCAGCGCCTCTAACATCAGCCGACCGGACGCCCTAAACACATCGGTTAGTACACTGCCAAGCTTGATGTTGGCGTCTTCCAGCACTTTCTGCACACGATTCCGTTCGCTGCTGGCATGCCCCAAAATGCGCTTGCGACGGCGGCTTAAATCCCGCAGCTCTCGGACGGGGCGTGCTGGATGAAGTTTGGACGGAACATGCCATGCCGAAGGAGATCGGCTGCGTAGGGCTTCCAATTCTGAATTGAAGGTGCCGAACAGGCGTTTCTCGCTGGTCGGCTCCTCATCCCGTCAGCCAAGTCAGTTTCCATTACGGTTTACCAAGTCGGAAAAGCGACTCTTTCTCTCCGACAAATTCTAAATACTCCTCCCCAAAGCTGGTGTCAACCGTATTTACATATCCTGGGATGGCCGATCGGCCATAACGTCTCCATGATCCCCAACACCCTACCTGAACACGAAAAGTTCAAGGCGCGGATCGCGGGTTCTCGCGGAACGCGCGGGAGCGTCACCGGGGGAAGGAGCCTTTCCCAGCGCTGTGTCCCTCGCCGCGTTGCCTCTCGGCCCGCTACTTCAGACTACGCAGGTAGGCGACCACGTCATCGGCTGCTGCTCCTGTGACGCTGGCTACCGGCTTCATCTTGCCCTTGCCCTCGGTGATGACCTTCTTCAGGTCGGCGTCGCTCATCGCCTGGACGTCGGTAGACTTCAGATCCCGCATCTCGACCTTAAACATCTTCGCTATGGCAGGGTTCCCCGCGCCGTTGGGGCCGTGGCAGGATTTGCAGGATTTGGCGTAAACTGCCTGCCCCGCTTTCGGGTCGGCGGCTTGAATGGCGGTCGCCGCGGTGGCAGCGAGGCTAAAAACAATCACGAGTGTGCGCATTGATGAATCTCCTATTGTTTTTGTGTTGGATTTATTTCCAGTGTCTTCAAAATATCGGGTGATGCCTCGTCCACAGCCACTGGCTGATGACAGAAGCTGCAGTCCTGAGAAATGGTTTTCTTGTCAGCCGTCAAGTGCGCTTCATCGTGGCAACGGAAGCAGCCGGGATCGTCGGTGTGGCCAAGGTTGTTCGGGTAGGTTCCCCAGGTGACCTTGAGATCCGGAAACACATTTCCCTGATAGATCGCGGCCAGAGCTACACCGGCCGCACGGATTTCAGCGCCCTGCCTGGCGGCTACGTCCGGATATCTCTGCAGGTAGAAGGCGTTTAACGCTCCGGGGATCTTTTCCGTCGCTTCGGCGCTGCTCGAGTAGCTGGCCTTCAGTAGCTCGACGCCTTCTTTCTTGACGAAGGGCAGACCAGCGGCGATGCGGCCGGCCGCCATGGCCTGGTTGACCGCCCGCCCCGGCAATTCGAAGGCGTGCGCGGCACGATTGTGGCAATCGGCGCATTGCATTTCAAACGCCGGCAATGATCGCACCGCATCCGCTGTCGAACCTGTGGCGAGATACGTTCTTGAGGCGCCCGTTTGGGTGTTCTTGTATTCCACCCAGGGGATCGTCTGGCGCTTCTTGTCCGAAGCAGCATAACGGATGCGAACGCCGGGTCCCAGATGTGCCCCGTGAATACCGCCCAATATTCCGCCCCCGCAGTGCATCAACAGCACGGTTACGGTGCGAGTATTGGTTTCATCATCTTTGTAGGAAGGGATCACGCGGAGGCGCGGCCCGATCGGAATATCTCGCTTGTGGCATTGTTCGCAGGTCTCGGCCGATGACACCAATTTGTTGTTCTCCATGGCCGACTCGATAGGCCGCGGATAATTGTTGAAGATCACGGCCATCAGTTGGCTTGTCCCATTCATTTTGGCTTTCAGCCAGCCGGTGGCTCCCGGAGCGATGTGGCACTCAGCGCAAGCCACAGCCTGATGGGGCGGCATGGCGGCGTGCGCGGTAAATTCCGGCTTCATGACGTGGCAGGTCTGGCCGCAAAACTGAACGGTGTCCATGTGCTCCACGGCGCGATAGCTCAGTTGACTTGCGATAACCACATTCGCAAGAGTCATCACTCCGAAGAACACGCCCGCGCGGCGCCAGGCAGCCCGGCGGTTCTCCACTACGCCCAGATCCTCTACGACCTTGCGCCTGGCCAGCGCAATGCCGATCGGGATCAGTACCAGCCCCGCTAAGAAGACGATTGGAATAGCGATGAACACCAGCAGGCCGATGTAGGGATTGTTCACGCCTCCGCCGCGTATGTTCAGCGGCAGAACGAACAGCCACGAAAATCCAGCCAGGGTGACCAACGCCGCGCCCAGCATGCTCAGCCAATGACTGGCGAGCAGCAAAAGTACGGGACGATCTTTCATACAGGATGTCCGGCTCGGCTCATCGGGTAAACCTCACTCCCGTGGTCACGAGGTGAGTCCGGAATCCTTGATACAGAAGGAATACGTCCCCATACCCGTAGTAGCGCCACTCGCTGAACCAGGTAGCCGACTTACTAAGTGGAACCGACAGCCTGGCAGTCGGCTGATAGTAGCTGGTCGGCTGGCTGCCGGAGGAGATAAAGAACGAACCGCCCGCCGAGAGCTTGGGAGCAAAACGCTTACCGTGCGGCCATGCCAGGTCGAATAGCGTCGTGGCGGTGTGGGAGTTGTCGCGATAGCGCGAGATCTGCGGCGACAAATCCTCCGGCTCCAGATACCCGATGTTAGACTTCAGATCGGAGCGCGAATAGGAGCCCTGGATGTCGAAAATCTTGCCGCGCGGCGCCCAGTAAAACGACAGCGATTCTTGAAGCGCCGAGTATTCGTAATTGGCTCCCGACAATGGATTCTGATTGTTCAACACCGTGAAATCAACCGCGATGCTCAACGATTGCAGGGGTTGGTAGCGCGCCTGCGCCCGCATCTTCTGATAGTTGTAGAGACTGGTGCGGAAGTAAACGCCGCTGCTCGAAGCCGCCTGCACTTCACCCGTCACCGAGATCTTCTGGCTGGGCCGGAAGGTCACTGCGCCCACTCCTATGTTTTGCCGTAGCTGTTCTTGAGCCGAACTCGCAAGCCCTTCGGCCGGCAGGAAAGCGTAGCTGGCATCCCCCCAGACATAGCGGTAACCACCGCGCACCGTGATCCTGGAAGTGACGTCGAAGAATATGTCGGCCGCCTCCTGATTGTAGTTGGAGGCCAGCGTGGTGGCAAGCAGGGAGCTGAGTGGGATAGAGGTTCCGGCCAGCATCAGAGTCTGCGCGGAGGCAGACGCGCCGGCGTCATGCAGCCGATCGGTGAGCCACGATTCAACGATCCGCAGCCGCTTCAGCCGGATCTCGGCGCCGAAGCTGCCCGAAGTGTGGGGCTGCTCGGATGCGGCGGTGACCATTTCCTGTTCGCTCGAATAAAACAGGATCTGACTTTGCAAATAGAGGCTGCCCGCGTCGGTCTGCTGATAATGAACATTGCTGTTCGGCTGGCTGTAGAAGAACTGGCCGTAGATGTCCAACCAAGCGGTAGGATTAGCGGTCAGTAAGCCTTTGCTATAGGCGCTCGATCCGCTAATGCCATAGGCGGCCAGCAGGTTGGTCAAATCCAGAGTTTGCCCTAACACCGGCTCCGAGAAATTGCCGAAATTAACGGAACCGGGACTCTGAAACAGGCTCTGGCCGCTCTTGAAAATAGTGCCGCCCTCTTCGAGCGTGACGTGGAACCGCGGTTTTTCGAGTTTTACGCCGGCGCGAAACAGATTGGTGGAGTCGCGCAAAGTGTTAGGAACCGGGTAGCTATTACCATCGGTGACAAAAACCGCCGCACCGGTGCCCGAGCTCGAATCATGATCCCATCCGAGGTAGGGGCTCCACCAATTTCCGGGCCGGATATTGAGCGAAAGCGCCGCGATCTTGCGCCGCGTATCGAAGGATTGCTCGTCTAAGACGATGCCTTGGCTGAGCAGCGGGTCTGCGTAAGAGGGCAGAAAGTTGAAATAGGCGAAGTCACGATAGTCACCGTTGAAATCGTACAGGCCAGACTTCTTGGCTTCCAGGTGCACTATCGACGATGGCTCGTCGCCCCAGCTATCGGCCCGCACCTGAATGGTATCGAACCATTTGTGTCTGGGGTCGGTCAGGGTGAAGTCCGCACCCAGAAACTTTGGCCCCGAGCCGAGATTGATGATGCTGCGATACGTATCGAGACTGCCGCCGACTCCCGTTTGCCAACGGTAGCCGAGATCGATCCAGCCGGTGAGCACCGGTTCGTTGGATGGCACTGGTGAAGCTGCATCGCCGCTGCCCGTGGTTATGGCCGGGGCAGCGGTTGTTGTTGGCGCAGGCGCCGTGGGAAGCTGCGCCAAGACCGGGCACACCAGCAATATGGCTATGACCGTCTTCACTTGAGCAGGTTCCGATCCACGTGGCTGCCATGAATCTTTTGATGGCATACGGTGCAGTTCTGATAAACGGGAGAGCGCAGATCGTGGAAGGACGGCGGCACTACTCCTGCCACTCTTGACGGCACGGCCGGCAGATTTGCGTGACACTCCAGGCATACGAAGCGAACGTTGGCGCGTATCAGCATCCTCGGATTCGCCGAGCCATGCGGCTCGTGACACGCCTGGCAGCCTTCCAAGCGCACCGGCGCATGCTCGAAGCTGAATGGACCCCGCTTGTCGCCATGGCAGGCGAAGCAACCAGGCTCATTGGCCGCGAAGCTCTGGAGCATCGCGGGCCGTATGCTGCCGTGGGGATTATGGCAGTCCACGCAGCTCATCGCTTCTTCGGGTAGCTTGTGATGAAACGGCCGCTGGAATTGGGCCCAGACATTTAAGTGACAGCTTGCGCACAGTTTGTTGGTTGCCTCCGCCTTGCGAACCGCCAGCGGTTGGCTGGCATGCACCTTATGGCAGGCGGTGCACGAAATCTGGTTCTGAGCGTGGCTGCTCTCGAGCCGGCCGGCCTGCGTGGGCTGGTTCAGATGACAGGTGAGACAGATTTTGTCGGCCGCCGCAGCCGCCAGCTTCGCGGGAACCAGGATGTTGGCGGCCGTGGGTCCCTCGGTGTGCGCTTGGGCCGCGCCGTGACAAGACTCGCATGCGCGCCCCTGCCATCCCCGCTGGGCATCGACCTCTACACGGTGATGCGGACTCCGGGCAAACGCGTTGTAAATATCCTCGTGACAGACCTTGCAGGTCTCGGAGCCCGCGTAGCCCGCCGGAAGCGTTTGCGCGGCGGCGGGTGAAGGCGCCACCGCTGCCATCGCGAACCCGAGCACAACCACGCGCCATCGAATCATTTGAGAAGAATGAGCTTCGATTGCCAGCAATACATCAGGGAGTGTGTTCCGCGTCGACCGCGAACTGCGCGCCGGCCGCATGGCATACGCCGCAGCTCTCTCCTAAGGGGTCGGTTGCGACGCTTCCGCCATTTTCCAGGAAATGAGAAGCCTCCTCCTTGGAAACGTGGCATCCGCTACAAGCCGAAGAAATGGGTCCCACTGGATTGATATAGCCCTGGGGATCCACGACCTGATTCAGGTTGGCCATCAGCGGCAGGTCGTTTTGCTCCGTGCTATTGACGTGGCACATCGAGCAGTTTTGCAGATACGTGGCTTCTCCCGCGGGGCTCATGGCCGGGAAGAGCACGCCGGAGAAGTCGTTATGGCTCCCCCCAAAGCCCACCACGATGTAAGGCTTGCCGCCGGCGGGCACCACGTTCACGCCGTCGTGGATGCGATGCACCAACAGATTGAAATTGATGCCCTGTGCGGGCGCCGCCTTATCGGAGGCGACCGTGGCCATGGCGCGCGTACTGGCATCTGTGTTCGACGGATTGTGGCACAGCACGCAGTACCCGGTCTGATTGCGCAGACTGCCATGCAGCGAAAGGGACACGTGGCAGTTATTGCAGTTGCTGAGCGCGACCACCGTCCGGCGCGGCGTCACAGGGGAGCCGTCCACCGAGAAATTGACTACCGGGTTCATGGCGGCCGCTACCACGACCTGCTGGCTTGTGGTGCCCGCCAACACCGTCACATTTTCGCGCGCCTCACCGCCGATGGAGTAAGTGCCGGTGGCAGCCGCCGGAATGGTGTGCGTGAAGGCATAGGAACAAGAGCCGCTGGAATTACAGGCCGCCTTCGCAGCGCTTTCGGTCA
>Ga0302325_10004528_pt1 | contig 32070 bp, 31 predicted proteins | sample Palsa_T0_2_FD_201948 | JGI IMG/M metagenome (GOLD analysis project Ga0302325, IMG submission 201948) | Peat permafrost microbial communities from Stordalen Mire near Abisko, Sweden - Palsa_T0_2 | ecosystem: Environmental > Terrestrial > Soil > Palsa > Peat permafrost | place: Sweden: Abisko... | reverse complement strand
AGTTCCGCCAGCACCTGCGCCGCGTAGGCGTCGGCGCCCGCGCGCACCTTGCGCGCCCGCTCCTCTGCCTCGCGCAGCACGACCTCGGCCGTGAGCCGCGCCTGACGCACGATTTCCGATTGGTCGATCATCTGCGAGTGCGCGGTCGTCGCTTCGTCGACGATCAACTGCGCCTTCTCCTGGGCCTCGCGGATCACGCGATCCTTGTTCGTCGCGATCACCTTCGCCCGGCCCACCTCCTCGGGGAGCGTCGACCGCATCTTCTCGATGAACTCGACCAGCCGCTCCTCGCTGAGTGCGCGCAACCCGAACGGCATCCACGTGCCTTCGCGCACGTAGGTCTCCAGTTTATCGATGACGCGATAGATCGACATTCATTCCTCCGGTGAGCTGGCGCTTTTCTTGTAAGGAGCGCAGCACGGTCGCCGGCACGAACTGCGCGACGTCTCCGCTCTGCTGAAACACTTCCTTGACGAGGCTCGAGCTGATGAATGAGTATTTCTCGTCGGACATCAGGAACATCGTATCGACGCCGCAGAGCGCGCGGTTCATGTGAGCGAAGGCCATCTCGCTCTCGAAGTCGGAGACGACGCGAAGGCCTTTGACGATGACGTCGGCCGCCTTGCGGACGACGAAGTCGGCGAGCAGCCCGCCGAAGTGATCGACATCGACGTTCTTGAGCGTCGCCGTGCACTCCCGTAGCATCCGTTCGCGCTCGTCGAGCGTGAAGAGCGGATCGCGCTTCTGCGGGTTGACCACGACCGCGACGGTCACGTGCGGGAACACCGCCGACGCGCGCACGATGATGTCGAGGTGCCCGTTGGTCGGCGGGTCGAACGACCCGGGGATCACGGCGTGCCCGGGAAGCGCTCGCGCGCCGTTACGCATCGTACGCCAGGAACTCGAGCGCGACTTCACCGTACCGCGCGGTGCGCATCGAGCGCATGCCCGCGACGTTTGCCGGCCCCCGTGCGCGGTGCTCGTACACGATCGTCGACGCGTCGCTCACCGCGCCGCGCTCGCGTAGCGTCGCGAACGCCTCGGCGGGGGGCGGGAGCGCGAACGGCGGGTCGGCATAGACTATATCGAACGGACCGACGACGACCCGGGTCGCGCGTTCGACCGGTGCGGTCACGACGAGGCTTCGGCCGGCGACGCCGAGCTCGCCCGCGAGCGCGCGGATGCGGAGCGCGGCGATGCGGTGGGCCTCCACGAACGTCACGTGTGCGGCCCCGCGCGAGAGCGCCTCGAACCCAATCGCGCCGCTGCCGGCATAGAGGTCGAGGACGCGCGCGTCGCGCACGCGCTCGCCGAGGATGGAAAAGAGCGCTTCGCGGACGCGGCCCGGCGTGGGTCGCATCGCCTGGCCGCTAGGGACGTGGATGCGCCGGCTGCGGAGTTCTCCTCCGCTAAGCCGCATCGCCCGCCACCTGCAGGGCCAGGTTCATGCGGGCGGCTTCGCCGTTTCCTGGGCGTGCCCTTGAACTAACGTTAAGATTTCGAGGAGAGCAGCGATGCGCGCGCTCGGCTCGGCGATGTCCTGTGGATAAGTGCGCTGCTCCGCGTCCAGCCACACGGCGCGCATTCCGGCAGACAGGGCCCCGCACATATCGGGCACCGGATCGTCGCCGACGTACGCGATGCGCGCGCTCGGAACGCCGAGCGCACGCTCGAGCCGCAAGAACGCCGCGTACGCCGGCTTGCGCACGCCGATCGCGTCGCTCACGAGCACGGGTCCGTCGAAGCCCACGAGCCTCGCCTTGTGCTCCTGGAGCGGGCTCCAACCGTTGCTGAGGATCGCGACGGGGATGCCGCGCTCGCGCAGCGCTGCGAGCACGCGTGCCGCGCCGGGCAGCGGCTCGACGAACGCTGCCGCGCGCTCCAGCACCAGCGCGCGAAAACGCTCGGGATCGATGCCGGCGCCCGCCATCGCATCGTCGATCGAGCGCGCGCCGTAGCGGTACGCGCCGAGCGCAACGTCGATCGCGCGCGCACGCTCCTCCCCGGCGAGCGCGAGTGCCACCGTGCGTTCGAGCTGGTGATCGACGCCGAGCGTGTGGTCGAAATCGAAGCCGACGGCGTCGACGTCGAGGATGCCATGCGGCATCACGACGTGACCTGCGTGGCGCGGAGCGCCCGTTCGTCGTCGACGAGCGCGCGCAGGGCCGCGTGCTCCGGAAGATCGAGCGCCGGATCGGCGGCGACCAGCGCGTCGGCGGCCGCCTTGGCTTGCATGTAGAGGGCGAAGTCGCGCTGCACGTCGCCGAGCATCCCGCCCTCGCCCCCCGCTTGGGCCGTGCCGGCGAACTCCCCGGCGCGGCGCAGGCGCAGATCGGCCTCCGCGATCTCGAATCCGTCGGTCGTCCGCGCGAGAATCTCCAACCGCTCGACGAACGCGCGGTCGTCGGGCGCGATCAGCAGGCAGAACGATTCCGACGCGCCGCGCCCGACGCGTCCGCGCAGCTGATGCAGTTGGGCGAGGCCGTAGCGATGGGCATCGAGGATCGCCATCACGGTCGCGTTCGCGACGTCGACGCCGACCTCGACGACGGTCGTGGCCAGCAGCACGTCGATCTCCCCGCGCGCGAAGCCGGCCATGATCGCGTCCTTTTCCCGCGGCGCCATGCGCCCGTGCAGCAGTGCGACGCGCACGCCGGCGAGGACCTCGTCGCGCAGGCGCTCGAACTCCTCGACCACGCTCGTGAGCGCGGCGTCGCTTTCGACGTCGCCGTCCTGAGTGTCGATGGCCGGAGCCACCACGTAAGCCTGCCGTCCGCGCCGGACCGCGAGGCGGATGAATTCGTACGCCTTCGGCTTGCGGCTCTCGCGCAGGACGAACGTCGAGATCGGGACTCGCCCCGGCGGGAGTTCGTCGAGCACGGACAGGTCGAGGTCCGCGTACTTCGTCTGCGCGAGGGACCGCGGGATCGGGGTCGCCGTCATGTAGAGCGTGTGCGGTGCGCCGCTCTTCGAGCGCAGCCGCGCGCGCTGCAGAACGCCGAAGCGGTGCTGCTCGTCGATGACGGCGAGTCCGAGCCGGCGAAACGTCACGTTTTCGGTGAGCAGCGCGTGCGTGCCGACGGCGAGATCGCACTCGCCGCTTTCCAAGCGCCCGCGCGCCTCGGCGCGGGCGCGCGCGCCCTGGCTCCCAAGCACCACGTCAACGCGGACGCCGAACGGCAGCAGGAGCGGCGCGAGCTTGCGCGCGTGCTGCACCGCGAGGATCTCGGTCGGGGCCATCAGCGCGCTCTGCACGCCCCCGCGCGCGGCGAGCACGACGGCAGCAGCGGCCACCAGCGTTTTTCCGCTGCCGACGTCGCCCTGCAGCAGGCGATTCATCGGCGCGCTGGCACCCATGTCGCGATAGATCTCGCCGACGACGCGGCGCTGCGCGCGGGTGAGTGCGAACGGCAGCGAGCGTTCGAACTCGGCGAGCAGCGATGCAGCGGCGAGCAGCACGGGGGCACCGCCGGCCGCCGAGCGCTGGGCCCGGCGGAGTGCCGCCACGAGCGCGATGCCGAAGAATTCCTCGAAGATCAGCCGCTCGCGCGCCGATTGCGCGCTCTGGGGCGTCCTGGGCTTGTGCACTTCGCGCCAGGCGGCGCGCGCCGACGCATAGCCGCGTTCGCGTCGCACCTCCGCCGGCAGCGCATCGGGCACGAACGCTGCGAGCGCATCGAGGTTGCGCTCGATGATCGTCGCAATCGCGCGCGACGAGACCTCCTTCCCCGCAGGGTACACCGGCACGATCGCGCCGCGATACTCTTCGCCGGGAGCGAGCAGGCGGTGATGCAGGACGTTCATCTCGACGCTGACGCCGGATACCCGCGAACGTTTGACGGCGAGCCTACCGTGCACGAACAGGCGATCGCCGACGGCGAGCCGGCCCGCGAACCCGCGCCTCCCGAACCACGTGGCCCGCAGCTGCCCGGTCCCGTCGTCGAGCTCCGCCGTAACGATGGAGACGCGTCGATTCCACTCGCGCACGGCCCGGACCGTTCCGACGGCGATGTCCTCGAGCGTCTCGGGTTCTCCCCGCGCCGGCACGTACGTAACCACGCGGCGGACGATGTCGGCGATCGGCGGGACGGAACGCCAGTCCTTGTAGTCGCGGGGATACGTCGTCGCGAGGTCCGCCGGCGTGCGGACGTCGATCGTGGCGAGCTTGCGGGCGAGCTCCGGGCCGACGCCGCGCAGGTCGCGCAGCGACCGCACGGCCGGTGCAGCGACGGCGACCGTCATTCCGGGTCGGAGCCGGTGGCTTCGCGCGAGCGCGAGAGCAACTCCTCGCCCACCTCTCCGAGCGATACGCCCCGCTGCGCGAGCAGCACCAGCACGTGAAAGAAGAGATCGGCCGTCTCGTGGATGAGTTCGCCGGGCTCGGCGTTTTTCGCGGCGATCACGACCTCCGTCGCCTCTTCGCCGACTTTCTTCCCGATGCGGTCGACGCCACCCAGCAGCAGTCGCGCGACGTAGCTGTGCTCCGGGTCGGCCGTGCGCCGCTGCTCGATCGTCGAGCGCAGGCGGCGCACGGCGCGAAAGAACGCTTCGTCGTGGTCAACGCCGTCCGCGAAGCAGCTCGCCGCTCCCGTGTGACACGCGGGTCCGGACGGTACGACGCGATACAGCAGCGCGTCGCCGTCGCAGTCCGCGCTCACGTCGACCACGCGTTGCGCGTGCCCCGACGTCTCACCCTTGCGCCAGAGTGCGGCACGCGAGCGGCTGTAGAGATACGTGGCGCCCGTTGCGAGCGTGCGCTCGAGCGCCTCGCGGTTGGCATAGGCCACGGTCAGGACGCGCCCGCTCTCGTCGTCCTGAATGACCACGGGCAGCAGGCCGTCCTGCGGCCACACCAACTCGTCCGCGCGCACGGCCACGTCAGCGCGTCCCCATTGCCGCGGTGATGCCGCGCGCGGCCTCCGCCAAGAGGGTTGCATCGCTGTGCACGCCGACGAAGGCGTATCCCAATTCGATGCAACGCTTTGCGATGTCGGTCGAGTAGACGAGAATGCCCGCGTGCTTGCCATGCTCGCGCGCGATGCCTGGGACGCGTTCGATCGCGCGTGCATAGTCGGCGGGCATCCGGTTCAGGTCGATCGGCCAAACGCCCATCGAGGTGGCGAGATCGCTGGGTCCGACGAATAGCACGTCCACGCCGTCGATTGCCGCGATCGCCTCGAGCGCATCCAGCCCGGCGACGGTTTCGATCTGCACGAGCAGCAGGGTTGCATCGTCCGCGCCGAGCCCATAGGTCACCGGATCGGTCGCGAACGCGAACGGAGCGCGCAGGCCGCCGCGGCTGCGACCGCCCAGCGGCGGATAGCGCGCGTCGCGGACGGCGCGCCGGGCGTCGGCGGCGGATTCGACCATCGGCACGAGCACGCCGAACGCTCCCATGTCGAGCGCCGCCTGGATCAACGCGCTATCGTTCCACGTCACGCGCACGAGCGGGACGGCGGGCGTCGTGCACAGGGCGGTGATCGCGTGCTGCGCCGCCTCGGCGGGAACGGGACCGTGCTCCATGTCCACGAGCACCCACTCGAATCCCGCGTTTCCGACGATCTGCGCGGCGAGGTCGTTGCCGAGCGTCAGCCACGTTCCGATCGTCACGCCGCCCGCTCGAAGATGCTCCTTTGCCACGTTGGCGCGCATCGCCGCGTTTTCAGGCCCGCGGCAGCGATTGTCCTTTGCCGATCGGCCGGCGGACGGCCACGCCCCGTTCGTGCAGCTGCGCCTTGAGGTCGGCGATGTCGAGTTCGCCGAAATGAAACAGGGATGCCGCGAGCGCCGCGTCGGCGTCGCCCTGCTCGAAGATGTCGGCGAAGTCGTTCACGCACCCCGCGCCGCCGGACGCGATCACCGGCACCTCGACGGCCTGGCGAACGGCGCGCGTCAACGGAATGTCGAAGCCCTGCCGAGTTCCGTCGCGATCGATGCTCGTCAGGAGGATCTCGCCGGCGCCGCGGCGCGTCGCCTCACGCGCCCACGCAACCGCGTCGCGACCGGTCGGCGTGCGGCCCCCGTCGATGACCACCTCGAAGTAGTCGCCGCCCGCGCGCTGCGCGCGCCGCGCGTCGAGCGCGAGCACGACGCACTGGCTGCCGAACTCGGCTGCCGCCTCATCCAGCAGCTCGGGCCGGCGCAGGGCCGCACTGTTGACGGAGACCTTGTCGCAGCCGGCCCGCAGCAGCGCCCGCACGTCGGCAAGCTCGGCGACGCCCCCGCCAACCGCGAACGGCATCGTCAACTGCGCGGCGACGGCGCGAACCACGTCGCGCATCGCCACGCGCCCTTCGATCGTAGCCGTGATATCGAGCAGCACGAGCTCGTCGGCGCCACGCTCCTCGTACAGCGCGGCGAGCTCGACCGGATCGCCGGCGTCGGCGAGCGCCGCGAACCGGACGCCCTTGACGACGCGCCCGGCGCGGACGTCGAGACACGGGACGATCCGCCGTGCGAGCACGCCGGCTACGCCGCCGCGTCGGCCGCCGCGCCGGAACGGCGCTGCTCGTCGACGCGGATGACGAGCAGGGCGAGGTCGTCGCGCAACTGTCCGCCGCTGCGCCGGCGCACGGCCGCGACGAGCTCGTCGGCACAGGCCTGCGGGTCGGTCGGCCCGTCGCGGACGAGACCGATCGCCCCGGCGTCGTCCAACGGCTCCCCGTGGCGATCGCGCGCCTCGGTCAGGCCGTCCGTCGCGAGTACGAGGAGGTCGCGCGGCTCCAGGGTGATGCTCTTCGAGGGGGACGCGAAGTCGCGATCCAGCCCGATCACGGGCGCCGTCACGTCCAGCTGCGTCACGTCGCCGGCACGCCGCAGGTACGCGCCGGAGTGGCCCGCGCTCGCATAGTCGAGGCGCATCGTTCTCGCGTCGAAGATGCCGACGAAAGCGACGACGAACAGCCCCGGGTCCTTGATCGTGTCGAGAAACATCCGGTTGAAGGCCTCGAGGATCGTGGCCGGGTCGTCGTGCGCCATCGCGAGCGTCCGGATCGAGTACTTCACGAACGCGGTATTCACCGCCGCCTCGATGCCCTTGCCGCTGATGTCCGCGACGATCACCAGGCCGCGGTTCTCGTCGAGCCGGCGCACGTCGAACAGATCGCCGCCGACGGACGCGTCGCGCGTCGCCGAAATGTACGCGGTGCCGACCCGCGACCGTGGAAGTTCATCCCATCCCGTGCGGAACGCGCCCTGCAGCGTCTCGATGATCCTGCGCTCGCGCTCCAGGCGCGCCAGCATGCGCCGGCGCGAGCGAACGAAGAGCAGGCCGAGCCCCGCGAAGACGGTGACTGCCAGCATCGCAACGCCGAGCGTCTCGTTGATCCGCCAGACCAAGTCGCGCTGGGCCTCGGTGACGTGGTCGTCGAGCAAGGTGCCGATGTGCTGGGCCTCGCCCCGCAGCTGGTCGAGCATGTACTTCCCGGTCGCATACAGCTGGTCGGGGTCCTTCGGTGGCGGCTTGGCCATCAGCGGCTCCTCGACCTGACGCTCCCACTGCTGGTGCAGCTTGAGCATGTCGATGGCGCTGTCGGTCGCGTCTGGAATCCCGAGGCGCTTCGTCGTCCGTTCGAGGTCCGCGATTGCGGCAACGAAGTCGTCGTTTGCACCGAGGCTCGGCCCGAGAAAATATGTTGTGCCCGTGCGGGTGTAGCCGTGCAGGCTATTTTCTTCGTTGTATTGCGCATCGAGGGCTTTGAAGAGCTGCTCCTGCGCATAGACGAGCCGCCGCTGCACCTGGGCCGTCCGATCGAGCTGGGTGTAGATGTGCACCGCGCCCGCGATCGTCGCCGCGAGCATGACGAGCAAGGTCGCGACCAGGGCCAGTGCCCCGCGCTGGCTCGGATCGAGGTCCCAGAGTCGGCGAACGTTCATCATCAGCGGGTGCCCGGCGGGCACCGCCCCGGGAGGCGAATCGAGGCGACGCCCAGACTCGAACTGGGGAATAGAGCTTTTGCAGAGCTCCGCCTTACCACTTGGCTACGTCGCCCCACTCTCCCGGAGGGGTGCCCGGACCACCTGAGCGGGTGGCGGGAATCGAACCCGCGCGTCAACCTTGGGAAGGTCGCAGGCTACCATTACATCACACCCGCGCGGAGGCGTCGGTTTCGTTCGGTGGACGTTCGCGCACAACCCTCTCGCGAGTTTTCGCGCGACACAGGCGCCCGGAATCGCGTGCCGAGCGGCGAACGGCCAGGAGGTTGAGCAAGCGACGACCGTTCCTGACCAGCACGGTTGCTTCGATTTTGGCGCTCGTCGTCGTCGTGCCCGTGTTCCTCGTCTCGTCGATCACGGTACTCCGCCTCCTCTCAGACGGCGACCGGGTCCAGGCAGAGGTCCATCGGGCCGAGGCGCTCGACGCCACGCTGCTGCAATTGCAGACGGACGAAGAGACCGGCCTGCGGGGCTACCTCAACAACGGGCAGCGCATCTTCCTCGAGCCTTTCGGGCGTTCGGTGGCCGAGTTCGAGCGCGACAGCGCGGAGCTGGAGGAGCGCCTGACGGGCCTCCAGATGGCGGACGAGGCGACGGTTGTCCGCGACATCGTTTCGCTCAACGTGGTCTGGCGCAGGGAGGTCGTCGAGCCCGTGCTCCACGTGGCGCACCCGAAGCCGAACGTCGCGCTCGCCCTGCACGGGAAGTCGATCGTCGACCGGGAGCGGTTCCTCGTCAAGCAGGTCGACGACGCGCTGTCGACGCGCGAGCGGCTCGCCCAGCAGGAAACCTCGCGGCGCTTTCTCATCGCGACGCTGCTCGCGGTGGCCGCCACGTTGCTCATCGGGGGCGGCATTTTGGTCTTCGGGCTGTTCGGCAACCGCTACGAGGCCGAGCTCGAGCGCGAACGCTCCCTCGTCGAGAAGTTCCAGAAGGCCTTCATCAGCCGTTGGGACGCGCTGCCGGGCATCCAGCTCGGGACGGCGTACGTCTCGGCGACCCACGAGGCCGAGATCGGCGGCGACCTCTTCGACGTCCGGCGCCTCGACGCGGACCGCGGGTACGTGCTGATCGCCGACGTGAGCGGGAAGGGCGTGGAGGCCGCCGTCGACACCGCCTTCATCAAGTTTACGGTTCGGGCGCTCGCTCAGGACGGCGGGAGGCCGGGCGTCGTCCTCGAGTCGTTCAACCGGCTCGTGATGGGTTCGCTCTCCAACCCCGACGCGTTCATCGTCGCGTTTCTCGGGTTCTTCGACCGCACAACCGCGACGCTGCGCTATTCGAGCGCCGGGCACTCCCAGGCGTTCCTCCGGCGGGGTCGCGAGGTGAGCGCAATGCGCGTCACCGGGCCGATTCTCGGCATCGATCCTGACGACGCGTTCGCGACCGAGACCCTCGCGCTCGCGCCGGGCGACGTGGTCGTCCTCGCTACGGACGGGCTGACCGAAGCCCGCGACGAGCGCGGCACGATGCTGGGCGATGAGGGGGCGATGCAGTGGATTGCCGAGGCCACGACCGACGACCCGCAGGAACTCGCGGACTGGCTCGTCGCGCGCCTGCGCGACTACGTCCCATCCCATCGCCTAGGGGACGACCTCGCGCTGCTCGTCGCCCGGGTGGACCCGGCCTAGCCCGCGGCAGCGGCCTGCGGGAGCGACTCGTACGTCGCGATGATCCTGCGGGCCAGGAGGGCTCGCTCGAAGCGCCACGCCGCCCCAGGGTCCCGCCCTGTGCCGTCGGCAAGCGCCGCGACGAGCGCTCGCCCGAGGGCGACGGGGTCGCCGGGGACCACCGTACCCGCACCGCTGAGGACGTCACGCGTCTGCGGCGTGTCGACCGCGACCACGGGCAGGCCGGCTGCCAGCGCTTCCGCCAGCACGAGCCCCTGGGTCTCGCTCACGCTGGTGAACAGGAACGCATCGGCGGAGGCGTAGGCGTCGGGCAGCTCGCTGCGCGGCAGCTCGAGCGCGAAGTGCACGCGCCCGGCGGCACCCACGCGCGACGCAGCTTCGCGCAGGAGCACGCGGTGCGGTCCGTCCCCCACGACCGCGAGCCGCACGCGCGGATCGTTCAGCGCCGCGATCGTCTCGATCGCGAGTTCGAGGTTCTTCTCTTTGCCCAAGCGTCCGACGCAGAGCACCATCTGCTCGCCGGGGCCGACGCCGAAGCGGGCGCGCAGGTCGTCGCGGCGCCGTCCGCTCGCGAAGAAACCGACGTCGATCCCGCTCGGCACGATGTCGATGCGCGTATGCACGCCGAGCTCGCGCAGGTGCCGTTCCATCGCGGGCGTCGGGACGATCACCGCGTCTGCCGCGTTTGCGTACGTTCGCGTCAAGCGCAACGCGGCGCGGCGCGTCATGCCGGCCTCGAACGGCACGTAGTGCGCGTAATCTTCGAGGCGCGTATGATACGTAAATACCAGCGGCACGCCATAGTGCCGCGCGGCACGCAAACCGAGCCAGCCGGTCACGAACGGCGAGTGCGCGTGCACGATCGACGGGCGACGCAGCAGTCGCGCGACGCGGCGCGGCAGGAGCGGCAGCGTCAGGCGATACGCGGTCGATGTCGGCAACGGCAGCGACGGAACGCGAACGACGGACGCGTCGGTCTCGCGATAGCCCGGCATTGCGGGAGTGACGCATAACACTTCGTGACCGTCGGCGCGCAGTGCATCGCTGAGCGCATCGACTGCAGCGACGACGCCGTTCTGGATGGGCCGATAACACTCTGTAAACAGCGCGATGCGCATAGGCTTGTGCGAGGACGATTTGTGCAGGAAGTCTGCAGGGCCTTGTGGACGGGCGAAACCGGACGGAATTTGACGGGGCCGGACGGGTATGTTATCTTGCCAGGGTTCCTGACGGGTTTCGAATCCGCGATTGCAGACGATGTCGCGCTTGCGCAAACTCCAGGTGCCTCCGGGCGCCGAGCGCGTGCAGCACGCAGGGTCCAGAAGGGAGCAGGACTGATCGGTAGCGATCGTCGACCACGTAATTTCTTCGCAGCGGTGGCGCTCACGGCGGCCTCGCTCGCGGGGGTCGCGCTTCCCGCGCAGGCCGCTCGGCACCCGGCCGTCCCAGCTCCGACCGCCTCTGCGGCCGCGGCGCCGGACCCGGACGCTTCGGTCACGCTCGTGCGCGATGGGATCGACTCCGCCTACCTCACCCACGCCAAGACGGTCGCGGCCTTCCTGAGCGAGCAGGGGATCGTTCCCACGACGGCCGACCTGGTCTCGCCGTCGCGCGACAGCGAGATCGTCGACGGCGAGCGCATCGAATACCGGCCCGCGGTGGCGGTCACGATCGTCGTCGGCGGTCATCGCCGCGACGTGGTTACGACGGCGTCGAACGTTGCCGCGCTCCTAGCCGAAGAGGACGTCCAGATCGGCACGCACGATCGCGTCGATCCCGCGCCGGCCGCCGCCGTCGCGCCGGGCAGCATCGTACGCGTCACGCGCGAGAGCGTCTGGACGGCGTTTCGCCACGAGTTCCTGCCCGCGGGAATCCGCCATCGCTACGATCCCACGTTACCGCCAGGCATAACGAAGACCGTGTTCGCCGGCACGCCGGGCGAACGCGAACTCACCATGCAATATTCGAAGCGCGACGATGGGCCGGCGCAGGCGCAACTCGTCGCGAGCCGTGTCGTCCGTTCGCCGCGGGCGAAGATCGTGCTGCACGGAATCGGAGAATATGCGGCGTTCGCGCGCTTTGCCGAGCGCGGCTTCGGTGCGACGCTCGGCCTCGCTCGCAGCGCGCTGCGGATGATCGCGACGGCGTACACCGCGGGGTGCTATGGGTGCAGCGGCTTCACGGCAACGGGCTCGCGTGCCGGTCACGGCGTCGTCGCCGTCGATCCGCGCATCATCCCGCTGGGCAGCCGCCTGTTCATTCCGGGATACGGTCACGCGATCGCCGGCGACACCGGCGGTGCCATCGTCGGGCACCGGATCGACCTCGGTTTCAATTCGCTCAGCGACGCGCTGCGCTTCGGCCGGCGCGCGATCACCGTGTACGTCTTGCGATAGACGCCGACTCCGTCCATCCGCGTGCGCTGCTTGCCGCGCACGGCGTCCGCCCGCGCAAGAGTCTCGGTCAGCACTTCTTGACGGATCGAGCGGCCGCTCGGCGCATTGCCGCGCTCTGCGTCGAGCACGGCTTGGTCGACGCGGTCGAGGTCGGGCCCGGCACGGGAATACTCACGCAGGCGCTCCTGGCCGCCGGCGCCACGATCACCGCGGTCGAGATCGACCCCATGATGGTGCGCATCCTGGAGGGGCGCGACGACCTGCGCGGCGTGCGCCTCGAACTCGCGGATGGGTTGACGTTTGACTATGACGCAACCGTCGTGCAGCCGTGGTGCGCGTGCGGAAACCTGCCCTACAACGTCGCGACGCCGCTCGTGCTGCGCTGGCTCGGCCTCGCAATCCCGCCCGCGCGCATCGTCGTCATGGTGCAGCGGGACGTCGCCGATCGCTTCACGGCGCGCCCCGGAACCCCGGCCTACGGAAGCCTGACCCTGGCGATCCGCTACGACATGGAGGTCCGGCGGGCATTCGTGCTGGGGCCGAGTGCCTTCTACCCGCGCCCGAGGGTCGATAGCGCGGTCGTCGTCATGGAGCGGCGCCTGTGTCCCGCGGCACCGACTCGAGACCGCGCCTTCCTGCTGCAGGTCGTGCGCGCCGCGTTCGCGTACCGGCGCAAGACGCTCGCGAACAGCCTCTCCCTCGCGCTCGGGATCGAACGGGCGGCCACCCAAGACGCGCTGCGGGCGCTGGGCCTCGATACGGAGATACGTGCAGAACACCTCGAGCTGGATGCCTTCGCCGCGATCGCCGATCGCCTGGCCCCGTGACTCGTTCCGTATCTCGCTCTCGCTCGTCGCCGCACTCGGCGCGGTGGGCGTGGTTCTCGTTAGCGGTCTGCTTGCGGTATTCGTTGGGCTCTTCACGGGACAACTCTCGCGCGTCGCGATGATGCAGCAGCCGGCACGCATACCGGCCGACTTCACGCTGTGGTCGCAGTTCGCGGTCTACGTCCCGATCATCGCCTACCTGCTGCTCGTGATCCGGCCGGTCTCCGGCCTCTCGTTTCGCGACCTGGGCATCCGCGCACCCGGTCCCCGGGACCTCGCCGTGGGCATCGGCGGCGCAGCGGCGATGTGGGTGGCCGTCACGGCAACTGGGGCCATCGTGCATCTCGTGACGCATCGCGACGACACCGAGGCGGCAATCGAACTCCTGCGGATGATCAAGACGCCCGCGGAGCACATCGAGTTCGTCGTGATTGCCGTCGTCCTCGCGCCGCTGGTGGAGGAGTTCGCCTTTCGCGTGTTCGCCTTCAACGCGTTCTTGCGCTGGACGCCGCTGTGGGTCGCGGCCGTCGCGAGCTCCATCCTCTTCGGCCTCGTGCACGCGCAGACGCCTGGCCAGATCGTCACCGTCGGCACGCCGCTCGTCGCGGGCGGCATCGTGCTCGCCTACGTGTACGCGCGCACGCGCTGCTACTGGTCGAGCGTCCTCGCCCATGCGCTGTTCAATAGCGTCAGCGTCATCCTGGTGTTCGTTTTCCACGTCAAGACCTGATGGTACGCCTCGGGATCGACGCCGAGAACTTCGCGCGCGATCGCCGCGGCATGGGCCGCGTCGCCCGCGCCATCGCGCGCGCCGCGCTCGACTCGGGCGACTTCGGTGTTACGTTTCTCTTGCGTCACCGGCGCGACGAGCGCGCGCTACGCGCCGCGTTCGCCGAGCGCACCATCGCGGTCGCGTCCGCCGGCCTCGCCGCGCGCGCGCGGCACTTCGACGTGGTGTGGTTTCCGTGGAACGGCATGCGCTTCGGCTCGCGGCCGCCCTCGCTCCTGACGATCAACGATGCGTTCGCAGTGAGCGAGCCGCACCCGAGCAGTGTGGCACGCCGGCGCGAGCAGTCGCCCATCCGGCGCGGCGCGCGCGACGCGACGCGGATCGTGACGTGCTCCGCCTGGAGCCGTAGCGAGATCTGCGCGGCTCTTGCGATCGAGCCCGAGCGCACGGTCGTCATCCCCTATGCGCCCGACCCTTTCTTCTTTCCGGGCGGCAACGATGCGCTGATGGGCGCGTGGCGCTATCTCCTCGTGGTGGGCGCTCGCGAGCGGCGCAAGAACCTCCGGGTCGTCGTCGAGGCCTGCGCGCAAGCGCTCGTCGGGCCGCGCGCGCTCTTGGCGATCGTCGGCGACGTCGCCCCCGCCGATCGCGCGCTACTCGCGCGTTTGCGCGTACCGCACCGGCTGCTCGGCGACGTAGACGACGCGACGCTGCGCACGCTCTACCGCAACGCGCGCGGCGTTGCCGTGCCGTCGACTGGCGAAGGCTTCGGCCTGGTCGCGGTCGAGGCGATGGCCTGCGGCACGGCCACGCTCGCTGCCGACGCCTCGGCGCTCCCAGAGACGTGCGCGGGCGGTGCGCTCCTCATCGACCCGCATGACGTAGCGGCATGGCGCGACGCGATTCGCAGCGTCGTCGACGACGACGCGTTCGCCACGGCGCTCGCCGCACGCGGCGCCGCGCGCTTCGCGTTCGCATCGCGCTCCGCGCCGGGCGCCGCGTACCTAGCCCTGCTGCGAACCCTCGCTGCGCGCTGACGGCGGTCGCGAGCGCACCTCGTCGACGATCGCACGCAGCCGTGTGACGAATCGCGCCGGGGAGAACGTCTCGGCGTGCGCGCGAAGGCCGCGCGAGTCGAACCGGCTCGCGTCGAAGCGCTCGATCGCGGCGGCGAGCGACGCAGCGTCCGCCTCCACGAAATAGTCGCCGGTAACGCCGGGGACCATCGTCTCGAGCGCGCCCCCGCGCCCGAAGGCGATCGCCGGGCGGCCGGCAGCCGCCGCCTCGAGCGGCACGAGGCCGAAGTCTTCCTCGCCGGGCACGATGACGGCGCGCGCGCGGCCCATCAGCGCATTCAGCGCGACGTCGTCGAGCGGCCCGCAGAACGTCGTCGCCGTGCCGCGCGCTGCGGCGCGAAGCGCGCGCTCCGCGGGGCCGGAGCCGACGATGCGCAGCGGGACGCCGGCGCGCGCGCACGCATCGATCGCGAGGTCCACGCGCTTGTAGGGCAGCAACCGCGACACGACGAGGAAGTAGTCGCCGCCTCCGGCGCCGACGGTGAAGCGGTCGAGATCGACCGGCGCCGCCAAGACGTAGGATTCTCGGCCGTAGTGCGCGCGCACGCGATCCGCGACGTTGCGCGAGTTCGCGACGAAGGCCGTCGGCCGTTGCGCGGCGCGGCGGTCCCATTCGACGAGGCGGCGGACGACCGGGCGTGCCACGCCGGTCAGCGCGCCCGCCGGTCCCGATGTCGCGAGGCCGCCCACGTAGGCGTCGTAGGCGAACGCAAAGCGGCTGACGGTGTTGATGTAGCACACATGCACCGCGCCGGGCGGCACGATGACGCCCTTCGCCCACGCCGTCGTCGAACTGACGATCGTGTCGTACCCGCGCAGATCGAACGCCTCAAACGCCGCTGGGTACAATGGCGCGAGGTAGCGGAAATAGCGGTTTGCTCCAGGCAAGCGTGCGAGGCCGGACGGATGCACGCGCCGCGGGTCGACGAGGTCCCCGGTTCGGCGCGGGTCGTGCAGGGCCGTGAACACGGGCGCGTCGGGGTACGCGGCGGCGATGTGCGAGAAGACGCGCTCGGCTCCGCCCCGCTGATTCAGGTAGTCGTGGACGAGGGCGACGTTCAGTTCGACTGCGACTGGCGGGGCACGACCAGTGCGACGATGTACTTTTGGAGGTACGTCTTCGCCGCGCGCTGCACGTCCGCGCTGGTCGCTCGATCGATCGCGTCGAGCGCGCCGTTGACGGACTGGTCGCCGAGCCCAGTCGACCCGAGCGCCCCGACAAGATATGCCCGATCGGAGAGGGATGTGGCGTTCGTGACGAACGATCCCGCGGCCGACTCTTTGAACTTCTTGAGGGCATCGGCTCCAAGGGGTTTCGCGGCGAGCGACTTCGCGACGAGCATCACCTCGCGCAGGGCGACCGACGGGTCGACGCCGGTGCCGCCGTTCACGTAGACGATCAAGCTCGCCGGCGTGCTATCGAAGAGATAGAGGGCACCGACGGATCGTTCGCCGAGGGCGAGCGTCGTTGCGCTCGATCGTTCGAACGCTTCGGAGAGCAGCGATTCGACGATGAGCATCGAGCCGAAGTCGCGCTCGCCCGGCGCGGGCGCACCGAAGCCGACCACGATGAAGGGGCGACCCATGTCGCGCTGGGCGATGATCCGCGTGCCGCCGGCTGGGATCGCGCGCGCCTTCGTCGTCAACGCACTCATCGTGCCCGCGGGTAGCCCTTGTGCGAGCGAGCCCGCGGCAGCGGTGACGTCGGGCGTCACGCGGCCGACGATGCTCACGGAGACGCCGCCGCGCACGTAGGTGTGCGCATAGAAGTCGCGCAGAGCGGACGGACCGAGCACCGCAAGCGAGGCGGCCGTCCCGTAGTCGGGATACGCGAGCCCCGCCTCGAGGAACGACTCCTTGACCATCTGCACGCCGACGCGCAGCGGGTTCTTCTCGGCGTCCGCGACGCGCTGCTGCAGGTGCTTGCGCGCGTCTGCAACGACCACCGCGCTGAAGTCCGGAGCGGCCAGCGCCTTGCCGACGAGGCCAAGCAGTTCCGGCATGCGCTCCGGGCGCGATTCGACGTAATAGTGAACCGTGCTGTCGTCGACGGCGTAGGTCAGGCTGCCGCCTGCGGCCGCGATCGCATCGCGAAGGGGCAGCGGAGCCGGGGCCCCCGCCAGCGCGACCGGCGTGCGCAGAACGCACTCGGCGGTCATGGCCGCGGCTCCGTTCGTCGCTTGAGTCTGGCGCTCGAGTCCCGCGGAAACGAAGATCGCGACGCCGGTCAGCGGCGCATCGCCGTCGGCCTGGCTGAGGACGCGCAGGCCGGCGACCGACGTGGCCGCGGTAACCGGAAACCGATCCGGCGTTGCCCCGGCGGCGCCTGGGGCGCTCCCGATCATGCCGAGGAGGGCGCCGAGCGCCGCAATTGCCGCTAGCTTCATGACGCGGATCCCTTCGCCGGTGCAGGCTTCTTCGCGTCCGGTTGCAGCAGCGCGCTCGCCGATGGCCCCGCGAGGTACTTTTCCGCGACGCTCGCCACCGACGCGGGCGTCAGCATCTGCGCCGCTTTGAAGTACGCGCCCGACGCGCCGTCGGCCCCCGGCGCATACTCCGCGTTCCCTTCGACACTGTACCACCCGAAGTTGTCGGCGAGTTCGGTCGGCGTCTGGAGATCGCTCAGCAAATGGTACATGAAGGCATCGCGTGCGCGAGCGAAGACGATCGGGTCCAGCGGTACCTTCATCGAAGCCAGGGACTTGTCCACGAGGGTGCTTAGCGCCGTCGGGTCCCCGCCGCCGTACGCGACGAAGAGGACGCCGGGGTCGTGCAGCGTGATGAACTGGCCGCTGACGAACGCGCCCGGATACGCATCGGCGACCACGCGCGACACGACACCGGAATCCGGCCGGAACAGGTAATCCGCGATGAAGTCCATCGCCGTTGCCTCGTCCTGTTGCGCGATCGCAGGTCCGACCCAGCCGATTCCGCCCGCGGGCTCATCGAACGACCGCTTGACGGGTTCCGGCGATGCCGCGACGGCAGAGGGCGCGGGAGACTCGAACGCCGGCGGCTCCGTGCCCGCGCCTGGGCGGCCTTTCGACGCTGCTGTCGCGACCGACTGGTCGACGGCACCGCTGATCACGAGCACCGCGTTCTGCGCGCGAAACGCGCGCTGTGCGAAGGAGCGGACGTCGTCGATCGTCACGGCCCCGACGTCCTTGGTCGAGCCCAATGGCGAATAGTGCTCGGGTCCACTCTTGAAGAGCGCTTCGAACACGGCATCGCGCACGACCGCCTCTGGGTCGAAGCCCGCGAAGAGCGCCTCCATCGTGACGTCGCGGACGGCGGACGTGAAGCCGGCGTCCGTCACGACCGGCGAGAAGAATGCGATCGTCATCGACTTCACGATGTCGCGTGCGGCAGCGGCGGGCACGAGCGCGGCGACGGACACGGAGTCGCCATACGCATTGATTGCCAGCTTGCCGCCGACCGCGTTCACGCGGTCGCCCAGCGACGAGCCGACGAGTGGGTCCGACGACGCGACCGTCTGCGCCGCGAGCCGGGCCACCGAAGGCAGCGGCTTCGCGCCGAAGCCGACGGACGGTGCGCGGAACCACAGCTCGACGGCTGCGACCGGCGAACCGCTCGCGGGCTGCACGATCACCGTACCGTACCCGCCTTGCAGGTGCGCCACGGCAATGCCGCGTCCGAGCGTCGGCAAGTCGGACGCCGCCGCGGCGATACCGCCGGACAGCGCAAAGCAGAGTGCGACGCCGCCGAGCGCAGCGCTCGGCACGCCGAAACGGCCACTCATGCTACGCGGGCTCGGGCGAGATGTTCGGAAGGCGTTTGGGGACCTCGACTCGCTGGGGTTCCTCGGCGGTAGCCGCCGCACGCGGCAGCTGGACCGGCTCGGACTGCGGGCGCGGATACGGCTTGCCGCTCAGAATCGCTCCGACTTCTTCTGTTTCGACGGTCTCGTGTTCGAGCAGCGATGCGACCATGCGCTCGACCTTGTCCCAGTTCGCCTCGAGGATCTTCTTCGCGTGGACGTAGCAGTCGTCGATGATCTGCCGCACCTCGGCGTCGATCTTGCTCGCGACCTCTTCCGAGTAATTGCGGTCTTCGCCGAAGTCGCGACCGAGGAACACTTGGTGCGATCCGCGTCCGTATTGGATCGGACCCAGCTTGTCGGACATGCCGTACTGCGTCACCATCCGGCGTGCCAGCTCCGTCGCCTTCTCGAAGTCGTTGCTGGCGCCGGTCGTCACGTCGCCGAACCGGATCTCTTCCGCGATCCGGCCCGCGAGGGACATCGTGATCTGCGCGAGCAGTTCGTTCTTCGTTCGGCTGTGGCGGTCTTCATCGGGCATCGACCAGGTGATGCCGAGCGCCATGCCGCGCGGGATGATCGTGACCTTGTGAACGGGGTCGGCGTTGGGCAGCATGCCACCGGCGACGGCGTGCCCCGACTCGTGGTAGGCGGTGTTCTCTTTCTCTTTTTGCGACATCACGAGCGACTTGCGCTCCGGTCCCGCGACCACGCGATCGATCGCCTCTTCGCAGTCGGCCATCTCGATGATCGACTTGTTGCGCCGCGCCGCGAGCAGGGCCGCCTCGTTGAGCAAGTTCTCGAGGTCCGCACCCGAGAAGCCGGGCGTCCGCTTCGCGAGGGTCTCGAGGGAGATCTCCTTGGAGAGCGGCTTGTTCTTCGCATGAACCGACAGGATCGCGGCCCGCCCCTTGACGTCGGCACGGTCGACCACGACTTGGCGGTCGAAGCGCCCGGGACGCAAGAGCGCCGGATCCAGGACATCGGGGCGATTGGTCGCGGCGATCAAGATCACGCCGGTATTCTGGTCGAATCCGTCCATCTCGACGAGCAGCTGGTTGAGCGTCTGCTCGCGCTCGTCGTGACCGCCGCCGAGGCCGGCGCCGCGCTGGCGCCCCACCGCGTCGATCTCATCGATGAACACGATGCACGGAGCCGACTTCTTCGCCTGCTCGAACAGATCGCGCACGCGCGACGCGCCGACGCCAACGAACATCTCGACGAAGTCCGAACCCGAGATCGAGAAGAACGGCACGCCCGCCTCGCCGGCGATCGCCCGTGCGAGCAGCGTCTTGCCTGAGCCAGGGGGCCCCAGGAGCAGCACGCCCTTCGGAATCCGCGCGCCGAGGGCTTGGAATTTCTTGGGATATTTCAGAAACTCGACGACCTCGCCCAGCTCTTCCTTCGCCTCCTCGACGCCGGCCACGTCGTTGAAGGTAACCTTGGGCCTGTTCTCGTTCTGCAGCTTCGCTCGGGAGCGCCCGAAGGACAGCGCCTGGCTCCCTCCGCTCTGCGCCTGCCGTAAGAGGAACACGAGGAGTAAGGCCATCAGCGCCAGCGGCATGACCTGGAAGAGAATCTGCAAGACGGGCGTGGAGGTCGAGTTCTCGACGCTGACGTTGACCCCGTGCTTGCGCATCTCGCCGTAGATGTCGCGGTCATCGGGGATCGTGGTCGTGAACTTGTCGTTGGCGTCGCTCTTGCGGAACTTGCCGATGACCTCGTGCTGGTTCGAGATCGTCACCTCGTCCACTTGGTCGCGCTGAACCGCCTGGTAGAACTCCGTGTACGTCAGCTTCCGGGCTTGCTGGTTCTGCACCAGCAACCGGTCGACGACGAACAGGACCAGGGCGAAGATGACGACGACGATGATGATCGGCTTGATGTACTTGGTCACTTACGGTTCCCTATTCCCCAGGGGCACCCCGAGTTTCACGAAAACGCCCATGCGTGCAGCTTCGCGAGATAGGGGAGATGTCGGTATTTTTCCTGGAAATCTAAGCCATACCCTACGATGAACGTGTCGGGCGCCACGAACCCGACGTAGTCGGGGCGAACCGGCACGAGGCGGCGGTACGGTTTGTCGAGGAGGACGCACGTCCGCAGCGACGCCGGCCCGCGCCGGGCAAGTTGCCGGTGCACCGTATCGAGCGTTTGCCCGCCGTCCACGATGTCCTCGACGATCACCACGTGTCTGCCCTCGATAGTTTCGGTCACGTCCTTCACGAAACGGACCTCGCCGCTCGAACGATTCCTCGTGCCGTAGGATGACACTCCCAGGTAGTCCACGCTGACTTCGAGCGAGGGCGGCAGCGCTCGAGCGACGTCGGCCATGAGGAAGATTGCACCCTTCAACACGCCAACGAGGTGGATGGCTTCGCCCGGCGTGTCCGCCGCGATTGCTCCAGCGAGGCGGCGCACCGCGCCCGCAATCTGAGCGGCGTCGAAGAGTACCGCTTCGACCGCCTCAGGCAACCGCTCGTCCGCCACCTCCAACGCCCCCGACACCGGCCCCTCCGGCAAACCCAGCGCCCCCAGGCCCTCCGCCGCACCACCGCGGCGCCGCTCAGCCGGCACGCTGCGATCCCCCAGAGGCGTTGCCATCGAGCCCGGCCCCGCCGCCCTTTTTCGCACGTCGCCCGACCGGCGCGCTCAGCTCGACACCCGATTTCACATGGACGCGGCCGGCACGCCCTCCTTCAAGCAGGCGAGCAGCAGCCTCGACGCGCTCGAACGTCACATCGCGCAGGCCGCCTGTCTTACCCAGCGCGCCGCCCAGCGCGTCGCGCAGCGCCACACGGAGCTGGGCGCGCGCCGTCCCCGCCTCTTCGTCGCGCGCGATCTCCGCGTAGCGCGCCACCGCCTCGTCGAGCCGCGGGAACGCGTCCCGGAGCGTCGCAAGGGCAGCCCGCACGGCATTTCGCGCATACGCCCGATCGGCGTTCGACGAGTCCCGCGCATACGGCAGATGCTCGCGGAGGCAATAGTCGCGGAGCGCTCGCGGCCCCACACGCAGCAGCGGCCGCACGAGCGTCAAGCCCTCCGCCAGCGGCCGCTCCGGCCGCATGCCCAGGAGCCCCCCCGGCCCCGCCCCCCGAAAGAGCGCGAGCAGCACGGTCTCGGTCTGGTCCTCCGCATGCTGCCCCACGCAGACGCGGCGCGCCCCGACTCGGCGCGCCATCTCCGCGAGCGCGGCATAGCGCCCGTCGCGGAGCGCGGCCTCGTCATGCCCGGTCCCTGCCTCCAGCGAGCTTGCAACTACTCGCCGCCCGAGCGCCGCGCCGAGCGCCAACACGACGGCCTCATCCTGCCAGGCCCGCGCCCGCACGCCGTGACGAACGTGCCCGAGCACGACGAAAGCCCCCGCCGAGCGAGCCGCGCCGGCAGCAAGCGCCGCCAGCGCCGTGCTATCGGGCCCCCCGGACGCCGCAACCAGCAACGTCTCGCCCCTACCAAGCGCAAGCGCATCAGCAACGTGCCGCTCGAGATGCCTCTCCGGATGCGCCCCCCTCACACCCAAAGCTTCGCCACATGCGCTCCGCCTCCGCGAAAGCAGCGAGGGTGGCTGGCCGCCGAAGCGCAGCGAGGCGGACCGCCAGCCGAAGCGCAGCAACTGGCGTGGCCGGCCGCCGATGCGAAGCGAGGCGCGCCGCCAGGCCGATGCGCAGCGAGGCGCGCCGCCGGGTCTACGCGCAGCGAGGCGCGCGGCCGGGTGCCCATGCCCGCGGGGCGTGTGAATCGGCGCGGAGCCTGGAGGGCGAGAGCGCCGAGAGGCGAGCGCCGCGTTTCCCATGGATGGGAAACGCCAGCGTCCCCGCGGGGCATGGGCACCCGGCCGCGCGCCGACGCCAACGCCAACGCCAACGCCGACGCGAACGCAAGGCTCAGTGCGACCGCACCGCCCGAGCCACATCGCGCTTCGCCTCGCGCTCCTTGATATCGCGCCGCTTGTCCCAGAGCTTCTTCCCGCGCGCAAGAGCGATATCGACCTTCACCCGCCCGCGCTTGAAGTAGAGCCGAGTCGGAACGATCGTGAGGCCCTTCTCCGCAGCGTCGCCCGCAAGCCGATCGATGTCGGCGCGGTGCAGGAGGAGCTTGCGCGGCCGGCGAGGTTCGTGGTTGTTCCACGAGCCTTCTTTATAGGGCGGTACGTACAGGCCAACGAGCCACAGCTCGCCGTCGCGGATGCGCGCGAACGCTTCGTTCAGGCTGATGTGGCCCTGCCGGATGCTCTTGATTTCGGTGCCGGTGAGGACGATGCCGGCCTCCCAGCGCTCGAGGAACTCGTACTCGAAGCGGGCGCGGCGGTTGTCGATCGTCGGCTCGAGCACTGCCTTCTTCGGAGCGGGCGCAGGCGCCGTACGCGTTGCCTTAGACAACGTCGGGAAGGCCGAGCGCTCCGGGCTCGACCGTGCCTTTCGCGACGAAGCGCCCCTCACCGGAGGCGAGGAGCGCGCCGGCCTGATCTTCCACGTGCGCCTCGACGCCGAGAACGACGCCGCGCTGCCAGAGCACGCGACCCACGATGGCGATCGGTTCGCCGATCGGGACGGCCTTTCGGAAGCGGACGCGCACCTCGCCGGTCACGCCGCGGTACCCGGCCGCGCCGGCTGCGTGGGCCATCCCCTCGTCGATCAACGTCATGACGATGCCGCCGTGCGCGAGCCCGACCCATCCCTGAAAGGGCCGCGCGAGCGTCGTCTCCGCGCGCACCGCACGGTCGCCGACGATTCGGAAGTGCAGGTGCAGGCCGATGTCGCTGTTCGGACCGCACGCGAAGCAATGGCCGTCGTTGACCATCGCCGGTGCCGCCGCCGCTTCGCGCGTCACGACTTGGCCTTGTCGTCCTTCTTCTCGTCGTAGTCGCCGTTCTGGATCTTCGCGAGGAGGGTCTTGGCGAAGATGGTGTCGGCGTTTGCGGCGATCGAGGCGTTCAGGGTCTTCTTCGCGTCGTCGAGCCGATGCTGATCGATGTAGATGCGCGCCAGCAGGGTGTAGCCGTGCTGACCGGCCTCGCCCACGTGGCCGCCGTCGAGTTCGAGCCCGCGCTTCACGTAGCCGATCGCGGCGTCGGGCTGCTTGAGATCGTACAGCAGCGAGCCGATGTGGAACTCGATGTCGGCGTAGTTCGGCACGACGTTGGGCACGTCGACGACGTAGGACAGCCCGCGCTGCGGATCGCGTAGGTCGGTCTGGTACAGCTGGCCGAGGTATTCTCGCGCGAGCACGTTGTTTGGGTCGCTCTTGAGCGCGAGGAGCAACTCCGTTTTCGCGCGGTTCGCCGAGCGCTCGTTGAAGCGCATGATGCCCAGGCCGACGTGCGCACCCGGCGCGTCAGTATCGAGCAGCACGGCTTGGTTGAGTTCGTCGCGGGCGTCCTGCGAGCGGTCGCGGCCGGCCACCGACTGGAAGAGGTACGAGAACGCCAGCCGGACGTGGTTGACGTAGTTCTTGGGCGTGCCGGCGACGGCGTCTTCCTCGACGTTCGTCAGGGTGTCCAGGGCCCCACCCTGCTGCGCTGCGGACGCGTTGAGGAACGAGATCGCGAGCGTGTTGTCCGGAATGACGCCGAGCGCGCGCTCGAAGTCAGCCTGCGCCTCCTTGAATTCGCGCGCGTAGAAATGTCGCAGCCCGTCGGACAGCGGTCCGTTGAACGCGGCATTCGCGTAGTCGTTTCGGCCAGCGGCAGAGGCTGCGCCGCCCGACAAGATGAGCGAAGCGAGCGCGAGCGCAGCGATGACCGGTCGCAGCGAGCGGATCACGGATGGCGAGGTTCCGGTTCTGATCACGACGGGCCTGTCATACTGGGAATGGACCCTAGCGCCCTACCAGCAGGCGATCGGCGAGGCGCGCGGGCAGGTGCGCGCGCTCGATCTTTTCTCGGACGAGTTCGATCGGATAGGCGTAGCGCTGCCACTCGATCGTGCGAGCGTCGCTGTCGTAGAGCGCAAACGACGCGTCGGGGTTCGCGTCGCGCGGCTGGCCGACGCTGCCGACATTGACGATGTAGCGCTGGTCGGGCTCGAGTTGGAGGGAGCCGCCGCGTTGCATGTGCCGGTGCGTGATCTCGCCAGCGGGGGACTGCGCGTAGAACTCGGCGATGTGCGAGTGCCCGACGAACACGAGCGGAGCGTCCGTTGCGGCGAAGGCCTCGGCGGCGCCCGGGTTGTCGAGGATATAGGTGAAGTAGTTCACTGGTGCGCCGTGGACCAGCAGATACTCCGGCGTGCGGAGCTCGTAACCCAGGCTCCGCAGCCAGTCCGCGTTGTCTTGCCTGAGGACGCCCTGCGTCCACTCGATCGCTTCGCGCGCAGCCGCGTTGAAGTAGTCGAGCCCGTAATTGTCGATCGCCGCGACGTCGTGGTTGCCGAGCACGGTTGCGAATGCACGCTCGCGGATCCGGGCCACGCACTCGTTCGGATTTGGCCCGTATCCCACGATGTCTCCAAGGCAGATCAGCCGGTCGTCCGGTCGCAACATACCGAGCGCGACGTCGAGCGATTCCAGGTTACCGTGGATGTCGGAGACGATCGCGTACCTCACCCGATACGCCCGGCCGGCGCAGGAGCGGCGATCGCCGCTCGGGCCTGCTCGAATATCGCCGCGAAGCGCCGCCGTTCGTCCGGCGTGCCGACGGTGACGCGCACGAAACGATCGAGCGGAGCGACGCCCGGCTTCCGGATGAAGACTGCCCGCCGCAGCAGCTCGTCGACGAGCGCCTCGGCGCGCTCGCGCGATCCGATATCGAAGCAGACGAAGTTCGTGTGCGACGGGAGCGTCGCGAGGTCGAGGCGCGAGCCGAGTTCCGCGTACTCGCGGCGGCCGCGCGCGACCTCGGCAACGACGGAGGCCACGAACGCATCGTCTTCGAGCGCTGCGAGAGCCCCGATCTGCGCCGTCCGGTTGACGCCGTAGTGGTGTCGAATCTTCTGGAACGTCGCGATGATGTCGGCGGGCGCGAGCGCGTAGGCGATACGCGCACCCGCCATCCCGTACGCTTTCGAGAACGTTCGTGCGCGCACGACGCGCGGGAGGACGGCCGGCGCGACGAGATCGCCCGCAGGGACGAAATCCGCATACGCCTCGTCCAGCACGACGAGCGTGCGCTCCGGTAGCGCAGCGAGCAGCGCGCGGATCGCCGTGGCGTGCGCGAAGGAACCGCTCGGGTTGTCGGGGTTTGCGACGTAGACGACCTTCGGCGCCGCCTCGCACGCACGCCGCGCGAGCGCGTCGAGGGGCACGCGGCCGTCATCCGCGTAGGGCACGCCGTCCAGCAGCCCGCCGTAGCCCGCGACGTGGAAGCCGAAGGTAGGGTACGTGCCGCGGGTGGCCAGCGCGAGGTCGCCCTGCGCGAGAAAGGTACGTGCCACCAGGCCGAGCAGGTCGTCGATGCCCGACGTCACGACGATGTTCTCTGCAGCGCAGCCGTGCCGTCGCGCGAGCGCCGCTCGCAGCTCGGCGGACTCGGGGTCCCCGTACCACGACGTGTGCGCGAGTGCGGAACGCATCGCCGCAAGCGCGTGCGGCGGCGGACCGAAAGCGCTTTCGTTGGCGCCGAGGCGCAGCAGCTCCCCGTGCCCGGCGCGCCGCGCCAACTCTTCCGGTGCGACGAACGGCGTCGTCGCCGGCACCGCCGCGATTTGCGCTGTCGGTTCCGGGCCTGCGCTCACGAGCCGATCGTCACTCGGTCGACGAGCGAACGGACGCCCGCGACGTGGCGCGCCGCGTCGGCAATCGTCGCCTTGATGGCAGCGGTGCGTGCCTTCCCATCGATGGTGACGACGCCGTTTTCCGCGCGCGCGTGCACGCCGATGGCGTTCAGGCCGGTTTGCGCGGCGATGGTCGCCATCACGGTCGCCGCGAGCGCGAGGTTGCCGGCCTGTTGACCCGCGCCCGAGCGCGTGCGATCGACGCGCAGCACCGGCCGTACGGACCGGACGCCGGCGACCGTTCGCGCCGCGTCGCGCAGCCGCGCGATCTCCGCCGGCGTGCGCACCGTCCCGCTCAGCGTCACGATCCCGTCGCGGGCGCTCACGCTCACGCTCGTCGTCGAGTCGACGTCGGCCGCGGCGATGCGCGCCTTCACCGCGATCGCGAGCAGGACGTCGCGCGCGGCGAGCACCGGAGCCGACGTCGCAACCGACTGGGCCGCCTTGTCCATCCCTTGAACCGCGTTGCCGCTCGCGTCCTGCCCGCGCGCGCACGCGCAGAGCGCGAGCGCCGCCCAAATCGCGCCGGACCGCACGACGGCGCCGGTCATGCGCTCGCCTCGACGATTGCGGCACCGCCGCACGAGAATCGCCGCACGCGCACCGGTTCGCCTCGCTCGATGCGAGATGGGTGCTCGCCGAGCACGACGTAGCCCGTCGCGCGAGCCAGCAAGCTCACGTGCGCGGAATGCAGTCGAAGCGGGACCGCGAGCAACCGTCCCGCCACCGAGCGTACCTGCGCCGGCACGAACCACGTCCAACCATCGCGTCCCTCGAACGGGGCATCGGCGATCGCGTCGACCACCTCGGCGCGCGCCCCCCGCTCGCCGGTACACGCGGAGATGACCGGCCGAACGACGGCCTCCAACACCATGAGCGACGACGTCGGATTGCCGGGAAGCCCGATGACGGGCGAAGATCCGACCGCCGCCAGCATCGTCGGCTTGCCGGGCTTGAGCCGGATACCGTGCACGATCACCCCGGGCTCCCCAAGCGACGCGGTCACCCGCGGCACGAGATCCCGCGCACCGACCGACGAGCCTCCGGTGAGCAGCACGCCGTCGCACTCGTCGAGTACTGCGGAGAGCACGCTGCGCAGCGACTCCGGCTCGTCGATCGCGCGGGGAAATTGGCGGACGTCCACGCCCATCGCACGGAGTGCTCCCGCGACGGCGTACCTGTTCGAATCGCGCACCTGCCCGGTGTGCAGGGCGCGCTCCGCGTCGACGAGTTCGTCACCCGTCGAGACGACGCCGAACAGCGGCCTGCGGTAGACGGGGACGTCCGTCACGCCGAGCGTCGCCAGCACGCCGAGCTCGGGGCCGCCGATGCGTCGACCCGCGTGCAGCGCGATCTCGCCGGCGGCCATGTCGGATGCCGCGGGCGTCAAGTAGTCGCCCGCCGCAACCGCGCCGCGCAGGATGATGGCGCCGTCCTCCTCGACCGCGTCCTCGACCGGGACCACGGCGTCGGCACCGTCCGGCAGCGCGCCGCCGGTCGGGATGCGCATGGCCTCGCCGGGCCGGATGCCGTGCGGTGGAGCGTGGCCCATGCGAATCTCGCCGGCGATCCGGCGGGATGCCACGCCGTCGCGGCTCGCGACGGCAAACCCGTCCATCGTGGACCGCGCGTGGGTGGGGTGATCCTCGGCGGCGCGCGCATCGACCGCCAAGATCCGCCCGAGCGCATCGTCGAGCAGCACGCGCTCGATGCCCGGCGGCGCGAGCTGGGCGCGCGCGAAATACGCAACGATCGCCTGATCCGGCGCGAGCATCTGTTCCGCCACGAACTCGCGATTCGCGGCGAACGTCTCGGCGGGTAGGAGGGCCTGGGAATCGCGCATAATGGCGGCTCTCGTTCTCCCTCCCCTTCATGCCCGCCCCTGCGGGCGTTTGCGTTCTCTGTAGGAAGCCATGCTGGACATCGCGCTCATCCGCCGCGATCCCGAGCGCGTCCGCGCGTCGGCGGAGCGCCGGCACCTCGACGCGAGCTTCGTCGATCGCGCGCTCGAATTGGATGCACGGCTGCGGCATGCGCGGACGGACGCCGAGACCCGCAAGGCGGAGAAAAACGCGCTGACCGCCTCAATCTCGAAGGCGGCAGACCGGGCCGCGACGGCCGAGCGGCTGCGGCCCGAGATCGCCGCCCTCGACGCGCAGATCGCCGCAGCGGGCGCGGCGATCCCCGAGCTCTCCGGCGAACTCGATGCGCTGCTCGCCGACGTACCCAACGTGCTGGACCCGTCGGTCCCACACGGACGAGGCGAGGAGGACAACGTCGTCGTTCGCTCGTCGGGCGACCCGCCTGCTCTGGCGTTCGCTCCGAAGCCGCACTGGGAGATCGGCGAGCAGCTCGGCATCCTCGACTTCGAACGCGCGGCGAAGCTCTCGGGCAGCCGCTTCAGCGTGCTGCGCGGCAAAGGTGCGCGGCTGTCTCGTGCGCTGGCCCAGTTCTTCCTCGATCGGGCGGAGCGACGTGGCTACGTCGAGATCGCCCCGCCCTACCTCGTCACTCGCGACACGATGTGGTCGACGGGCCAGCTCTCGAAATTCTCCGACGCGATGTTCGTCGACAGCAGCACCGACCTGTTCATGATTCCGACCTCAGAGGTGCCGTTGACCGCGCTGCGCCGCGACGAGATCCTGAGCGGCGACGACCTTCCCACGCGCTATACCGCCTATTCGGCATGCTTCCGAAAGGAGGCGGGAGCCGCCGGAAAAGACACGCGCGGGCTCATTCGCCAGCACCAATTCGAGAAGGTCGAGTTGGTGTGGCTGGCCCGGCCCGAGGATTCGGCCGCCGCTCTCGAGCAGCTGACGTCCGACGCGGAGGCCCTGCTCGTCGAGCTCCAGCTCCCGTATCGCGTCGTCGAGCTGTGCAGCGCCGACGTCGGCTTCAACGCCGCGAAGACGTTCGATCTCGAGGTCTGGCTGCCGGGGCAGCAGACGTACCGCGAGATCAGTTCGTGCTCGAACTGCACCGACTTTCAGGCGCGCCGCGCGCAGATTCGCTTTCGCCGCGATGCGCGCGCCAAACCGGAACTAGTGCACACGCTCAACGGCTCGGGCCTCGCGATTGGCCGCACCTTGGTCGCGGTGCTGGAGAACTATCAGCAAGCCGACGGTAGCATCCGCATCCCCGCGGCGCTCGTGCCGTACACGGGATTCGAACGGATCGCCGGCGACCAAGCCTAACGGCGACCCTCGCGGAACGGCGCCCCCCCGCCGAACGCTGATATCGGTTACCTAATACGCGCATCGAGTAGTCCGGGTGTCTTTCGCGCGAGCCGCAGCACCGACTCGTCGACGCCCAGCGCAACGATTTCGCTGAGCGGGACCCACGCCGCGCCGCGGGTCTCTGCGCTCGGCGCGAGCGGCTCCGCCGGATCGGCAAAGAACGCGTAGCGGACGTCGTAGTGGAGGTGCTCCGGTTCGCCCGGACGCGCCGGAATGCGGTGCACGTCGACGTCGTAGATCGCGCAGCTCGCGGCGACGATCCGCTCCAAGCCGGTTTCTTCGCGCGCCTCGCGCAGTGCGACGGCGTGCAGGTCGCCGTCGCCGTCGGCGTGTCCGCCGGGCTGGAGCCACTTGCCGAGCTTCCGGTGCCGGATGAGCAGCGCGCGCTCCCCAGCCGGGTCGACGATCCACGCCGACCCGGTGAGGTGCCCCACGATCGGCGTCCGCTCGAAGCAGTCCTCGTGCGCGAGGACGAACGTGGCCGTTTCCGCGACCATGCGCTCCTCGTGCGGGTCCGTTCCTACGTGCGCCCGCAGCGCCGCGGCAAGGCCCTCGCGAGCCCGATCTCCAAGGCTCCGGGAACCGAGGTCCGCGGCAGGGGACATCGATTCTAAGTTAAAATTGGATTCTAGCAAAGTATTGCTTTGAATTCGGGCTTGTCGTCGCGGCGTCGGCCGCAGTGGGGAGTTCGCATGGACCTAAGCGAGTGTACCGGGCCGGTCGTCACCGGCGTCGCCCCAACCTTCGTGCGCTTCGTACAGGCGATGACCAGCACGCTGGAGCGGGCACAAGGCGACGAGGCGCGCATCCTACACGAAGGAACGCCGCTCGTCACGGAACTCATCGGGCGCGATGATTGGTTGCCCGACCATCTGGCAGTCCCCCTGCCGGGTGCGTACGGACAATACCTCCTCTATCGCGATCCCGCCGACCGCTTCACGGCGGTCGCTTTCGTGTGGGACGCTTCGTCCCGCACGCCGATCCACGACCACACGGTCTGGGGCATCATCGGCGTGCTGCGCGGTGCGGAGACTGCCGAGCGCTTCGTCTGCCGCGACGGGCGGCTCGTGTCGCTGGGAGAGTCGACGCTCGTCGCAGGCCAGATCGACCGCGTATCCCCGCGCATCGGCGACATCCACCAGGTCCGCAACGCGTTGCCCGATCGCGTGTCGATCAGCATCCACGTCTACGGCGCGGACCTACCCAAGGTCGAGCGGCACTCGTACTGCTCCAAGACGGGACGCATCGACCCGATCTACTCGAAACCATACGACAACGCCCGGCCCCTGCTCGACGCCCTGCCCGTTCTCTAGTACGGGTCGGGGTCGCGCTGCGGCTCCGTTGCCTCCTGCCGCACGAAGTACTCCGGCGAGTACTTCGTCTTGAACGGCACGAACGCTCGCGGCGGCTTGGCGAAGTTGAATTCGTAGTTCCCCGGGTCGCTGGCGCGCGCATCGCTCGCCGCGAGCTGGCCGAGCCCCCAGTTATCCTCGATGAAGCGCAGCACGCTGCCGTGCTCGTACTGGATATGCGTCACGTAGTTCTTCGCGTACGGTGAGATGATCAGGAGCGGCACGCGGAAACCCAGGCCGTCGAAGTCCTTGTACGGCGGTTTCACGTGGTCGTACCATCCGCCCCACTCGTCCCACATCACGAAGATCGCAGACGAGTTCCAATATTTGCTCTCGCCGACCGCGTTCACCACGCTGGCCACCCATGCGGGCCCCGAGGCGCTGAGGCTGCCGCTGTGGTCCGAATTGGTCCCCGTCGGCGTCACCCACACCACGTTCGCGAGATCGCCGTTCTGGATATCCTGGAGCACGCGCGACGAGGAGCCGATGACGTTACTCCAGTCGGGGCCGTCGAAGATGTGCCGGATCGAACGATAGGCAACCCACTCCGACTGCTTGGAGTAGGCGTAGTAGCGCCAGGTCAGCTTCGCCGCATCGAGCTCGTCGCCAAGCGTCTGATAGTTTTGGCACACCTCGATCGTCGGGCCGTACTGGCGCTGCGCTGTGAGCGTGGTGATGACGTCGCTCTTTTTGTAGCAGCCCCACGCGCTCGTCGGAAAGTCGACGGCGCTATTCGCCTGCGCCGCGATCGCGTACTGGTGCGAGACGTAGCTGGCGTCGATGTGCGAGGTGTACATGCGGTCGCCGAGGACGTATTGCCCGGCCATATCGAAATAGAGCTGCGACTCGGCGTGCGGCACGTACCCGTACTGCGGGTGCGGATACTTGCTCGGCGGCGCACTGTTCGCTTCCAGGTTCCATCCATCCATCTTGCCGTCGTCGTACGCCTCGAAGAACGCCGTCGACGAGTGGTCGATGTCGTACGGTACCGTCATCGAGAGGGGCGTGAGCTTGATCTCATGCCCGGATGAATCGAGCCCCTGCGATGCCGTGTCCGCCCCCGGGTAGCCCTGGAAGAGGTTATCGAAGCTGCGATTCTCCTGGATGATAAAGATGACGTGCTGGATCTTTCCGGAACTCACCGAGCGTACCGCGCCCCCCGAGCGGGAGCTCGCACTTGGTGGAACGACCGAGCCGAGCGCGTGCGGCGCGAAGCTACATGCGGCCGGCACCACTCCGGCAAGACAGGCGGCAAGCGCGGCAGCGCTGCGCGGCGCGACGCCGGCGCAGGTCATGCAAGGCTCGCGGCGATCTCGGTCGCGGCTCGCTCGCCCGAAAGCACCGCGCCGTTGATGTAGCCCATGTCGTTGTACGACGTCTGCTCGCCGGCAAAAAAGATG
>Ga0302325_10004526_pt1 | contig 32080 bp, 33 predicted proteins | sample Palsa_T0_2_FD_201948 | JGI IMG/M metagenome (GOLD analysis project Ga0302325, IMG submission 201948) | Peat permafrost microbial communities from Stordalen Mire near Abisko, Sweden - Palsa_T0_2 | ecosystem: Environmental > Terrestrial > Soil > Palsa > Peat permafrost | place: Sweden: Abisko... | reverse complement strand
AAGCCATTTAGAGCATCGGAGTTTCGAAGGAAGACTGATCCCCGGAGTTTCAACCTATCTGCGATGCAAGTCCCCAGAAGGAGAAAGCTCCATGCCGCCAGTACCTGTTTCGTCGACAGACTCATCAACGTTGGCTTCCACTAACCCGGTAACTTCTCGCTCCAGGACAAGGATCGTCATGATTGCAAGCTCGGATTCGAGTTTGAGAGACAGGCTGCGCCAGTCTCTTGTCGGGTTGCGCTGGCAGGTCCTCGAAGCTCCTGGAGGCGCCGACGCCTGGATGTCTGCCCAGTCGATCAACCAACTGGAAGCCCTCCTGATCGATCCGTGGCTGCCCGACCTGGAGGTCGCTGAATTCCTGCATGACTTCCATCTTGAGTATCCCCAGGTGGACTTGATGATTACGGATGGAGCGGCGGTGGAGCAGAGCGTTCGCAGTCCATATCATCAGGAGCTTTTGTACGCCTTGCGTCGCAGCCAAGATGTGGATGTTGCGGCGTGGCGTTCGGCTCCGATGATCGAGACCTGCGAAGATCCTTCGCATTTGCCTGAGTTGCCGAAAAATAGTCCGGCCAGGGCGCATCTAGTTTCGAGCGAAACCGTCGACGGCATCTCCCGGTTGCGGGAAGTTCAGGCCTTTTCGCATCCTGATCCGCCGCGCGCTGCAGGCGCTCCGCTGAGCTCTGAGTCCATATCGACCATGGCCTCAGAAAATCGGGAGGGACGTATGATCCACGAGAGCTTGCCATCTCTGATTTCGGCCAAGAGCGGCTCAGCTAACAATTTGCGGCGCGACGCGCTTGCGGTGGAGCGAATCCCGGAGCTGATCGGATCGAACGCGTTGATGCTCGAAGTCAGCCGTCGCATTCGACTGGTGGCTTCGAAATCGACGCCAGTGTTGATCGAGGGTCCTACCGGATCGGGCAAGGAGCTGGTCGCCGAAGCCTTGCATCGGTTGTCGAGTCGCAGCCGAAAGCCTTTTGTTGCTATCAATTGCGCCGCGATACCGGAGGCGTTGCTTGAGGCGGAATTGTTCGGGCATACACGAGGCGCGTTTACGGGAGCGGTGCAAGGAAGGACTGGGCGTATCGAGTCAGCCGACGGGGGAACTCTCTTTCTGGATGAGATTGGAGAGATGCCATTCGCGCTGCAATCCAAACTTCTGCGCTTCTTCGAATGCGGAGAGTTGCAGAGGATTGGAGACAACGAAAACGTGAAGGTCGATGTCAGAATTGTTTCGGCCACGCATCAGTCGTTGGTGGAAGGCGCCCAAGACGGCCTGTTTCGATCGGACCTCTACTACCGGCTGGCCGTATTTCTGATTCGAACACCGGCTCTGGCAGAACACATGGATGACCTGCCACAGCTGGTGGGTCATTTCCTGGAGCGGATGGGGCGCAAGTCACCCATCAAGAAGATTGATCCTGGAGCAATGGCTGCGTTATCCAGACACAGTTGGCCTGGCAACGTGCGCGAACTCGAGCATGTCCTTGAGCGTGCAGCCATTTTAGCCGGCGATGAACCTGTGATCTCCGAAGCAGAGATTGATTTCGGCCGATCCCTGATGAACTGAGGAAGTAGTAGCCGAGGTTGCTTTGGCCGCCTTCCGCGGATTAAGGAAATCAATCCCGTTCGCTATGAAAATGGCCCCGCGAGTGCATCAACTTGCGGTAGCCAGCTACGACCGCAAGAAAGGGGAGTTTCGACGTTATGCAAATCGCCACTCCGTTGAGTGAAGAGATAGGCCGCTATCTGGACCTGAGCACCCGGCAGATTCAGCTGACATCGACCAACATGGCCAACCTCGATACACCAGGCTATCGTGCGGTGGGTATGGATTTTGATGCAGAGATGCGGCAAGCCATAGGCCGAATCGAAACCCAGCCGGAGGATGCTGGATCGATGATCACACCGCGCGTTATTGCCGTCGATGGATTGATCGTCCGTCCTGACGGGAACAATGTCTCGATGGATCGCGAAAGCCTGAATCTGGCCGAAGCGCAGTTGAAATTCAAGACGGGTGTAGCCCTGCTCAAACGCGAGTATACGCGCGTTATGGACGCGATTCACGCCGATGCAAAATAACGCGACCGGTTCCTCAAGGAGACCTTCATGAATCTATTCGGCATGATCGACGAGTCTGGCGGGGCTATGCAGGCTGAGCGGATGCGGGCTGAAGTCGTGGCAGCGAATATGGCGAACGCCGAGACGACTCGCACCGCGGCCGGTTCACCTTATCGCCGCCAATCCGTGGTATTCGCGGCAGGAGCCGGCGACTCGAGCTTTGCCAGCCAGTTCGGATCATCGATCTCCAACTTTGCGGGTGGGGTGCTCTCGAGTACAGGCAACGTGGCTCCCGGTGTACACATTTCCGCAGTTGTGCAGGATACGGCGCCGCCTCTCAAACGCTATGATCCCAGTCACCCGGACGCAGATGCAGAGGGTTACGTTTCGTACCCGGACATCAACCCGCTGACTGAGATGGTGGATTTGATGGGAGCTACACGAGCCTATGGGTTGAATGCCTCGGCTGTGCAGGCGGAGAAATCCATGATTGCTTCGGCGCTGGAGATTGCCAAATGAACCCGAATGCGCTGGCAGGTGCGTATGAGTGGGACGGGAGGGATTCGTCATGGTTCCAATAGCGCAAGCTCCGCTATCGATCGTTACCACACCCTCTGGCGTGACACCAGCAAGTTCCACGCTGGTTCCTCCTGGCGCATCGGCAACAGCGGCTTCCGATGTACTGCAAATCGGTGGAGATGGAGCATCGTTTGCGGGGTCCTCCCCGACTCCGTTTGCTGATCTGGTGACGGGGGCGGTGGGGCAAGTCGGTCAGCTTGAGCAACAGGCGCGATCCGCGGTCGAAGGGCTGATGACCGGAACAGGCGTCGATGTGCATGAAGCCATGATTGCAACCGAAAAGGCGGATATGGGTTTTGAACTCATGCTTTCCGTCCGCAACAAGGCGTTGGCCGCATATCAGCAGGTAATGGGGATGCAGTTCTAACCGCGGAAGTTTGAAGTTTGGGGAGCCATGGGAGCCGGTGCACAGTTGGACAAGACATCCCCTAACTCGGGAACTGCAGCCGCCACGGGTCTGCGGCCTCCGGGGACGGCTCAAGGTTTTCTGGCGCCTATAAGCGAGTTGTGGGCCAGAGGATCCGGGCATTGGACTGGAATGCAGCCATCGCAGAGACGGCGGACGATGGTCGCTGCGCTCCTGGTGGTTGCAACGTTGGCGGCGATCGCCTGGTACGCGGGGCGAACCGATTGGCGCACGCTCTATGCCGGACTGGATGCGGAAGACTCGCGCCAAATGGCCCAGGTTCTGACTCAGGCCCAGGTCGCGTTCGATCTCTCCGAGAATGGGACGACAATTCGCGTCCCCGTGGGGCAACTTGACAAGGCTCGTCTGGCGACAGCCGCCAAGGGCGGTCCGCACAGCGGGCGAATGGGTTTTGAATTGTTCGACAAGCCGAATTGGGTTGGTTCTGAATTCGACGAGCGGGTGAACTATCAACGTGCGCTCGAGGGCGAGTTGGAGCATACGGTGGCCACGCTGGCAGATGTTCAATCCGCGCGCGTGCACCTGGTCATGCCTCATGATTCACTCTTTCGCGATCAGGAGCGTCCGGCGAAAGCGGCGGTGGTTCTGACGCTTCGACACCGGTCGCTGGCCGACGGTGAGGATGAAGCAATCCGCAATCTGGTTGCATCGGCAGTCGACGGTCTGTCTCCAGCACAGGTTTCTCTGGTGGATTCGAGCGGACATCTGCCGCTCGGACCCAAGTCTGGCGAGGCGATGCGGCTGGGGATGGAGCAGGCTCTCGAGGCAAAGCTGATCGAGACTCTGGAACCGGTGACTGGACCGGGAAACGTCCGAGCTTCGGTAACGGTCGACTACGATCCCACCGCGACAGACGTAACAGAAGAGAGCTACGATCCCGCGAAAGTAGTGACACTTTCCATGCAACGCACCGAGCAGAGCTCCGGCCCTCAGCCGGTAGCCGCGGGAGTGCCCGGAACGGCGAGCAATGCCCCCAACGCGCAGGCGTTGCCGGTCTATCCGCAGCAGGTTACGCCGCCGCAAAGTGCAAAGTCCGAAACCGGAAGTTACGCTGCATCGAGGACGGTGCGCCACGTGACGCAAGCGCCCGGCCGTATCCGCCGCCTGACCGCGGCTGTCGTGGTGAATGATCGGATACAGCCGTCAGCGGGTCAAAAGAGCAAAATCTCGAACTGGCAACCACGAACGGCGGAGGAACTACGCACGCTGACTGCACTTGCGCAGGCTGCGGTCGGTTTCGACTCGGCTCGAGGCGACCTGGTTACGGTACAAGACTTGGGCTTCGACGAAAATCGTAGTGCGGTTGCGCCTCCGCTGCTGGATCGAGCGTTGGATACGGTTGAACGCTCTCCGGTTCTGGTGAAGTACGCAAGCCTGCTGGTGGGGCTAGCCCTTGTGATTGTGCTGGTCTTGCGGCCCGCACTGGGACGAGCCAGCCAGCAGTTGGCCGCTCCGGGAAAGGCCAAGCCTGCCGAGCTGGCAGCTCCACCGGGGCAGCAGCCGGTCTTGGCGACTACCGAGCAAGCGGCACAGGAGCTCGAACGGCAGCGGGTGCAACGGGTCTTCGATCAGGTGACAGATACGTTGAAACGCGATCCGGCGCAGAGCTCGAGATTGCTTCAAAGTTGGATTCACTCTGATTGAGGTCCACTGAGTCCGCTTCGCGATTGGGTACCGGTCAACGAATCACAGGAACCGACAGGAGGAATGGGAATGCCCGATCCAGGACAGGATGGGATGCCGCAGCGAAGGCTCACGGAACAGATGACGGGCTTGCGCAAAGCGGCCATTCTGATGATTGCGGTCGGCGAGGATATTGCCAAGGAGATCCTTCGCTCGCTTTCGGAGGTCGATGTACAAAGAATCACAGAAGAGCTTGCCGAATTGAGGACGGTGCCGCCAGAGGTGTCGACCGAAGTTCTGGATGAATTCTGGGAACTGCTGGAAACGCAGCATGTGATGATGCACGGGGGATTGGATTTCGCCTCGCGGTTGCTCCAGGACACCTTCGGCAAGCAGCGTGCCGACGACCTTCTCATGCTGGTGCGGCGCGCTCAGGAGGCCAGTCAGGGGAATCTTGGCAAATTGCAGAAGACGGATCCACAGCAGCTGGGAAAGCTGCTGGACTCCGAGCACCCACAGACGATCGCGCTGGTGCTCGCGCATCTGGATCCGCGCCGCGCCTCCCAGGTACTCGACAACCTTAGTGAAGAACACAAGGTCGTTTCCATCAAGCGCCTGGCGGAAATGAGGCAATTTTCACCTGAAATGGCACAAAAGGTTGCGCTCATTCTGCATAGACGCCTGGAGAATGTGGGCGACACCAAGCGCAAGAGTTACTCCGGCTTCAAGGCGGTGGCCGATCTATTGAACAGGGTTAATCCCGAAGAAGCGAAGCGCATTCTTGAGTCGATCGAAGATGGACAGCCAGAGTTGGCGCTCAATATCCGCAATCTGATGTTTACCTTCGAAGATCTGGTCACGGTGCCTGCCGTCTCGATTCGTGAGATTGTTTCCGGCGTCGATAAGCGGCAACTTGCACTGGCTTTGCGCGGCGCGAATGAAGAGTTGAAGGCGCAGGTTTTCAAGGCCATGAGCTCACGTGCTGTCGAGATGCTGAAGGAAGACATGGAAGTGATGGGTCCGGTGCGTTCCCGGGAGGTGGCCGCTGCGCAACAAGAGATTCTGGGTACGGCACGCCGGCTTGAAGCGGAGGGCAAGGTCATTCTCAAAATGGAAACCGGCGACGAGATGATGGCATAGCGGTTTAATGATCATCGAGGCGTGACCAGGGAAGTCTTGAACAAGGCTGAAGAGAAGGGAACCGGTCGAATGCTGAACGCGGAAACTCCTGAGATCGTATCGCTTCGCTACGCCGAATTGCCGCCAAGGGATGGGCAATCGAATCGAAATGACCTCTGGGAGAAGGCCTATCCCGATGCATCGGCACCTGTATCGAAGCCAGACGCCTCTGCGCTTGGAAGAGGATCCAATCCTTCGGTGCAAAGGTACGAATTCGCAGCGGGCACGGGCGTCTTGTCCCAGGAGACTCTCGATGATCATGGCCCCGTAGGCGGCTCCGTAAGCGGCTCCGATGGCGAGCGAGCCGGCGAAGAGAATCCGTCGGACCCCGCGAGCGCAATCCTGGATGAGGAGTTGGTCCAGCAGCTTCTGGTTGCTGAATCCGCCCGGGCGGAGGAGCGTGGCCGGAGCAAGGGGTTTGAAATGGGTTTTGCATCGGGCCGCGAGGAGGCCGCTCGCCAACTGCAAGGGGAGCGAGAGCGGTTGTGTTCCCAGGCGGTGGCTCTCACGGAGAGCTTTTCCTCTTCACGCGAGACCTACTTTCATCGTTTGGAGCAGGAAGCTGTCCGGCTGGCGCTGTCGATTGCGGCAAGGATTCTGCGACGCGAAGCCGAGACGGATTCGCTGCTATTGATTGGAGCGGTGCGGGTGGCGTTAAGTCAGCTGGCGTTGTCGACTTCGGTTCGACTGCTGGTTCCGCGGCAAGATGTTTCGCTTTGGGAAGAGGCAATAGCGTCCATTCCGGGGTTGCATCTTCGACCGCTCGTTCTTGGTGGACCTCAGATGAAACCTGGCGAGTGCCGGATGGAAACGGATCTCGGGTCCGCAGATATGGGCCTTTGGCAGCAGTTAACCGAAATCGAAAGAAGTTTCTTTGCCAAGACCGAATCTCCGGGAGAAATCTCCGGGGTGGATGGGTCCGAAGCCCATCCTGGCGAGGCGATGGCAAGCTCCGTTTCCACAGCAATTGGCGGAGCAACGGACGAGAAAGTTTCCTGCGGCGAGCCCTTGGCGGAGAGAGCTTCTGGGGACCAGGGAAAGGATACGCGAATTGACTGAGGCAGAGGCATACGAAGTTCCCATTTTGAATAGCTATCTGCGTCAACTCGGACGCAGTCAGCCCTGGCGCTGGACGGGCCGTGTTCTGCAGGCGGTGGGGCAGACAATTGAATCCGCCGGCCCCAACACCTCTGTTGGAGAGAGCTGCGAGATTGTGGATCGGCATGGACGCGCGCATCTGGCGGAAGTGATCGGCTTCCGCGGTTCGACGGTGCTGTCCATGCCGGTCAATACGCCGGACGGGATTCGCTATGGAGACGCCGTTGAGGCGCTCGGGTCAACCCCCGAATTGGAGGTTGGACCAGCGCTGATGGGTCGAGTCCTCAATGCGCTTGGCCAGCCGATCGACGGGCTCCGGCGGCCTAAGTCGACGACATCCCTGAAGCTGGATGGTCAGGTGCGCCTGCCCCTGGAACGATTCTCGATTCGAACACCGCTGGGAACCGGGATTCGTGTTCTGGACGCCTTATTGACGGTTGGGCGCGGTCAACGAGTGGGTATCTTTGGTGGGTCGGGAGTGGGTAAGAGCACTCTGATCGGCATGATGACCCGGAACACAAACGCGGACGTGACGGTGGTGGGCCTGGTGGGCGAACGAGGCCGTGAAGTTGGAGAGTTCCTGGAAGATGGACTTGGACAAGAAGGCCGCAAGCGCTCCGTGGTGCTGGTTTCTACCTCGGACCAATCGCCACTGATGCGGATGAGGGCGGCGCTCTCAGCCACCACGGTGGCGGAATATTTTGCCGCTCAGGGGCAGCACGTGCTGCTGGTTTTGGATTCGCTTACCCGCTTTGCCATGGCTGCGCGAGAAATCGGCCTTGCGGCCGGGGAACCAGCCACTGCCAAGGGCTACACTCCCTCTGTCTTTACCCGTCTGGCCAAGCTGGTGGAACGGGCGGGCAATTTCCGGACCGGATCGATCACTGCCTTCTATACCGTGCTCATGGAGGGCGACGATCAGCAGGATCCTTTGGTCGATGCGGTGCGATCTCTGTTGGATGGGCATGTTGTGCTGTCGCGCTCCCTCGCATCCGAAGGTTGGTATCCGCCGGTTGAGGTACTGGATTCCGTCAGCCGGCTTATGCCTGCCGTAGCCAACGCGGAGCATCGCGAGAGTGCTTCGTTGGTGCGCAGGCTGATGGCCGCCTATGCGCGGTCCGAAGACCTGGTCCGTATTGGAGCTTATAAGCCGGGCGCTGATGAGGATCTGGATCGTGCTTTGCGGGCACGCCCTTTGTTGCGTGATTTTCTAACCCAGGAGGCGCACGAGCACATGGAGTATTCGGAGTGCCTCGCGCAGTTCATGGAGCTTGCTGATGGGCTGTGAGGAAGCTACACCCTGCATACCGGTATGCGAAAGGAATCCGAAAGGAGCAGCTTGCGATGGCCGTCAAGAAGGTGCTTGAGCGCTTGCTTCGGCTGAGAGAGTTGGAAGAGGAACAGAGCCGCTTGACTCTGGAGTCTGCCGTCGAAGATCGAAATCGAATTGATCGGGAGTTAAGCGACGCGGCAGACCGTCAAGCGCAAGGAAGAAGGACCTTCGTTGCTGGAATGAGTGCGCCCGATTCCGTAGGTCGATGTGGTGGAGTCATGGAGATGGAGCAGGCACGCAGGCTTCGTCAACAAATTGCGCCTCGACTCAAAGCGGCGGAAGATGAGATGACGCGCCAGCGCGACGATTTTCTCGCCCGCAGGACCGCCAGGCGTCAGGTAGAGACTTTGGTGGACGAGGAACAACAGGCGGGGCGGGAGTCCGAGGCTCGCCGCGCGCAGCAGATGTTGGACGACTGGTATGGCCGAAGAAGGCCAAAGAGGATTTTGAGATCTGCAGATGAGGGGTCCGACCATACCCGGTCGACGGAAAGTTCTTCTGTTTAAACATCGTGAGAGAAGGCCCATCAGGCTTTCAAAGAATGCGATCACGAGATTGCAAACCTTCCATGAAATCTACCTAACCCGCTCTCCCCCTCCTTTGGTCCTTTGTATGCATTCGTTTCAGTCATGCATCCAGGAACCATCGACGAGGGACAAATGCTCGAAAGCTCCGTTCTTTCCGGAACGCTGGGTCATCAGGCCGGTTTCAGCGTTCGGCATGGGGCTGCGGGGCTTTCCATCAGTTCTGTTGCGAGCGATGTTTCTCAGCCCTCAGCGAGTTGGGAAGAAGAGCTTGCCGCCCACACGGAGGGACTGACAGATCGGCCCAATCCTACTTTTCAGTTCGACGCCTCTAGTCTCACGGGCGATACGCTTGCTGCCGCGGAGGACGAAGATCCGAACGGGCCGGAGAGCGCCGCAACGAGACCTTCCATTACTGGAGCCTTGGCGTCGAGTCGATATCCGCTGAGCCAACCCCCTATTTCCAGAGCCGGGCAAGGTACGTTCGCGATAGAAAGTCCGGTTGTTCGCGCACAGGCCGGGGGCAGAGGATTGGCGCTAGTTTCCGGGCGAGCTTTTGCCGAGATGAAATCAACAGCGAATGTCTCCGGGATTCAAAGCCAGCTTGAAGATAAGAGCTCGAGGTTGAATTCGGGGAGCCGATCGGTTTCGCACAGACCCAATCCGGGTAAAACTTATGCTACGAAGGCTGCCGGCATGGGCACGACTGTGCAAAGTGGCCAGAGCTCTCAGAGCAATCAGAGCAGTCAGAGCAATCAGAGCAGTCAGAGCAATCAGAGCAGTCAGAGCAATCAGAGCAGTCAGAGCAATCAGAGCAGTCAGAGCAATTGGATCATTGCTTGGCCAACGCCACCTTCCTTTGCCGAACGACCCGATTTGGCGCCGCTCAACCAAACTTATTCGCGACCAACTGGAGATGCAGTGGGAGAGCTGCCGATATCGATCCCTGGGCTTGTGCCTGAGGCCCAACCGCACACAGCGAAGGAATTGCCAAAGCGCGTGGGTGTGTTCCAGGAGGCAACCGCAGATCGAGATCCTCGGGTTGGCACAGATGTGACTGCTGAATCGGATCAGCCTGTCGCTGGCTCGCACGCACCGGCCTCAGGCGATGGCCTCGTGGGGGACATCGAGAGGAGGCCTTCTTCCGCGCCTTCTTCTGAAGACTCATCCGGCCAGTCTCCGAGGTCAAGCGGATTTGCGAAATCCGTGATGGGCCTGACGAAGGCAGATGTTGCCGCAATGGAGGATGTAGGAAGATTCAACAACCAGTCTTCGAATGTCCGGCCAGTTGCGGAACCCAGTTCTTCTTCCATTTCTTTCGACTCCTTCGCATTGCCCGCAACGCAATCGATTGGTCGGTACTCGTCGAATCCGGCGGCGTCCGTCTTGCCGGGTTTGCCGTCGATGGCCTTCCCAAGTGAGACTCCTTCCCCTACTCCTGTTACGCAAGCGAGACAAGCTGAGGGAGTGAGGACCGCCGTACAACCTGTTCAGACGAGTTCAAATCAGCGGACCCTCTCTACGACAAGTGTCACGGATGCTGTGAATTCTGTCGCTGCAGGCGGTGGGACGGGTCTTTCGCAACTGAAAAGCGAGGCCTCAGAAAGAGATGGCCGCGGCCTGGAACTTTCAGGTCGGATCCCAGCTTTTACGGAATCCAGACAGAGCGTAGCTCCGATCGAACAGCAGTTCACCCGTGCCCGTATTGGGGCAGAGTTCAGCCGGCCGGAGGCATCGACAAAAGTAGCTCTGCCTGAAGCGGCAAGTGCAGGGGCGCTAAGAGTCTCTGCGGAGACCGCTGCTGCTATGGGGCTGCGGCCCAGCGAAGAACGTGGCTCCAATTCACCCAGGGAGGCACCCATGCAAGGCTCTCATCCGGAGGTTTTGGGTGGAACCTTCGTCGGTCTTATCCCTGGCCTGGGTGCAGCAAATTCTCAGCCGGCTGCCGTTCCGATGGTGAATCCTGCGTATGGCTCTCCAACCATTGCACACGAGCTGGCCGAGAGCAGAGGCAATCCCTTTTCGGCGATGGATAGCGGAGACAAACCGGCGCCGGTGCTGAGCCGGAGCAGCGTGGCTGGCGAACTTGAGGTAGGCTATCACGACCCTGTTCTGGGATACGTCGAGTTGCGCGCTCATGGCGGCAACGCCGGAATTCACGCTTCGTTAGGAGCAGAGTCGCAAGCGGCTGGGCAAACCCTTGAGACGCATCTCAGCTCCCTTACAAGCTGGATGAACAACCGTCACACGCCGCTCGAGAGCTTGACAGTTTTGACCCCGGGTCCCAATCGGAACTCGGAGTCGAGTTGGATGTCTGATGCGAGATCGTCTCACCCCGGCTCGGGAGGCGGCAGCAATTCGCGCGACGAGGATGCAAGACAAAATGCCTCCTCGGAGGGACCAGGAGATCGCTCAGTGGACCGATTGAGCAAGAGTTCCGTCACTTCAGAGAAGCCATCTTCGAATTTTGAAAAGGGCGATTGGGAGAGCCTGACTCAGGTAGCTGGTGGCTTGTCGAGTTCGCTCGATCTGACTCAGGCGTCACGCGCAAGTATCTCTGTTATGGCGTGAGACGAGTGACTTCAGGGACTAAGAGCATGTGGGCGGTGGATCGCACGGACGGTGTGTAAAGAAGAACGGTCACGGGGAGGAAGATGCATGAGTAGTATTTGGAGCAGCTCGGGGACCCAAATAGGCACTTCGCCGTTCGAGGCTACCGGCACCTCGCCCACGCCGGGGGGCGGCGCGGCGGCAAAGTTCCAGTCGATTCTCCAGTCGGCGGTGAAGGCATCCCCAGGGTCCCATGCAAACGCATCGGCAGGGATTACTGCTGCGACGGATTCCACAACGGGATCGAGCAACTCATCCGATTCCGACACAACCATATCCGCCAATGATTTTCTCACTCTCCTGGTCACCGAGATGCAGAATCAAGACCCAACGGCGGATACCGATCCGAATGCCTACATCGATCAGCTGGTGCAGATCAACAGTCTGGAACAATTGATCTCTATCAATCAAAATCTCGCGACGGTATTGGGCGCGGCTTCGACTCCATCCGGTGGGAGTGGAGCCTTCGACCCCGTGGCCTCGGGAACAACGCCCAAGAGTAACGCAAGTTCCAAGTTAGGGAGTGCCGAAGCTACGCAAGATAGGACGGCCAAGCCGAATCCGTCCCGCGCCCTTCCTGCGCGATCTCCCACCGCTTTGAATCGACTGGATAAAGTGCAAGGAAATCTCAGTGCTCCAAGAGGCGCACCAGCAGCGCAGACCGTGGCTCATGCATTGGATGGGCATCCGCGAGCGGCGCCTCACGGTCATGGGATTCGAGACATACCTACACGCTCGCTTCCTTGACGCAGTTTGCGGCTCTGCCTGCTTCGTACTGCGACCGGCAGGATCCGACTGATTTGTCAACCACCTTTGCAACCCGCGGGCATGGCTTACTCCGCAGGAACTTACGCCGAAACACCCAGGAGAAGAACAGATGGCAAGTTTCTATATTCCGCTGACTGGCCTCGAATCCGATTCGACAGCCTTGAACACCATCGCCAATGATCTGGCGAACCTCAATACCACCGGCTTCAAGGCGCAGACCGTGAATTTTTCAGACCTCTTCTATCAGCAGATTGGGGAGGCAGCCTCAGGGAATGAGATCCAGGAGGGCTCAGGCGTGGCTGTGGCAGCGATCGAATCGCAATACACCCAGGGCAGCATTGTTTCTACCGGAAATGCAACCGATGTTGCGATCAATGGAAACGGGTTCTTTGTCCTCGGAGATGGAGCCAGCAATATCTACACGCGGGATGGCAACTTCGGCCTCAGCTCCGATGGGGCGTTGATCACCCAAAACGGACAGCCGGTGCTGGGGTATCCGGCAGCCGGGGGAGTGGTGAATACCAATGCTCCACTCAGCGCGATTACGGTGCCAGTGGGTCAAGTGGAAGCGGCCCAGGCAACTTCGAGCTTTGGCATGACGGCCAATCTGGATGCCAGTGCGGCAGTCGGCACCACGGTGCCAGGCCAGATTACGATGTACGACTCGCTCGGGGTGAGCCATGTGGCCACTGTCAGCTATACCAAGACGGGAACCAATACGTGGAGCTATAGCATCTCGATGCCTGAGACCCTGGCCGCGACCTCGAATACGGTGGCAGGGACAACCACGATCGCTTATAACTTTGGTGCGAGTGGCGCCAATGTGGCGACGGTCGATGTGGGCACGAACCTGGCAATCACCGGACCGACTGCTGCCGGAACCGCGACCATCGCTACTCCCGCGGTAACTGCCGGCGAGACGGTGGCAACGTATGCTGCAGCGCTTCAAACTGCGGTTACGGCCGCGGGAATTACTGGTGTCACGGTCAGCTCCACGGCAGGAGGTCAGTTGAGTATTGTGGGGGCCAATATTTCGACATCCGGCAGTGTGATTCAAGACCCGGTAGCAACCAATACGAGCGGAACGCTGGCCTTCGATACGAGCGGCAACCTTACCAATCCTGCGGCAAATATTTCCGGCATCAGTTTTGCTGGGCTATCCGATGGCGCGGCCAACATGACCTTCAGTTGGAATATTCTCGGGTCTGCCGGAACTCCCACAGTCACCCAGACGAGCGCGGCCTCGGCAGTTTCAGCCACGACGCAGAATGGCTATGCGAGCGGTCAGTATCAGAGCTTCAGTATTGCGTCGGATGGAACAGTCGAGGCAACGTACTCGAATGGGCAACAGCTGGCGGTTGGGCAACTGGCGCTGGCCAATGTAGCGAATTCTCAAGGGCTCCAACTGCTCGGGGATGGGGACTATGCGACTACCCAGGCAAGCGGCACCGCTGCGACTGGAGTCTCCGGGTCTGCCGGTTTGGGAGCTTTTCAGGATGCATCGCTCGAAGAATCCAATGTCAACATCTCGGCCGAATTCTCGGACCTGATCATCGCGCAGCGAGCTTTTGAAGCGAACTCAAAGGCTGTCACTACCTTCGATACGATCGCCCAGGAGACCATCAACATGGTGCACTAGAGCGACTGGCATGCCACGACTTGCCTCTTCTTCGCAGGGTGAGTGCCAATATCCAGTGGCGAACAACCAACCAGGAGGAGTCAGAGGATTGCCAGGTAACTCGGCATCCTCTGGCGTCTTTTGCGTGAGGGCCTATTTGCATTCGCGCTTTGTTCCGGGCCTTGGTGGCGTCGTTCGCGTTGAGACGCCATATTCCGGAAAATTCTATAGGCTATGTCGAAAAACTTAAATCCTTCCAATTGATTTGTACCAACTTCGGGCATGTGAGTGCTCTTGATCCATTGGAGGTGCGGGCTTGGCCACTCAATCATCACCCCAGACAGCTGAATCGCGCACTTCGGTGCCCACATCTCCGCGTCGAATGACTCCAGGTTTGGGGCCCGGCTCGACGCCTCAACCAAGAGAGGGAGACGCCGTGACGACGTCAGCAACGCTGGTGGCCGGAAGCGCAGGGAGACCTGCCGAAGCGGGTTCCCAAGCGGACGTCGGCGCAGCTTCGAACGAAACCCCGATGCGGCTTTCAGGACCTTTGGAGCGACTTCCGGTGGGTTTGGCGGTCGCGATTCCGGTACGGGAATTTCGCATTCGAAATCTATTGGCGATTGTCGCTGGCGAGCTCATTGAGACCCAGTGGGGGCACGGGGACGACTTGCCGCTTTCGTCTGGTGATACGCAACTCGCCTGGAGTGAATTTGAAGTTGTGGATACGCGGCTGGCGGTACGGGTCACCAGGCTCGCATGAGGCACTACGGCGCCTGGACGCGACATCGCACGTGTCTTGTAATCGCACAGGGTCACCGACGGTTTCGTCGAGGAGTTTATGAGTAACAACGGCGCACAAATCGATGTGGAATGTGATTGGAATTATCTGAGATCGCATCTCGATAAACCGCAACATCTGCGAACCAGCGGGTTCAGCGGCGGTTTGACGAGCTGGATTCTGAACCGATGGCAGACCTTTGCTGCTCCCGCTCCGCAGCTTGAAGTTGTGGAGCGGATTTCGCTCGGTCCTCGCCATGCCGTGGCGCTGATCAGGGCCGAAGGCCAGCTTGTTTTGGTGGCGACTTCGGCGGATGGTGCAACTTCTTTCCTCCCGCTGCATTCCTCGCAGGAAGCTCCGTCCGATCAATCTCTTACGATGCCGGAAAGAACGAGTAATCCGGCCATTCCAAATCTGCCCGCATCGAAACGCATGCTTGCCGAGAGGATAACTCGGCCGGCTCGACCTGGAAGTCGGTCCGCAACGACAGGCAGGGTTTCATGGTGACCTCGGCGCTTGCCGTCAACGGATGGCCAGTGTTGCTCCTGTCGTGGATGGCTGTGCCGGCCGCAGCCGCACCCTTGCTGCCGGATCTCAATGCCAAGCTCCATCCGGGAGACTCGACGCCATGGACGATTCTCTTTGTGCTGACTGGGATTACGCTGCTTCCGTCGCTGGTGATGGCGGTAACACCCATGGTGCGGCTGATGGTGGTTTTTCACTTTCTTCGTCAAGCACTGGGCACACAAACAGCGCCTTCGAATCCTACGTTGCTGGGACTCGGGCTGGTGATGACTTGGTTCCTCATGCAGCCGGTGCTCACGGCCGTCGAGCAGCAAGCCGTGACTCCCTACCGCAATGGGCAACTCACAGGGTGGGAGGCGATTGACCGAGGGTCTGTGCCTATCAAGATGTTCATGCTGCACTACGCGCGGGAAAAAGACCTCGCAATATTTGCCGCAGCCGGGCAGATTCCACGTCCTGCAAAACCGGAAGATCTTCCTATGCGGGCTGTGGTTCCCGCCTACATGCTCTCGGAATTAAAGGCTGGCTTCGCAATCGGCGCCGTGCTCTACCTGCCATTTCTGTTGATCGATATGGTAACGGCAGCAATCACCACGTCGATCGGTATGTTCCAGCTGCCGCCCGTGGTGGTTTCCACTCCGCTCAAGATTCTCTTGTTTGTGATGGTCGATGGGTGGAACCTGGTGGCCGGGTCTCTACTGAAGAGTTTTTGAATGAGGACATGGGACATGACTCCGGATCAGGTTGCCGAGGTACTCCGTCAGCTTCTGCGAGAAGCGATGATTCTTGCCGCGCCCATACTGCTGGCGGCCGCACTGCTGAGCTTTGTGCTCAGCCTGTTGCAGACGCTCACCTCGCTTCAGGAGCAATCACTGACGGCAGTACCTCGGTTGTTTGCAGTCGTTGCGATTCTGGCAGTTGGAATGCCGTGGTTTCTGCATCGCATCACCGCTTACACGCTGTCTCTTTACACCAATCTGGAACGATTTACGCACTGACCTGCAGGCGACTGACATGCGGGCGGATAACCCGCTGGAAATTCGATACGCGATCTTCAACTGTGACTGAGGAAAAGAGCGAGAGTGGACGCAGCCGCCAGCACGATAGATTGGAGTTCCATGGGTGCTGCGTTCACGCTTGCGCTGGTGCGGGTGAGCACGATGATCGCGCTGGCTCCGTTCTTTACTTCGCAATCCATACCAACGAGAACCAAGGCCGTGTTTTCGATCGCGGTGTGCTTTTTGCTTGTTCCGTCGGTGGCGATCGCTGCCACCAAGGGCGCTCACGGAGGGATCATCGACCTGAGTTTTTCAGGTGCCTTCGGGGAGGTAGCCGTCGGCGCAACCTATGGCCTGACTCTGAGCATGTTCAATGAGATGCTGTTGCTGGCGGGTCAGATCGTGGGCTTGCAATTTAGTTTCTCTTTGGTGAATCTGCTCGATCCCGCGTCGGAGATCCAGACGCCATTGATGGGCGATCTGTTTCAGCTTATGGGCACGCTGGTGCTGATCAGTGCGGGTCTGGACCGCATTCTGCTGGCTTCGATGGTGCGCAGCCTGCAGGCAGTGCCCTTGGGAAGCTTTCCACTCAGCGCGGTCTCAGCATCCGCGCATGTTCTGGTACCCATGCTTTCCGGATCATTTTTTGCCGCGCTGGAGTTGGCTGCTCCAGTACTGGCCGCCACGATGCTGGTGGAAATCTCGGTTGCTCTCCTGGGAAAATTGTCGCCGCAGTTGCCGGTCATTTCTCTGACTGTTCCATTGAAGACTCTCACAGGTTTCGTATTGTTGATCGGTTCGCTTGCTGTGTGGCCTCGATTCATGGAAGCCCGGTTCAGCAGCCTGCTGGATGTCGCTGAGAGGCTTATCTCTCAAGGCGTACAGGCAGGAAGAGGTTAGAGGTGGCCGGAGATCGCACCGAACAGGCAACTCAGCAACGCCGGGAGAAGGCGCGCAAAGAAGGCGATCTTCTGCACAGCCGTGAATTGTGTTCGGCGGCAGGTACGCTGGCCGGCGTGATGTTGCTTGGACTGGCCGGACCGCGCCTCTTGAGCGGATGGGCGCGGTCGCTCGAGGCGTTCTTGAGTTTCGGCGCGGTGGCCGCTTGGGAGCCTCAGAGAGTAGACGTGACCACGCGCGCGCTCATGAGCCTGGCGATGACTGTTCTTGCTCCACTGGGGATGGTGAGCGCCGGGGTTGCGGCGGCTGCTTTGGGTGCCGGGGTTCTCCAGACGGGTGGAATTCGGGTCCATCCTCAGGTGCTTGGCTTGAAGCTGGATCGGATCAATCCGCTGAGCAATCTGAAGAACCTGTTTTCTCTGCGATCTGCAGCCCGGCTGGGCAAGTCGATGATCCCTGCAGCCCTGCTGGCGATCTTCGCTGTTCGCCGCATGGCAAAGCAGTGGGATATGCCGCCATTTTCATCTGTGCGGCTGGTTGCATTGGGTGTCGATATTTATCAGTTGCTGCTGATCGCCGCGTGGCTGCTGTTTGCCTGGGCTGCGATCGACTACGCGGTGGAATGGAGAAGCCGCGAGCAACGATTAAAGATGAGCCGGCAGGAGATGCGGGAAGAGTACAAGGAGTCTGAGGGGAATCCCCAGATTCGCGGACGGATCCGCAATCTTCAGCGCCAGGCGCGGCGGCGGCGCATGCAGGCCGATGTGACCAAAGCGGCGGTGGTGGTCACGAATCCAACGCACTATGCCGTTGCGCTGGACTTCAACTTCGAAACCATGGATGCGCCGAAGGTTCTTGCCAAGGGCAGGAACTTGCTTGCCGAGGAGATCAAGGATCAGGCTCGCTGGGCTGGAGTTCCGATTCTCGAAAACGCGCCACTGGCAAGGTCGCTTTATCGCTCGGTTGAGCCCGGTGAGTCGATTCCTTTGGAACTCTACGCTGCGGTTGCCTCGATACTGGCGTTCCTCTACCGCAAACGAGTTGAGGCCGAGATGCGAAACCGGCAGGAACGAGCCGCGGCTGCCCGCGCAGCAGAGCGTCGTGCGAAGGGAGACCACTCCACCAAGGGAGAGACAACGAGCCAGAAAAGTGGCGGGGCGGTGATCCCGGGGCTGCACGGACTTAGGCCAAGCGGCCGGTCACGCAAAGATACCAGTGCGGATTCCGGACTGAGACTGTAACTTGAACGAGGCATGAAATGGGGACAGCGGTCGTCGTCAATTCACCATCCACGCGCTTATCCAATGTGTGGAACCGGCTGGGGGAGTTTCTGCTGCCGATCGGCGCGATCAGCGTGATGTTTGTCATGCTGGTTCCTTTATCGGCCGCAGTTCTGGACCTGCTGCTGGCTCTGTCGATTGCCGCTTCGGTAATCGTCTTCCTGTCCGCGGTTCAGGTTCGCCGCGCCGTGGAACTGAGTGTATTTCCGACGCTGCTTCTGTTGCTCACTCTCTTTCGCCTGGCACTGAATATCGCCTCCAGCCGCCGCATTTTGCTGCATGGATCGGAAGGCACGGCAGCGGCAGGGAAAGTGATTGAGTCCTTCGGCCAATTTGTTGTCGGCGGCAACTACGTGGTTGGTTTTGTGCTCTTTCTGGCGCTGATCGCGATTCAATTCCTGGTTGTTTCGCATGGTGCGGTTCGCACCGCAGAAGTGACCGCGCGTTTCACGCTGGACGCATTGCCTGGCAAACAGATGGCCATCGATGCGGACATGAACGCCGGCCTGATCAATGAGCAGGATGCCCGCAAGCGGCGGCAGGCGATTGCTCGAGAGGCGGAATTCTATGGCGCGATGGATGGCGCCGCGCGATTCAATCAGCGCGATTCGTTAGCGACGATTCTTATCACTGCGATCAATATCATCGCCGGGCTGCTGATCGGGACGATTCAGCAGGGCGTCGAACTCGGCGAAGCGGTTCGTACTTACACCGTACTTACCGTGGGCGACGGCCTGGTGACGATGATACCGTCCCTGCTTGTTTCGGTCGCAGGCGGTATCACACTGACCCGGACAAATTCTGCAGTGACGCTATCCGGGGAGCTGCGGTCGCAGCTCTTTGAACGGCCAGCGACCCTGTACATGGCCGCAGCGGTGAGTGCAGCGCTTTGTCTGATTCCGGGCTTACCGAAATTTGCTTTCCTCCTCGTCTCAACAGCGTTGGTATTGATTGGTCGGAGTGCGGGGAAGAGCGGGGCATTGCCAGATGCCGAGACGGCAGCAGCGATCAGCCTCGACCGGGGTTCTCCGCAGCTGAAAGCAGGGGCAACGGCCTCGGCAAGCGAGATGGCCTCCCTGCTGAAGTTGGAGGAGCTGTCCCTTGAGATTGGCTTTCAGTTGATTCCGATGGTCGACGAGAAACAGGGAGGACAACTGCTGGGCCGGGTTCGCACTCTGCGGAGGCATCTCTCTCAAGAACTAGGCTTCCTGATACCACCTGTCCACATCTCGGACAACCTGCGGCTTGGTCCGCGGGAATATCTCTTTTCCTTGCGTGGCATCGATATCGGTCGTTCGCATACGGAGGGGTCGCAACTGCTGGCCGTTGGCGGGGAATCGGTGCGCCGGCCCCTGCCGGGAAAGGAGACGCGGGAGCCTGCCTTCGGTGTGCCCGCCTTGTGGATTAACCCCGGCCTTGAAGACCAGGCCATTGCCGCGGGTTATTCGGTGGTTGACCCGGTTACCGTCATCACCACGCATCTGGGAGAGATGATTCGTCAACATGCGTTCGAACTGTTGGGACGCGCCGAGACCAAGCGGCTCCTGGACGGCTTGAACGAGACACACCCCAAGCTCCTGGAGGAACTCGTTCCCAAGCTTTTGACACTGGGTGAGGTGCAGCGGGTACTGGAACAGTTGCTCCGCGAACGCGTGTCGATTCGTGACATGGGATCGATTTTAGAAGCGCTGGTCGAGACTGCCGCAGTCAACAAGAACCTGGTCACGCTGGTGGAAGCGGCGCGTCACGCTCTTGGCCGGAGGCTGATCCAGACGCTGCTCGATGCGGATGGCCAGCTACCGGTGCTGCTTCTCGATCCAGGACTCGAAGACGAGATTCTCAGCTTTCTTGCCCAGGATTCCGGCACAGCACAACGCCAGCTCACTGCGAGCTCCCGGTCATCGACGCCCTTGGTCCGGCGAGTCACTGATTCTTTGAGGCAGCTTATCGCTGCAGCGCCTGCAACGGCCCTCCCCGTGCTCTTAGCACCGAGTCCGGCTCGATATTACATCAAGCGGTGGATCGAACCCTGGCTCCCGCGCGTGGCCGTTGTGGCGGTGACGGATATCCCGGCCGAAACGCGACTTCGACCCGTGGGAACGGTCCGCTAATTGGTGGACGGCGGTTGGCGTTCGATTTCGAAGACGCAAGTTTTTAGCGCGAGGGGAATCAATGGCAGGGATGGAAACACCAGGCGCGGGAGAAGCGACGGCATCGAGCGTTAGCGGGCATCCAGGCGGGGGATTGGCGAAAAGCACGGAAGTGACAACGTCAAGAGGCTCCTCGGCTGTTGTGGGAATGGATGCCGGAGCGACGAACGATATGGTTCGACGTCCAGAGTCTGCTGCCCGTGGTAATGATTATTCCCAAGAGCGTCTCGCACGTCAGAACCGCACGCCTGAGGAAGAGCGTGTCTTGCTTGAACATCTGCCTGTCGTGCGCTTTCTGGCACGGCGTATCCATGAGCGGCTGCCGCAGCACGTAGATATCGATGACCTCTTTTCCGCGGGTGTTGTCGGGTTAATGGATGCTTTCTCAAAGTTTGATCCAACCAAGAAGGTTCAGTTCCGAAGCTACGCGCAGTTCCGCATTCGGGGTGCGATTCTCGATAGTTTGCGCACTTTGGACTGGAGCCCGCGAGAGCTACGCCGCAAGGGCCGAGCGGTTGAGGAAGCAATTCGAACGTTGACTTCGCGTTTAGGGCGCGCTCCGTTGGAAGGCGAAGTTGCGGCCGAGATGAGAATCGGTCTTGATACCTATCAACAGTTGCTTGGCGACTTGAAAGGCCTTGAAGTCGGAACTTTACATCTGGAGCGTAACGAAGACTCGGGCGAGGAAGAGTTAGCGTATGTGCCTGGCCGGCCAGACGAAGATCCACTCTTTCGCTGTCTGCGCGGTGAGATGGAAGGTCGCCTGACCGGCGCTATCCAGGACCTGCCGGAGCGTGAGCGGCTGGTGATGACTCTTTACTACTACGAGGAGATGACGATGCGCGAGATTGGGCTGGCGCTGGGTGTAGTCGAATCGAGGGTATCCCAAATTCACGCTTCCGCCGTTCTGCATCTGCGCTCGGCGCTCTCGGACCTTTCGGCCCGCGGGGTCCAGAACGTGACCCGCGTGAAGCGTAGCGCCGCCAAAGTTCCGGAGCGGATCGGTCCGAGGGACCGGGCCGAACAACCGAACGCGACGGCTCCTGGAATGCGCGCCAACAATTGAGCAATAAGCCACATCAAGGAGTCACATCGAGGAGTCACATCGAGGAGTAAATCAAAGAGTCACATCGGGATGGAAATGGGCTTCAGAGCAATTTGGGAAGGTATCCCATTCAGATCTGAATCAGGAATTTCAAAGAATCGCAAACTGCGATTTAGCTTTTCACCTCCAGCGCGTTGCGAAAGAGTCGAGTTAGAGCCGAGTTATGGAGAAGATCCTCAAGCAGGACGAGATTGATGCGTTGTTTCAGGCGGCGCGGACGACGACAGAAGAAACCAAGCCAGAAATCCGAGCGCGTGTGGTTTCTTACAACTTTGCGTCCGCCGGGCAAATCTCTACCGAACAGTTGCGAGCCATCAGCATGCTGAACGATCTCTTCGCGCGCAACCTGACACACAATCTCTCAGCGTGGCTGCGCACCCGTTTGCAGGTCAATCTGGTCTCCGCTGAACAGATCACCTTCAATGACTTTCTGTTGCGAATTCCCGAGATTTCCTATGTGGCATCTGTGCGTCTGGAGCCACTTGGCGCGCTTTCCGTTTTGCAACTCGATCTGGCGATTGCGCCTTCGATTATTGATCTGTTGCTGGGTGGCGAGGGCCAGCCTGGAGTGCTGCGAGAGCTGACAGACATCGAAGAGTCGATTATGGGTTCCGTTGTGGAGATCGTCTGTCGTGAGCTGACGATGGCCTGGCAGCCGGTGGGTTTGAGCTTCAACTTCGAACGCCGCCAGATGCAGACGCAGGCTGCCCGAGTCATGCCGGTGACGGAGAAAACCTTGTGTCTCAGCTTCGAGGTACGTATGCAGGAATCTTCTGGACTGCTGAACCTTGCTTTTCCTGCCGTGGTCGCCAATACCATCCTTCGCCGCCTGACAGGAGAGTGGGGCGGGCGCCGACGTCACGCGGCGGAATCCAGGCTGCGCATCGAAAAGGCGGCGAGAGGACTCACCTTCGGGACTGCGCTTCAACTGCCTTCCGTTCGCCTTGAAGCAAGGGAGTTGGAGGATCTGGCCGTAGGAAAGGTACTGCGCCTCAATCTAGCTGCCAATGTAGGGGCGGAATTGCGGGCTGGAGGTCAATTGCTATTCCACGCACAGCCGGTGCGGCTTGGGCCTCATCGGGGTGCGCGGGTTGAAGCAGCGGTTGAAGAGTGTATTCAGACTTAGGACCTGCGACCCAAGAAGGGTCTATTCAATACGGGACCTTGCCGGGCTCGACGGAATGGGATCAAAGGGATCAAAGGGATGAGCGAAAAACCGAATTATCTCGATTGCTGGATCAGTGTGGCTGCCAGCTTGTTTTCGCAGGCACTGGCGGGCGAACCGGGCTTGACGGATGCGCTTCCTAAGCCTATGCCTGCAGGATCATTCGGCTTCGCGATGTTGATAGAGGGCGACGAAGAGGGCCGGTTCGCTGTCATGTTGGATGGCGCGCTCGCAGAGGCGGCGCTGTTCGGGGAAGGAACGGATCAAAAGGCGGGATGGGCCGAGTTGCTCAAGGAGGTAGCTGATTCCGCGGCAGGAGAACTGCTGGCCAAGACCGGGCGCAAGTGCCAGGTGAAGGCCCTTCACCCCTCGAACGGCGAGAGCAGGCTCTCGCGTGCTTTTCAGCTGAAAGCCGGAGACAGTAACTGGCTGATTCAGATCAATAGCGAGGTGAAGCTTGCCACGGCCAAACCAGCAAAAACAGCAGAGAGGCAGTCGGTCTCTGAGCCGCCGGCGCATCCTGAAGGGTCTCGCTTTGCGCATGGTTCAAATTCTGATACAAGCCGCGGGGACGATTTCTCTCCCGCGACGGCTCGGCAGCATGCTCCTGGGCTCTCTCCGGGCCTGGAGTTGCTGCTCGATGTAGAACTCGAAGCCTCCCTCCGATTTGGCGCGCGCGAAATGCCCCTGGGCGAGATTCTCGACCTCGGGCCTGGAGATGTAGTGCAACTGGATCGTCACATCAACGACCCGGTGGATCTGATTGTGGGCGACAAGATTGTTGCCCGTGGAGAAGTTGTGCTGGTCAATGGCAACTTTGGTCTGCGCGTGACCGAAGTCGCCGAACCACAGAAACGTTTGGAGAGTATTCGATGTCTCTTCTAGGGGATGGGAGTGGGCGTCTGAGAATGAGAAAAGGTCCGGGCGCGGATGTGCGTGAAGCTAACCCGTTCTCGCGACCGCACAGGGATAAGCATGGTGAGTTGGGTAACCATGGCGTCTTGGGTTCCGCAACCATTGCGCGCAAGAGCGCCTCTACTCGGCGGAGTGCGGCCGCGAGCCTGGGCGGTTTGTTTTCCAGCTGCAGCAATCCCGAGTGCGAGAGCGGGTGGTTGCATCTTTGGCGTGGGCGGTCGAGACCAATCTTCGAAGATGGTTGGAACTGCTCGGCAGCCTGCACAGCTGCGGAAATCGAGGCTGCAATCCGGCGCGAACTGGGGGGCAGACGCATAGATCCCAATCTTCATCAACACCGCGTGCCTCTGGGCTTGGTGATGCTGGAAAAGGGATGGATCAACGCCGAACAATTGCGCCAGGCGCTTCATGCCCAGCGAGAGAACGGGCATGTTAAGTTGGGCAAATGGTTGACACTCCGACAAGGGATACCTGAGCAGTTGGTTACCCGCGCCTTGGGTTTGCAATGGAATTCTCCGGTCCTGACATTGGACAATCACGATCCGGAAGCGATGGCTCCAGTGTTGCCTCGTCTGTTCGTTGACGCATTTCGAACTTTGCCCATACGCGTAGCTGCCGGACAGATACTCTACCTTGGCTTTGAGGACCGGCTCGATCCGGTGGTAGCGCTTGCCGCCGAGCGCATGTTGGGCCTCAGAGTAGAGTTGGGCCTGGTGCCGGAGTCGTTGTTTCAAGTTGCGCATGAGCGAATGCTGAGCTCAGCCTTCCCAGCGACGGAATTGATCGAGGCATCCTCAGCCTCTTCCCTGGTTCGCGCATTGACCAGAGCCGTTGAGCGCGTCAAACCGGTGCGATCGAAACTGATTCGAGTGCATGATTGCCTTTGGCTCAGGATGTGGACGCGAGCCCAGACTGGAGCCCTTCCTGAGGTCTCCGATGTGCAAGATGTGATCTGTTCGGTGGGCGAAGAATAGGGATTCATTGCTGAATTCTTCGAACAACAGTAGTTGAGCTCGAAGAAGGATAGGTCAGACCCTCAAGGTTGCCAGATGAGGGCCGATAACTCGAGAGACTGAGGTAGAGATCAATGAGTGAGATTCGAGTCTTAATTGTGGATGATTCGTCCGTAATGCGAAAGATTGTGGAACGCTCCCTGCGCCAGGCTGGACTCGATTCGATGACGGTCTTTGAGGCCGGTAGCGGGGTCGAGGGAATCGAAGTCCTGAACAATCAATCGGTCCAGCTCATTCTCTCCGATATCAACATGCCTGCCATGGATGGCCTCGAGTTTTTGCGACAGATTCGGATCCAGAACTTAGCCCCTGGAGTCCCCGTGGTGATGATCACGACCGAGTCCAGCGAAGAGCACGTGAAACACGCAATTGTTGCTGGAGCGCAAGGTTATATCCGCAAGCCATTCACCGCAGAGCAGGTCAAGGAACGGGTGTTACCTCTGCTGGCGACAGTGCAGGGCCACTAAGGAAGTGAAAATCTGCAAGATCTGTTTGATCGCAGCACGTGTAGGAAGCGTACCTAACCAGGCGCCATGAAAGATACGGAGAGAATTATGACGCAATCCCTGCGGGACAGCTTGCACCTTGTTTCAGACCCACGCAATCTCGATTCCAGCGTGGATGAGGTATTTCACATGATGCTGGGTGCAGCCTGCCAGCCTGTGGAGTCTATAGCGCCGGAGGAGGCCGAAACCATTACCGCAGTGGTGGGCTTCGGTGGCCTGTTGAGCGGAGCCTGCGTCTTTCGTTCCGGCGCATCAGCGGCGCTGGTGATCGCAGGAAAGCTCACCGGGATGGAGTTCTTGGAGATCGACGATACCGTCAAGGATGCAATGGGAGAGGTGTGCAACATGATTGCCGGCGCATGGAAGGGACGCGTTCCTGATCTGTCGGCAAAGTGTGGCCTTTCTATTCCTGCTGTTATCACCGGGAGCAACTATCGGATCCACGTTCAGGCGCCTGAATTCAGTTTGCATCACTTCTACCGATTTGACGGCACCTGTTTCGAGGTGACGATCATCTGCGACGGCTTGCAATAATCGATTCCAATCGGAGGAGAAGTTCTCGCTGGAGTGGGATAGCTGCTCATCTTTGTATAGCTGTTCATCTTTGTTTCGTCATCTTTGTTTCGTCATCTTTGTTTCGTATTGATAGATTGCAAATCTATTCTCTCGATCTACTTGAGTCCTCTCTAATCCCCCCTTCCTCTCTTTGGTCCTTGTACTGCTCTTACTCTCCGCAGAGGTCCATTGTCATGGATAGTGGCTATTACGCTGCATTTGCGGGACTCGTGGCGCGAACGCAGGCACTGGATACGGCGGCGTCCAATCTCGCCAACGCGCAAACAGCGGGCTATCGGGCTGAACGGGAATACTTCCGTTCCGTGCTGCTCGACCCTCTTGGAAGCGACCTGCAGACAGGGGCCTCGCAGTTGGGTAGCACAGTAAACAACTTCGGCGTGCTCGGCGGCGATCATTTGGACTTGGGGCAGGGCGTGCTGACGGCTACCGGAAACTCGCTTGACTTGGCTATCGAGGGCCAAGGTTTCTTTGCTGTGGACACGCCCAACGGTGTGCGTTATACGCGAGACGGAAGTTTCCATCGCACTCGGGACGGACGCCTCGTCACGGCCGCGGGAGAGGCAGTGCTCTCCAGCCAGAGCAAGCCTATTCCGCTGCCGCCGGGAGAAATCGCGGTGGGCGCCGACGGTGCGTTGTCGGTCGCCGGGGGGACGGTGGCGTCCGTGGGAGTCTTCACCTTCCCCAATGGAACACAGTTGACGCCAGAGGGAAAGAATCGCTACGTAGCGCCGGCCAAGGTTGAAGCATCTCCTGCAACCGGCGCCAGCGTGCATCAGGGTGCCCTGGAAGCAGCGAATCAGGATGTGATCCAGGGAAGTCTCGATCTCATCATGATGCAGCGCCAGGCAGAAACCATGCAGCACGCACTGACCATATTTCACACCGAGTTCAACAAGACGGCGACCGAGGATATTCCGCGAGTCTGACCGGCAGGGGCTCGGCTGAATTCACGATCAGAAGTTATTGGTTCACGGGACAGAAATCGATGGAGAATGCAAAGTGATACGAGCTCTCTACACAGCTGCCAGCGGAATGAGCGCGCAGCAACTGAATCTTGATACGATCGCCAACAATCTTGCTAACTCGTCGACCACGGGGTTTCGCCAGCTGCGCTTGCAGTTTCAGGACATGCTTTATCAGAACCTGATCACGCCCGGTGCAGCTCAGTCCCAAACAACGGTCTCGGCAGGATTGCAGGTAGGCCTGGGTACGCGCTCGGCAGCAACCGAAGTAATCATGACTCAGGGCGAATTAAATCAAACCAACAACCCTCTCGATATTGCCATTGAGGGCGCTGGTTTTTTCGAGGTGCAGCGTCCCGATGGCACCACAGCATACACACGCGCAGGACAGTTCTATCTCAACAACCAGGGCACGATCGTTACCACAGCAGGAGATCCGCTACTGCCGACAATCACTGTGCCAGCCAACGCCACTTCGGTGACTATCACACAGTACGGAGTCGTGAACGCTACGCTTCCAGGGCAGACGAATCCATCGCAACTGGGACAGATCCAATTGGCGACCTTCGCCAATCCTGGCGGTTTGCAGAGTATGGGCAGCAACCTCTTGCAGCAAACGCTATCGTCGGGTGATCCGGTGCTGGGCAATCCCGGTGGAACGGAAGGATTGGGCACCTTGCAGCAGGGTTACCTCGAAAACTCAAATGTAGATGTAGTGACTGAATTTGTGCAGATGGTGCTGGCGCAGCGAGCTTACGAGTCAAATTCCAAAGTCATCAAGGCGGCGGATGACATGTATTCGCAAGTAAACAATATGACCCGCTAGGAGCTGATGGAAGGTACTTGAGCCGGCTGCAGCCGGGCGGAAGGGGAGACGATGCTGAACACTTACTGGCGATGGCAACGCTTGACATCAGGAGGGAGAAGGGTGAGCCTCTTGGCTCTACCATGGGTGCTGGCAGTCGTTCACATCGGGTACCTGGATTTGTCTTCGATGTATGCGCGAGCATCCCCCACACCGATCTCCACTCGAGCTGATTCTCACAGACAGCCCGGTCGTGAGTTGATAGACCCATGCATCGGTTCCCGCTGGCAATTGTTGGTGGACTCCGAACATCCAAGCTGGCCTGGGCGCCTGGTTCTCAAGAGTGCAAGCGAAGCTCACATATCAAACGCGCCTGGGCAATACCTCTCCGGGCAGGTTGAGACCCGAAAACACGCGAGCAACGGGATCGGTCAATACGCTCCTGCGGCCATAACGCCGCCTGTGATTCATGCAGGAGATCATGTCATTGTCGATCAGCAATCCCAGGTTATCCAGGCGCAGTTCGATGCGGTGGCCATGGAGCAGGCGGTTGTCGGTCAGAGATTGAAAGTTCGATTGATTTCCCCGGGGAATCTCCAAGGCAGCAATCAAGGGCCGGTGATTTCAGTTCTTGCGACCGATTTCGGGAAGGTCCGATGGTTGAATGCAGATGGGCTTGGTCATTGAGGACCATAGGATGAATGCAGCATTTGAGTCTCGGCTTCGCGCCATCCCCGATTCCTTCAAAACCGGCCGGCGCCGTTTTGCCATCGGCGTTGTCATTTCCGTCCTTGTGTGGATGACGATCTTCGGGGGTGTTGCCGCTGCGGCCATGAATCTGCCGGGAAAGAAGAAGAGCGATCCAACGGCCGAGAAGGCGAAGTCGACTCCGCCGGAGGAGGCGCTCAAGGCCTACATCCAGCGAGTGCGCGCCCAGCACGACACCGAGGTTCGAACTCCGGGATCGATATGGGTCGATCAAGGCAGGCTGGTGCGCCTCTCAACCGATGCAAAGGCCGCGCGGTTACACGATGTGGTCTCGATTGTTGTTTCCGAAAGCCTTGCCGCCTCGACGGATGGACAGGTCAAGAACTCGCGCGCCTCGAATGCCAGTTCTGGGTTCACCGGATTGTTCGGGAATCTGGGAGCGACGAACCGGTTGCAAAACCTGCTTGGTCAAAATGCGGCCTCTGGTCTTACCGCGCAAGGGCAGAGTGTGACCAACTCCAGTCTGGCGACGACGTTTGGGGGTGAGGTGGTGGATGTGCTGCCTAACGGCATGCTGGTGGTACAGGCCACGCGGCAGCTGACCTTCTCGCAACAGACACAACTCATCAAGCTGCGCGGCTTGGTGCGTCCGGAAGATGTAAGTGCGCAGAATCAGGTGCTCTCGACGGCCATGACTGATTTGGAGCTCGAAGTTACCGGCAAGGGCATCGTCAATGACTATACCTACCGGCAGAACCCGATTTGGCGCTTCCTGCAAAGGCTTCTTGTTTTCTGAGTGCCGCAAAAAAGAACTGATGGAGAAGGGAAGCGTTCCGTGGATAAGCTGGGTCAGAGGATGAATGGCGAATACCGAGATGCTTCTCGACGAATTCGATTTGCAATGGGGAGATTCTTTGTGGGGCTAAGCATCCTGGCGGCCACAGGAAATGCGCAAACGACGGGACAATCGACTCCTCCTCCGCGTGTGACACTCGATCCCGCCTCGGATAAGGCTGCGGCTGCAAGAAAAAATGCATCCACCACTGAACACGCTTCAGAAACGGCTACGGTGGATGCGGCGGGGGCATCTGTTCGCGTTCCTTATGGCGAGGCATCGGGCCCGGTTGCACAGCGGACCCGCATCAAGGATGTGGCATCGATTGAAGGCATTCGTGACAATCAGCTGATTGGCTACGGCATCGTCGTTGGACTTCGCGGCACTGGAGATACGCAACAGGCGGTCTATCCGATTCAAACGCTGCTGTCGACCCTTGAGCGTCTTGGCATCACGGTGCCTCTTACCGGTAATAACAGCGCCGCGAACATGCAAGTGAAGAATATTGCCGGAGTCTTTGCGGTTGCGACTTTGCCTCCTTTCAGTCGCACCGGCGAGAAGCTGGATGTAACCATCTCATCTGCTGGGGATGCCCGGTCGCTGGAAGGCGGCGTATTGCTGATGACCCCGCTCTATGGGCCAGATGGGCAAATTTATGCGCAGGCGCAGGGCCCTCTCGTATTGGGTGGATACCAGGTCTCCGGAGGTGGTAATTCGAAGCAAGTGAATCATCCGACAACAGGCCGGTTGCCTTCCGGAGCCCTGGTGGAGAGGACGGTGCCGTTTGACCTGAAGCAATTGCACACGGTGAGCGTGGTGTTGAACGATGCTGACTTTCATACGGCGGAGCGCATGGCTGGAGCCATCAACGCGGCGCTGAAGGTAGACCGCGCGCATGTCTCAGACAGCCGAAGAGTTGAGATCGCGGTTGAACCTGCGGAAGACCTGCCCGCGCTTCTGGATCAGATTGAGGCAGTTGAAATTGAGGTATTTCCGAGAGCGCGCGTAGTCGTGAACGAGCGCACTGGAACGGTAGTCATTGGAGGCAAAGTCCGTCTGCAGCCGGTTTCGATTTTGCATGGCGGTCTATCGATCAACGTGATTGTCGAAAACAAGGTTTCGCAACCGAATGCGTTCGCGCAAGGCAGCACCCAGGTGGTGCAGCAAACAACGTTACAGGCGCAGGACAAGCCAGTGAATCGGATCGAACTGAAAGAGGGCGCAACGGTCGAGGATCTGGTGCAGGAGCTACAGCAGATTGGCGCAACCGCGCGAGATGTGATCTCCATCTTGCAGGGCATGAAAGAAGCCGGTGCGCTTGAGGCCGACTTGGAGGTATTGTAATGAGCGACGTGGGACTTCAATTTTCGGGTAGTGCGCAATCTTCAGGTATTGCGCAAACGGATCAAACCAAGGCGGTCTCTGCGCTTCCTCCGTCGCCGCGGCTGGTGAGCGCTGCCCACGAGTTTGAAGCGGCGATGATGAAGGAATTGATGGCGCCGCTTACGCCAGGACACGATCTCTTAGGTGGCGATGAGGATCGAGATTCGTCGTCTGCGCTCGACTCCTTTGCCGGAGAAGCTTTAGGCAAGGCCATTTCAGAGCATGGAGGTTTTGGAATCGCGAAGGCTATCCTTCATCAGTTGAGCACTGGAAGTAACCATTCTGGGAAGACGGCCGTACCGTTGAGCTCGAATGGAACTCCCTCGAATTCGCCATCCAAATTACTACAGTGATTGAGAACGGTTCCGATAAATGGAGGAGGGAGACTTAGAGAATGAACGTACGCAACGGAATTGAAAACTTGACCCAGATCTTTCCATCCCCGACAGCAACGAGTGCAGCAGCTGTTCGGGGTAACGATCCTCAAGGCGAAACGCTAGCTGGAGACAAGGCGCAATTCAGCGAAGTGGCGACTCAAGCAGCACAATCGGCGTCGGTATCCGATGTTCGCCTGGACAAGGTAGCTGCAATTCAAAGCGCGTTGCAGGCTGGAACCTATCAGGTTCCGGCGGCAGATGTGGCGCAAAAGGTCGTCGATTCTATGCTCAATCCTGAAAAATAACGCTTTGGGCCTTTTGAACCCTGACTGAATGAGAGGCAGGGGGGAGGACGGTGGCAATGACAGTTGCGTGGCAAGAAGAACTGCGGCCTGGGGAAGCGCTCCGAGAGATCGTCCAGCAGGCCACCGCGGCTCTGATCCGCATGGATGCAGACCGTCTGGAGGAGCTGGCTAGATGTTGCGCGGATTTGAATCGGGAGATTGAGCAGGGCAAGGAGACGATCGGAACGGTTCGTGATCTTCGAAGCTCTGAAAACGATGTGAAGGTGTTGGGCCGCATCCTGGATGAAACGCGCGCCAATTACATGATTCTCTCGCGTCTGTTCTCATGCCGGCGTGGAGATGCCGGAGCGGCTACCGATACCTGGCCAGATCCTCAAGTTGGTTCTGCTGCGAGAAGTCGGGATGGATGGAGCGGGGCGGATTGGAAAGAAGACTATGGGGACAATTAACTCGGCCATTAGCCTCATTACGGGCGCACTGAACGCGGATCAGGTTGCGCTGAACGTGACCTCCAGCAACGTCTCAAACGCATCGAACGAGGCCTACACACGCGAGGTTCCCAACTGGTCGGAGAATCAGCCGATCTACATCAATGGCATTGCTCAAGGGACAGGTGTCACGGTAACCGGGGGAGTCTCCCAGCGAGACAGAGTGTTGAACCAGCGATTGGATCAGCAACAACAGTTGAGTGCTTCGTCGACATCGCTGCTGTCTGCGTTGACAACATTGCAAAGCGGATTTACCCCTGCCTCAAGTTCGACTACGACAGGCAACATCGGAACGGACATTACCAACTTTTTCGATTCGTACACTCAGCTTGAGTCGGCGCCGGCGAGCAACCCTTTGCGACAGCAGGTACTTTCCAGTGCAACAGCGCTCGCTGGAGACATCTCCAGCACTGCGGCCAGCCTGAATGCTCAGCAGTCTTCCCTTGACCAGTCAGCGACGACGGTGGTGGCGCAAGTGAA